>Ga0302196_10002344_pt1 | contig 17729 bp, 15 predicted proteins | sample II_Bog_N1_3_FD_198794 | JGI IMG/M metagenome (GOLD analysis project Ga0302196, IMG submission 198794) | Peat permafrost microbial communities from Stordalen Mire near Abisko, Sweden - II_Bog_N1_3 | ecosystem: Environmental > Terrestrial > Soil > Wetlands > Peat | place: Sweden: Abisko...
GGTCTTCCTGTTGCCGTACCTCGCCTGCCCCCCTCCCTGGTCGAACGACTTGAGGCAGACGACATCCGCCCAACCCTGCATGAGATCCTCGTAGCGGCGCGCCTGGGCTAGGGTGAAGTTCCGCCGCTTGTCGTACTTGTCCCGGTCGTTGCCGTTGACGGTGATGCCGATCGGGTATTTGCCGAACTGGAAGATGTTTGAGCCGAGGAAGCTCAGCCCCGTCTCGATCGAACCCCTGAGCGCGGACACCGCCGTCATCACCCCGATCACCGAGAAGACGCCGATCGTTATTCCCGCCATGGTCAGGAACGAGCGCAGCTTGTGCACGCCGAGCGAGCCGATGGCCATGCGGATGATTTCGCGGAAGAGCATGGCGTCACTCGTAGCGCAGGTCCACGACGGGATCGAGGCGCGAGGCCCCGACCGCGGGGGCAAATCCGGCCAGGATCCCCGTCATGGCCGAAACAAGCAGGCCTATGACCGCCAGGCCCGGCGAAAACTCCACCGGGAGACTCGGGAGGGCCACGGTAACGCCAAAGCACAGGCCGTAGGTGAGGAGCAGCCCGATCGTGCCGCCGACGAGGCAGATCGAGACGGACTCGATGAGGAACTGCAGCAGGATGGTCCGGCGCCGCGCCCCGAGCGCCTTCCGGGTGCCGATCTCCTTGGTCCGCTCCTTCACGCTCACAAAGGTGATGTTCATGATCCCGATGGCGCCCACAAAAAGCGCCAGACCCGTGATGAAGAGCCCGCCGATCGCAATGCCCTGCTTGATGGGGTCGAGCTGGGCCTTGAAGGCCTGCTGCTCATTGATCGAGAAATTGTCGGCATCCCCCGGAAGCTGGCCGCGGACGCGCCGCATGTCGCCAATGAGCTCCTCCCGGGCCTCGTCGAGGCGGTTCTTGTCCCTGATCTTCACCCGAAGCTCCCCGTTGCCGTCCCTCGTGCCGAACTGCTTCCGATACGCCCCAAGGGGCATCATCATCTGGCTGTCGACGCTGAAGAGGCCGAGAAAGGATCCCTGATGGGCGAGGACGCCGATGACGCGGAACGGCTGGCCCGCCACGGTGACGGTGCCTCCGATGGAGGACCGGCCCGGAAACAGGGCCTGGGCCACGTCGCCGCCGAGGACGCACACCGGCCGCGCCGCCGCGCTCTCGGTGTCGCTGAACAGGCGGCCCTCGGCAAAATCGGCCGTCAGCATCCGGCCGTAATCGGCCGTCGTCCCGAAGGTGTAAACGCCGCTGACGCTGTAATCCCCGGCCTTCACCGACGCGGAGCGCGCGCCGACGAAGACGGCGACGTCGAGCTGGGATTCCGGCGTGGCGGCGATGAGCCTGTTGAGCCTGTCGGCGTCCTCGGGCACGATGGCCGGACGATTGGCGTAATTCCACCAGTCCTCGACATTGTGCCACGGCCACTTGTTCACGTACATGATGTCGTCCCCGAGCATGGCGAGGCTCCGGTCGAAGCCTATGCCTATGCCGTTGATCGCGGTTCCCATGAGCGTGACCGCCACGATGCCGATGATCACCCCGAGGGCGGTCAGCGCGGACCGCAGCTTGTGCGCGCGGATCTCGGCGAACGCTATCCGGAAGGACTCGGTGATCTCGTGCGTCATACCGGCCGGTCGCTCTCGATCCTTCCGTCCCTCAGTCGCACGATGCGGCGCGCGTAGCGCGCTATGTCCTCCTCGTGGGTCACGACGATGATCGTGTTGCCCTCCTCGTAGAGATGCTCGAAAAGCTCCATGATCTCGACGCCCGTCCTCGAGTCGAGGTTGCCGGTCGGCTCGTCCGCCAGTATGATCGACGGATGGTTGACGAGCGCCCGGGCGATCGCCACCCGCTGGCGCTGGCCGCCCGAAAGCTCGTTGGGTCGGTGGTGCATGCGGTCTCCCAGCCCCACGTCCGCCAGCGCCTCGCTCGCCCTGGCGTTCCGCTCGGCGGGCCGCAGCCCGGCGTAGATCAGGGGAAGCTCCACGTTGCGCAGGGCGTCTGAGCGCGGCAGGAGGTTGAAGGTCTGGAATACGAACCCGATCTCGCGGTTGCGGATCTCCGCAAGCTCGTTGTCGTCCATCTTCGCGACGCTCCGGCCCGTGAACTCGTACCGTCCCGCCGTCGGGGTGTCGAGGCAGCCCAGCATGTTCATCAGGGTCGACTTGCCCGATCCCGAGGGGCCCATGATGGCAAGGTACTCATTGCGGCGGATCTCGAGCGAGACGCCGCGGAGGGCCTGAACCGTCTCCGCGCCCATCCTGTAGAGCTTGGTGACGTTCTCGATGGCTATCACAACCTCGCCCGGCGGGAGCACCGGCCGCGGTGCGGGTTCCCCCAGCCCTGTCGCGGATGCGTTCTCAGGAGCCACTGTTGTCCTTCTTGGGCGCCTCCACGTGGACGGACATCCCGTCCTTGAGCGTGCGGCTGATCTCGGCATAGCTGCCGGACACCACGTCCTCGCCCGGCCTGACCCCCTTCCTCACCTCTATCCAGGTGTTGTCCGCGATTCCCGTCTCGACCCGCTGCATCCTTACCTTGTCGCCGGCCTTCACGAAGACGACGTACTGGAACTGGTCCCGGTTGTGCCGCGCCTGGTCCTTGTCGGACGAGACCTCGAGGTCGTTCCCGGACTTCTCCTTCGCCTCCTTGGTCTCGCGCGCGTTCAACTCATCCGAGGTGAGTCCCCCCGCCGCGCGGACCGTCACGCTCTGGATCGGCACGGCGACCGCCTGGGCGACCGTCTGGGTCTCGATGTCGGCCGTGGCGCTCATGCCGGGCCGCAGCTGCAGGTCGCGGTCGGCGACGCGGATCTTGACCAGATAGTTGGTGACCTCGTCGGAGACCCCGCCGGCGGACTGGCTGGAGGTGCCGCTTCCGGAGGCTCCCGAGTTGTCCGCAGAGGATCCGATCTCCTTGACGAATCCGTTGAACTTCCGGTCGGGATAGGCGTCGATGCTGATGAGCGCATGGTCGCCCACCTTCACGTGGGGAATGTCGTTTTCGTTGACCTTCACCCGGACCTCCATGGTCGACAGGTCGGCCACGCGCATGATCTCGGTGCCGCTGAATTGCCCGGTCGCCACGACACGCTCGCCCACTTCCGAGGAACGGGAGCTGACGGTGCCGTCCATCGGCGAATAGATGACCGTTTTGGAGAGCGAGTCCTTGGCCTGGTTGAGATAGCCCTCCGACTGCTGTTCATTGGCCTTGGCGGCATTGCTGTCGGCCAGCGCGCCGTCGTAGGCGGTCTTGAAGCCGACATAGTCCGACTCCGAGATCAGATTGCGCTGGAAGAGGTCGCGGTTCCGCTTCAGGTCGGCCCCAGCCTTCTCAAGCTTGGCCTGGCTTGAGATGACGTTGGCCCGCGCCGAGGCCACCGCCGCGGTCTGCTGGTCGACCTGGGCCTGGTAGAGGTCGGGCTTTATCTTCACGAGCAGGTCCCCCTTCCTGACGCGGGCCCCCTCCCGGAACGGGAGCGCAATGATCTCGCCAAAATCCTCGGGCGAGATCTTCACCTCGATCTCCGGCTGGACCTTCCCCGTGGCGGTCACGACCTGGGTGATGTCCCGGACAACCGCCTTCTCGATGGTGACGCCCTCTCCCAGGTTGGAGTGGCGGGCCTTGTTCACCGCAAGGCCCACGACGACCAGGACCACGAGGGCGGCGCCTGCGATCCAGGCGATCCTGCCGGACTTCTTCTTTTTCGGAGCCCCCTTTGCGGGCGCCGGCTGGGATGCGGCGAGTGCGGACATGGCACTACAACACCCGGTTGCGGGAAAAGTTGCACCACATTTTTACACGCCTGTCCCGACTTCAGGACTCCGCCCGGAGGGCGTCGAGCGGCGGCTGCCGGGCATCCCCCCGGCCGGCAATCCAGACCGTCGCAAGGGTGATAAACGCCACGGCGCCGATCGCCGCCAGAATGGCCCCGGCCGGGGCGACAGGCCGCGCGGAAAACACAAAGTGGGCCAGCAAACCGTTGGCGAGCAATGCCAGGAGGCTGCCGATCAGCCCTCCAAGCAGCCCCAGCAGGGCGCTTTCGGCGATTTCAATCCGGGCGAGCTGGATTCCGGTCGCACCGATCGTGCGCAACAGCGCCGACTCGCGGAAGCGCTGGCGCCGCCCGGCGTACACCGCGCCCGCCAGCACCACAAGGCCCGTCGCCGCCGTGAAAAGGGCGACCAACTCCACGGCGAGGGCAAGCTTCGAGAATATCCCGTCTAGCGCGTTCATCACCAGCGACAAGTCGATGGCGCTCACGTTGGGAAAACCCTGCGCCACGGCCTCCTGCAGGCGCGCCGAGGATGCGGCCGACTCCGTGCGGACGGCCGCCATGAAGGTCTTCGGCGCGTCGTCCAGGGAACCTTCCGGAAAAACGACAAAGAAGTTGGGCTCGAGCCGCCTCCATTCCACGGACCGAACACCGGCAACCCGGGTTCGCACCGTCAGGCCCTGCACATTCCAGTCGATCTCATCGCCGAGCCTGAGCCTCATGTTGTGGAAGAGCCCCTCCTCCAGCGAAATTGGCGTGAGGGCCGCGCTGCCCGCCGGAGGCGCCAGCCCCGTGACGTCTCCGGCCACCACCTTCTCGTCTCCCACAAGTCCCCGACGGTAGGTGGAGCGGTATTCGCGGTCGAGCGTCCACCTGGGAATCTGAACCGAATGGTCCTTCATCAGCTCCTCCACCTTCCTTCCCGCAATGGCCGCGATCCTCATCGTGACGACCGGCACCTGCTGTATCACCGGCGCCCCTTCGGAGGCGAGGAGCCTGGCAAGCGGAGCCATCTCGTCGTCCTGGACATCGAAGAACAGCAGATTCGTGCGCGATCCCCAGCCGGAGCGGTCGATCTCGCCGACGAGCGTGTCGTGGACAAGGTAGACGGTAAGGCTCAGGAAGGTGCCGAGCCCCAGGGACAGCAGCAGCATCACCGTGCGGTTGTGCGGCCTGTGAAGATTGGCGAGGGCCTGCCGCAGCGTGTACGGCAGGAGCCTCCGCGGGATCCTTCCCGCCGCCCAGGACACCGCGCCCGCCGCGCCGGCCAGCACCCCGAACCCAAGTCCCAGCATCGCCGCAAATCCCAGGCCTATCCTGATGCTCTGGGCCTCCCCGATCGCGATCCTTGCGACCGCGGCGGCGATCAGGACGGCCAGGACCAGCCTCCAGGGATCGGTCCCGGCGTCCTCGCGTTCCGCCTCGGCTGCGCGCAGGGCCCCCAGGGGCGACACCCGGCGCACGGCGAGCAACGGCCACAGCGTGAAAAGCACGCACATCGCCAGGCCGGCGGCGGCCCCGCGGGCCACCTCGGGCCAGGCGATGAAGAATCCGACGGGAAACGGGAGGAGGTGCCCGGCAGCCGAAAGGAGCGCAAATTGGAGGCCAACTCCGAGCGCCGCGCCTCCCACCGCCCCAAACACCCCGAGGGCCAGGCCCTGGACCAGGTAGACCGCAAACCCCTGGAAGGCGCTCGCCCCCAGGCAGCGCAGCAGCGCGACCCCGACGAGCTTCCGGCTGACGTGCACCTGCACGGCGCTCGCAAGGCCGATTGCGCCCAAAAGCACCGAGACAAAGCCCACCAGCCCGAGAAACACATGGATGTTGGCGATCGTCCGGCCAAGGTTTCTCTCCCTGCCTTCGGCCGTCTCGATGGAGAGATGCTCGTTCGGGAATTTTTCCCTCAGCGCCGCCTCCACCCGTCCGGAATCGTCCCCGGCCGGCAGCTTCAGGGCCACGGTATGGCGCGCGAGGCTCCCGAACCCCGTCAGCCCCGTGCCGGCGAGCGCCCGCAGGGGGATGATCGCCCGTGGGGCAAACATGCTCGCGCCCATGGTTTCGCCGGGAAGCGACTCCAGGGCCCCGACCACGAGGAATGCCTTGCGGCCCAGCTTCACGTGATCGCCGACCTTGACCTCGAACCGCCTGAGAAGGCCCGACTCGAGAATGGCCGCGTCGCCGCCCTCGCGCAGCCTTGCCGCGGCGTCCGCCGGTTCGGTGACCATCGTTCCATAGAAGGGAAACCCTCCCTCCATCGCGTGCACCTGGACAAGGCGCAGGGCCCCTCCCGCCGTCGGAAACGTCATCATGGATGAGAAGCTCCTGTCGACCGCCTCCGCGGCCCCGAGCGAATCCAGGTACCGCCTGACGGCCTCTGAGGGCTCCGCCCTGGCGCTGACGACAAGATCCGCACCCAGGAGGCCCTTCGCCTGGTCCCTGACCGCGCGGCCAAGCCCCGCGCCCAGAGACCCGAGCGCCACGAGGGCCCCGATCCCGAAGACCACGGAAAGGGCGCAGGCGAGGAGCCTCCTCCGTGAGGCCCGCGAATCCCTCCATGCCATCTTGAGGACGAACATCGGACGGTTCAGAGCCCGGCCACGCCGCCGGCCATCTTCAGGACCCGCTGGCAGCGGCCGGCGAGCTCGAGGTTGTGGGTGACCAGCACAAGCGTTGCGCCGCGCTCGCGATTCAGCCCGAAGATCAATTCGACCATCGCCGCCGCCGTGTCGCCGTCGAGATTCCCCGTGGGTTCGTCGCAAAAGAGTATCCTTGGCCGGTTCGCAAACGCCCGCGCCAGCGCCGCCCGCTGCTGCTCGCCGCCGGAAAGCTGCACCGGATAGTGGTCGCCGCGGCCGCCCAGCCCCACCCGTTCCAGGAGCGCCCGGGCCTCCTGTTACCCCGCTGCCCCCTCCCCCCGAGCTCGATCGGCACGAGCACATTCTCGAGGGCGGTCAGCGTCGGGATGAGCTGGAAGTTCTGGAACACGAATCCCACGTTCGCATTCCGGACCCGGGCCCGGCCGTCCTCGTCAAGCGGCCCGAGAGCGTGGCCGGCGAGGGTCACTTCGCCGCTGGTCGCCCGGTCCAGGCCCGCGCAAAGCCCGAGGAGCGTTGTCTTGCCGCTCCCGCTCGGGCCGACGATCGACAGGGTTGCCCCGGCCGCAAGCTCGAAGCTCACCTCGCGCAGCACGGTGAGCGGACCGGCCGCGGTCGCATAGGTCTTTGTCAGCCGATCTACCTTGAGCATGGGTTGGCCGGTCATGGAGGGCCCAAAGGGAATAGGCGGAAGGCCCGGGCTGCAAGCGCTTGCCAATCCCCGGTGCGGGTTGTTGCCTGAGACTGCGCCCGATGAGACTCCCGATTTCCGCCGCGTTCCTCGCGATCGCGCTGGCCGCGACCCCCGCAGCGCCTCCTCCCGGGGCCCCGCGGACGCTGGTCTTTTTCGGCGACAGCCTCACAGCCGGCTACGGCCTTGAGGATCCCGCGAACGACGCGTATCCGGCGCTGATCCAGCGCAGGATCGACGCAGCCGGCCTGCATTGGCGGGTCGTGAACGCCGGCCTCAGCGGAGAGACCTCCGCCGGGGGCCTGCGCCGGGTGGAGTGGGTGCTGAGGCAGCCGGTGGACATCTTCGTGCTCGCGCTCGGTTCAAACGACGGGTTGCGGGGCATCGACCCCGCCGCGACGCGCGCGAACCTTGCCGCGATCATCCGCCGCGTGAGGGCCACGCAACCCGCCGCGCGCATCGTTCTGGTGGGAATGAGGGTGCCCACGAACATGGGCGACGACTACGAGCGCGCCTTCGCCGGTATCTTCCCAAGGGTCGCCTCCGAGGAAGGGGTCGCCCTCATACCCTTCCTCCTCGAAGGCGTCGGCGGCCGGCCCGAGCTGAACCAAGCCGACGGGATGCACCCGACCGCCGCCGGGCACCAGATCGTGGCCGACACACTCTGGCGGACCCTGCAGCCGCTACTTAAATGACGTCAGCGTGACTGTTCGACGATCACGGCGCCGAGCCTCCGGATGCCCTCCTCGATTCGCTCCGCCGTGGCGTTGCTGAAATTGAGCCTGAGAGTGTTCCGCGCCGGGGACCCGACCCAGAAAGGCTCCCCGGGGACGAAGGCGACGTTCCTCGCCGCGGCGACCGCGAGGAGCTTCGTGGCATCGAGGAAGGGCGGCAGCCTGACCCACAGGAAGAGTCCCCCGTCGGGCCGGGTCCAGGAACACCCCGCCGGCAGATGCCTCTCCAGGGCATCGAGCATCGCGGCCCTGCGGGCGGCATAGGCGGCCCTCAGGCGGACGATATGCCCCTCGACTGCGCCGGGCTCCAGGACGTAGCGGCACATGACGCGCTGGGTGAACGATGAGGTGTGCAGGTCCGCGGCCTGTTTCGCGGCCACGACCCGCTCAAAGAACGTCCGATTCCTCGCGACGAGCCAGGCCACGCGCAGCCCCGGCGCGAGAATCTTGCTCGAAGTGCCCAGATAGACGGAGTCCCGGGCGCCCGGCAGCGAGGACAGCGCGGGCAAATCAACCCCCGAATAGCGAAGGCGCCCATACGGGTCGTCCTCGAGAATGGGCACGCCGTGGGCGGCGGCGATCTCGACGACCTGCGCGCGGCGGCCGGCCGAAAGGCTCGTTCCCGTGGGGTTCTGGAAGTTCGGGATCAGGTACAGGAGCTTCGGGGGACGCGGCAGCGCCGCCAGCGTCCGAGCGAGTTCGTCGGGGCGGATGCCCTCGTCGTCGCCCGGGACGCCGACGACGTCGGCCTGATAGGATTGGAACGCCTGGAGCGCTCCGAGATAGGCCGGGTTTTCGACGACAACCGTGTCGCCCGGGTCGATGAGCACCTTGGCGGCCAGGTCGAGCCCCTGCTGGGATCCGCTGGTGACGAGCACCTGTTCCGGAGCGGCCTCAATCCCTTCGACGGAGGCCAGGTGGCGGCAGATCCACTGCCGGAGCGGCAGGTGGCCTTCGGTGACCCCGTATTGCAGCGAGGCCGGTCCGTCGGCGGCGAGGATCTCGCCCGCTGCGCGGGCCAGGTCTCCCACGGGGAACAGCTCCGGCGCGGGCAGGCCGCCGGCAAACGATATGATGTCCGGCGATGCCGTGGTCTTCAGGATCTCGCGGATTGCGCTCGGCTTGAGGGACGCCGTGCGGGCGGCGTATCGGAAGGAATCGCGGGCCGTCATAGCGACCCTTCCCACCCGACGAGATACGGGTGCTGGTTTATGACAAGGAAGTCATTGCACCCGCGGGGCGCAGGGGCGGCCCGGTCGAGGTCCGCGGCATCGGCGCCGCCAAACGGGCGCGGCACCGGGCAGGTGGGCATGTTGGGATCAATCCGCTTTGCGGGCATGGCTTCCATTTCCTGGGCTTTTTGGGTGTTCATGGGAGGTTTCGGTTGAAACCCGCTCCGCTGCCACATCCCGGGAGAGCCAAAAAAAACCCCCCCGGTGCGGCACCGGAGGGGCAAATTCGAATGCAGGATTCAGAACCCCCTCGGCGCCCGACGGGCGGAAACGGCAACGGCAACGGCGGAAATTACGCCGAAGGATGAGATGCTGGCCGCTTTGCCGGGGAGATTCATTGACAGGCGACACGCAAGCCGCGCCGCGGGCCGGTGTCAAGCCCCCGCGGGCTCGACACCGCACACGTCGGAAATCAACCTGCCGGCGAAACCCCATGCCCACTCCCTCGCTCCGCACAGGCAAGTTCACCGAATCGGTCATCCGCGAGATGACCCGGGTCGCCCAGGCCCACGGCGCGATCAACCTCGCCCAGGGATTTCCCGACTTCGATCCCCCGCGCGAATTGCTCGACGCCGCCAAGGCGGAGATGGACGCCGGACACCACCAGTACGCGATCACCTGGGGCGCCCCGCCCCTCCGCAGGGCGCTCGCCGACAAGCTGACGCGCGACACGGGCCTGGCCGTGGATCCCGAGACAAACCTCGTGGTCACCTGCGGGGCGACCGAGGCGATGATGGTCGCGATGATGACGGTCTGCAACCCGGGCGACAGGGTCGGGATGTTCTCGCCCTTCTATGAAAATTACGCGGCGGATGCGATCCTCTGCGGAGCCCACCCGGTGCACGTGCCCCTCATCCCGCCGAAGTACCACTTTGATCCTGACGAACTCCGCCGGGCCTTTGCCGGGGGCCTGAAGGCTTTCGTCCTCTGCAACCCGTCCAACCCGACGGGCCGCGTCTTCACGTCCGACGAGTTGGGCATCATCGCCGGACTCGCGGAGGAATTCGACGCCTATGTGATCACGGACGAGGTCTACGAGCACATTGTCTACGAGCCCCACCGCCACGTGTACTTCTCGGCGCTCCCGGGGATGGCCGCGAGGACCCTCATGTGCAGCTCGCTCTCAAAGACATTCGCGATCACCGGCTGGCGGCTGGGCTACGTGCACGCCACCCAGCCGCTGATAGCCCAGGCCAGGAAGGTGCACGACTTTCTCACGGTCGGGGCCGCCGCACCGCTCCAGCACGCCGTGGTGGCCGGCCTCAGGCTGCCTCCGTCGTATTTCAGCGCGATCGCCCGGGAATACGCGGAGCGCCGCGACCTGTTCCTAGGGTACCTCGACAGGACGGGCCTCGACTACACCCGGCCGGAGGGGGCCTACTATGTGATGCTGGACGTGTCCCCCTTCGGCCGCGCCAGCGACGTCGAATTCTCGCACTGGATGACCCGGGAAATCGGTGTGGCGCCCGTCCCGGGGTCCAGTTTCTTCGCGCATCCCGAGAACCGCTACGTACGGCTGAACTTCGCGAAAAGGGCCGAGACCCTTCACGCCGCGGGCGAAAGGCTGCTCAAGCTCAGGCGCTGACTTCAGGCGACAAAGTCGTAGGTGTACGGCTCCCGCATGGTCCGGGTGAGGTACCGGGAGGCCTCGGCCGAGCCCGGCCCGGTGAACTCCTCCCTGTCGGAGTCCCAGGTGAGCTTCAGTCCGGTCCGCAGGGCAATCGCTCCCAGGTGGCAGATCGATGCCGAGCGGTGGCCGGTCTCGACGTCGCAGATGGGCAGGGCCCTTGACCGGACGCAGTCGAAGAAATTTCTCATGTGGTTCCTGCTGACCGGCAGGCGGACGGCGCCGGCGGGGAGCGGCGCCCGCAGGAGATCGCGGTCGCTCGCCGTGATTTCGCTGCGGTTGACCCAAATCCATCCGTTCGTGCCGACAAACCGGATGCCATTGCGCTGGCCGCCCGGCCTCAGACGCTCGCCGAAGATATTGTCGTCCCGGGTGGTGCGGACATGCAGATCGACGCCGTTGGCGTAGGTGTACCGCACGTCATATTCGGCGAACGCCGTGTAGCCGCCGGGGATCGGCTGCGAAAGCGGATTGGCCTCGACCTCGCGCGGGGCGACAAGGCCGATCGCCCAGTAGGCGATGTCGTTGTGGTGCGCCCCCCAGTCGGTCATCGTTCCGCCCGAGTAGTCGTACCAATACCGGAAAAACGTATGGCAGCGCTGGCGCACGTAGTCCACCCGGGGAGCCTGGCCCTGCCAGAAGTCCCAGTTCAGGCCCGAGGGAACGGGCAGCGTCGCGAACGGACCATCGCGCAGCCCGGCGGGCAGCCACACTTCCGCCCGCTGGAGGCGTCCGATGCGGCCGTTGCGAACCAACTCGCACGCGAGGTGGAAGCGCTCGGAACTGCGCTGCTGGGTGCCCGTCTGCAGCACCACGCCGTGCCTGCGCACGGCGTCGATCACATGGCGCCCCTCTCCGATCGTCAGCGTGAGGGGCTTTTCGCCGTAGATGTCCTTGCCCGCGCGCGCCGCGGCGATGTTGACCAGGGTGTGCCAGTGGTCGGGCGTGGCGTTGACCACGGCATGGACATCCCGCCTCTCGAGCAGCCTGCGGAAATCCGAATACCTCGCCGGCACCTTGCCCCCCACGGTGAATCTCTGCGCGGCCTCCGCCGCATGGTTGTCGTCCACGTCGCAGACGGCGACGATCTCCCCATGGTTGCTCGCGTTTGCGGCATCGTCCCTGCCCTTGCCCCCGCAGCCAATGAGGGCGATCCCGGGACGGTCGTTCGGCGAGGGCGCCCCCGTCGTCTCCTCCGCGCCGAGCAGCTGCCGCTCGACGAACCAGGCAGGCAGTCCGGTCATCGCGGCGACGGTGGCGACCCGCCGCAGGAAGGTCCTGCGGGAGACTTGGAAGTCCTTCATCGGCGCGGCGGCGGGAGCCTTGTCGTTGTCAGGGGGAGTGGTCATGGGGCGGGCATCGGACCGACATTTCGGACGCGGGGGGTAGGTGAGGATGCATGCCCAGCGGCGCTCGAATAGCAAGCCGGGCGGGAGTTTTTGCGGCGGCGCATTTTGTGATGGATATGGTTGGCGGCCGGCGATTGGCTGTGGCGGACAGGCGCCCGCCCCACCCCGGGGTCCGCCCGCCGTCACGCAACCCCACGCCCCTCCCATGAGCGAAACCGATCCGAGCGGCCCCGCGCCCTCCCGCAGCGAGCAGACTTGGGCCTTCCTTCTGCTCCGGCTTTTCATCGGGCTCCGGACGCTTCTCGCCGGCATCGACAAGTTCGAGAGCAACGGGACTTACTCATTCGCCAACTATTATGCCAACATGGGCCGAATGGCCCAGGGCATCACGGGGGCCTCGTTTCTCCCCCTCTGGGCGACCGCCAATTTCGCACACTCCCTGGGATACCTCCTGGTGCTGCTCGGAGCGGCCCTCCTCCTCGGCCTGAAGACCCGCGCGACCCTCGTCCTCACCGGTCTCCTCTACGTGGGGCTCTCGTTCGGGTTGATGGCGGTGCAGGAGGACGAGGGCGTGGCCTGGCTTGCGATCCATGTGGGCCTTATCGCCGGGGCCCTGGCCCTCGCGCGCCACAACCGATTCGCGCTCTGGCGCGACCGTTCGTAGGGCAGCCATGGCAACCGACCCGCCCCCTGGACTGACCCGCCGCGACTTTCTCGCCGCCGGAGCCAGGCTCGGCACGGCCATCCTGGCCGGCCCCTATCTCGTACGCGCGGCCGCAGCCGCGGGCGCCGACACCCTTAACGTGGCACTGACCGGCTGCGGGGAGCAGGGACGCGTGCTGCTGAATGCCGCGCTCAAGATCCCGGGGATCCGGTTCCGGGCGGTCTGCGACCTCTGGCCGTACAACCGGCGGTACGGGGAGCGCCTTCTGAAGAAATTCGGCCACGATCCGGTGCCCTTTGCCGACCACCGCGAGATGCTCGCCTCGACCCCGGACCTCGACGCCGTCATTGTCGCGACTCCGGACTTCATGCACGCGGAACACGCGAACGCGGCGCTCCGGGCGGGCCACCACGTCTACTGCGAGAAGCTCATGTCCAACACGGTCGAGGGCGCGCGTTCCATGGTCCTCACCGCAAGGGAGACCGGCCGCCTCCTCCAGATCGGGCACCAGCGGCGCAGCAATCCGCGCTACCTCTACGCCCGGGACCGCATCGTCCGCGGGGCGGGCCTGCTTGGGCGCGTGACCAACGCCGAAGCCCAGTGGAACCGCGCCGTCGCGCACGACCTCGGCTTTCCGGCGCACCAGGGAATTCCGGACGAGGTCCTCCAGGCCCACGGGTACGCGAACATGCACGAATTTCGGAACTGGCGCTGGTTCAGGAAATACTCGGGCGGCATCATCTCGGACCTGGGGGCGCACCAGATAGACATCTTCAACTTCATGCTCGGCGCCAATCCCGTCTCCGTCATGGCGGGAGGCGGGCGCGACTACTACCCCAACCACGAGTGGTACGACAATGTCTTCGCCATCTACGAATACCCGACGCCCTCCGGCACGGTCCGGACGAGCTACACGGTGCTCACCACGACCAGCGCCGGAGGCGGGTATTTCGAGTATTTCATGGGGGACGAGGGCGCCCTGAAGATGTCCGAGAATCCCAGGTACACCAAGCTCTACCGGGAGGCCAGGGCGCCGGATTGGGATCATTGGGCCGACGAGGGACTCATCGCGCGGCCCGGCTCCGGCGAGGGAGCCCCGCCGCCCGCCAAGCCCTGGGAGAAGCCCCACCGGCGCCTGCCCGGCCTCTCCAGGCAGGACTCGGTGGTCGACGTGCGCGAATCGGCCGAACTCTCCGCCTGGGACATGCCGGTGACGCTCGACAAGGCGATCCACCAGCCGCATCTCGAGAACTTTTTTGACGCGATCCGCGGCCGCAGCACGCTGCACAGCCCCGGCGAGGTGGCTTTCGCCACGGCCGTGACGGTGCTCAAGGTCAACGAGGCCGTTGCCGCCCGGAAGATGCTCGCGTTCGAGCCCGGTGACTTCGTCGCCTGAGAACACTATGACACGCCTCCTTGCCACGCTCCTGGTCCTTTCCGGGCTCGCCGTCGCCCGGGCCGACGACACCGTCCCGCTCAAGCTCGACCTCCCCAAGCCCCTGTTCGACGGGACGCCGCGGCCGATCCAGGTGTCGAACCTCGAGACGCCCGCGGCGGCCAACCGGCCGCCGCTGCTCGTTCCCACCGGCACCGTGCTGCTCTCGTTGAACAAGCCAGTCACCGGCAGCGACTCGATGCCCGTGATCGGGGACCTCTCCTACGTGACCGACGGGGAGAAGTCCGGCGAGGAGGGCACCTATGTGGAGATGGGGCCAGGGGTGCAGTGGGTGCAGATTGACCTCGGGGCTCCGGCCCGGCTGGCCGCGATCGCCGTCTGGCATTATCACGCCCAGGCCAGGGTCTACCATGCGGTCGTCGTGCAGGCATCCAACGATCCGGAATTCAAGGCCGGGGTCACGACGCTCTTCAACAACGACGACGCCAATGCCGACGGCCTCGGCAGGGGGACGGACCTGCCCTACGTGGAAACCTACAAGGGACGGGTGATCGACGCAAGGGGCGTCAGCGCCCGCTTTGTCAGGCTCTACAGCAAGGGGAACACCTCCGACGACCTCAATCACTACACCGAGGTGGAAGTCTACGGCCGGCCCGGCAAATGACGATTTGGCCCCCGCCGGCCCGGACGCCATGTCCAATGTTCTCCCCCGCTGGCTGACGCTGGCGCTGCTGACCCTGGCGGCGCTCCTGTGGCGGGCGAGGGACCTCTCTTCGCGACCGATGCACGCGGACGAGGCCAACCAGGCAGTGAAGGCTGGAATCCTTCTGGAGACCGGGCGCTACGCCTTCGATCCCGCCGACCACCACGGCCCGGTGCTTTACTATGCCGTGCTGCCCGTCGCCTGGTGCAGGGACCGGCGAACGCTCGCGGAGCTCGACGAATCGACGGTTCGCCTGGTGCCGGCGCTCGCAGGGGCCGCCTCGGTCCTTCTCCTCGGTTTGCTGGCCCTCCCTCTCGGCCGCTGGCCGTCGCTCGCGGCGGCAGCCTTCCTGGCGGCCTCGCCCCCATCCGTCTACTACAGCGGCTACTTCATACAGGAAACGCTTCTCACCACCTTCACCCTGGCCTTCCTGGTCTGCGCGCGGCGATGGCTGGCGGCCCCGCGCGCATTTTGGGCGGCCGCCGCCGGCGTGAGCCTCGGCCTGATGCAGGCCACCAAGGAGAGCGCTCCACTCCTTGTCGCCGCCGCTGCCCTCGCGTGGCTCGCCGCCCGACGGCACCCCGACGGGCCGGAAGGCAGGCATACCGCACGCGACCTCCTCATCGGCGCCGCCCTGGCCCTCGCCGTGGCGGCCGTGTTCTACTCGTCGTTCGGCGAGAACCCCGGGGGGCTGCGCGATGCCCTCGCAACCTATGGCAACTTCGCGGCGCGGCTGCGGGCCGGCGACACCGGCCACGAGAAGCCGTGGTGGTATTACGCCAGGCTGTTTGCGTGGCAGCGGTCGGGCGGGATCGTCTTCGAGCAGGCCGGCTTCGCAGCGCTTGCCGTGGCCGGTTTCGCCGTCGCCCTGCGGAACGGCCCCCCGCTCCTCCGTTGGGCCGCCGCCTACACGCTCATCCTGCTCCTCGCGCTCTCCGCGACGCCTTACAAGACTCCATGGCTCTCCGTCCAACTGGTGCCGGGGCTTGCCCTCCTCGCCGCCGGCGCGATCGCGGCCCTGGGCGCCGCGCCGCGGGGCCGCGCATTCGCCATTGCCATCGCCGCCGCGGTGTTCGCGATGCTCTCCTTCCAGTCGGTGCGGGTCTCCAGCACCTACGCCCACGATCCCAGGAATCCCTACGCCTACGTCCACAGCTCCCCGGACGTGCTCAAGTTCCGCGGCATGGCCGACGAGGCTCTCAGACGGTTTCCGGATGGCGCGATTCGTGTGATCAGCGAGGAGTACTGGCCGCTTCCGTGGTATTTCCGCGGGTTGAAGCGGGTGGGTTACTGGACGCGTCCCCCGCAGGATTGCGATGCGGCCCTGGTCGTGGCCTCGGCCGACCTCGCGGACGCCGTGCGCTCCCGGCTGCACGGCGCCTACTCGGTCTCCTACCTTGGCCTGCGGCCCGGCTTTGCCTGCATCGTGTTTTCGCGCACCCCATGAGCATCAGGAATTCCCTGGTCATTCCCTGCCGCGACGAGGAAGGGAACATCGCCGAGGTCGTCGCCGGGGCGGTGGGAGTGCTCGCCGGCCGCGGCGCCGGTTTTGAGATCATTCTGGTCGACGACGGAAGCACGGACTCCACGGCCGACGAGATGGCCGCGGCGGCCGCCCGGTGGCCGGAATGCCGCGAGCTTCGCCTGCCATCTCCCCTCGGCCAGGCTGCGGCCCTCCTCGCCGGCATCCAGGCGGCGCGCGGCGAGGTCATACTGACCATGGACGGCGACGGGCAGAACGATCCACTGGATTTTCCCGCCATGCTCGATCTGGTCGAGTCGGGGCGCTTTGACCTGGTCTGCGGCTGGCGCATCGGGCGCCAGGACGGGCTCCTGCGTCGGGCGATGTCGCGCGTGGCGAATTCTGTCAGGCGGTCCGTGCTGGGCGACCGGATCCACGACGCGGGATGCCAGCTCCGCGTGATGCGGCGGGAGGTGGGGGCCGCTCTCAGACCCCTGGAGCTGCTCCAGGCCTTTGTCCCCGCGCTGGCGGTGTCGGCCGGCTTCGCGGTCGGAGAAATTCCGGTGCGCCATCATCCGCGGAGGCACGGCCGCTCCAAATATGGACTCGGCCGCCTTTGGTGGCGTCCGGCCGCCGAGATGCTCCGCCTGCGCCGGGCGCTTTGGCGGCGCCGCACCCCATGAAACCCGTCGTCTTCCGCCACGAGGCCATGGCCACCCACTTTGAGATCGCGGTGGCGGGCGGCGGGGACTCCTACGCGCGGCAGGCCGCTGCTGCGGCATTCAGGGAACTCGACCGGCTCGAGGGGGAACTGAGCCGCTTCATCGAATCGAGCGACATAGGGCGCGCCAACCGCGTCCCCGAAGCGGGGTCGCTCGCAATCGGCGACGACGCCATGGAATGCCTGCTTCTCGCGGCCGCGGTGGCGGAGGCCACCCGGGGCGCCTTCGATCCGGCCTTTCGTTCCGGGGGGCGCCGGGAGCCGGCGGCCGGAACGCCCGCCTTCACGATCGATCCGGCCTCCCATTCCCTGACATCGCACGTGCCGCGCCTCGAGCTCGACCTGGGCGCCGTCGGCAAGGGCTACGCACTCGACCGGATGGCCGGGGTACTCGCGGAATGGGAGGTCGATTCCGCCTGCCTGAACAGCGGAGGCAGCACCGTGCTGTGCCTCGCGCCGCCTCATTCCGCAGCGGGCTGGGTGGTCGGAATCGGCGACGGTGACGCCCGGCGCGAATTGACCCTGGCCCGGTCTGCGCTCAGCGGCTCGGGCCTTGCCGTCAAGGGGCACCATCTCGTGGATCCGAGGACGGGCGGCCGGGCCGCCCGCACACTTCGGGCGTGGGCCTCCGCGCCGCAGGCTGCCTTGGCCGACGCCTTATCCACGGCCTTCTTTGTGATGGAGGATGCCGAGGTCGCCGCGTTCTGCGCGGACCACGCCGGCATCGGGGCGGCCCTGTCGGCGCCCGGGGGCAGGCTGCTGTGCCACGGTACGCTCGACCCTAG
>Ga0302196_10002345_pt1 | contig 17724 bp, 15 predicted proteins | sample II_Bog_N1_3_FD_198794 | JGI IMG/M metagenome (GOLD analysis project Ga0302196, IMG submission 198794) | Peat permafrost microbial communities from Stordalen Mire near Abisko, Sweden - II_Bog_N1_3 | ecosystem: Environmental > Terrestrial > Soil > Wetlands > Peat | place: Sweden: Abisko...
GGGACGACGGCCAGGACCTCGCCAAGAGTCCGCTCGCTGAGTTGCGTCAGCTCGGGAGGGTAGAACTCAGGCGGCACGCGTGAGCTCCCCGATGAGGCTGTCGGTGAAGCGAGCGGCCGGCCAGCCCGGGGTGTTGAAGAGATCGACGAACGCCTGGCAGAGCGGCACCACCGGCCCGTACCGGCCCAGCCATCGATCGGGCGCGTGCACCTCGAGGACGGTGCTGCCGCCTCGCTCCCCAGCAGGCCATGGATCGGGTAGGCGCGCCGGGTCACCGTAGCAGACGACCCGGTCGTAGTCCGAAACCCGATTGCCCCCACGCCGCGCCACGACGGCCCCGAAGCCGCTCAGGAGGAAGCTCTCCGGAAGCTGACACTCCACCTCGGTGGCTGGGGCCCCGATCTCGCGCCGGATCGCCAGGTCACTGGCCATGTCGCGACGGCCAGCCCAGAGCAGGAGCAGGCGCAGGGGGTCGACCAGGCTGAAGCCACCGCCCGGCCGGCGGGTCACAGCGCCGATCGCCATCGGCCGCTGCAGGGCGCGGTGCACCGTGGACATGGGGAGACCCAGCTCGGCGGCGACGGAGGCGAGGTTCGGGTAGCGCCGGCGGCCGAGCGACTCCTCCTGGGCGAGCAACTCGCGCCACACGACCTCAGTGTGGTTCATGCGAACAGAATACCAGTTTCCAGCTATATCTGTAAACCGGATGTGTTATCGCACGACCGCACGGTGGCGCCACGGCAGTTGCGCCACGAGCAACGCCACCGGTATCGCCCAGACAAGCCCGTGACCGGTCAGCGGCGGACACTCGCCTTCGGATGCGGAGTTGCGGCCTTCAACTGCTGGGACAACACGGTGGCCGAGAGCTTCTTCTCGACGCTTAGGTTCGACCTCCTTTACCGCCACAACTGGCCGACCCGGGCGGCGGCGAGGAGCGCCATCTTCGAGTACATCGAGGTCTTCTACAACCGGGAGCGCCGCCACTCGACGCTCGGCAACCGGAGTCCGGCAGACTACGAATCCGAACAGGCCGCTGTGTGCTCGGCCTAACAAATGTGTCCGTCAAAGCGGGTCAGGCCCACCATGGTGGCCGACATGGCTCGGGCGTTCTTCGAACTTGCCGGCTCCGATTGAGGCAGGACGCGACGTTCGGCCCCGGGTACCAACTGCTGCGCCACTCCTGAGAGCTGGCGCCGAGCCGAACTCCGTTGCCGCATCCGGACGACCGTGACCCACGGCCGGAGACGAGGCTCCAGGAAGGACTCGCGAGCCCGCACGAAGGTGCGTGTCAGGGCGGCGCCATTGCCGTTGGTCAAGCCGGCGCGACCCTCTTGCTCGTATCTGTGCCAGTGGTCACGAACTGGCGGATATGCCGGAGGAGCTCTCGCAGAGCGGGCGTGTCGGTTGCGGCCCAGATGAAGGCCAGGATGGCGAGAGTTGTCGAGTCACGGATGGGCAGCGCTTTCAAGCGGTCGGTGTGGTTGGCGGCCATCGACTCGGTGAGGATGGCGATGCCGAGGCCACGGGCGGCGAGGTCGGCGACGGTCCCGGGCGCGCTGGCCTGGAGGGCGATGTTGTGACGTATGCCCTTGCGGGCGCAGTCTTGGTCGAACACAGCGCGAACCCCGGTTCCCTCCGGCATGCTCACGATGGGGTAGTCGCTGATGTCGGCGAGGGAGATCCGGCGCCGTTTGACCAGAGGGTGGTCGAACGGGACGGCCGCAACGAGATGTTCGCTGACGAGGACGAGTGCGTCCAACCCCGACGGCGGAGCGCCGGCGGCTCCGACCAACGCCAGGTGGACCTCACCGGAGCGAACTCGTTGAATCAGACGATCGGAGTCGTCCTCGGCCAGCGTGACCTCGATTCCCGGGTGCGCGTGATGGAACGCAGCGAGGATTTCGAACAGCGGGGCGACAGTGCACGCTGTGACCATGCCGATAGTCAGCCGGCCTCTCACCAGCCCGTTGACGTCGTCGACCGCTTGCCGCATGGCGTCGACCGATGTCAACACGGCACGAGCGTGCACGAGCGCGGCCGAACCGGCGGTCGTCAAGGTGGCCCGGCGACCCGACCGGTCGATGAGGGTGGCGCCAAGATCAGTCTCGAGCTGCCGGATCTGGGCGCTGACCCCGGACTGGCTGATGTGCACGCGCTCCGCGGCGCGGGTGAAATTCGCCTCCTCGGCGACCGCCACGAGATATTCGAGCTGTCTGAGTTCCATAACTGTATCTTCTAGATCCTAGTAGTTCAATCGGTTGGACTTATCGATCTGCGGCTCTCAGACTGTACTGCGCAAAGACCCGAGCCACAAGGAGAGAAGTCATGTCGAACCAGGAACGAGCCCAGAAGCCAGAGGATCTGACCCGGCTGTTCGTCGAGCGAGGCAACGCCGGCGATGCTGCCGGGATCGCCGCGCTGTACGAGCAGGACGCCGTCATGGCCTACCCTCCCGGCGGCACGACGGTCGGCCGCGCCGCCATCCAGACGTTGTGGGAGAAGATCCTGTCCAAGGGCCCCCACTTCGAACAGGAGGCTCCGCTCCCCACTCTGGTGAGCGGCGATATCGCCCTCACGTCGACACCACCCAGGGACGCTGCCGGTGCCCGGGCGCAGGTCTGCCGTCGACAAGCTGACGGCACCTGGCTTCGTCTGCTCGACCAGCCCGAATTCGTCTCCATCGCCAGGGACATCCCATGACCCCCGGGCAGATCCGCGCCGTGGCCATGTCCCTGCCCGAGGTGAGCGAACGTGCGACCTGGGGAAGACCGACCTTCCGCGTTGGGAACAAGCTGTTTGCCACCCTCGCCCGGGACGGCTCCTCGGCGACCCTCAAGTCCTCCGTCGAGGCACAGCGGGCGGTGGTGGGCGCCAACCCCGATACCTTCACCATCGCCGCCTATCTCGGCCGTCACGGCTGGATCACCGCCCGGCTCGACGTGGCCGACAAGACCCTGACGAAGGAGCTAGTCATGGAGGCATGGCGTCGGGCTGCGCCCCGGCGCCTTCTCATCTGACGCCAGTCCCACCGATGACTTGCCGGCGATCGTCACGGTCAAGCCGCACTCACCATTTTGGGAGGACCTCGACGTGCCCGATAGCGCCCTAAGCAGTCCCATCGCCTTCGAGGAGCCGCGGCTAGAGTTCTCGACGCGAGCGCCACGCGCCTCTCGGGTGATGGCCGCCCTCGACTCCGCCGTAGAGTTGGCCTCGTCTCTCCGGGACCTCGTCGGCCTGCGAGCATCCATCCTGAACGGTTGCGCCTATTGCGTCGACCTGCACGCCCTCGATGCGAGAGCCCGGAGCGAGACCGAGCAGCGGCTCCACGCCGTCGCCGTCTGGCACGAGGCCCGTTCTTCAGCCAACGCGAGCGAGCCGCACTGCTTCTCACTGACGCGATCGCGCGCATCGCCGACACCCACGTGCCACCCGCAGCCTACGAGGTCGCCCGCAAGCACTTCGACGAGGAGGAGTTCGCCCAGTTCGTTTGGGCCATTGTGGTCATCAATGCCTGGCACCGCGTCGCGCTCACACTCCGCAGCCGTCCCGGCGAGCACCAGCCCGGCCGACGGATGTGGCGGGGGCCGGCTGACGACCGCGATGTCGTGGAGAGAGTGTAGGGCGAGGCATGTAGCTTGATCGCATGGGCACAGGCCTCCAATGTCGACCATTGGTGTCCGGGGATGGGCGACCTCACCAGCCTCGCGACGGCCACGCCGCCAGTGCTGTCGCCGGCGACGGTTCCGGACCTAATCGAAGCCGTTACCGCGCCTGGGGACTGCTCCGGAGTACCCGTAGGACCCCGCTGTCCTGCCGGTGCGGCGGTGATAGAGAGCTTGCTTCAACAACGGCGGCGCACTGCAGCACTTGCTTATGCACCCCAGGTCCCCGGCCGGGCCTGGACAGCATCAAAGCAAGTGCTCCAGCCGAATTCAGAACTGACCGCGAGTTCACCCGCTGGTCGGGGCGCCCAGACTCGAACTGGGGACCTCTTGCTCCCAAAGCAAGCGCTTCCAACTTTCGTCGTTCGCATAGGCTTTCTTGAATTCGCTTGGACCACTTGCTTCGCCATCCCTGCTCCAGACCAGCACTTGCTTCAAAGGTCAGGAGCAGTTCCGGAAGCAATACGGAGCTGCCCCCGCCAACCCGCTCCCATTCAGCCCTACCACAGCTCGTGACCACGACATCCGCGGTGGACCAATTCTCGGGACGCCGGACAGTCTGCATCTCAGATCTGGTACCGGTCATCGGGTCGACCATTCAAGAACGCCTCGGTCAATGCCGGTCAGGCCCACATGCGCGGTGCGCCTTTCCGGCTACCGAGAGGCTTGTGGACTTTCGCTCATCTGACCACCACCGGCGACGGTGTGGCGTCTAGGACGGGGCGGTTCCAGCCACCGCCGGCCACGACGAGCTTGTCCGCCGCTTTCGGGCCCCAGCTACCCAACCTGTATGGCAGGACACGGTGATGGTGTCTGACCACACGATCGACCACGGCCCAGGCGGCCTCGACAGTATCTTCGCGTGTGAAGAGCGTGTTGTCGCCGGCCAAGGCGTCGCCCAGCAGCCGGTCGTACGGCGCTTCCTGCCCAGGCTGCGCGTCGAGCAGTGAGAACTCTCTCTGCTCGCCGACGAACTCCTCCCCCTCCCGCTTCACGCGTGCGGCAACGGCGATGGCCGGGTTGGGCTCCAGCCGGAAGCGGAGATAGTTCGCCCCACCCACCGACCGCGGCGAGTCGCCGAAGAGCCGCTGGGGCGGCGGCTTCAGCTGGACCAGCACCTCGGTGACCGTGCCGGCCAGGCCCTTACCGGCGCGCAGGTACCAGGGGACGCCCGCCCAGCGCCACGAGTCGATGAACAGCTTAAGTGCGCAGTAGGTCTCGACGTCGGAGTCCGCGGCCACCCCCGGCTCCCTGCGGTAACCGGTGTACTGGCCACGCACCACGTCGTCGGCGGCCAGGGCGCGCATGGCCTTGAAGACCTTGGCCTTCTCGTCGCGTAGCGCGTCGGCATTCATGACCGCCGGCGGCTCCATAGCCAGCAGCGCGACGACCTGGGAAAGGTGGTTCTCGACCACGTCGCGCAGGCAGCCGACGGTCTCATAGAATGCCCCCCGTCCGTCCACGCCGAACTTCTCAGCCATCGTGATCTGCACACTGGCGACAGAGCTACGGTTCCAGATCGGCTCCAGGAAGGAGTTGGAGAAACGAAAGTAGAGCAGGTTCTCGACCGCGTCCTTGCCGAGAAAGTGGTCGATGCGGAAGATCGAGGTCTCCGGAAAGACGGCCTGAGCAGCGCGGTTGAGCCTCCGCGCCGACGCGAGGTCGCGCCCGAAGGGCTTCTCGATGATGACCCGCGCGTTGTCGGCCAGGCCGGCAGCGCCGAGCTCCTTGATGACCGTGGCGAAGAGAAGCGGTGGGATGGCCAGGTAGTGCGCGGGACGGGAGGCTTTGCCAAGGGCCTCCTTCAGCGCCGCGAACGTGTCGGAATCCTTGTAGTCCCCGTCCACGTACCCAAGCCTGGACAGCAGGTCACCGACCGCGCGCCGGTCGTCGATGCCACCAGCACTGTGGGCGATGCTGTCCTTTGCGAGGTTGCGCAGCTCCTCGAGATTCCAGCCCGAATGGGCCACACCGACGACGGGAACATTGAGCACCCCTCGTTTGGTCATCGCGTACAGCGCGGAGAAGATCTGCTTGCGCGCCAGATTCCCGGTTGCGCCGAAGAAGACCAGCGCATCGCAGCCCCCCTTCGCGGCCGGAGCAGCCCTCATGTCAGCCGCTCTCCTCGTCCGGTCCACAAGGCGTAGCCTTCCGGGGCCCCGCCCTTCGGCCCTGAGTCATGACAACCCCTTCTCTTGGACGTCCGGTTGAGGGCGCGACGCGGATCTCACAACCGCAAGTCGCAGAACTGTACCAAGGGTCACACATCCGCTGGGCACGGTCAACGCTCACGTATGGGCCGGTGCGATGCCCTCTCGCCTGCACTCCCCCATCTCCCAAGGACCTCTCGAGCAGCGCCCACTCCACGGGACCCACCCGACGGTGTTCAGTCAAACTGACCGCGCCGGCCCCCAGCGTCCGGCCGAAAGGACGCCCGCGCAGTGGGCCGGCGACGCCATGACGCGTCCGGGCGGACGGCCGGACCAAGCTCTGCCGTCCCGGGCAGAAGCGCCGCAATCTAGCTAAGACGTGTATCGCGGCGCTCATCGCTGTCGTCACAGAAACCGGTCATCGGCCTCCCGGCGAAGCTGGAGCGCCAGGCTGGGGACGACGAAAGACGCGAGGAAGCTCGGCAGAAAGCTCTTTCCGGTGCACCGGAAGGCGACGGTCTGGCTCTCGGCGGCCTCGAAGGTCTGAGTTCGGCTGGACTTTCGGCCACTGCGCACTTGCAGTGTGTGACGTCCTCGCTCGACTGGTATCTCGATGCTGTCGTTCATCTCGAGCGATCCGGCAGGCTGTCCGTCCACCACGATGTCGTAAGTGCCACGTCGGACCTCGACGCCGATTGCTTTATGCGTCACCTTCAGGGTGGCTGCCATCTTCGATCTCCACTGTCTGTCGGCCGTGTTCTTGATCTCCAACCAACGTGGCAACATGAGCCCGTCGTCGGCGCGGACATTATCGACTGGCAAGCCAACCTCGTGAACATCGAGGCCTCCCAACCTTGAAACAGAGGTGCGGGCTGGCGTGGTTGATGGTTGGATTCGCCTGCCTCGCGGTGCTGGCCATCACGCTCACCGCCCGGTTCTTGCCGGAGACCAGACGCCTGCCGCTCGAAGAAAGCATCGCCATCTTCGAACGGAAGGCCGGACCCAACCGAATCGACTCACTCAGCCAGAGTGCGGTCCACGACGCACGCGAGCAAGGCCACCACCGCCGTCACACCTGGGCACCCCGTGCGTCAGGGTCGTCAGGCGCCGAGCCATCGCTCATCCTCGCCTCGGCCCGCGCCAGTTCGGCAAGCACCTCCTCCTCCACCCCGCTCCTGCCCACCAGGCTGCTCTCGTCAGGGATGCGCTTATCCTGCGCTTCACCTGACCGTTCGTCGGAGGTGGTTTCGAGATTGGAAGCGTTGTCACGCGATGCCTCATTGGTCATGGTTCCGAAGTCTCCTCTAACATACAACGCAGATCTGCATTCTCCCATTCCGACGTCAAACTGGCAATCGGCATGTGCACGGCGGACGTCGGCCCTGGACCACGGTTGATACTTCCCCGGTGAGCGGCGGGTTCGTGAGCGACGGGAGGGCGACGGACACTTGAAGGACTTTCGCGTCGCGCCGCCGCCAATGTCGTGGTCGAGACGCGCGGCAGCTGGCGCGGCTTGGCCTCGGCGGCGACTGACGTCACGGGCCCGGCGGTCGACGCCCGTCTTGGCGCGGTATTGACCACCCGCAGGAGAGCGGCTAGCGGCCTGTACCGGAGACAACTGATAGAGCATAGGCGCCTTCTCCCACTACGCTGACTGCTCACGCATGCATGCCACGCGACATCGCCCGAAGGATCCGCTCGCGGTTACGCCGGAGGACCGCCAGCCCTTCGAGCGCTCGACCCGGCGGGGCACCACGGCGCAGGGATTGGCGCGCCTCCTCGCCTTGACGGCCAGCAGGGTGACACAGCTTGCCATGGCTCGCCCGCGCAAAGGAGGGTCAGCGCTCAGCTGGCGTTCCCTGGGTGGTGGCCATGGCGGATCTCGCGACCGGTCTCCGTCTGCCTTAGGACCTCCCTGAGAGTTCGCCCAGTAGCACGGCGATATCCCACCTCGAACAGGAAACTCACCGCCAGCGTGATCCCGAGGGCAATCGCTGATGGTAGGGCTGTGGTGACCATGTGGTAGAAGAGGACGACGAAGAGAGCGACACAGGTCACCGCAGACGCCACAAGCACCCAGGCCTTGGCGCCCGTCTGTTTGCGAATCCTCAGGTGCGCGACGTTGACTGCCGAGTAGACCAAGAGGAAAGCTGCGCTTCCCATGGAGGCAACGGCACTCAGAGGAAAGATCAGGACGAACACGAGCACGAGCCCAGCGGTGATGAAGAGTCCTTCGACGTCACGGCCCCAGAGAGTGCGGTCAAACGCCGGTGGCAGCCCACCGTTTTTGGCAATCTGGTAGGCGACGTTTGCAGACCCGAACAAGGTGGCGTTCACTGCCGAAGCCGTCGAAAGCAGCGCCGCGATGGCTACCAGCTTGAAACCCAATTGACCCAGGGATGGCCTGGCGGCGACGGCCAAGGCAGAATCGCCAAGCTTCCTGAGGACATCGAGCGGCACATTGGTGACCACGCCAGTAGCGACAAGCACGTAGATCACCATCGCGATGGCCACACTGCCATAGATCGCGCGCGGCAACTCGCGCTTCGGCTTCTCCATGTTGGCAGCGGCATTCGTGATCAGACCAAAGCCCTCGTACCCGACGAAAACCACACCCGCCCCGGTAAGGATCGCTAGCGGACTTGGCCACGCGACTGGCGACAGCTGGGCAACCCCCTTCCCGGTGAGCGCAACGAAGGCCGCCACTATGAACACGATGAGAATGGCCACCTTGATGATCACAATGACGGACTCTGCGCGCCCCATCGTCCGGCTTCCGAGGAAGTTGATCGCCGTAAAGGCGAGCACGACGCCAACTGCCCACACCCTGGACGTGAGGGGGATGAACGTGGACGCATACGCCGCAAAGCCTGTCGCGTACAGCGCGATGGTAATGATGTAGCTAAAGTACTGGAAGAGGTTCAGGGATCCCGACGTGACTCCTTCGCCGTAACCACGAACGAGAAAGGTGACGGCGCCCCCAACACTGGGGAAGGTCTTGCCGAGGGCGACGTAACTGTAGGCGGCGAGACCGGCAACGAGCCCTCCGATCGCGAAGGAAAGAGGCATAGCGGGGCCTGAGATACTCGCCACGACCCCAAGAATAGAGAAGATTCCGGCACCGATCATTCCGCCGACCCCAATGCTGAGGGCGGCGACCAGTCCGATGCTCGACTTCTTTGCGAGTGTTCTCTTGGTGTCCTGAGGCATCATGCAATCGCCCGCAACAACTGATGGGTTACGCCGACTGCGATTTTCAGGGCCCTTATCCGGCGCTTCAATTGAGGCACCCCCAGCATGCATCCGACGCGCGTCGCGGGCGCTGCGCCACTGGTTGCGGCGGCACCTGTCGCGGATCCCTCGGGGTCTTCACTGTGGCCAATCGCCCGAGCCTGGTCGATGCCATGGAAGAGGTCGGATGCGCTTCTCCCGACTTCGCAAGCGGCTCTCCCAGTACACACGCATCCTCGGTAATCGTGAGCCATCACTCGGCCACGATCTCGTCCCTGGCCCGGGCCAGGGCGACTTCCACCCTCGTCGACTCAGGCCACGGGCTGACTGTCACCCCCAACGATATGGGCACTCTCGTGGCCAGCGGCGTCTCCCTTTGAAGAGCGCACCACGACGACGGGGCACTGAGCGTGGTGGACACACTGCTGGCTGACGGAGCCGAGCAGCAGGCCAGCGAACCCGCCATGTCCACGCGACCCGACCACCAGGAGGTCACCCCGTGCGGCGGCGCCTATCAGGACCGCGGCTGCTTGACCCTCGACGACCTGCCGCTCGATCTCGACGTCCGTCGCTTCCCCTACGGCATCGCCGAGCGCCGTCTCGAGCGTCTCTCTACCCGCTCGTGCAAGATCACCGGCATCGGCGTCGGGCGCGTCGAACGCACCGACGGAGCCGATGTTGCCATAACCCGCTGGCATCACGCCCGCATAGCTATACGCCCAGGCATGCACAGCACGCAGTGGAACCTTGCGGAGACGCGCCTCCGCCAGCGCCCAGCGCAGAGCTTCCCCAGCGCCTGGAGAGCCGTCGATTCCGACGACCACAGCCCCGTCCTTGGTCGCGTCTTCTTTCTCGCTCATATCCCTGCTCCTTCTCGCCGCCGCCGCATCACGTCTCGCGCTTCTTGTCACCGGGCCCGCGGCGCCACCGCCCCGCACGCCCCCAGCGCTGAACGCCAGGAGATCCGGGTTCCCCGGCCTCCTCTTTTCCTGCGGCTGGGATCTCAAGCGCCGACATCGGGGCCGAGACGCCATTACGCATGGGCATGGACACACCAATCACACCGCCGGCGGCCAGCCCTGCCCGGCTTGTCGTTGCCATCGTCCTTGATCTCCTGCCCATAGGGACAGTCGTTCCGGTCGTGATACACCCGGTCCTCGGGATCCGTGTCGGTGTGGAAAGCGGCCACCTTCGCCTTCGTCGCGACCGCCGCCTGCCGATCAGGGCCTGCACCGCCACCGGGGACCGCCTTCGCTGCCACCAGCACGGGCTTCCCCATCACGGCCACCTGCTTCACCGGATCGAGAATCCGATAGGCGAGCAACTTGACTCGGTCGGTCACCAGGAACCACACGAGCGCATAGCCCCACACGAGGGCTGCCCAACCCCACCCGAGCGGGGTCATGAAGATTCCGAAAACCGCGATGAGGGTTGCCAACGTCTGTGTGCCAAACACAGCCATCCAGAGAATTCGAGCAGGGCGGATTGACCAGAACGGGCCGCGAGTGCGGGCCAAGAAGATCGTCAGGTGTCCGGCAACGGACAGCATCAGGTACATCAGTGTCTGGAGTTGCGGATGGCCAAGGTGAAATACGCGATCGCCGAGGTAGAAAAGGCCGAACGCCGCCACAGGCCCGACGACGCCGAGCACCGAGGCCATCCCCAGCACGAGGCGCATGTTCCACGCCTCGGGCTGATCCTTGTAGTGGACATTGTCATAGGCGATCGACAGGATGGCTCCGTCGTTGAGCAACGCCAGCAACACGATCATCACCGCCGTCACCGGGAAGAAGTTGAAGATCAAAATCGTTAGGGTGACGAAGAGCAGCACCCTGAGCGTCTCGGCGATGCGGTAGATCGCATAGCTGTTCATCCGCTGGACGATCCGTCTGCTTTCCTTGATCGCCTCGATGATCACCGACAGGCCGGGGGTGGTCAGCACGATCGACGCCGCCGCGCGAGCCGCGTCGGTCGCGCTCGAGACCGCGATACCGCAGTCCGCCTGCTTCAGTGCCGGGGCGTCATTCACTCCGTCCCCGGTCATGCCCACGATGTGGCCCCGCTTCTGCAGCACGTCCACGATGTGGAACTTGTGCTCGGGGAAGACCTGGGCGAAACCGTCGGCGTTCTCGATGGCCGCGCCCGCCGACGCCGTCTCCTTGCGCTTCACGTCGCCCAAGCCGGCGGCGTCGAGGATGGCGGTGCCCATACCCAGCGTCTTGGCGGTCTCTTGGGCGATCGCCAGCGCATCGCCCGTGACCATCTTCACCTTCACCCCCATCTGCAGCGCGGTGGCAATGGTGGCCTTGGCATCGCGGCGTGGCGGATCGAAGAGGGGCAGCACACCCACGAACTGCCATCGGCCCGTCCCCTCGGCGCGGGCCACGCCCAGGGACCGAAAGCCGCGCGCCGCGAAGTCATCGACCGCCTTGTCGACGTCGGCCTTGACCTGGCGAGAGTTGGCAGCCAGCTCCAGGATCACCTGGGGTGCGCCCTTCGACACCCGGAACGTCTTGCCTCCGGTCGCCTTCACCGTGGCCTCGGTGCGCTTGTGCACGGGGTCGAAGGGCTGGAAGTGGACGACGTGGTATCCGCGCAATGCCTTGGCGTCCGTGACACCCGCCAGCACCGCCAGGTCAATGGTGTCGTCATCGTCGGCGCGTGACGCCAGGGCGGCATCGAGGATCACCTGCTCCGGAGCGACGTTGTTCACCGCGAACGGGTCCCCCAGGGTCAGCTTGTTCTGGGTGAGGGTGCCGGTCTTGTCCGAGCACAGGATGTCCACACCCGCCAGCTCCTCGATGGCGACCAACCGACTGACAATGGCCTTCCTCTTGGCGAGCAGACGTGCACCCACCGCCATCGTCACCGAAAGGACGGTCGGCATGGCCACGGGGATCGCGGCCACGGTCAGCACCAGGGCGAACTGCAGCGTGGTCAGAAAGGCATCACCGCGGATGAGCGAGACGACGATGATCAGCGCCACCATTGCCGCCGCCAGGATGATCAGGAAGGTGCCGATCTTGAGCACCGCCTTCTGGAAGTGGCTGATGGTCTGGGCGTCCTGAACCAGCTCCGCGGTCTTGCCGAAGTAGGTGTTTGTCCCCGTGGCGTAGACCAGGGCGCCGCTCTCCCCCTGCCGGATGATCGAGGCGGAGAAGAGCGCCTCCCCCGTCTTGCGCGTGGCGGGCAGGGACTCCCCGGTCAGGGCCGACTGATCCACCTCGACGGGGTCGCCCTCCAGCAGGCGGGCGTCGGCGGGCACGATGTCGCCCATCCGCAGGCGAATGACGTCGCCCGGCACCAGCTCGCGCGCCGGCGGCGTGATCCACTTGCCGTCGCGCTTCACCCGGGCCTTGATGGCCAGCTGGGCCTTGAGGGCCTCGATGGCCTTGCCCGCCTGGCGCTCCTCCCAGAATCCGACGCCGGCGTTGGCGAGCAGCAGCACGAGGATGATGAAGAAGTCCGGCCAATGCTCAAGCACGGCGGAGAGGATCACCGCGGCCTCGATCATCCAGGGTATGGGACCCCAGAAGTAGGTGAGCAGCTTCAGGAACTGATTGGCCTTCTTCTCCTCGAGCTCGTTGGGCCCGTACTGGATCAGCCGTTTCTTGGCCTCTTCTTGACTGAGGCCGTCCGCTGAGAACCCCAGCCGCTTCTCCACCTCGCCGAGGGGAAGCGATCTCAAGTCGTCCTTCGCGCTGCCCTTAGCACCCGGCTTCGCTCCGGCCGACTTGCCACCCTTCGCCTTGCTGGGCTCGTCGCCACCCTCAGCATGTCCCTTTGCCGGTGCCTCATCAACCGCCTGTGTCTTGGTCACTTCCTCTCCATCGGAGCACAGGGCGTCACTGCGGGTTGCTCCACTTCCAATCCCGGACCTCGGGCAGATCCTGGCCGTCCCGGTCGACGTAGCGCTTGTGCTCGACAAGCTTGTCCTGGACCATCTGCTTCAGGTAGCTCCCCTTGGCGCCGAGTTGGGGAAGCCGATCGATCACATCCTGGACGAGGTGGAACCGGTCGATGCCGTTCTGAACCCTGAGGTCGAAGGGCGTCGTGATCGTGCCCTCCTCCTTGTATCCACGGACATGCAGGTTGTGGTTGGTCCGGCGATAGGTGAGCCGGTGGATCAGCCACGGATAGCCGTGGAAGCCGAAGATGATGTGCTTGTCCCTGGTGAATATCGAGTCGTAGTCGGCGTCGCTCAGCCCGTGCGGGTGCTCCGTGCTGGGCTGGAGCTTCATCAGGTCGACCACGTTGACAACCCTCACCCGCACCTCCGGCAGATGGTTGCGGAGTATCGAGACTGCCGCCAAGATCTCGAGCGTGGGGGTGTCGCCACAGCAGGCCATCACGACGTCCGGCTCGGCGTCCTGATCGTTGCTGGCCCACTGCCAGATGCCGATCCCCTCGGTGCAGTGCACGACCGCCTCATCCATGGTCAGCCACTGCGGCAGAGCGTGCTTCCCCGCCACCACCACGTTGACGTAGTTGCGACTGCGCAGGCAGTGGTCGACGACCGAGAGGAGACAATTGGCGTCCGGAGGAAGGTACACGCGAACGATGTCGGCCTTCTTGTTGACCACGTGGTCGAGGAAGCCCGGATCCTGATGGGTGAAGCCGTTGTGATCCTGCTGCCAGACATGCGAGGCGAGCAGGTAGTTCAGCGAGGCGATTTCCCGGCGCCAGGGCAGCTCCCTGGTCACCTTCAGCCACTTGGCATGCTGGTTGAACATCGAGTCGACGATGTGGATGAACGCCTCGTAGCAGTTGAACAGCCCGTGACGCCCGGTGAGCAGATAGCCCTCCAGCCATCCCTCGCACTGGTGCTCGCTGAGCATGGAGTCCAGGACGCGCCCTTCGGGCGCGAGGAACTCGTCGTTGTCCGCCATCCGGGCGTCCCATTGGCGGCTGGTCGCCTCGAAGACTGCGCCGAGGAGGTTGGAGAGCGTCTCGTCGGGGCCGAAGAGCCGGAAGTGCCGTTGCTCCTGGTTCAGCTTGGCCACATCCCGGAGGAACTGGCCGAGCACCAGGGTGTCCTGGGCGGCGACCGCCCCCGGCGACGGCACCTTCACCGCGTGGACGGCGAAGTCCGGCATCCGCAGGTCGCGCAGCAGGATGCCGCCGTTGGTGTGGGGGTTGGCACCCATGCGCCGGTCGCCGGCGGGGGCCAGCTCCGCCAGCTCCGGCCGCAGCCGGCCCCCCTCGTCGAACAGCTCGGCCGGCCGGTAGCTTTTCATCCAGGCCTCGAGGAGCGCGACGTGATCGGGGTGGTCCGAGTCGACGAGGAGCGGCACCTGGTGGGACCGGAACGTGCCCTCGATGGGCACGCCGTCGACCACCTTGGGCCCGGTCCAGCCCTTGGGTGATCGGAGAACGATCATCGGCCAGCGCGGCCGGGTGGGATCGCCGGTTCGCCGGGCATCGCCCTTCAGCCTCTTGATGTCCTCTATCACCTCGTCCAGGGTCCTGGCCATCAGCTGGTGCATCTGCTCGGGGTCATCACCCTCCACGAAATGGGGGTTCCAGCCGCAGCCGCGGAGGAACTGATCCAGCTCCTCGGGCTCGATGCGCGCGAGCACCGTGGGGTTGCTGATCTTGTAGCCGTTCAAGTGCAGGATCGGGAGCACGGCTCCGTCGGTGATCGGGTCAAGGAACTTGTTGGACTGCCACGCGGTCGCCAGCGGGCCAGTCTCCGCCTCGCCGTCGCCGATCACGCAGGCGACGACGAGATCCGGGTTGTCGAACGCCGCCCCGAAGGCATGGCTGAGCGAGTACCCGAGCTCACCACCCTCGTGGATCGACCCCGGGGTCGTCGGGGCCACGTGGCTGGAGATCCCCCCAGGAAACGAGAACTGCCCAAAGAGCCGTTTCAGACCGGCCTCATCCTGACTGACGTCAGGATAGATCTCGCTGTACGTGCCCTCCAGATAGGTGTTGCCAACCAGCGCCGGGCCGCCGTGGCCGGGCCCGGCGATATAGAACATGTCGAGGTCGTACTTCTTGATCACCCGGTTCAGGTGCACATAGATGAAGTTCTGGCCCGGCACCGTGCCCCAGTGCCCGACCACGAGCGGTTTGACGTGCGCCAGTTCCAGCGGCCGCTTGAGTAGCGGATTGTCGTAGAGGTAGATCTGCCCGACCGACACGTAGTTGGCGGCTCGCCAGTACGCGTCCAGCCGCTGCAGCAGTTCCGGTGAAAGCGTTGGAGTCGTCATGGCTGGAGCTCCGGTTGGCAGGCTGGGTGAATTCTCGATCGAGCGGGGGGGGATGAAGAGGCACGTACCGAGTCTCCTCGCGACCGGCGCCGCGAACATCGCGACGGTTTCCGAGGATGGGTACAGGGATCGCGCCATGAAACGCCACCCCATGGGGTGAAGAAGCGGGCGGCGACGATCGCCGAATACGCCGCAGCACCTGTGTCCTGCGCGTGCGTCGGTTCGCACCCGATGCTGGCATCGACAATCGCTACGCGTCGGTACCCTGGCGCACCAAGTGACGAATCAGCCGCGGCCAAGCGGAGTCGTTGAATCACAACGGCGCTCGGCGCACGGCATCGCTCGACGCCATCAGAGGTTCACCGGCACACCACGCAGTCGGGGCGGCCAGGCTGTCAGGCAGCGCGGATGTGGCGCCGACCAAGCGGGGCAGCAGTGGGTGTGGAGGCGACCTGAACTCTGGTTCACGCTGCCGCCGCGTCAACCATCTCGCACTCCGATCACGCGTCTACCTCGCGCCGCCGCCGTCTCGGAATGACTCACGCTCAACAGCACGACCCCCGAGCAGTTCCGCAACCCCCACGAGCAGGCGGGCGCATCGCCCCACCATGCGAGCCCTCGCCTCCAGAGCCGCTCGCTGCGGATCAGCGACACCGCTCAGCCCTGCAGCCTCGAGGCTCAGGGCATCGGCAGCCAGCTCCCGCACCAGGACCTCGCGGATCTCGTAGGCGATGCCCTGACAGCGCAATTCCGAGCGCCCCAGAGCATCTGGTGGAGGAACGGTGCCCGACCCGGGGGATTGTCCGGCGGCCGTGCCGGTGCCCCGCCGCGCGGAGCGCCCCTGCGAGCCGAATCGTGCCCTGGGCGTCCCGGGGGATCCCTTGAGGACTCGGGCGTTCATGACCCACCTACCAAGCGTACCCCTCAGTATGTTTGAGTGTATGATACACCCGAATGCCACGGTTGCGGGATGCCACCCGGTTGGAGAGACGCCGGACCTTCGTGGAGGCCGCCTGGCGGCGGGCCGCCTCTCAGGGATGGCGAGACATGACCGTCGATGACGTCTGCGCCGAAGCCGGCCTCAGTAAGGGGGCCTTCTACTCGCACTTCGCCTCGAAGCGGGAGTTGCTCGACGCGCTCGTCGACGACGACGCCAGCGCCGTCAGCGAGGTCATGGAAGATCTGGAGGCACAATCTCTCGGTGGCCCTGAGCGCCTGCGCCGGCTGACGCGGATGATGCTCGACCGTGCCGGAGACGCCTCCCGAATCCAGGTGCGAGCCGATCTCTGGGCTGCCGCCCTGACGGAGCCGGCGATTCGCGAGCGGCTCAACACCGAGGTCGACGCACGGCGCCGCGTCATCCGCCGCTGGGTGCAGGAGGCGATCGCGGGGGGCGAGATGGTCGATCTTCCCGCCAATGCCCTCGCCTCGATCCTTCTGGCCCTGAATGACGGCCTGATGCTCCATAGAACGCTCGGCGAGAGCGGCTTCCGCTGGGCCAACATCAGCCGGGCGCTCGACGCGCTACTGGCGGGGATCACGACGGCGTGAGCGAGGGTATCCCGCTCGCGGTTGACCGGGTCGCCCGGCTGCGCGAACGCCTGAGCCGGAGCCCGGGGGGCTCCGTCGTCCGAGGCGGAGCGGCGTGGCTGCGCGGCTCACGACTCGGATTGGTGGTCATGGCCCTGGTGGTCGGCGCGGGCTCGGGCCTCGGGGCCGTCGGATTTCGCTGGCTGATCGTCGCCGTCACCTGGTTGGCGACCGGATACCAGCAGTTCGGCCAGCAGGGCCGGGTGGCCAGCCTCCATCTGCCCGGGCTCGGGTTCTGGTTCCTGCTGCTGATCCCGGTGGTCGGCGGACTGCTCTACGGCCCGCTGGTCCAGCGCTTCGCCCGTGAGGCGCGCGGCCACGGCGTTCCGGAGGTGATGCTCGCCGTCGCCGAGAACGGGGGGCGGATCCGGCCCCAGGTCTCGATCGTCAAGGCCCTCGCCTCGGCGATCTGCATCGGTACAGGTGGCTCGGTCGGACGGGAGGGGCCGATCGTCCAGATCGGGTCGGCCCTGGCCTCCAGCCTCGGCCAGGCGGTCCGGATGTCCGAGTCCCGCCTCCGGATCATCGTCGCCTGCGGAGCCGCCGGGGGGATAGCGGCTACGTTCAACGCGCCCCTCACCGGCCTCTTCTTCGGGTTCGAGATCGTCCTGCGCGAATTCTCGCTCGACGCCATCTTGGCGACCATCCTCTCGGCGGTGACCGCTGACCTGGTGAGCCGGGCGTTCTTCGGTTCTGCCCCCTTCTTTGCCCAGATCCCGCACGACCTCGCCGTCACGCACCCCTCCACCTACCTTCTGATCGCGGTGCTGGGCGTCGCCGCCGGCCTCATCGGATTCAGCTTCAAGACGGGCCGGTTTCAACCAGTCGGTGCAACGGGGCTCTCCAGAAGCTGGCTGAAGGCCTCAGCTGGCGTAC
>Ga0302196_10002346_pt1 | contig 17715 bp, 14 predicted proteins | sample II_Bog_N1_3_FD_198794 | JGI IMG/M metagenome (GOLD analysis project Ga0302196, IMG submission 198794) | Peat permafrost microbial communities from Stordalen Mire near Abisko, Sweden - II_Bog_N1_3 | ecosystem: Environmental > Terrestrial > Soil > Wetlands > Peat | place: Sweden: Abisko...
ACGCCGCCAGCGCGCTCGGTCCCGGCCGGCGGCTCACCGAGGGCTGTCGACGATGGAACGGTGTCCTTGGGTTCGAACGATCTCGTCATCGAACGGTAAGTTGGGCGGGGGCCGTGCGACGGCGGCGATGGGTGGGACAGCTGGCCGTCGCCGTCGCACGGCCCCCGCCCGCGGCGCCAGCGCAGGCGGCTTCACCACCCCGGCCCAGCTTTCGCAGGGGGCTCTCCTCGAAACGCGGCTCGCGTAATCGATCGAAACGAGCCCTGTTTCGAATTGGCCGAACGAGGGACGCGCGCGCCGCCAGGCGTCAGCGCGTCGGCGTGCGCGTGAACACGACGTGCGGACCTTCGCCCGAGTTGTCGATCGACGCGGCGAACAGCGCACTGTCGTGCCACGCCCAGCCGAAGTAGGTGCCGGGGAGCATGTTCTGGTCGCCCAAGGGGTCGAAGTGGAAGTGGTCGCGGACGATCTTGCTCGCCGACACGCTCCCTTTCTCGTCGGCGCTGAAGCGCACCGAGCGCAGTGCGCCCCCTTCGGGGGTCGCGCCGGAGGCGTAGAAGGCGACATCGACCGAGCCGTCGCCCTCGCGCGCGATCTGCGGATACTCGATGGACACGCTGCCCGCGTCGTAGCTCCTGCGCACGTCGAACGAGCGCCCCCCGTCGGCCGACCGCGCCACGACGATCGACGACGCGGTGGTCCCGAGGCCCGCGTCGGAGGACGACCGGAGCCGCGCGTACGCGACGGTCACGTCCTCGCCTTCGCCGACGCAGACGGGGCTCTGCGGCGCGATGAGCGGTCGGTCCTCGTGCGTCGAGGCCGTGGACACGCGCGCCGGCGACCACGTGAGCCCCCCGTCGTCGCTCGCGCGGACGCGCACGCCCGCTTCGGCGTCGAGGTAGGCGACCCACGCCCGCTCGCCGTCGGGCGACGTGCAGATGTACGGCAGCTTCACATGGAGATCGATGCGCTCGATGACGATCCCCCGCGTCCAGCTCGCGCCGTCCTTGCTCGACGCGATCCCGACGCCGTCGGCGTTCGGGCTGAAGAACGCCCACGTGACGAGCACGTTGCCGTTTCCGGTGACCGCCAGCCAAGGTCGAGAGACGTTGGCGCCGTGCCGCATCGCATCGGTGACCTCGAACGGCGGGCCGAACTGGTTGCTGCCGGCCTCGGCGCGGGCGACGTACACGTGCGAGTCCGTCGTTCCGGCGTCGGCAGCGCGCGCGCCGAGCCACGCGAGGTACACGTTGCCGGCGCGGTCCGCCGCGACCACGGGGTCGCTCGCCGCGCGATCGTCGGGAGCGGGAATCGTCTGCATCAGCTCCCACGTCGCGCCGCTATCGCGCGAGAAGCGGGTGCCGATGACGTCCGGCTTACCGGGGCGTCGGCTCGTCCAGGCGATGACGACCGTGCCGTCGCTCGTGACGGCCAGCGAAGGGCCGGTCTCCGCTCCGGAGTCGGACGCGCGCGAGAGGCCGGCGGGGTCGCTGGGATCGAGCGGAGCCGCGCTCACGACGGCCGCATCGGTCGCGGGGTCGCTCGCGGCGCTGGGGGGGGCCGGGGTCCTGTGACAGGCGCAGAGCAAGAAGAGGAGCGAAGCAAACGCGAAGCGGCGCATCAGTTGGGGGGGCATCCTAGCGCGACGCACCGCAAAAGAATCATCCGCGCGCGGGTGAGGGGCAATAAGAAACTCCGCCACAATTTCATGTGAATCCGTACGCATGCAGGCGCAACGGCCCTCGCGGGCGTCAGGAATGCGCCGACGGCGGCTTGCGTTGTCACGACGGCCCGATATGTCCATCGGGTAGGCGCCGTTTCCCTTGCGACCCCCTTTGATGACGACCCTTTACGCGACCTTTCCAGCGATGGCCCTCCCCGCTGCCACACGCGCGCAGCCCCGGGAAGAGGCGCACGCCCCGGCTCGCGTCGTCTGCATCGACGACAAGACGCTCTGCACCCGCGCGCTCGGCGGAGACACGGACGCCTGGAGCGCGCTCATCGCCAAGTACGACCACCGCGTGGTCGTGTCGCTTCTCGCCCGCGGGGTTCGCATCGACCGCGCCAAGGACATCGCGCAGGAAGCGTGGATGCGCCTCGTCGAGCAGCAGCGCGCCGGGAAGCTGACGCATCTCCAGCTCCCCGGGCTGGCCATCGCGCAGGCGGCGTTCCTCTCGCTCGAAGCCGCGCGCCGCGACGTTCGGACCGAGGCCATGGTGCCGCTCGACGGCGACGGCGTCCGCATCGCGATCGATCTCGTGGATCCGGCGGCCGACGCAGAGGCCCGGCTCCTCACCGGTGAGCGGATCGAGCGCGCCGAGAAGGTGCTCGCGGGCTTCGCGCCCAACGCGCGTGCCGTGTTTCGCCTCGCCTACGGCGGAGATGGGCTGAGCCACGCCGAGGTCGCGAGGAAAGTTGGGCTCTCTCTGCAGCGCGTGCGGCAGATCCTGTGCGAAGTGCGCAAGGAGCTGAAAGAAGCGCTCGAAAGGGACGCGCCATGAGCAACGTTCGCAAGCTCGCAATGCACGTCACGGAAGACGAGCTGTCGCTCTACGTGATGGGGGCGCTCGGCGCCGCGCGATGTGACGCCGTCGAGGCTCACGTGATGGTGTGCGAGGCGTGCGCTCAGGGGCTCGCGCGCGAAGCGCAGCTGGAGGCGGCGTTCGGCGAAGTGGCGCGGCGCGCCATCGCGCAGCCGAGGCTCGCCGGGGCAAGCGTGGCACGCCGGAACGGTCGCTTCATGGGGGGCGTTGCCGGTGCGCTGGCTGCCGCCGCGGCGATCGTGTTGATGTTCTCGCAGACCTCGCTCGCCGCCGACCAGGGGCCGAGCGCGAGCCAGACGCGCGCGGGCTCCTCCGACGGCGCCGTGGGGGACATGAGCGGCGCGCTGGTCGGCGAGGTTGCGCTGGTCGGCGACGTGAGAACGGACAAACTCGACGGCGGGTGAAAGTCCGGCGTCGCGGCTTGCCTCACGCGCGACTTTCGGCGAAAGAGGGGGTGTGAAGTCCGCCCGCGCTTGGAAGGAGTACTACGCCCGGGAGCGCGCGCAGCTCGGCTCCGCGGGGCTTCAGGGGTTGCTCGATCGCGCGAGGGCGCTCCCGCTGCCCAAGAAGGGGGCGCTCGTCTTTCCGCACACGCGACTCGAGGCGTCGGGCGAGCTGGTCGCGGCCGCGGCGCTCGCGGTCGTGCGGTCGGGGTGCGACGAGGTCCTGGCGCTCGGCATCCTTCACGGCTGTCGCGAGGCCGACGCCGAGCTCGTACGGCGCGCGCGCGAGGGGGCTCCCAGCGCGCGAGCGGCCCTGCGCCGCGTCCACGGCCCGGGTGTCGCGGGCGACGCCGGCTACTGGACCGAAGAGTTCTCGCTCGACGGTTTCGTCGCGCTCGTCGAAGCGGCGGCCGCGCGCGAAGGGAAGAAGCCACCGCGCATCACCTCCGTGTACCCGTTCCTCGTGGGTGAGCACCCCGCCGATCTGCCCGGTGCCGACGAGCTCCGCGCGCGCGTCGAGAAGGGGGCGGCGCTGGTCGCGACGGCCGATCCGATTCACCACGGCGCCGGCTACGGGGCTCGCGAGGAGGATCGCCTCCCGCTCGAGGATCCGCAGACGCTCGAGTTCGCGCGGTGGACCATCGAGCGCGGGTTTCAGCTGCTCGCCTCGCGCGACTTCGGCGGCTTCTTGCGGCACGCCTCGGAGGTGAAGTCCGACTTCCGCGATTGCGGGCCGCTAATGACGTGGCTGCTCGGTCCGTCGGGCCCGCCCGCGTCGTCGCGCGCGCTGAGCGCCAGGCCGCCGCTGGAGATGGAGATCCTCGATCTCATGCTCGTGGATTACTCGAAGGCGCTCGAGGCGCCGGCGCCGACGTGGGTGGCGGGGGCGCTGGCGAGCTTCCGCGCGGGCCAGGGGTAGGGAGCCGCTCGGCTGGCGAATGCGACGTCGCGGGTGATGAGAAAGCAAGCGTTCGAGCCGTTCTCCGCCGCCGTCGAGATGGGTGCCGGTGCGGCGCGGAGCAGACCTCGGTTGCGAAACTGATACGGAACGATACGAAACGATCGCTGCTGCTCGTGAATGAGTGGCAGCGAGCACCCGCATGCTCTTCGTGGAGACCGGGCTTCCGTACGTGGTCGTCGACTTGGAGCCCGCGTCGATGCTCCCCAGTGCATCGCCATCCCCGGCCCGCGAGGACACCGGAAGCTCGCAGACGCCATCGTCGCGAGGCTTCGGGGGTGATGACCCGAGCCGCGCGTAGACGAGGGACGGCCTCTCACGGCCGGGTCATGCGAGCGCGCCCGTCACGACGACGCCACCCTGGATCTGGCTCGCCACCGTGCTCGCGGACGCGCCCACGGCGGCGAGCATCGTCTTGCCGAACGAGGGGAGCGACCCCGCGAGCGGCACGTCGCCGCCGGAAGACGCGGCGCCGGTCTTCGAGTCGAACGTGATCGCGCCGTAATCGCCCTCGAGCGGGGCAACTCCGCCGATCACGCCCCCCTTGAACGGTTTGCCGATCGTGATCGAAGCCTGATGATTCGGGTTGTGCTGCCGCCCGTTCGTACTCGTCGGCCCGAGCGTGCGTCCGAAGACGTTGAGCGTCATGAACGTCACCTGGTCCGCGAGCCCCGCAGCCTGTAGCTGCGACATCAACGACGCGATCGCCTGCACGCCCGCGACGGTCTGGGACGTCTCGTTCTGGAGGGCGGGATCGGAGTGGTTGTCTCCTCCGAACGGAATGTGGATCGAGATGACGGGCGCGACCTTCATCCGGATCAGCGCGACGGCCGCCACGATCTGGGACGTCGCCGTGTTGTCTTTGATGGACGAGAGCTGGTTCAGTAAGCTCTGGTTGATGTTGCGCACTTGGGTCTGCGACGTGGCGAGGGAATCGATGTACGCCTGCTGCGCGCTCGTCGCGCCATTCTTGTACAGGCCATAGAGCGAGTTCATCGTCTGATCGCGCAGCGCCTGAAGGTTCGTGAGGGGCCCGGTCGGGCTCGTGAGCGTGGCCTTGAGCGCCAGGGCCGGGATGATCGGTAGCGCCTGACCATTGCACGTGAGCCCCTCCGACGGCGTTGCTGCACCGATGCAGAGAGGCTGCGTCTGGATGGTGCCGAGCACGCCTGCGAGCTGCGCCGCGAGGATGGACGGGAGCATCTCCGCGGGCTTCACGGCGCCTTGGGCGTCGGCCATCAGCTTCAGCACGTCAGGCTCTCTCGGATGTACGGGGGTCGTCGTCGCGATGTGCCAGAAGCAGGTGCGGTCGAGGACCGCTTGATGCAAGGTGGCCCACGGCGCCGCCGCGAGGTACTTGCCACCGCCGATCGTGAGGCTCGTCGGTGCCATCGCCGGGTTCGCACTGTGCACGATGTTCGGGTCGAGGTAGGTGCCCGGGACGCTGGCGTTGAGCGGGTCGCCGGACCCCGACGTGCTGAGGATGACGAACTGCCCCTGCGCGGCGGCGGACGCGCCGGCTTCCGGCACGGCGGCCAGCGCGCGGCGCGGGTTCATCAGCAGCGCCGCGGGGAGCCCCGTCGCGAGCGCGCGCAGGCCGACGTATCCCGTGCCGAAGAGAGTGGACAGCAACACTTCGCGACGGCTGGTCATCTCTTGCTCCTTCTTATGCTTCACAGGCCGATCGAGACGGCCGAAGGCGCGAGGCACGCCGCCGTGAACGTGGACTTCAGGGAATCCGGCGCCGATGCGCCCGACTGCATCGCTGCCTGGAAGTGCGCCTGGAGAACTCGTGTCGCAGGAGCCGAGCGGGAATCGGACGGGGGGAGCGCCATGACGATCGAAACGAAGTCGTCGATGGCGGCGTCGGGCTGGGTGCTCGACCATGCCACGGCGCCGGGGCTTGGGCTGGCCACGTCGATGACGAGGGCCGCCACGTCCTCGCAGATGTTCTCGGTGCCAGCGCGGTAGAACAGCGTCGGCTGATTCGGTAGGACCGGAGCGGTGGAGCCGCGGCCGTAGCCGTCCGATGGCAGCCCGGCGGCGATCTCGGGCACGGTCGTCGTGACAGGGGTTGCGGGGAGGAGCCCGCAGACGTCCGTGAGGCCTAGGCGAGCGTCGAGCGCTGCACACAGGTGATCACGGCGAGAGACCGCGACGACCTCGCCCTGATAGAGCGCGGTCTGGGTCGGCGCGGCATAGGTCGTGAGCGGCGACGAGAGCAGCTGACGGACGAGCGTGCTCCACGAGTACCCGGAGCTCACGAAGTTGCTCACGACCTGCTCGAACTCGGGATCGCTCGTCGCGCACGGAGACGAGTTGAAATAGTAACAAAGCTTCTGCACCCAGGCGCTCGCGAACAAAGGGTGCGAGGCGAGCGTGCGCCCGAAGTCCATCGGGCTCGAGACCCTCGCGATGAGGCCGCGAAAGGCGAAGAGGCCCTCCTGGCTCGCGTACGTCGCGTCGGTCTGCTGGTGGTAACCCCACGAATAGGTCGCGGCGAGGACCGAGCGCGTCGGGTCGAGCAGCTGGTGGCATCCATGGCAAGTCGTGCCTGGTGCCGCGTGGGTCGTGTCGAGGCCGGGCGTGCTTGGCGGAACCGTCGTGTCGTTTCCGTCGACCTGCGAACCCAGCGCGACGATGAGCGACTGGTTCGTCGTGACGCGCGCCTCGTTGCTGGCGTTCGTCTGCCAGTTGGCGAAGAAGGCGGGGGTCGAAAAGAATCCGATGCGCGGAACGCTCAGAACGAGCTCGTTGGTCGTGCGCAGCGTCGCCAGGTCGTAGAACCGCGTCGTCGACTCGCCCGGGTCGGGCGTGCGGATGGCGATCATTTTCCAGTCCGTGAAGTCAGTCCCCGTGATCTGGGGCGCGCCCGCCGTGCCGGCGAACACCGGGCACGCGACGCCCGAGGGGCTCTTGCGTGTGTCGAGGGCGCCGTAGAGCAGATAGTGCAGCGTGACGCCGCTGGCCGGAAAGACGTTGGGGTCTTGCGCGCACGCGGCGTCGTGCTCGTACGTGCCGACGTCGGCGACGTCCGGATCGTACCAGTGCATGTAGTTGGCGCTCGTCGGATCGAGCGTTTCGCTGAGCGGGACCGGCCCGGCGGCAGCCTGCGCGCGGATCGTGAGACCGGGGTTCGCCTGGGCGAAGCGATCAGTGACGTTGCCTGCGTCGTCGACCTGCCAGGCGTCGAGGAACGCGTAGAGCTCCATCAGCGCGGGCGTCATCATGAACGACTGCGTCGTCGTGGCCTCCGTGAGGGGGCGGTTCTGCGAGGTGAGCTGCACCATCGTCCGCGCGAAGCTCTCGGTTGCGTTCTGGACGAGCAACGAGGACGTCGAGGCGTTCGCGTCGGCCTGGCGCGGGTACACCTGGGCGGCAAAGTCCGTGATCGCCACCTGGGTCTGCTCGAAAGCGAGCGCGAAGAACCGTTGCATCTTCGCGGTGTACTCGGGGTACGTCATCCACTGGCCGATCAGGGCCTGGAGCTGGGTCGGGTCGTTGCCCACGGCCTGCACCTCGGCCGTGGTGGGAGGGAGCCCGACCAGGAGGCTCTTGACCTTGGCGACGTAGATCGAAGGGGGGTTGGGGGCGAAGGCCGTGGAGGCGACCACTACGGGTTCGGAGCCTGCCGGCACCGGGGCGCTGCCGGCGGTGCACGCCGCGCTCGTGGACACTCCGAGCGCGACGCTCGCGAGAAGAAGGAGGGACGAGCGGCTCACGACCAGCACCCGGAGCAAGTCCCGTGCGCGCCCGCGCGAACCGCGCGGCCGTGGCCCGCCGGCCGGAACCCGCGGTCGGCCCCGCATCGGCGGTCGCGGGCGGCGCTCGAGAGAGACCGGTTGTCCCTCGCGGGATCACCGGCGCGCGGCGTTCTGCCTTCGAGCCCCCTCCGCGGTACCGCTGAGCCGCTACTTCACGACGACGATGTCATCGCCTCGGAGCACGAGCGCGCCCGCGGCCGTCGCGCTGCCGGGATCAGAGCTGATTTCGAGCCGCTGCGGCACACCCGACTCTTGGCGCCAGATGTACGCATCGGTCGGCGACCGCGGAGCGCCCGCGCGCTGCATCGCGCGCGCGGCGGTCGTGCCGCACGTCATGAGCTCGTCGACCGGGCGGAACACGTTGCCGGTGACCAGGACGTGGCAGCCGCGCTCTTCGAAGAGCGCGACATGCACCTCTCCGCCCGGCGGCCATTTCGCCGACTCCGAGGACGTCGCCTTCGCGCGTACGGCCTCCTCCACCTCTTCGCGCGTCCGGCCACGGACCTTCACTTCGCCGACTTTAGGGAGCCAGATCGAGCCCGCGGGGTCGACGAAGATCCCCGGAAGGTCCGGAGCGCCCGTCACGCTCATCGCGAGGATGTCACCGGTGTCGGCGCGCCACGAGCTCGGGTCCTCCGGGGGCGTCTCGATCCAGACCCCTTCGCGACGAACGTCGGCGGGCAACGACGGATCGAACGCGTGGAGGGCAGCGAGCACGCGCGGCACGCTGTCCCCGGACGTCGCGTAGACGGAGACGACGTTGGACGCGCACACCTTGTTCGCCTGGATCTCCAGCCGCGCGAGGCGAACCCACGAGGTCGGCACGCTCGGGAACCAGTCGTCGTAGATGACGGCGATTGGCACATCCTTCGTGAACGAGGCGAGCTGCCGGGCATCGAGCGGCTTGTCGAGCTGGAGCGACTTGGCGCGCGCGACGTCCAAGCTCGCGAGCCCCTCGAGATCGACGATGGGGCTGTCGCCGTAGTAGGCGACGGCGCCGATGTCGTTGATCGCGACGGCGTCGTGAGGAAAGTAGCGCGCGAGCAGGCGGGCGGTTTGCACCTGCTGCTCGTGAATGTTGCGGCACGCCGTCGGCGTCGCGCCTTGCGCTGCGAAAGCCCGTATCCAAAGAGGCGCCGACGCGACCGCCAAGGTCGCCGTTCCCGTGAGGAACCCCAGGCGCGAGCGACGCCACGCCTGGCGCAGGGAGAAGGTCGAGCCGTGCGGGGCGAGCGCGATCGCGATCACGCTCACGTCGAGCGCCACGAGATACGCCTCATAGCGGAAGAACCAGCCCAGGCTCGCGAGCTCGACGTGCGCGGCAGTGGTGCCGAGTGCAACCAGGAGGCGTATCGCGTCTTTCGTCCACGCTCCGCCGCGCCACACCTCGCGCGCGAACAGGGCCAGGGTCCCGAAGCCGAGCGGGAGGAGGTACGACTGTGCGCTCATCGTCGTGAGAACGTTGCCGCCGAGCAGGTCGCCGAGGTCGCTCAGCTCCTTCAACTGGAGGTGCTGCCGCTTCAGCGCGACCGAGTTCGGCAGGAACAGAGAGCCGTGCGCCATCGAGTACAGGCCGAACAGCACGACCGGGGCCGCCCCCGCGATGGCGAGCGCGCCGGCGAGGCCGAAGCGCTTGCGCAGAGCGAGGAGAGCGCACGCGATGCCCACCGGGAACACCCCCTCGTACCGGGTCGCGAGCAGCGCGCTCGCGAGCGCGAGCAGAGGCCACGTTCGCTTCTCCTCGCCGCTCACGACGCGCGCGGCCTCGAGGACGAAGGCGACGGTGAGCGCCGCCTGGAGCACGTGCTCCATCCCGATCAGGGCGAGCGTCGCCAGCGGCATGAGCATCACGATGGCGGCGAGGACCAAGGCGCGCGTCGTGAGGCTCAGCGAGGGGGCCTCGCGTTCGAGCCCGCGGCCGATGACCGCGAGCAGCGCGACGGCGGCCGCCGCGTTGAGCACGAGCGGCAAGATCACCTGGTTGCCGAAGAGTCGCATCGCGCCGGCCAGGAGCCACGGCCACACGACCGACGAGGACGACGCGGAGAACGCGAAGCGCGTGACGCCATACACGCCGTCGAACGCGATGTGGCGCGCGAGCGCGAGGTGAATGAACGCGTCGTCCACCGGATACGAGAACTCGCCGTTCGTGTGGCTGAGCGCCGCGCGCACCATCAAGCCGAGGTGCAGAAACGCGATGGCCGTCGCGAGCAAGATGGGCAAGAAACGACGAGGCATGGCGCGAGAGGGATAGCACATCGGTAGCGCTCGGCCGCGGGGGCGGGCTCGCTATCGGGGCGCGCTCGCTCAGTCGGAGGTGGCGTCGGTTGGCGCGTCGAGTGAGGCATCCGCAAGAGAGCCGGCGTCGGCTCCGGCGTCGTCCGGGGCGCTCGCGTCGGGCTCGGCGCGCTCGACGACGACGCGCACGTAGTACTGCGCGCAGCTCGCGTTCGTGACCGCGATGTACGCTCCCGACGGGTTGCTGGAGCCCGGATCGACGATGGAGACCTCGGCGATGTTGCCGCTCCCGAGCGTCCAGTTGCTGCCGATCGCGTTCGCGTCCTGGTTCGGGCTCACGTAGACGGAGACGTTCGTGTAGGGCCCGGGGAAGTTACCCGGCAGGGCAGGGGGCGCGCCGCTTGCGCTCGGTACGAGGTTGGGAAAGAGGAAGATCGAGCGCTCGCCGGGGTAGTCGATCCAGTTGCCGTCGATCGGGCCAGACTGCCAGTGCGTCGCGTCGATGAGTCCCGCACCAGGGGGGAGAGGCTCGGGAGTGACGCCCGCCGGTTCGTTGCTCGGGAAGTAGTCGTTGTACCAGTACTGGCTCGCGTCGCAGACGCTCTGGAGCTGGCAGTGCGTCAGCGTCGCTGCGGCCGCGGGGGCACACAGGCAGAAGAGAAAGAGCGTGAGCGCGCGCACCCGTGACTTCACGCGGCGCACTCTAGGACGGAACGGCGGCAAGCCGGAAGCGGCTTCCGCGGGCGTCGTCTCCGGACGTCCTCAGTGCTTTTCATCGAGGATCGTCGCTGCCGCTTGCTCGGTCGTCGGCGCATCCGCGGGGAGCGGGACGCCGGCTTGCCGCTGTCGCATCCGCTCCTCGGCGAGTCCCGCTTCGATCGTTCTGCGGCGGTCCAGCTGCTCGAACGTCGCGCCGACGATCGGCTGCGCGCGCGGCTTCAGCACCCACGTGGGGTGCACGTGGCGTCCGACGATCCCGTCGCTCTCGCGATCGTCCCACCGCTCCGCGACGTAGTAGTTCGACAGGACGATGTCGAACAGCTCGCTCCGGTGGCCCATCATGACCTCGAGCGTGAGCTCTGGCCACTCGTCGAGGATGTACGCCGCGTAGCGACGCGAGCGGATCGCGCTCGCGATCTCGTCGGGGATCCCGAGCCCTCCGCGCATCACGTCCATCAGCGCCATGATGTGAAAGTGCCGCTGCGTGGTCACGTGCCCGCGCCCCGTCAGGAGCACCTCGCCCGACTTCTCGAGCTCGTGAACGCGCGCTTCGAGGAGGTTCGCGTCGAACTCGGCGTGGTGCGACGGCGTGGGCTCGCTCGGGTCGTAGGCGAAGTGCGCGAGCTGGAGCAGGGCGGCGAGCGAGAGCCCGGCGCCCGCGAGCGGTCCCATGCCGTGCGACTGCGCCAGCTGCTCGACGCGCGTGGCCGCGATCGCGAAGGCGACGCACCCGAAGGTCGACCACACGATGAGCACGTTCAGAAAGCCCCCCTGATGAAGGCGGCTGGACGCCGACGCGACGAAGGCCCCGCCGAGCGCGCAGGCGAACACGACGAGCCGCTTGTCGCTTGCGTCGTACCGCTTCGCCTCCACGCGCTGCCACGTGTCGCGCACCAGCCAGGCGAGGACCGCGAAGGTCGCCGCCGCGAGGGCGAAGGCGTTCGAGAGATCGCCCAGGAAGAAGAGTGTGAAGAGCGACAGATCGACCCCGTGCGCCGCCCCCATCTTGACGCAGTAGAAGTCGAACCAGCCGCCCGTCGACGTGTGGAGCCACGCGAAGAGCGGTACCAGGCCGACCGCGGCGCCGAGCGCGAAGCCGAGCGCACGCCTCCGCTCACCCGCGACGAGGAGCCCGACCCCCACGGACAGCGCGACGCCGAGCGCCTGTTGCTTCGCATAGAACGCGAGCCCGAGGACGAGCCCGGCGATCACCGCGCCCACGAGGCCTGTCGAGTCGATGGCGATCGACGTGCCCGCGAGGACCATCAGCGTGCAGAGCGTGTCGGCGCGCTCGAGGTCGTACCAGTAGCCCGTGAGCGAGTACGCGCCGTAGAAGCAGCCGACCGCCGCGATCGCCCAGACGTGGCTCGCGCCCAGCCGGCGCGCGAGGCGCCACACGAGCGCGCTCGCGCCGAGCGTCGCGACGAGCGAGACGACGCGGCACGCGAGGAGGACGGGGACCGCGCGCGCCAACGTGCCGGACACCCAGTAGTAGAGGGGCGTGTAGATGTAGGCGATCCAGTCGACCGTCGGCGCCGCATAGATCGGCTTTCCCTGGACGAACCGCTCGACGTGATCGAGCACCGTGCCCCCCATCCATTCGAGCTCGATCGGGATCGCGAAGCGCGCGGCGACCACGTACGCGAACAGCGCGACGAGCGCGACGGAGCCGGCGACGACCAGCCCGCGAAGGATCTTCGCGACCACGGTGGGGACGATGGGGTCGGTGGGCAATCTCGGGGCTCTCCGTGAGCGCACGGCGGGGGGCCCGTCGCGCGGCGGGAGCGGTGGTACCACGAGGGGGTTTCGCCGAGTAGCGGAGAGCCGTGAGCCCGCGGATCGCGCGCGCGCTCGGTCACCCCTCGATCGTCGCCTGCATCAGCACCGCGATGTACGGGTTCCACGTCGACATCGTGAACACGATGTTCTCGCGCCCGTGCTCTGGCGACGAGAACCACTGCGGCACGAGGTACGGCGCGTATGCCCAGCCCGATTGGCCAGGGCCGAAGTCACCGTCGCGCGCGGGCGAGTAGTCGCTGTCGCCGCAGGGGAAGTCGTCATAGCCGCACGGGTGGTGGATGAACTTCCCCCAGCCGTCGCGAGAGACGTCGAACAGCGTGACCGGCCCGGACCAGGGCCCCCACGGCTTCCGCGCCGTGCGCGCGACGATCTGCCCGCCGCAGTTGTAGGTCATGATCCAGTCGTTCAGCTCCTTGGCGAACGCGACGCTCATCTCGCCGACGCACTGCTGCGCGGGGTAGTCGAGGAAGAGCGGCATCGCGCTCGGCTCGTCGTCGGCCCACTGCGCGCCACCGTTCGCGTCGAACCCCGCGAAGTAGATCCACGGGTGCTGCGGGTGGTTCACCATCGCGAGCGCCAGCCGCGGGAAGCTCTGGCGATACCGCCCGGCGCCGTAGAGCAGCGCCAGATCCTTGTGGGCCCATTCCTCCGGGAGCTCGCGGTGGCCACCGCCGATCCGCGCGGCGGAGACGAGGTTGAACCGGTCGCCCGTCGGCGAGGTGTCGCGGTACGTGGTGAAGTGCCCGTCGCCGTCCGAGCGCCCCATGACGCCGCGGCCGCCGCGATCTCCGATCGTGTACCCGTTCGCGTCGGCGACGGTGAAGAACGCATAGAGGTGGTGCGGGGTCGCGAACGCGCCGGTCGGGACCTGGAACACGGGGAGGATGTTGCCGTCGAGCGTGATCGGATCGAAGCCGCGATCGCTCGGCTCGGTCGGGAAGGTGAGGCTCCCGCACGCCCGATCGAGCGGCGTGGTGGCGTCCATGAATCCCAGCGAGTCGGCCCCGTCCGCGCGCGAGATCGAGGACGAGTGCCACGTGTCGCCGAAGAGGAAGAGGAGCTTGTCGCCGCTCTGCACCGAGATCCCGAGGTCCGTGCCGATGACTCCGAAGTCCTCCGACGGCAGCATCGGGCGATCGGCCCGGTAGTCGAAGTTCCCGATGAGGGGGCACAGCTCCTGGGCGCGCTGGACGACCTTGAGTGTGGCCTTGGTCGTCGCCGGGTGCAGGCCGGGGATCGGCTGCGCGACGTAGGGGACGGGCGGCGGCTCGTAGGGGGCGGAGCTGCACGCGGTGAGGCACGACGCGAGGGCGATCGCCGTGGTCGAGAGGACTCGTCCGGAGATGCGGTGGAGCATGGTTGGCGTACTGCATCCGCCGTTCCCGGTCGCTTGCCCGGCGACTCTGCGCGATCAGCGGGAACCGCGGGGCGCAGGGGTGTCCCGGCGCGTGCGCGAGGGGGGGCAGGTCGTCTCGGGAGGGGAGCGCGAGCGGCCCAGCTCACCCCTCGATCAGCCACTCTTGCTCGCCCGCGACGACGGCGCGTGCCCGCGCGAGCTCGCGCTCCGGCCAGTCTTCCTCGACCAGCTCGAAGCGACCGTGCTCGAACGGCGCGCCGCTCCCCGGATCGACGAGATCGACGCGCTCGCGCCGCCCGCGGCGCAGGAGATCGAGCGCGCGGTGATGGCAGAACGGGTTGTTCCCGCGCCGGCCGAACAGCGAGTGCGCCGTCCAGGAGCAACCCCCCTGGCACACCTCCGCGTAGTAGCAGCCGGCGCAGTGACCCCAGAGCTCCGGGGTGCGCGCGCTCCGCGTGAAGCGGAGCGGCTCGGCGCGTTCCCAGATGTCCTCGAGCGAGGCGTCGCGAAGGTTGCCCCCCGTGTAGGCGGCGGTCGGAAGGGAAGGGCACCCCTTCACCGCGCCGTTGGCCTCGATCCCGAGGATCGTCCGCCCCGCGCCGCACGAACCGCGGTGGCCGCCGGGGGACTCGGCGCGCAGGAGCTGCTCGTGCGGGCCGAAGTAGCCGAGGTTGTTCCCCGGCCAGATGCGGACGTATCGCGCCTTGGCGCGCGGGTGGATGCGCGCGATCGACGGCATCACCTCGAGGAGGTGGAACGGCTCGAGGAGCAGGGCGGGGTCGTCGGTGACGCGCCCCGCGGCGACCGTGATCTGGAGCTGCCAGGAGTGCGCGCCGGCGTCGGCGATCTCGTCGAAGATGGCCGCGAGCTCACGCCGGTTGCGGCGGCCGATCTGCGTGTTCGCCGAGACCTGCACCCCGACGGCGGCGAGGTTCGCCATCGCCGCCATCGCCGCCGCGTGGCTGCCGCGGACGCCGCGGAGCGCGTCGTGCGTCGCGGCGACGCCGTCGATCGAGACCGACACGCTGAGCAGCCCGCTCTCCTTGGCGACGCGGGCCCTATCGGGCGTCATCCCGCGGCCGCCGGTCACCATCGTGCACTCCATGCCGCGACGGCGGATCGCGCGCACGACCTCGGCCCACCCTTCGTGCAGGTAGGCCTCACCGCCGATGAGCGTCACCTCGAGCACGCCGAGGTCGGCCATCTGGTCGACGGTGTCGAGCGCCTCGCGCGTCGTCAGCTCGTCGGGGCGGGCGCGACCTGCGCGCGAGCTGCAGTGATGGCACGCGAGGTCGCACCGCAACGTGAGCTCCCAGACGGCGTTGACCGGGCGGACCCTCTGGTCGATGGGGCGGACGTCGGGAGCTAGCGGAAGGTTACGGCGCCCCTCGGGGGCGAGGGGAGCGAGGGGGAGGGGGCGCCGGGTCATGGGGTCCCGCGGGGCGCGTCAGACCGCGGCGTGAAGGCGGGCGAGACGCTCGAGGCGCGCGGGGGGGGAGCCGTAGCAGGGGTTGCAAGACGCTAGCAAGGTGACGTAGGTGCCGCCCCCGGCGACGGTTCCGCAGGAGGATGTGTAGGGCCCCAAGAGGCACGCGCACGTCTGTTCGGGGCACGTGGGCGTCATGCTGCTCCACGGCACGCACGACGTGCCTTCCTCGACGCACCCTTCGCTCGGGAGCGTATCGGCGCAGTACTCCGTCGAAACGAGGCAGGCCGCGTCCCCGCACGGGAACGTCGCGTTTGCGTCGATCACGCCCGCGTCGCTGGCGTCCTCGTCTCCCACGCTGGCGTCGCTCGCGTCAGGTCGCGCGCCGGTCCCCCCCGCGTCGTCCGGAGTGACTGCGCTCGCCGTGGCCGCGTCGCCGGGGGTCACGGCGCTCGCCGCGCCCCCCTCCGTATCGTCCCCGGCGCAGGCCGTGAGGGTGGCGGCGCACCCGAGCGCCGCCGCGGACGAGCTGAGCGCTAGCCATGCCGCACGGCTCATTCGCGGCGCGCGCGCCCGAGGTCGACGGGCCGCCATGGCGACGCCGCAGAACGGGCAGAGCGCGTCCCCCGTCTTCACGAAGTGGGCGCAGGCGGCGCACGGGGAAAGGGACGGCATGTGGGGCACTCCAAGAATAGGTCGAAGGACGTCGATGTGCGTCAGACGCTGGCGAGCCCAGCGAGACGCTCGAGGCGCGCGGGGGGAGACCCGTAGCAACCGGCGCAGGTGGCGAACCAGGTCATCCCACCGGCGTCGCTCACTCCGCATCCAAACTGGTAACCGCTGTTCGCCTCGTACGGGGCGAGGCACGCGCACGTGGGCGTCGCCGCGCACACGGCGGGGAATCCGCCGTCGATCGGCGTGCAGCTCGCGCCCCCGCCCTGACACGTGTCGTCGCTGCAGAACTCGGTCGCAATGTTGCAGGACGCGTCGCCGCACGCGAACGTCTGCGCGCTCGCCGCGTCGCTGCTGCTCCCCCCGTCGTCGCGAGTCACCGCGCTCGCCGTGGCCCCGTCCGTGTCGTCTCCGGCGCAGGCCGTGAGGGTAACGGCGCACCCGAGCGCCGCGGCGGACGAGCCGAGCGCCAGCCATGCGGCGCGGCTCATGCGCGCCGCGGGCGAACGAGCCCGCCACGTGGCCATCGTCGCGCCGCAGAACGGGCAGAGCGCGTCCGCGGTCTTCACGAAGTTGCCGCAGGCGGCGCAGGGAGCGAGGGGGAGCATGGGAGGACTCTGTCAGGCGGGGTGGCGGCGCGCCACGGAAGGGCTGTCGCCCAAAGTGGGGACGAGCATGGCGCGTACCAACCGGTGCGTCACGCCCGGCGGCAGGTCGCTCCACCGGACAAAGAAAAGCCCCGTAACCACCTTTCGATGACTACGGGGCTTCCCCCCACTCTTGGCGTCTCCTCGAGTGTCAGCGCGCGGCTCCAGTGGCGCCGTTCGCGCCCGCGGCGACCGGAGTCTCCGCGGGCGTGACCGGTGCCACGGACGGCGCGGGCGTCGCCTCGGCCGGAGCCGGGGACGGCGCTTCTGCCGGGGAGGTCGCCTTCGTGGAGCTCTTGGTGCCCAAGCGCGGCGGTTTCGCCGACTTGTTCACCACGAGCTCCCCGCTCTTGATCCTCCGCTTCGTCGCGACTGCCTTCGCCGCGACGGCCTGACGAACGCCAAGCAGCTTCGTGAAATTCGGAAGCTCCTTCTCGATCGCCGGGTCCGTCGTGGCCGCGGCCTGGTAGGCACCACGAAGGCGATCGATCATCGCCAACGTGTAGTTCCACGCGAGGTTCGACTGCTCCTGCGAGTAACTGCCCCAGGTCGCCCCCGCCTTCGCCTGTGCGCTCCACTGGGCCGCGAAGTCGATCGCATCGGCGATCTGCTGCGCGGTACCCAGCTTCGGCGCCAGGATCTGAGGAAACAGCGTCGAGGCACGCAGCTCACGCGCTGCGTTCTCGGCGACGTTCACCTCCGCCTGGATTGCACGCATGCCTCTGCGCGCATCCACGGCGACGGGGTTGTCGTGGATCGGAGGCGTAGGCGCCCCGACCGACGGCAAGGCGTCCGCACCGCCGACGGGCGGTAGCGGACTCGATGCACTGCTCGTGGCGGCCACGGTGGTCGCCACGCTCTCGTTCTTCTCTTTCTTTTTCATTTGGTCTCGCTCTCCTTTCTGGTCGGCGGCTCTACGGGCCGACCCTCCGCGAGAGCGACTTGCATCGCCCTCACAGAGCAATGAGTCGCGAGTCGGCCGTTTCTCCTGACCTCGACGCTCTTTTCTTGCGAGAGCTGCAAGGCGCTGGAAACGCGGGTCCTTTCGACATGGAGGCCGAGAACGTATGCCTGACCACGCCGCAGGCCGGGACCGAGCGCTGGCGGCGGCCAGCCTGCCCCCCCCCCTCGCCGCCAGCGCTCGGTC
>Ga0302196_10002353_pt1 | contig 17689 bp, 14 predicted proteins | sample II_Bog_N1_3_FD_198794 | JGI IMG/M metagenome (GOLD analysis project Ga0302196, IMG submission 198794) | Peat permafrost microbial communities from Stordalen Mire near Abisko, Sweden - II_Bog_N1_3 | ecosystem: Environmental > Terrestrial > Soil > Wetlands > Peat | place: Sweden: Abisko...
CGGCCGGCCCCACTTCGCGCTGGCCATGGTGGACATCGGGGCCGCGACCGACGTCGACGACGCCTTCGCCCGATACCTCGGCAACGGGGGCCTGGCCTATGTGCCGAAGGGCCGCCTGACCGTGGCCGACGTGTGCCGGCTGGCCCGCGACTCGGGGGGCGTGGCCGTGCTCGCCCACCCGTACACGATCGGACTGGCGGGTGATGCGCTGGCCGGTGCCGTGGCCGACATGGCCGGAGCCGGCCTGTCCGGGCTGGAGGCCGTCTACGGCCGGTACTCGCCCCGCCAGCGCACCGACCTGGGCAACCTGGCCCGTCGCTTCGGCCTGGTGGCCACCGGCGGCTCCGACTTCCACGGAGTCACCAAGCCCGATCTGCACGTGGGGACCGGCACCGGGGACCTGAAGGTGCCCGACCGTGTCCTGGACCAGCTCGAGGCCGCCCGACCGGGCACCTGACCCGGCTGTCGGCCGGCGGCGCCGGAGCGGTCAGTTGGTCACGGGGGCCAGGTCGTCGAGGAGGTCGGGCAGTCGGCCCCGCCAGGCTCCGGTGGCCACGGCGAGGTCCAGGTCGACCAGGTCGTCGACGACGATCCGGTCCCCGCCGGCGGTGCCCAGCACCCGGAACCCGACACCGGCATCCGCCGCCCGCGACAGCAGCTCGTGGCTGCGGGTCGTGCACACGACCACCCGGGAGGGCGCCTCGGTGAACAGTTCGTGGTGGTCGGCCACACCGGACACGGTGAGCCCGATCCCCGACCGGACAGCCAGCTCGGCCAGGGCCACGCCGAGACCACCGCCCGACACGTCGTGGATCCCGTCCACCAGCCCGGTGCCACCGGCCACGGCCTCGGCCACCAGCCCGGCCACCAGGTCGACCAGGCGGCCGTGCCCGGCCAGGTCGATCGGAGGGAGCGTGCCGTTGCGGTGGTGACGCAGCTGGACCGCCCACCGCGACCCGGCGAGCGACGGCGGCCGACGACGGGCGTCCGACGTGCCGACGCTGGCATCGAGCAGGACGAGCGTGCCGCCCTCCACCAGGGTGACGCCCGGGGGCCGGGCGACCAGCCGGTCGATCAGCCCCAGCCCGCCGATGACCGGGGTGGGGTCGATGTCCTTGCCGTGGCTCTCGTTGTAGAGGCTGACGTTGCCGCCGATCACCGGCAGGCCCAGTGCCAGGCAGGCCTCGCCCATGCCGTCGATCGCCTCCGACAGCTGCCACATCACCTCGGGGTGCTCGGGGCTGCCGAAGTTGAGGCAGTTGACCACCGCCTTGGGGGTGGCGCCGGCACAGGCCAGGTTGAGCGCCGCCTCGGCCACCGTGGCCGCCGTGCCGGCCCGGGGATCCAGGGAGCACCACGTCGGGTTGGAGTCGGTGGTGAGGGCGAGTCCCCGCTCCGAAGCCGGCAGGCCGGGCGCGGCCAGGCGCAGCACCGCACTGTCGCCGCCGGGTCCCTCGACGGTGTTCAGGAACAGCTGGTGGTCGTACTGCCGGTAGACCCAGGTCGGGTCGGCCAGCAGGGTGAGCACGTCGCGTCCGCAGTCGGACGGGGCCGGCAGGGCCCCCGGATCGTCGGCCAGGCGGGCGTCCTGGTCGGCCGGGCGGGCGATCGGCCGGTGGTAGAGCGGGGCGTCCTCGCTGAGCGCGACGGCCGGCACGTCCCCGAGCACCGGGCCGTCGAAGCCGTCGAGGATCCGCAGCCGACCCGGCCCACCCGCGGGCGCCTCGGTCACCCGGCCCACGACGGCGGCCCGGACCTCCCACTTGGCGCACAGCTCCTGCACCCGGGGCAGGTCGTCCGGGGTGACGATGGCGAGCATCCGCTCCTGGCTCTCCGAGGTCATCACCTCGTAGTCGGCCATGCCGGGCTCGCGCCGCGGCACCGCCGAGACGTCGACGTCCATCCCCACCCCGCCGCGCGCCGCCGTCTCGCTGGTGGCGCACACCAGCCCGGCGCCGCCCAGGTCCTGGATGCCCACGACCAGCTTGGCGTCCAGCAGCTCGAGGCACGCCTCGATGAGGCGCTTCTCCTCGTACGGGTCGCCGACCTGCACGCTCGGCCGCTTGGCCGCCTCCTCCTCCTCGTTGCCGCCGCCGAATCCGGCCGAGGCCAGGACGCTCACCCCGCCGATGCCGTCGCGCCCGGTGGAGGAGCCGAGCAGAACCGCCAGGTTCCCCGGTCCCGAGGCCTGGCCGAGGACGAGCCGTTCGGTCGGCAGGACACCCATGCACAACACGTTGACCAACGGGTTCTGTGCGTAACAGGGGTCGAAGGTGAGCTCGCCCCCGATGGTGGGGACCCCGACCGAGTTGCCGTAGCCGGAGATCCCGGCGACCACGCCCTCGATCAGCCACTGCTGGCGCGGCTCGGTCGGGTCGCCGAAGAACAGCGGGTCCATCACGGCGATCGGCCGGGCCCCCATGGTGAAGATGTCGCGCAGGATGCCGCCGACCCCGGTGGCCGCACCCTGATAGGGCTCGATGGCCGAGGGGTGGTTGTGGGACTCGATCCGGATGGCCACGGCGATCCCGTCACCGGCGTCGATCACGCCGGCGTTCTCCCCCGGGCCCACGAGCACGTGGGGGGCCTCGGTGGGCAGGCGCTTCAGGTGCACGCGCGACGACTTGTAGGAGCAGTGCTCGCTCCACATCACCGCGAACAGGGCCAGCTCGAGGTGGTTGGGCTCCCGGGCCAGGATGCCGACGACCTCGTCGCGCTCGGCGTCGGTCAGTCCGAGCGCCCGGTGCAGCGGCTCCCCCGTCTCGGTCACCAGGTCGGACTGCTCGTCTCCGCTCGGGTCCATGGACCGCAGCGTACCTGCCTCCCACGGACCGGTAGATGCCCGATGGGCCCGCACCCCGCATTCCAATTGACGGATTCGCGGACGGGTGCCCGTTCCACACTGACCCGTCAGTGGAATTCACCCGTATCCGTCCCGAACGCCCGGCTCCAGGAACATACTGCACCCGTAGGTCTTCCCGACCGGGACCGCTGGGACACCTCCGGACCGGTCACCGGTCCGCCGGCAGGAGCCCTTGGTCCACGGCCCGTCACACCACTCGATCCACACGCCGTCACACCGCACCTGAATGGCAACCGATCTGCCCATCGCTCATCGCGCTCAACGGGGCGAATACTCGCTATCATTGTGGTTGAACTATCGTTTCCATTTGTCCTAATTACCCAACTCTGGAGCAGTGACATCATGTCGGCAGCCACCCCCGCCAAATCCCGCAAGAAGACCCCGATGTCCGCCGAGCACAAGGCTGCTCTGGCCAAGGGCCGCGAAGAGGGCCGCGTCGTGCGTCAGTACCTCGAGGCACTCGAATCGACCAAGCCCCGCCGAGGACGCAAGCGGACGCCGGACTCGATCCGCAAGCGCCTGGCCGCCATCGAGAAGCAGCTGCCCGAGGCCGACCCGCTGAACCGGCTGCACCTGGTCGAGGAGAAGCAGCGCCTCGAGGCCGAGCTCGCCCACAGCGGCGACACCGTCGACCTGGGATCACTCGAGAAGTCCTTCGTGAAGGTGGCCCGCCAGTACGGCGACCGCAAGGGCATCTCGTACTCGGCCTGGCGCACGGTCGGCGTTCCGGCCTCGGTGCTGCAGCAGGCCAAGATCGCGCGCACCCGCGGCTGAGCCGCCCCCCGGTCGCTCAGGCGGCCGGGGCTGCTGCGCCGGCGGAGCGCAGCAGGGCGGACAGGAGCACGGTCCCGTCCTCGGACCCGAGCAGGGGGTCCGAGGCCCGTTCGGGGTGGGGCATGAGCCCGACCACGTTGCGGCCGGCGTTGCACACGCCGGCGATGTCGTCGATCGACCCGTTCGGGTTGTCCACGTAGCGGAGGACCACCCGCTCCTCATCGTGCAACTGAGCCAGTGTGGCCGCGTCACACGTGTAGTTGCCCTCGAAGTGGTTGATCGGGATCGAGAGCTCGGTGCCCACCGGCACCCCTTGGGTCAGCACCGAGTCGTCCCGCTCGACCCGGACCGACACCGTCGTGCACACGAAGCGGAGGCCGCGGTTCTTCTGCAGGGCACCGGGCAGCAGGCCGGCCTCGGTCAGCACCTGGAAGCCGTTGCAGATCCCGACGACCGGCCCTCCGGCGGCGGCGTAGGCGGCGACAGCCTCCATCACCGGGGAGAACCGGGCGATGGCACCGGGCCGCAGGTAGTCACCGTGGGCGAACCCACCGGGCAGCACCAGTGCGTCGAAGTGGCCGAGCGAGGACGCGCCGTGCCAGACCAGCTCGGCGTCGGCGCCCATGCGGTCCAGGGCCAGTACGGCGTCGTGCTCGCAGTTGGTGCCCGGGAACAGGACGACGCCGATGCGCGGCGCCATCAGGCGGATGCGTCGGCGGCTCGGACCGTCACCACGGACTCCTCGATCACCGGGTTGGCCAACAGCCGGTCGGCCACCACGGTGGCCTGGACCAGGGCGTCGGCGTCGTCGGAGGCGGCCAGGTGGAAGCGGAACGACTTGCCGGCACGGACCCCGGTGACGCCGCCCAGGCCGAGGGCGGGCAGGGCCCGCTCGATGGTCGCCCCCTGGGGATCGGCGATACCGTCCCGCAGGAGCACCTCGACCTGTACCGCGAACTGTCGGGGGTCGGCCATGTCAGGCACCGTACCAGTCGCCCAGCGACCGACCGCAGACCCGCTCATAGGCCGCCGTGTACCGGGTGGAGGTGGCCTCGACGATCTCCGGCGGCAGGGCCGGGGGCGGCGGCTGCTTGTCCCACGGCTGGGCCTCGAGCCAGTCACGCAGGGGCTGTTTGTCGAACGAGGGCGGGTTGGTGCCCGGTGCGCAGTCGGAGGCCGGCCAGAACCGGGACGAGTCGGGGGTGAGGACCTCGTCGCACAGCGACAGCTTCCCGTCGATGTAGCCGAGCTCGAATTTGGTGTCGCAGATGACGATGCCCTGCTCCTCGGCCCGGACGGCGGCACGGGTGTAGGCGCCCAGGCACAGTTCCGCGGCGGCCTCGGCGGGCTCCCTGCCCACGATGTCGATCGCCTCCGCCATACCGATGTTGAGGTCGTGTCCCTCGGTGGCCTTGGTCGACGGGGTGAAGATCGGCTCGGGCAGGGCCTGGGCGTGCAGCAGGCCGGCCGGCATGGACATGCCGTGGACGGTGCCGTCGCGCTGGTATTCCTTGTAGGCCGAGCCGGCCAGATAGCCGCGCACGATGCACTCGATATCGAGCATCTCGGCCCGCCGCACCAGCATCGACCGGCCGGCCAGGTACCCCAGTCCACCGGGCAGCTCGGCGGCACCCTCGGGGAAGTCGGCGGTGTCAGCGCTGATCAGGTGGTTGGGTGCCAGGTCTGACAGCTCCTCGAGCCAGGCCGCGGTCATGGCCGTCAGCACGCGGCCCTTCTGGGGGATCGGCTCCTCCATGATGACGTCGAACGCCGAGATCCGGTCGGAGGCGACCATCAGCAGTCGGCCGTCGCCGGCGTCGTAGAGCTCTCGGACCTTTCCGGACGACAGCAGGGGCAGCGGGGATGGGGTCATGGGGTCAGCTCCTCCAGGGCATCGGTGAAACGGTGGACGTGGCGCAGGGTCCGGGACAGGTCGAAGGCGGCGTCCAGCTCGGCCGCCGACAGCGTGACCTCCGGATCGGCGTCGAGGACGGCACGGAAGCTGCGGCCCTCCTCCCATGCGGCACGGGCGTCGCGCTGCACGATCCGGTAGGCGGCGTCCCGGCTGAGTCCCCCGCTGACCAGCGCCAGGAGCACCGACTGGCTGAAGACCAGCCCATGGCTCCCCTCGGTCAGGGTGGCGAGTGCCCGCTCGGGGTGCAGGACCAGACCCTCGACCAGGCCGGTCGTCTTCTGCAGCATGTAGAGCGTCAGCATGCTGGCGTCCGGGAGCACCACCCGCTCCACGGAGCTGTGCGAGATGTCCCGCTCGTGCCACAGGGCCACGTCCTCGAGGCCGGCCGACAGGTAGCCACGCAGGACGCGGGCCAGACCGCACAGGCGCTCGGACAGGATCGGGTTGCGCTTGTGGGGCATCGCCGAGCTGCCCTTCTGCCCGGGCTTGAACGGCTCCTCGACCTCGCCCAGCTCGCTGCGGGCCATGTGGCGGACCTCGGTGGCGATCTGCTCGATTGTGGCCCCCACCGAGGCGCACGCATACAGGAACTCGGCGTGCCGATCGCGCGCCACGACCTGGGTGGCGGGCACCGGCACCAGGCCCAGCGCCGAGCACACGTGGGCCTCGACTTGCGGGTCGATGTTGGAGAACGTCCCCACCGCGCCGGACAGCTTGCCCACCGCCACCCGCTCGCGGGCGGCCCGCAGCCGCTGCACGTCACGGTCGGCCTGCAGCGCCCACAGGGCGAACTTGGCGCCGAACGTGGTCGGCTCCGCGTGCATTCCGTGGGTGCGGCCGGTGACGGGCACGTCGATGGACTCCAGTGCGCGTGCCTTGCAGGCGCGGACCAGACCGCCGGCCGCCTCGATCAGCAGGTCGGCGGCCCGGGTGAGGGTGGCGCACAGGGCGGTGTCGACCACGTCCGACGAGGTCAGCCCGTAGTGGATCCACGATCCCTGGGGCTGGCCGACGGCCTCCTGGACCACGTCGACGAACGCGGCCACATCGTGGTCGGTGACCCGCTCGCGCTCGGCCACCGCCTCGACGAACGCGGCGTCGACCTCAGGTGCGTGGGCCCGGCAGAAATCGGCGGCGTCGGCGGGCACGTCGCCCACCTCCACCCAGCCGTCGGTGGCCAGCAGCTCGACCCGCAGCCACATGGCGAACCGGGCCTCGTCGGAGAAGAGCGCGGCCATGGCGGCGGGCGCATAGCGGGGGATCATCGGGGTGCCTCGGCTTTCACACGGGGGTCGGGAGCGGAGGGGTCCTCGGAACGGGCCGCCTCGAGGGCGATGTCGGTGCGGTGCTGCATGCCGGGCCAGTCGATGGCCGCCACCCCGCCGTACGCCCGGGAGCGCGCCTCGTCGATCGACCCGCCGAGGGCGGTCACCCCCAGGACCCGGCCGCCGGCCGTGACCACACCGCCCGACCCGTCCGGGGCGGTGCCGGCGTGGAACACCGTCACCCCGGGACGTGCCGCCGCCTCGTCGATCCCGGTGATCGGGTCGCCGGTGCGGGGGTGCTCGGGGTAGCCCTCCGATGCCAGCACCACACAGACCGCCGGTTCCGGCGTGAACCGGGGGGAGGTGATCAGCGCACCGTCGGCCGCCTCGGCCAGCAGTGCGCACAAGTCACCTTCGTAGCGGGGCAGCACCACCTGGGTCTCGGGGTCGCCGAAACGCACGTTGAACTCCAGCACCTTGGGGCCCGACGGGGTGAGCATGAGCCCGGCGTAGAGGACGCCCCGGTAGTCGATTCCCCGGGCCCGCAGGGCCACCACGAGCGGGGCGACGGCCTCGGACACCAGGGACTCGACCAGTGCGTCGTCGACTGTGGGGACCGGCGAGTAGGCGCCCATGCCCCCCGTGTTGGGACCGAGATCACCGTCGTCCCGGCGCTTGAAGTCCTGGGCGGGGGCGAGCGGAGCCAGTCGTTCCCCGTCGCACAGCACGAGCAGCGAGCACTCGGGGCCCGTGAGGCCCTCCTCGACCACGACCCTGCGGCCGGCGCTCCCGAACGCGTCGCCCGACAGCTTGGCGGCCACGTCGGCCTCCGCCTCGGCCAGTGAGTCCGTGACCAGGACGCCCTTGCCGGCCGCCAGACCGTCCGTCTTGACCACCCACGGGCCGTCGAGGGAACGCAGGAACTCCACGGCGGGCCCGACCTCGGTGAAGACGCCGAACCGGGCCGTCGGCACCCCGGCCTCGGCCAGCAGCTCCTTCATGAACGCCTTCGAACCCTCGATGCGGGCGCCGTCGGCCCCGGGGCCGAACACCCGTCGGCCGTCTGCCCGCAGCCGGTCGGCGAGGCCGTCGACCAGCGGTGCCTCGGGGCCGATCACGTACAGGTCGGCCTCGACCAGTTCGGGAGGTGTGTCCACGCTGGTGATGGAGTGCCCCTCGGGCGAGGTGCCGGTGATCCCCGGGTTGCCGGGGGAGACCACGACATCGGCGGTGCGGGCCAGGACGGAGGCGAGGGCGTGCTCCCGACCGCCGGAACCCACCACGCAGACGGTCCGGACCGGACGGGCCGACGTGCCCGGAGCAGAGGGAGCCCCCCGGCTCATGCGGCGAAGCGGACGAACTGCTCGCGTCCGGGACCGACGCCGACGAGCCGCACGGGCACGCCGATCTGCTCGGCCAGGAAGTGCACGTAGTCGCGGGCGGCCTGGGGGAGGTCCCCGATCTCGGTAGCCGACGAGATGTCGGTGTTCCACCCGGGGAGCTCCTCGTAGACCGGTGTGACCTGGTGGAACACCGACTGGTGGTAGGGCGGGTGGGTGAACCGCTCGCCCTGCGCCTCGTAGGCGACGCACACCTTGACCGTGTCGAAGGAGTCGAGCACGTCGAGCTTGGTCAGGGCCACCTCGGACAGCGAGTTGAGCCGCACCGCCTGGCGCATCATCACCGCGTCGAACCACCCGGGCCGACGGCGCCGGCCGGTGTTGACCCCGTACTCGTGGCCCCGGTCGACCAGGGTGTCGCCGATCTCGTCCGTCAGCTCGGTCGGGAACGGCCCGCTGCCGACCCGGGTCACGTAGGCCTTGGCGATGCCGATGACCTCGTCGATGTAGCGGGGGCCGATGCCGGCCCCGGTGCAGGCCCCGCCGGCCACCGGGTTGGACGAGGTCACGAACGGGTAGGTCCCGTGGTCGAGGTCGAGGAATGTGGCCTGTGCGCCCTCGAGCAGCACGTTGGCGCCGCGCTCGAGGGCCTCGTGGACCAGGCCCACGGTGTCGGCCACCATCGGCGAGATCCGAGGGGCCAGCTGGTCGAGGTAGAGGCCGCAGATGTCGTCGGCCGACAGGGGCAGCCGGTTGTACACCTTGGCCAGGACCTGGTTCTTCTCCTTGAGCACCACGTCGAGCTTCTGGCGGAAGATCTTGGGGTCGAGCAGGTCCTGGACCCGCAGGCCGACCCGCGACGACTTGTCGGCGTACGCAGGGCCGATGCCCCGCTTGGTGGTACCCAGCTTGTTCTTGCCCAGGTAGCGCTCGGCGAGCTGATCGAGCTCGTGGTGATACGGCATGATCAGATGGGCGTTGCCGCTGACCAGGAGGTTGGAGGTGTCGATGCCCTTGGCCTCGAGCACGTCGACCTCGGCGAGGAGCACGGTCGGGTCCACCACGACACCGTTCCCGATCACCGGGGTGATGTGCGGGTAGAGGATCCCGCTGGGCACCAGCTGGAGGGCGAAGGTCTCGCCGTCCACCACGATGGTGTGGCCGGCGTTGTGGCCGCCCTGGTAGCGGACCACGAACTCCATCTCCCTGGCCAGGAGGTCCGTGAGCTTGCCCTTGCCCTCATCACCCCACTGGGTCCCGACGACGACGGTTGCCGGCACGCGTCTCTCCTCCGTTGCGAAAGCGGATTACGCACAAGTGTAGCCCGCTGCGGCAGGGGGGTCCGAGGGCCCCGATCCGGCGTCGTGCGTCCGGGCGCCTACAGCTGTGCGGCCCACCTGCCGATCCTTGACGGAGAGCATCCCGCCCCGCGGGCGACGCCGGGTCCACCTACCGCGGCGGCACCGCTGGTCGAATGGACGACGACGGACCTCACGGACTGGAAGGACCCATGCACGCAGCGCCACGACGATCGGGACGACGAGGAGGACGGGGCGCCCGGGTGGCCTCGGTCGCGCTCCTGTGCGTGCTGGCGGTCGGACTCGCCGCCTGCGGAGGCTCCGGCTCCCCGGCCACCTCCACCGGGACGTGGTCGGACGTGGTGCACCCCGAACCGTCGGGCCTGGCGCCGGGCTACTCGAGCATCTACGGGGTGTCGTGTCCCACGGCCGCGTTCTGTGCCGGGGTCGACGAGTCGGGTGACGCCACGTTCTGGAACGGCTCGACCTGGTCCAAGGCCGCCCCGGCATCACCCAACGGCAGCCTCAACTCGGTATCGTGCACCTCACCCTCCTTCTGCGTCGCCTTGTCGAGTCAGTTGGCGGTCACCTGGAACGGCCGTGCCTGGACCGGCCCGGTAGCCGTCGGTCCGGCGCCGAGCGGACCGACCGGTGGCCTCTACGAGATCTCCTGCGTGTCCCCGGCGTTCTGCGCCTCGGTGAACACCGCCGGGGTGGTGAGCCTCTTCGACGGCACGTCGTGGGGACACGACGCCGTGGTCGACGACGGGACGGCGGCCAAGCCGGTGCAGGGGATCAGCTGCGCGTCGACGACGTTCTGCGTGGTGGTCTCCGCCACCGGCAACATCGCTACGTACAACGGCTCGACGTGGTCGACACAGCCGTCACCGGGCCAGTCGCTGCTCCACTCGGTGTCGTGCCCGAGGCCCGACTTCTGCATGGCCGTCGACCTGACCGGGCATGCGCTGGTGTTCAACGGCTCGACCTGGTCGGCCGCCGCCACCCTGCCCGGTGCCGTCGCCCTCACCTACTCGGTGTCGTGCCCCACCACATCCTTCTGCGTCGTGGCCCGGTCGGACGGCACGGTCTCCACCTGGCAGTCGGGCACCTGGGGACAGCCGACGACCGTGATGACCGACGGCACGCTGTCCACCGCCGACATCAGCTGCGCGTCGACGACGTTCTGCGCGCTGGTGAACTCCGCCGGGTCCGTCGCCACCTACCGGGCCTGACGTCGCAGCTCACACCGGGACGTCGTCGCACCTCACATCAGGGCGACGTCGTCGTCCTTGGCGTCCACGATGACCGTCGACCCCTCCGGGTACCGGCCCTCGAGTAGTGCGAGGGCCAGTGGGTCCTCCACCTGACGCTGGATGACCCGGCGCAGCGGACGGGCGCCGAAGTCCGGGTCGAACCCGTCGTGGGCCAGCACCCGTTCCGCCTCCGGGGTGACCTCCAGCGACAGGCGCCGGTCGGCCAGCCTCGAGCGCAGTCCCTGCAGCTGGATCGTCACGATCCGGTTCAGGTCGGCCTCGGTCAGGTTGTGGAACCGGACGATCTCATCGATCCGGTTCACGAACTCCGGCTTGAAGTGCTGGACCGGCTCGCCGGGGATGTTCGACGTCATGATGAGTACCGTGTTGGTGAAGTCCACGGTCCGGCCCTGGCCGTCGGTCAACCGGCCGTCCTCCAGGACCTGCAGCAGGATGTTGAACACGTCAGGATGCGCCTTCTCCAGTTCGTCCAGCAGCACGACGGCGTAGGGACGGCGGCGGATCGCCTCGGTGAGCTGGCCGCCCTCCTCGTACCCCACGTAGCCGGGGGGCGCCCCGACCAGGCGGGCCACCGAGTGGCGTTCCGTGTACTCGCCCATGTCGATGCGCACCATGGCCTTGGCGTCGTCGAACAGGAACTCGGCCAGGGCCCGGGCCAACTCGGTCTTGCCCACGCCGGTCGGGCCCATGAAGAGGAACGACCCGATCGGCCGGTCGGGATTGGACAGTCCGGCACGGCTCCGGCGGATGGCGTTCGACACGGCCGAGACGGCCTCGTCCTGGCCCACGACCCGGGCGTGGAGCGCGTCCTCCATCCGGACCAGCTTCTCGACCTCGCCCTCGAGGAGCCGGCTCACCGGCACGCCGGTGGCCCGGCTGACCACCTCGGCCACGTCCTCGGCGTCGACCTCCTCCTTCAGGAAGCGCTGGGACTTCTGCAGCTCGTCGAGGGTGGCGGTGGCCGCCTCGATCTGGCGCTCGAGGTCGGGCACCACCCCATAGGTGATCTCGGACGCCTCGGCCAGGTTCCCCTCACGGCCAAGGCGGTCGGCATCGCTGCGTCGCTGCTCGAGCTGGCCCTTGAGCGACTGGATGGTGGAGATGGCCTCCTTTTCGGACTGCCAGTGGGCTGTCATGGCCGAGGACTCCTCGGTCAGGTTGGCCATCTCCTCGTCCAGGCGGGCGAGACGCTCGGCCGACGCCGGGTCGGTCTCCTTGGCCAGCGCCATGCGCTCGATCTCCAGCTGGCGCAGGCGGCGGGTCACCACGTCGAGTTCGGTGGGCATCGAGTCGATCTCGATCCGGAGCCGGCTGGCGGCCTCGTCCATCAGGTCGATCGCCTTGTCGGGCAGGAACCGGCCCGTCACGTACCGGTCGGACAGCACGGCGGCGGCCACCAGTGCCGCGTCCTGGATGCGGACGCCGTGGTGGACCTCGTAGCGCTCCTTCAGGCCACGCAGGATGGCGACGGTGTCCTGCACCGACGGCGGCGGCACGAACACCTGCTGGAACCGCCGCTCGAGGGCGGCGTCCTTCTCGATGTACTTGCGGTACTCGTCGAGGGTGGTGGCGCCGATCATCCGGAGCTCGCCCCGGGCCAGCATCGGCTTGATCATGTTCCCGGCGTCCATGGCCCCCTCGGCCCCGCCGGCCCCGACAATGGTGTGGAGCTCGTCGATGAAGGTGATGACCTCGCCCTGGGCGTCCGAGATCTCCTTGAGGATGGCCTTGAGGCGCTCCTCGAATTCGCCGCGGTACTTGGCCCCGGCGATCATCGACCCCATGTCCAGGCTGATCACCCGCTTGCCCTTCAGCCCCTCGGGCACGTCGCCCTCGACGATGCGCTGGGCCAGACCCTCGACAATGGCTGTCTTGCCGACCCCGGGCTCGCCGATCAGGACCGGATTGTTCTTGGTGCGGCGGGACAGGACCTGGATGACCCGGCGGACCTCTTCGTCGCGCCCGATGACCGGGTCCATCTTCCCCTGGCGGGCCAGCGCGGTCAGGTCCCGGCCGTACTTCTCGAGGGCCTGGAAGGTCTCCTCGGGGTTCTGGGACGTCACCCGGTGGCTGCCGCGCACATCACGCAGGGCCTGCAGGAGGGCGTCGTGCTGCACCCCCAGCCGGTCGGCCAACGCCAGGAGCAGGTGCTCGACGGACAGGTACTCGTCGCCCATGTCGATGCGCTGCCGGTCGGCCGCCTCGAGCGCGTCCCGCAGGTCCCGGTCGAGGGTGGGCTCCGCGCCGCCGAAGGCCTGGGGCAGCCGCGACAGCTCGTCGGCGATCCGGGTGCGGACAACCACGGGCTCGACCCCCACCCGGGTCAGGATGGGACCGGCGATGCCATCGGCCTGGTCGAGCACGGCAGCCAACAGATGGGCCGGGGAGACTTCGGCGTTGGAGGCCTCCCGGGCGCGCTCCACGGCGGCGGCCAGCGCCTCCTGGGTCTTGATCGTCCAGCGTTCGGGGTTGAGGGTCATCGGGATCCTCCGTTTCCGTGGGGGGGTCGGCGTGTGGTTCGGGTGGGGACGGGGAGCTGCGACAGCGGGACCAGGTCCCTGCGGTACTGCCGGTGGGTGACAGCCACCGCCTCGCGGGCGGCGTTCCGGGTGGCCTCGAGCTCGACGTGCAGCCGGTCGACCTCGGCCTGGAGCTCGAGCACCCGGCGCACCCCTTCCAGGTTGAGGCCCTCGTTGGTCAGGCGCTGGATCTCGCGCAGCCGCTCGAGGTCCCGGTCCGAGAAGCGGCGGCTACCGCCGCTGGTGCGGGTGGGGTCGAGCAGTCCCTTGCGCTCGTAGACGCGCAGTGTCTGGGGGTGCACCCCGGCGAGCTCGGCGGCCACCGAGATCACGTAGACGGCACGGGCCCGGCTGTCCTCGGTCATGTCAAACCCCCAGTGACGCGCGCGACGGCGGGTCGATGACCCGGGCCAGTTCCTCGACGGCGGTGCGCTGCTCGTCGGTCAGCTCGGCGGGCACGGCGACCTCGACGGTGACCAGCAGGTCGCCGGCCGGCTGCTTCCTGGCTCCCGGGACGCCACGGCCCTTCACCCGGAAGGTGCGGCCCGACGGGGTCCCCGGGGCCACCCGCAGGGTCACCGGTTCGTCGAGGGTGGGGACGGTCAGCGTGGTGCCGAGCGTCGCTTCGGCGAAGCCGACCGGCACGGTGAGGGTCAGGTTGCGCCCCTTGCGGCCGAACAGGCTGTGGCGCCCCACCCGGGCGACCACGTAGAGGTCCCCGGAGGGACCGCCGCCGCGTCCGGCGGCACCTCGTCCCTTGACCCGGATGCGCTGGCCGTCCTCGACGCCGGCGGGCAGGCGGACCTTGACCGAGCGGTTCCGGTGCTCGAGGCCCGAACCCGAGCACGTCGGGCACGGACTGGTCACCACGGTGCCCCGTCCGCTGCACTGCGGACAGATCTGGCTGAGGGAGAACAGGCCCTGGTCGTCCTGGAGCGACCCCGTCCCCCCGCAGCGCGGGCAGGTGTCGGGTCGGGTGCCCGGGGCCGACCCGGAGCCGGAGCAGGTGTGGCACCGGGCATCGGTCGTGACGTTCACGGACGTGGTGACGCCGCTGACGGCATCTTCGAAGGTGAGGTGCAGCTCGGTCTCGATGTCACTGCCGCGCTGGGGCCCGGCCTGCTGCGCACCCCGCCGCCCGCGTCCGAAGAGCCCGCCGAACAGGTCGCCGAGGTCGCCCATGTCCTGGGTGCGGTACGTCCCACCCCCGCCGCCGGGGAAGCCGCCGCCACCGAACCCACCGGGGAAGCCGCCGCCCGAGGGACCGAGGGTCCGGACCTCGTCGTACTCCTTGCGCTTGTCGGCGTCACCGAGGACGTCGTAGGCCGCCGAGATCTCCTTGAAGAGTTCGTCGCTCCCCGGATTGGTGTCGGGGTGGTGCTTCTTGGCCAGCTTGCGGTACGCGCTGGTGATCTCCTTGGCGGTGGCGGTGCTCGCCACGCCGAGGGTCTTGTAGTAGTCCTTCTCGAACCATTCGCGCTGCGGCGCCACCGTGTCTCTTCTCTGTCCTGTCCGTCGGTACTTCTGCGTGTTCCTCGGGCCGTGCCGTCCGCTGCGGTCAGCCGTCGGTCATGACCACGGCCGGCCTCACGACCGGACCCTGACCACGGCCGGCCTCACGACCGGACCCTGACCACGGCCGGCCTCACGACCGGACCATGACCACAGCCGGCCTCACGACCGGACCATGACCACGGCCGGCCTCACGACCGGACCCTGACCACGGCCGGCCTCACGACCGGACCATGACCATGGCCGGGCGGACGACCGTGCCGTGCCAGCGGTAGCCGGCCCGCATCACCTGGGCCACCAGTGGCTCACCCGAGGCCGACGGCTCGGCGCCTTCGGGTGCGGGGACCTGCCCGACGGCCTCGTGGGCGGTCGGGTCGAACTCCTGGCCGACCGGGTCGATGCGCTCGAGGCCCTCCTTGGCCAGGACGCCCTGGAGCAGCCCGCTGGCCGCGATCAGTGCCTTGGCCTCGTCGGAGTCGTTGTCACCGACGTGGTCCGTGGCCAGGTCGAGGGCGTCGAGCACGGGCAGCAGCTTGTCCACGAGGGATGCGGCGGCCCGGGACACCTGGTCGGCCTGCTGCTTGGCCACCCGCTTCTTGTAGTTCTCGAACTCGGCCTGCAGGCGGCGCAGCGAGTCGAGGTACTCGTCCCGTTGCGCCACCGCCGCCTCCAGCGGGTCGAGCACGACCGGCTCGGCGTCCACGACGGCCTCCCCGTCGGACAGGTCGTCGCCCACCAGCTCGGCGTCGAGGATCTCCTCGGCGGCCCCGACGACATCGTCGTCGGGGATCCCGGCGCTGGCCGGGCCGGGTCCGGGGCCCTCGTCGGGCCCCGTCCCACCACCCTCACCGCGGAATCGCGGCCCGTCTCCCTGACTCATCGGAGATCAGCCCTTCTCGTCGACGATCTCGGCGTCGACCACCTCGTCGTCGTTGGCCTCCTCGGCCGGCACCTCGCCGCCCGGGGCCGAGGCGCTCTCCTTCGAGGCCTCCTCGTAGAGGCGCTGGCTGAACGACTGACTGGCGGTCAGCAGGGTCTCGGTCGAGGTCTTGATAGCCTCGACGTCGTTGCCGGCCAGAGCCTCCTTGAGGCTGCCAAGCGCCGTCTCGACCTTCTCCTTCTCGTCGCCCTCGAACTTCTCGCCCTGGTCCTTCAGGAGCTTCTCGGTCTGATACACGAGGGAGTCGGCGTTGTTGCGGACCTCGGCCTCCTCCTTGCGCTTCCGGTCGTCCTCGGCGTGGGCCTCGGCGTCCTTCACCATGCGCTCGATGTCGTCCTTGGCCAGTGAGGACTGGCCGGTGATCGTCATCGACTGCTCCTTGCCGGTCGCCCGGTCCTTGGCCGACACGTGGACGATGCCGTTGGCGTCGATGTCGAAGGTGACCTCGATCTGGGGCACGCCGCGCGGGGCCGGGGGCAGGTCGACCAGCTGGAACTTGCCCAAGGTCTTGTTGTACATGGCCATCTCGCGCTCACCCTGCAGCACGTGCACCTCGACCGACGGCTGGTTGTCGTCGGCGGTGGTGAACACCTCGCTGCGCTTGGTCGGGATGGTGGTGTTGCGCTCGATGAGCCGGTGCATGACGGCGCCCTTGGTCTCGATGCCCAGCGACAGCGGGGTCACGTCCAGGAGCAGCACGTCCTTCACCTCGCCCTTCAGCACGCCCGCCTGGACGGCGGCACCGATGGCGACCACCTCGTCCGGGTTGACGCCCTTGTGGGCCTCCTTGCCCGTCAGCGACTGGACCAGGTCCTGCACCGCCGGGATGCGGGTGGACCCGCCGACGAGGACCACGTGGTCGATGTCGGACTTGGACAGCCCCGAGTCGGCGATGGCCTGATCGAAGGGGCCCTTGCACCGCTCGACCAGGTCGGCGGTGAGTTCGTTGAACTGGGCACGGGTCAGCTTCACGTCGAGGTGCTTGGGACCCTCGGACGTGGCGGTGATGAACGGCAGGTTGATCTGGGTCTCCTGGACCGACGACAGCTCGATCTTGGCCTTTTCGGCGGCCTCCTGGAGCCGCTGGGTGGCCATCTTGTCGGTGGACAGGTCGACGCCCTCGGTGTCCTTGAAGGACTTGACCAGCCAGTCGATGACCTTCTGGTCCCAGTCGTCACCACCCAGCTTGGAGTCACCCGAGGTCGACTTGACCTCGAACACCCCGTCACCGATCTCCAGCACCGACACGTCGAACGTGCCGCCGCCGAGGTCGAAGACCAGGACGGTCTGGTCGGCGCCCTCCTTGTCGAGGCCGTAGGCCAGCGCGGCCGCCGTCGGCTCGTTGATGATGCGCAGCACCTCGAGGCCGGCGATGGCGCCCGCCTCCTTGGTGGCGGTCCGCTGGGCGTCGTCGAAGTACGCCGGGACGGTGATCACGGCCTGGCTGACGGTGTCGCCCAGGAACGCCTCGGCGTCCCGCTTGAGCTTGCCCAGGATCCGGGCCGAGATCTCCTGGGGCGTGTAGTCCTTCCCGTCGATGTCGACGGTCCAGCCCGTGCCCATGTGTCGCTTGACCGACCGGATCGTCCGGTCGGGGTTGGTGATGGCCTGACGCTTGGCCACCTCTCCCACCAGGACCTCGCCGGACTTGGCGAAGCCCACGACGGAGGGCGTCGTCCGCCCGCCCTCGGCGTTCGGGATGACGACGGGCTCGCCGCCCTCCAGTACCGCGACCACCGAGTTGGTGGTCCCCAGATCGATTCCTACGGCCTTGGCCATGGTGTCCTGCCTCCTACTCCCCAGCCCTCTGCGGGCCCAGGGCTTGTTCTTGCCTCTGTGTCTGTCTTCTTGTCCGTCTTCGTCTCCGTCGTGTCCTTTCCGGGCACGACGGCTGCCGCTCGACTTGTGCGGCGCCCGCAGAAACGGACACCACGCACCCGGCTGGGATACCACCTCTGGAGTGCCGGGCCTTCTGCTCCACGGACAATG
>Ga0302196_10002354_pt1 | contig 17686 bp, 16 predicted proteins | sample II_Bog_N1_3_FD_198794 | JGI IMG/M metagenome (GOLD analysis project Ga0302196, IMG submission 198794) | Peat permafrost microbial communities from Stordalen Mire near Abisko, Sweden - II_Bog_N1_3 | ecosystem: Environmental > Terrestrial > Soil > Wetlands > Peat | place: Sweden: Abisko...
GGTCGAGCGGCTCGCCGCCGCGGCGAAAGCGGCGCGAGCGCGCGGGGCGAGGCCATGAGCGCGCGCCCGGCGGGCGCCGAAGTCGCCTATGGGCCTCTGCTCGCCGCGCTCGCGGCGCTGACGCTCGGCGCTGCGCTCGTTTCCCTCGCGGTCGGCTATGCGCGGCTCGATCTTTTCGCCGCGCTCGCCGACGCGTTCGCCGGTCGGCCGACGGTCGCCGCGGTGGTGCTCGAGCAGATCCGCCTGCCGCGCGCGGCGTTGGGCGCGACGGTCGGCTTCAGCCTCGGCCTCGCCGGCGCTGCGCTGCAGGGGCTGTTGCGCAATCCGCTCGCCGATCCCGGCGTCATCGGCGTCTCCGGCGGCGCGGCGTTCGGCGCGGTCGTCGTCTTCTATTCCGGGCTCGCCGGCCTCATCGCGCTCGCCATGCCGCTCGGCGGCGTCGCCGGCGCGGTTCTCGCCGCGCTTGCGCTCTACGCGCTCGCCGGCCGCGGGGCGGGGACGATGACGCTGATCCTCGCCGGGGTGACGATCAACGCCTTCGCCGGCGCGCTGACCGCGCTGGCGCTCAATCTTTCGCCCAACCCCTACGCGGCCTACGAGATCATGTTCTGGCTGATGGGCTCGCTGGCCGATCGCAGCCTGCCACAGCTCTGGCTCGCGCTGCCGCTGTCGCTCGTCGGCTGGGCGCTATTACTGGCGAGCGCGCCGGCGCTCGACGCGCTGAGCCTCGGCGAGGACACCGCCGCCAGCCTCGGCTTCGACCTCGGCCGGTTGCGCGCCCGACTCGTCGCCGGCGTCGCGCTCTGCGTCGGCGCGGCGGTGGCGGTGACCGGCGCGATCAGCTTCGTCGGCCTGGTCGCGCCGCATCTGCTCAGGCCGTTGGTCGGCCATCGGCCTGGCCGGCTGCTGCTGGTCAGCGGCTTCGGCGGGGCGATCGTGCTGCTGGTCGCCGACATCGTCGTGCGGCTGATCCCGCTCCACCCCGAACTGAGGCTCGGCGTGGCGACGGCGCTGATCGGCGCGCCGCTGCTCTACGGCCTGATCGACCGCATGCGGGGCGAGGCGTGATGCGGATCGAAGCGCGCGGCCTCGTCGTCCGCTTTGGCCAGCGCGCCGCGCTCGCCGGGGTCGATTGCGCGCTTGCCCCGGGGGCGTTCGTCGGCCTCGTCGGCCCCAACGGCGCGGGCAAAACGACGCTGCTCAAGGTTCTCGCCGGCCTGCTGAGGGCCGACGCCGGCGAGACGCGCTACGACGGCGTCAGCGCCGCCGAGCTCGGCCGCGCCGCGCTGGCGCGCCGCGTCGCCTATCTCGCCCAGAGCGGCCTTTCGCATTGGCCGCTCAGCGTCGCGCATGTCGTCGCGCTCGGCCGCCTGCCGCATCAGCGGCCGTTCTCGCCGCCTTCCGCGGCCGACCGCGCCGCGGTCGAGGCGGCGCTCGCCGCGGCCGAGGTCGCCGAGCTGCGCGACCGGCCGATCGGCACGCTGTCGGGCGGCGAACGCGCGCGGGCGCTGCTCGCCCGCGCGCTGGCGGTCGGGGGCGATATTCTGCTGGCCGACGAGCCGGTCGCGACGCTGGATCCGTTGCACCAGCTCAGGGCGATGGCGCTGCTGCGGGCCGAAGCGCGCAAGGGGGCGGGGGTCGTCGCCGTGCTGCACGACCTGACCCTGGCGACGCGGTTCTGCGACCGACTGATTGTGCTCGCGGAAGGCCGCGTCGTCGCCGACGGGCCGCCAGCGGCGCTGACCGACGCGGTCCTGGCCGAAGCCTACGGCGTCGAGGCGCTGCGCGGCGAGCGCGACGGCGAGCCGTTCGTCGTCCCCTGGCGCGAGGCGGGACGACGCGAAGGCGCCTGATCCCGCTTGAATCTTGCCAAGCGGATCGCGAATTGCCATGGAAAGATCATGTCCCAACAGTTCGTCATCGCCGACGACCACGCGCTGTTCCGCGCCGGGCTGCGGCTTCTGCTGACCGACGCCTGCGGTCCCGCCGAGGTGAGGGAGGCGGGGAGCCTGCCCGAACTGAAGGCGCTGCTGCAGGCCGACTCGGCCGTCGACCTCGCCATCGTCGACCTGGCGATGCCGGGGATGAACGGCGCCGCCTCGATTCGCGAGTTGAGGCGCTCTTATTCACAATTGAGTTATGTGGTCATGTCTGGTTCCGAGCAGCGTCAGGACGTGCTCGACGCGCTCGCTTCCGGCGCTTCCGGCTACATCCCCAAGTCGCTCGATCCCGAGGCGATGGTCGCCGCGATCCAGCAGGTGCTGGCCGGCGGCATTTATGCGCCGACGCTGCTGCTGACCGAACCGATCGAGGCGGCCGACAGCGAGTCGACGGTCGACCCCAACGTCATGGCGATGCTGACGCCGCGCCAGTACGACGTGCTCCGCCTGCTCGGCAAAGGCCAGGCGAACAAGGAGATTGCGCGCGCGCTCGACATCTCCGAGGGCACGGTCAAGATCCATCTCGCCGCGATCTTCCGCGTGCTCGAAGTGCGCAACCGCACCGAGGCCGTGCTGAAGGCGAGCGCGCTCGACATCTGAGCCGGCGCGCCCGCCCCTCAGCGCATTCCCTTGTCCGTCAACGTGTTGAGGAAGGCGACGAGCGCGTCGACATCGCGGTCGTCAAGCCGCGGCTTTTGCCCGGGCTTGCGGTCGTAAGGGACCTCCTCGACGTTGACGTTGGCCTTGTAGGCGCTCGGCAGGTCGTTGAACTTGTCAGGCTCGCCGGTCTTCAGCGTCGGGTACCAGCGCTTCGGGTCGGTGTCGCGGGTGGCGTAGAAGGCGACCGCGTCGCGTAGCGTGGCGATGGCGCCGTTGTGGAAGTAAGGCGCCCGCACCGCGATATTGCGTAGCGTCGGGACCTTGAAGGCGCCGCACAGCGAGGCGAGCGGCACTGATTTCGGCAGCGCCGCCTCGAGACCCGGCCGCTGGCACAGGCCGAGATCGAAGGTGAGCGGGTCGGCGTTGGCGGGGATCGCCGCGTTGCGCGGCGCGCCGAGCGCGTCATAGGTGAAATCGGTCAACAGCCAGTCGGTCGGGTCCTTCGAGTCGGGCTTGCCGGCGTGGCAGGCCAGGCAATTGCCGCGTTTGGGGTCGACGAACAGCGCCAGGCCGCGCGCCTCGATCGGCGTCAGTCGCGCCTTGCCGCGCAGATAGTCGTCGAATTTGGAGGCGAAGGGGGCAAAGCGCTCGGTCGCCTCGTAGGCGAACAGCGATTGCGAAACGCGCTGAAACGCAGCCTTTGGGTCGGCGAACGCGTCCGGTCCAAAAACCGCAAGCATGATCGGGGCGTAGCTCGCCGCCTTCACCTTCTCGACGACCGCGTCGGCGGACGGGTTGTTCATCTCGGCCGGGTTCATCAGCGGTCCCGACGGCTGCTCGACCAGGTCGGCGGCGCGTCCGTCCCAGAACTGTCCGCCGCGCGCCTCGAGCTTGTCCTCGCCTTCGTCCTCGTCCTTGGCGAAGCCGAACGCCGGAGAGTAGGCCATGTACATGATCGTTGGCGTCTTGCGATTGCCGAACTGGCCGGGCCGGCTGCCCAGCGCGACGGCGGCGATCGGCGAGCGGTTATTGCCCTGGAACGCGCGCTTGGGGTCATGGCACGACGAGCAGGCCTGGCCCTTCGGCTCGGAGAGGTTCGTGTCCTCGAACAGCCGCTTGCCGAGCAATTGCAGATCGGAAAGCGCGCGCTCGTCCTCGGCGCGCGGAAAGGCCGAGGGCGGGCTGGTCAGGGTCGGGGTCGGGGTCTGGGAAGCGGCGGGAAGGGTAAGAAAAATGGCGAACAAAGTCGCCGGCGCGAACGCGCGTCGGATTGGCATCGTCGTCTCCGGGCTGGCGGGGTCAAGGCCCGCTGTCCTGCCGTCCTGGCTACCGACGACGTTCGCCCGCGGCAACAAAAAACGTATTCATTTGAATAATTTGAAACTAGGTCTTGATTTGAATAGTTTGAAACTGACGCGCCAAATTCATGGACCGCAAGCGCGTTTGCGTTGTGCGCCTCAGCGCCCCAGCGCGTCGATCAGGGTCGAGCGCAGGGCGCGCGGATCGACCGGCTTGGTCAGCCAGGGCAACCCGGAGCCGCGCAGCGCGGCGACCGCCAAAGGGTCAGTCGAGCCGCTGATCATGACGACCGGCGACGCGACGCCGCGCGCGCGCAACGCCTCGACGAATTCCAGCCCGGTGGCGCAGTCGCCGAGATCGTAGTCGACGATCAGCGCCTCGGGCGAAGCCGATTCGATCGCCGCCCGCGCCGCCGGGATCGAGGTCGCAGCGGCGACCAGCGCGCCATGGTCGGCGAACTCCTGCTTCATCGCCGCCGCGCTCAGCGGGTCGTCGTCGATCACCAGGATGCGCCGTCCGGCCAGCGAAGCGCCGGGGGCGTCGACCCGCCGTTCGGCGCGCGGGGCCTGGGCGGCTTCGCGCAGCCACAGCGTGAAGACGCTGCCTTTGCCCGGCCGCGAGCGCAGTTCGACCGCGCCGCCCATCAGCGCCGCCAGGCGCTGGACGATCGACAGGCCGAGGCCGATGCCCTCGTTGGGGCCGTTCGGAGTCGTCTTGTCGCGGTGAAACTCCTCGAAAACGCGCGCCTGCCGGTCGGAGGCGACGCCGACGCCGGTGTCGGCGACCGTGACGCCGATCCGGCCGCGCCCGCGCCGGCAGCCGACCAGCACGCCGCCGCCGCGGGTGAATTTGAAGGCGTTGGCGATCAGGTTGCGCATCGCCGTTTCGACCAGGGTGCGGTCGCCGATGACCATGGCCGCGGTCGGGACGACGCGGAAGTCGAGGCCGCGGTCGCGCGCCACCGCGCTGAAGCCCGGCGCGAGCGCGGCGAACAGGTCGCCGAGCGCGAGCGGCGCCAGCGATGGCTTGATCAGGCCGGCGTCGAGTTTGGAGATGTCGAGAAGGGTGTCGATCATCGCCCGCAGCGACCGCAGCGAATTATCGAGATTGCCGACCAGCTCTCCGCTTTCGCCTCCGCCCAGCCGCCGCGACAGGGCGCTGACGAACAGGGTCATGGCGTGCAGCGGCTGGCGCAAATCGTGGCTCGCGGCGGCGAGGAAGCGCGACTTGGAGCGGATCGCCTCCATCGCTTCGTCGCGCGCCGCCTGCATCTGCGCCTCGAAGGCGCGTTCGCGGGTGATGTCGAGCAGCAGCACGAAGCAGCCCAGCACCCGCCCGGTCTGGTCGCAGTCGGGATAGGCGAAGCCGCGCACGACATTGACCATGCCGCCGGCGAAATCGACTCCGGCCTCGAACTCGGCGTGGGCCCCGGCGAGCGCACGCTCGACGCCCGGCCTGGCGGCGACGCCGAAGCCGCGGTCCGCCTCGCCGAGTTTGCGATTGAGGAAGGCGGAGGGGCGCGCGCCGGTCCAAGCCTCGATCGTCGCGTTGACGAAATGGCAAACCAGATCGGTATCGTAATAGGCAACAATACCCGGTAGGCCGTCGGCCATCAGGTTGAGCATCTGCGCGTCGCAGAGGAAGCGCGTCGTGCGCTCCATGCCGAGGCAATGGAAGGGAAGCTGGGGTTTGTTCATCGGCGGAGACAACCCGCTGGATTTCCACTTGAAACGTCTTATCTGCGTGGCGGCCCCGAGATTGACAAGGGCCCGGGACGGTATACGCCTTTCGGCATAGATCACCGTTAGGGCGTCTGGGGAATGGCGCCGCGCCTTGATTTGGGTCAAACGTCAGCCCGCAAAAAATCAAGCATGGCGGAGTCAAACAATGAACGTCGCAGTCCGTCCTAGAGTTCAGGCCCTGCATGCGGCAGGGGAATTGCTCAATCTGGCCGACGTGACGACCTCGTGCTTCCCTTACAGTGAAGCGGTGATCGTCAGCTACGCGCCTGGGCAGGAGGTGGTCGGGGAGGGCGATCCGACCGACAATTACTTTCTCGTCGTCCGCGGCGTCTTCCGCGCCGTGAAGGTCACCCGCGACGGCCGCCGCCAGATCTTCGCTTTCTACATGCCGGGCGACATGTGCGGCCTCGAGCCCGACGACGCCCACGGCCTGACGATCGAGGCGGTCAGCGCCGGCACCGTCGCGGCGCTGTCGCGGCAGGCGTGCCGGGCGCGGATGCTGCGCGATCCGCAATTCAACAACTCCGTTTTCGACAACATCACGCGCGCGCTCTCCCGCGCCGTCGACCACATGACGATGGTCGGCCGCAGCTCTGCGGAAGAGCGGCTCGCCTGGTTCCTGTGGATGCTGAGCGGCCGCGCGCGCGGTCGCCGCGCCGCTTCGGTCGAGCTCGCCATGCAGCGCCAGGACATCGCCGACTATCTCGGCCTGACGATCGAGACGGTGAGCCGCACCTTCACCCATCTGAAGGTGCAAGGCCTCGTCGCGTTGCCGACGACCCGCCGGGTCGAGATCCTTCGGCCCGATCTGCTCGAGCGGCTCGCCGCCGCCGATCGCGACGCGCCGATCCGCGCCGCCCGCGCCGTCGGCTGACGACGCGCTGCGCGCCGCCGTTCACGGCGGCGCGGCGGCGACCCCCTTAAAAACCGGACTTTTCGCGCCGCGTTCGCCGATCAATTGGCGAACAGCATCGGCGTGCGCGCCAGCGCCAGCGAGCCGCGCGTCGTGTCGCCGAGAATCCATTCGGTCGCGCGCAGGTGGCCGTAGCCGCCGAGCACCAGCAGCGAGGCGCCGAAATGATCGGCTTCCTCGGCGAGAGTCGTCGCGACGTCGCGGCCGCGGCTGTGGGCGCGGCGCGACTCGACAGCAATCTCGTGTCGCCCGAGATGACGCGCGATCTCTGCGGTCGGGTCGAGCGCGCCGCTGTCGGCGGAGTCTTCGGGGTCGACCGCGACGAAGCGCGTCAGCCGGGTTTGGCGCAGAATCGGCAGCGCCTCGTGCACCGCGCGGCTCGCCTCGCGGCTGCCGTCCCAGGCGACGAGCGCGCGCTGCGGCAGTCCCCGGAAGGCGTAGGCTGCGGGAACGACCAGCAACGGCCGGCCGGATTCGAACAGGCAACTGACGAAGACCGCGCGCTCGAGATCGGAGCCGCCGTCGCGCGACCAGCCGAGCACCGTCAGGTCGGCGCAGCGTGCATGGCGTGCGCAGATCTGTCCGGCCTCCTGCTCGAACGAGTCGACCCGCTTCAGCTCGTTGCGCGACGCCAGCTTGCCGTAGATCGCCTTGATCCGACGCTCGGATTGCTCGGCCTCTTCGCTCGCCTGCCGCTGCGCGTGGATCCAGGCTTCGGGCACCCGGGCGCTCGCCGCCGACATCGGGTAGAACGGCACCAGACCGAACATCAGCCCGGTGAGATGGCCGCCGAAAGCCGAGCAGAGCATGTCGGCGTAGACCAGTGCGTGCACAGAAGCGTCGTTCTCGTCCTGCGACACAAGCACGTCGCGGTAGCCGAGAATCGCGCAATCTTTAGCAATCGTCGTTTCCGTGGCCGCCATGGCCAGGCTGCTCCTCGGGATCCCCGCGCCGCGCGCGACGACGAAGACCGCGCGCCGTTTCATTATTCGGACGACACGCTAGGCGCGCGCAGCCGATCGCCGTTGACATAGGTCAAGCCGTCAATTCGTCGCAGGCGCCGAACGCGGAAATCTGTGGAGCCGGACGCGACGCGGCCAATTCACCCTGCGACACACCGTCACAGGACGAAGCTTGCAACGCGACGGTCAGACGCGCGTCGCCAGCGGAATATCCTGCAATTCTGCATATGTTGCCGCGGACCGCGAGCGGTCGCCGCAGCGCGTCTCGTTCTCCTGTCGGGGTAGACGCCTGCGGGCGTCAAAGCTAAAGCGCGATTGCAGCGACGGCGGACGACTCCGGCTGCGAGCTTGACCTGAATCAAGACGGGCGAACGACCTTCGCCGAGTCTCGGACGGGTGTACGCATTAGGGGCAGGGGGTTTCACATGCAGGCGGTCACGACGAGGAAGTCGATGCGCGGCGGCGAAGTCGGGCTGACAGCGGTCTTGGCTGTCCTTGGCTTGGCGTGCCTTTACGCAGCCGCAAAGACCATCGAGCCGGCCTACGCGTTCCACATGGCGCTCGGCGTCGTCGCCTCCGCGGCGGCTATTTTCGCCATCTTCCAGCGCTACTCGACGCGACCGACGGAGACGCCGCTCGAGATCGACGGCAAGCCCAACTACAACTTCGGACCCGTCAAATTCTGCTCCCTGGCGGCGCTGTTCTGGGGCGTGGCGGGCATGGCGGTGGGCATCTACATCGCCTTCGAGCTCGCCTATCCGTGGCTCAATATCGCGCCGTGGTTCAACTTCGGCCGGCTGCGGCCGCTGCACACCTCGGCAGTGATCTTCGCCTTCGGCGGCAACGTCCTGCTCGCCACCTCGTTCTACGTCGTGCAACGCACCAGCCGCGCCCGACTCGCCGGCGACCTCGCGCCGTGGTTCGTCGTGCTCGGCTACAACATGTTCATCGTGCTCGCCGGGACGGGCTACCTGCTCGGCGTCACCGACGGCAAGGAATACGCCGAGCCGGAGTGGTACGTCGACCTGTGGCTGACCATCGTCTGGGTCACCTATCTGCTGGTGTTCCTCGGCACGCTGATGCGCCGCAAGGAGCCGCACATCTACGTCGCCAACTGGTTCTATCTGGCGTTCATTCTGACGATCGCGATGCTGCATCTCGGCAACAACGCGGCGATCCCGATCTCGCCGTTCTCGTCGAAGTCGGTGATCCTGTGGGGCGGCGTTCAGGACGCGATGTTCCAATGGTGGTACGGCCACAACGCGGTCGGCTTCTTCCTCACCGCCGGTTTCCTCGGCATCATGTACTACTTCGTGCCGAAGCGGGCCGAGCGGCCGATCTATTCGTACCGCCTGTCGATCATCCATTTCTGGGCGCTGATCTTCCTCTACATTTGGGCCGGCCCGCATCATCTGCACTACACGGCTCTGCCGGATTGGGCGCAGACGCTCGGCATGACCTTCTCGATCATGCTGTGGATGCCCTCGTGGGGCGGCATGATCAACGGCCTGCTGACGCTGTCGGGCGCCTGGGACAAGCTGCGCACCGATCCGGTGCTGCGCATGCTGGTCGTGTCGGTCGCTTTCTACGGCATGTCGACCTTCGAGGGCCCGGTCATGTCGATCAAGACGGTCAACTCGCTGTCGCACTACACCGACTGGACGATCGGCCACGTGCACTCGGGCGCGCTCGGCTGGGTCGCCTACGTGTCGTTCGGCGCCCTCTACTGCCTGGTTCCCTGGCTGTGGAACAAGCGCGAGCTCTATTCGCTGCGCCTGGTCAACTGGCACTTCTGGATCTCGACGCTCGGCATCGTGCTCTACATCACCTCGATGTGGGTGTCGGGCATCCTGCAGGGCCTGATGTGGCGCTCCTACACGCCGCAGGGCTACCTCGAGTATTCGTTCATCGAAACCGTCGCGGCGATGCATCCGTTCTACGTCATCCGCGCGCTCGGAGGAGTGCTGTTCATCACCGGCTACCTGCTGATGGTCTACAACGTCTGGATGACGATCCGCTCGGGCGAGGCCGCCGAGGCCAATGCCCAACCCACCCTCCAGCCCGCCGAATGAGGAGCTGAACGATGAGCAGCGGGACCCCAACTCCCACCAGCGCGGGCCTCTTCGCCAAGCACCACATCTTGGAGAAGAATCCGATCCTGCTGGTGATCGCAATCCTGATCGTCGTGGCGATCGGCGGCATCGTCCAGATCGTGCCCCTGTTCTACCTGCAGAGCACGGTCGAGAAGGTCGAAGGCATTCGGCCCTACACGCCGCTCGAGCTCGCCGGCCGCAACATCTATGTGCGCGAGGGCTGCTACCTCTGCCACAGCCAGATGATCCGCTCGCTGCGCGACGAGGTCGAGCGTTACGGCCACTACTCGCTGGCGGCCGAGAGCATGTACGACCACCCCTTCCAATGGGGCTCGAAGCGCAACGGCCCTGATCTCGCTCGCGTCGGCCTGAAGTACACCGACTCCTGGCAGATCGCCCACCTCAAGGACCCGCGCTCGGTCGTGCCGCAGTCGATCATGCCGACCTACGCCTTCCTGGCGACGACGCCGCTCGATACGCGTGAGCTCGCCCAGTACATGAAGGTCAATCAGGTCGTCGGCGTTCCCTACAGCGACGAGGACATCGCCAAAGCGGTCGACGACGTCAAGGTCCAGATCAATCCCGACAGTCCCGACGCCGCAACGTTTCAGAAGCGCTATCCCAAGGCGCAGTTGCGCAAGTTCAACGCCGAGACGTCCGACCTGACGGAGGCCGACGCGCTGGTCGCCTACCTGCAGATGCTCGGCACCCTGGTCGACTTCAATCTCTACGACGACAAGGCGAATCTGCGCTAACGGGGGGGAACGACCATGTCTTCGACATACGAAACGCTGGCGGAGTTCGCGCGGTCGGGAGGGACGATCTACTGCTTCGCGCTGTTCCTGGGGGTGCTGGTCTACGCGCTGTGGCCGGCCAATAGCGAAACATTCAAGAAGGCGGCCGACTCGCCGCTGCACGAGGACTGAGCGATGGCCACGAACGAGAAAATCCAAGTCGATTCGGTCACCGGCCAGACCACCACCGGGCACGAGTGGGACGGCATCCGCGAGTTGAACACCCCGCTGCCGCGCTGGTGGCTGTGGACGTTCTATGCGTGCATTCTGTTCTCGATCGGCTACTGGGTGGTCTATCCGGCCTGGCCGGGCATCTCCGGCTTCACCCACGGCCTGCTCGGCCAGTCGTCGCGCGGCGACGTCGCCGTCGACGTCGCGGCGATCCAGGCTCAACGCGCGGTCACGGAAGCCGGCCTCAAGGACGCGACGGTCGATCAGATCGCCGCCGACAAGAAGCTGCTCGGCCTCGCGCTCGCGCACGGCAAGGCGGCGTTCGCCGAGGACTGCGCGCCGTGCCACGGCGCTGGCGGGCAGGGCGGCAAGGGCTACCGCAACCTGACCAACGAAGACTGGCTGTGGGGCGGCAAGCTCGACGACATCCTGCAGACCGTCACCCACGGCATCCGCGACTATACCGACAAGGACACCCGCCAGAGCGCGATGCCCGCCTTCGGCGCCATGGGCGTCCTCAAGTCGGACGAGATCAAGCAGGTCGTCAGCTACGTGCGCACGCTCAGCAAGCTTCCGCCGGAAGCGGGCGTCGACGTCGCGGCCGGCCAGAAGATCTTCGCCGACAATTGCGCCGTCTGCCACGGCGACGACGGCAAGGGCAAGCGCGAGTTCGGCTCGGCCAATCTGACCGACGGCTTGCAGCTCTACGGCGGCGACATCAAGGATCTCACCTACACGGTGACCAACGCCCGCAACTCGACCATGCCGGCTTGGGGCGCCCGCCTCGATCCGGTGACGCTCAAGACGCTGGCGGTGTTTGTTCACAACCTGGGCGCGGGCGAGTGAGCGCAGCGGAAAAATACCAAGGAGACGGAGGGCCCGAAGTCTACGACGAGGGCCCTCTCTATTCGTCCGCGGCGAAGGTCTACCCGCAGAAGGTCAGCGGAAACTACCGCCGCCTGAAGTGGGCGATCCTGATCGTCTGCCTCGGCCTCTACTATGTCCTTCCGTTCGTGCGTTGGGACCGCGGTCCGAACGAGCCGAGCCAGTCGATCCTGATCGACCTGCCGCATTCGCGCTTCTATTGGTTCTTCATCGAGATCTGGCCGCAGGAAGTCTACTATTTCACCGGCATCCTGATCCTCGCCGCGCTCGCGTTGTTCCTCTCCAACGCGCTGTTCGGTCGCGTCTGGTGCGGCTACTTCTGCATCCAAACGGTGTGGACCGATCTCTTCCTGTGGGTCGAGCGGCTGGTCGAGGGAGACCGGCGCGATCGCATCAAGCTCGACGCCGCGCCGTGGAGCGCCTCGAAGATCGGCAAACGCGTCGCCAAGCACGGCTTGTGGCTGCTGATCGCGGCCGGCACCGGCGGCGTCTTCGCGCTCTACTTCGCCGACGCGCCGACGCTGGTCGCCAATCTCTTCACCCTCAAGGCGCCGCTGGCCGCCTATGTGTGGATCGGCATCCTCACCTTCACCACCTATTATCTCGCCGGCCACATGCGCGAGCAGGTGTGCCTCTACATGTGCCCGTGGCCGCGCATCCAGGCGGCGCTGACCGACGTCGACGCGCTCAACGTCACCTACCGCCGCGACCGCGGCGAGCCGCGCCTGTCGGTCAAGGACGCCGCGCGCGCGCGCGCCGCAGGCAAGCCGGCGGGCGACTGCGTCGACTGCATGCAATGCGTCGCGGTCTGTCCGGTCGGCGTCGACATCCGCAAGGGCTCGCAACTGGGCTGCATCCAGTGCGGCCTGTGCATCGACGCCTGCGACGCGGTGATGGCCAAGATTCACCGGCCGACCCGGCTGATCGCCTACGACACCGATGAAAACGTCAAGCGCCGCACGCGCGGCGAGAAGCCGGTCTACAAGCTGGTGCGCGCGCGCACCATTCTCTACGTCGTCGTCATCGCTGTAGTCGGCTCGCTGATGCTCTACAAGCTGACCACCCGTCAGCACATCGGCCTCAGCGTGCTGCACGTGCGCGCGCCGATGTACACGCTCGCCCACGATGGGCTGGTGCGCAACGGCTACACCCTGCGCTTCGCCAACAAGTGGAGCGAGCCGCGCGCGTTCGCGCTCACAGTGAGCGGCGTTGCGGGCGCGACGGTCAAGAGCGAGGAGGCCGACGCGCTGCCCGACGGGCGGCTGAAGGTCACCCTCGATCCCGATGCGACGCTCGAGGCGCAGCTCTACGTCACCGCGCCTGTCGGTTCCGCCGCGCCGGCGGGCGCGCCGATCGCGATGACCATCACCGATCTGAAAAACGGCGAGACCGCGAAGGTCTCCGACCATTTCTTCGGCCCGTAGAGGGTTGGCGCCATGTGCTGCGAGGGGTTAGACATCATGCTGCTCAGTTCGGACGGGGCCATGGCGAAGCGCGGAATCCCGGAGCGCACCGACCTCGCGCGGCCGCTCACCGGCCGATCGGTGGTCGTCATCCTCGGCCTGTTCTTCGGCGTGATGTTCATCGCCAACGTCGCGCTGGTCTACACCGCCTTGTCGACGCTGCACGGCGAGGAGATGGAAAACTCCTACGACGCCAGCCAGGCCTACAACGGCCAGATCGCCGCTGCGCGCGCGCAAAGCGAGCTCGGTTGGCGGGTCGACGTCTCGACCCGCCAGGAAGGCGGGGGCGAGCGGGTGGTCGCCGACTTCCGCGACCGCGCCGGCGCGCCGATCGCCGATCTCGAAGTGCGCGCGCGGTTCGTCCATCCGTTCGACCGCGCGGCCGACCGCGAGGCGCAGCTCGCCTCCGACGGCGAAGCCTACGAAGGCGTCGCCGGCCCGCTCAGCGGCGGACGCTGGACGCTGGTGATCGAAGCGCGCCAGGACGGCCAGGTGAAATTCTCCAGCGACAACAAGATCACGCTGGCCGAAGCCAACGCCGGCGACTGACGATGGCGCGGCTATCCCTTCCCCCCGCAAGCGGGGAAAAGGGACGAGGCGGCGGCGCTTCGAGCGAATTGCGAATGCGGCGGCGCGGGAGCGATCGAGCGTGAGCGAAGCGCAGGACCTTTCGCATTTCGTGCGCCATCCCGCCGAGGGCGTGGCGGCGATGGATCTCGTCGTCGAGGGCGTCCATTGTGGTGCCTGCATCGTCACGATCGAGAAGGGTCTCGCGCGCGAGAGCGGCGTGCGCGGCGCGCGGGTCAACCTCGCCAGCAAGCGGGTCACCGTCGAATGGAGCGACGGCGCGCTGAAGCCCGAGGCGATCCTCGACCGGCTTTCGAGCCTCGGCTATCCGGCCTTTCCCTTCGCCGCCGCGAGCCTCGACAACGTCGAAGCCAACGAGGAGCGCCGGCTGCTGCGCTGCCTCGGCGTGGCCGCCTTCGGCGCGATGAACGTGATGTTGATCTCGGTCGCGCTGTGGTCGGGCGCCGCCGATTCGAGCGCCTGGGCGACGCGCGATTTCTTCCACTGGCTGTCGGCGCTGGTCGTGCTGCCCTGCCTCGCCTACGCCGGGCGGCCGTTCTTCGACAGCGCGATGAAGGCGCTGCGCCAGTTCGCGTTCAACATGGATGTGCCGATCACCATCGGCGTCACGCTGACCTTGGCGCTATCGGTAGCGCAAACGGCGCAGCACGCGCGCGAGGCCTATTTCGACAGCGCGATCATGCTGGTGCTGTTCTTGCTCGCCGGCCGCTATCTCGACCAGCGGATGCGCCGGCGCACCCGCGACGTCGCCTCCAATCTCGCCGCGATCAAGGCCGAGACGGCGACCAAGCTCGCCGACAACGGCGAAGCGCGCGAGACGCCGATCGCCGCGATCCTTCCCGGCGACCTGGTGCTGGCGCGCGCAGGCGACCGCATCGCCGTCGACGGCGTGGTCGAGGACGGGCGCTCCGAGGTCGACCAGAGCCTGGTCACCGGCGAAACCGCGGCGATCGCGGTCGCGCCGGGCGCCGCGGTCTACGCCGGGACGCTCAATCTCGCCGGCGCGTTGCGCATCCGCGTCAGCAAAGCGGCCGAGGGCACGCTGCTCGACGAGGTCAACACGCTGCTCGAACGCGCGGTGGAGCAGCGCTCGTCCTATGTGCGGCTCGCCGATCGCGCTTCGCGCCTCTACACGCCGGTCGTGCACCTGACCGCGCTCGCCGCCTTCGTCGGTTGGCTGCTGCTGGGGCTCGCCTGGCAGCCGGCGCTGGTGATCGCCATCACCGTGCTGATCATCACCTGTCCCTGCGCGCTCGGCCTGGCGGTGCCGGCGGTGCAGGTGGTGGCGGCAGGCGCGATGTTCCGCCACGGCGTGATGCTCCATGCGGGCGACGGCCTCGAGCGGCTCGCCGACGTCGACACGATCGTGTTCGACAAGACCGGCACGCTGACCCTGCCGCAGCCGAGCCTCGCCAATCGCGACGACGTCTCGCCGGAGGATCTCGCGCTCGCCGGCTCGCTGGCGCTGGCGAGCCGGCACCCGCTCGCCAAGGCGGTCGCCGCGGCGGCGGGCGCGACTACGCCGCTCGCCGCGCACGAATTCCCCGGGCAGGGCGTCACCATCTTCCACGAAGGCAAGCGGCTCAAGCTCGGTTCGCCCGCCTATTGCAAGGCCGAGGCGGAAGCGGCGACGGTCGCCGCGCAATGGCCCGACGCCTCGCTGATCGCCTTCCGCGGCCCCGAGCGCGCCGTCGTCTTCGCCGTGCGCCAGGCGCCGCGGCCCGACGCCGCGGCGGTGATCGCCGGCCTTGCGCGGGAGGGCTACGCGATCGAGATCCTGTCGGGCGATCGCGAGGAAGCGGTCGCGGAGGTCGCGCGCGAACTCGGCTTCACCCGCTATGCCGCCGGCCTCAGGCCGGCCGACAAGATCGCGCGGCTGAAGACGTTGCGCGAAGCGGGCCGTCATGTGCTGATGGTCGGCGACGGGCTCAACGACGCGCCGGCGCTCGCCGCCGCCAACGTGTCGATCTCGCCGATCTCGGCCGCGCATTTGACCCAGGCCCAGGCCGACGCGGTGTTCCTCGGCGACCGCCTCGCGCCCGTCGCCGAGGCGCTGCATATCGCGCGCAAGGCCAAGGCGCTGATGGTCGAGAACCTGTGGCTGTCGGCGATCTACAATTGCGTCGCTGTGCCAATCGCCATTCTTGGGCTGGCGACGCCGCTGATCGCCGCGCTGGCGATGTCGGGCTCTTCGCTGCTGGTCACCGGCAACGCGCTGAGAGCGCGCAAAGCGCGAGGGCGCGCATGAACGTGCTCGTCTATCTGGTGCCGATGGCGATCGGCCTGGGGCTGATCGGCCTGATCGCGTTCCTGTGGGCGATGAAGACCGGCCAGTTCGACGACCTCGACGGCGCAGCGTGGCGAGCGATATCGGATGACGATCTGCCGGACGACGAGGAGAAGAACAGGAAGTAGGGGCGGACGGGGTCTGCCGCGCGCCGCCGCTCAGCGCTTCGGTCGCTCGCCGAAATAGGCCTCGATGTCGCGATGGTCTTCGAGAATGTTCACGACCTCGAAGCGATCCGCGACGTAGCGAAAGAAGACGACATAGCCTTTGTAGGGGAAGCTCCGCATATCGGAGCGAAGTTCGGGGCGCGGGCGGCCGATCGTACTCTCCAAAGCGGCGAGCTCATGGCGTTTCGCGCGAAGCCGCCGCACGAACTCTTCGCCGACGGCCACGCTTCCGCTAGCGTCCGCAATATAAGCGAGAATATCGAGAAGGTCGGCGCGGACGGCGGCGAGAAAGCTCGCGCACCTCAAGCGCCGTATCCCTTGGCGCGCAGCTCAGCCGCTTTGGTCGACATCGCCGCGTCGAGTTCCGCGTCCGTGACTTCGCTGCCTTGCGCGATTGAGGCGTCCAGCGTCGCGCGCAACGCCACCAATTTGGCTTCGCGTTCTTCCACCAGGCGCAAGCCCTCTCGCACGACCTCGCTGGCGGACCCGTAGCGGCCTTCCTTCACGATACGATCGACGAACCCTTGCCAACGATCCCCGATCGAAACGTTCATGGCGGCGACTCCTGGCCCAAACCGCCGGCTCTATAACATAAACTGCGCAATTTACGCTATTGAAGATCGATCCCGCGGCGCGCGCCCGGCGAGGGTTCGACGGCGAGGAGATCAGCGGTGCGCGGCGCCCGCTCGGCAGAGGTCGGCGGCTTGGCGTGTGGTCGGGAGGATCGGGGCGGCTTCGGGCGAGGAAGTCTGGCACTGATCGCAGCGCGTGAGATCGGGTAGTTAGTAAGTAATCACCGCGACGCCAGCCGAAATCCCGCCTGCCTTGCTCCCGCCGCCTCAATTTGCGACAACCTCGCCCCACATTCTGACCCTAAGGCGACGCTCATGCCCGCTCTGCGCTCTCGCACCTCCACGCACGGCCGCAACATGGCCGGCGCGCGCGGCCTTTGGCGCGCCACCGGCATGAAGGACGGCGACTTCGGCAAGCCGATCGTCGCGGTGGTCAATTCCTTCACCCAGTTCGTGCCCGGCCACGTCCATCTCAAAGACCTCGGCCAGCTCGTCGCCCGCGAGATCGAGGCGGCCGGCGGCGTCGCCAAGGAGTTCAACACCATCGCCATCGACGACGGCATCGCGATGGGCCACGACGGCATGCTCTATTCGCTGCCCAGCCGCGAGGTGATCGCCGACAGCGTCGAGTACATGGTCAACGCCCATTGCGCCGACGCGATGGTCTGCATCAGTAATTGCGACAAGATCACCCCCGGCATGCTGATGGCGGCGCTGCGGCTCAACATCCCCGCCGTGTTCGTTTCCGGCGGGCCGATGGAGGCGGGCAAGGTCACGCTCAAGGGCAAGACGACGCGCGTCGACCTGATCGACGCGATGGTCGCCGCCGCCGACGACAAGGTCAGCGACGAGGACGTCAAGGTGCTCGAGCGCTCGGCCTGTCCGACCTGCGGCTCGTGCTCAGGCATGTTCACCGCCAATTCGATGAACTGCCTCACCGAGGCGCTCGGCCTGTCGCTGCCCGGCAACGGCACGGTCGTGGCCACCCACGCCGACCGCAAGAAGCTGTTCGTCGAGGCCGGCCATCTGATCGTCGATCTCGCCCAGCGCTATTACGAGCAGAACGACGACAGCGTGCTGCCGCGCGCGATCGCCGGCTTCAAGGCGTTCGAGAACGCGATGAGCCTCGACATCGCCATGGGCGGCTCGACCAACACCGTGCTGCATCTGCTCGCCGCCGCCTACGAGGCGGAGCTCGACTTCACCATGG
>Ga0302196_10002355_pt1 | contig 17680 bp, 16 predicted proteins | sample II_Bog_N1_3_FD_198794 | JGI IMG/M metagenome (GOLD analysis project Ga0302196, IMG submission 198794) | Peat permafrost microbial communities from Stordalen Mire near Abisko, Sweden - II_Bog_N1_3 | ecosystem: Environmental > Terrestrial > Soil > Wetlands > Peat | place: Sweden: Abisko...
TGCGCGGGTGAGGAATGCTACTGCGTCTTCTCGACCTGGGCGTATTCCAGTTCCACCGGGGTGGCGCGGCCGAAGATGGAGACGGTGACGCGCAGGCGCGCGCGCTCTTCGTCGACCTGCTCCACCGAGCCGTTGAAGCTGGCGAACGGGCCGTCGGTGACCCGGACGGTCTCGCCGATCTCGAAGCTGATGGTCGGCTTGGGCCGCTCGACGCCTTCCTCGATGGCGCCGATGATCCGGGCGACCTCGCGCTCGGAAACCGGCATCGGCTTGTTGCCGCTGCCCAAGAAGCCGGTGACCTTCGGGGTGTTCTTGACCAGGTGGTAGGCCTCGTCGCTGAGGTCCATCTTCACCAGCACGTAGCCGGGGAAGAACTTGCGCTCGGCGTTGACCTTGCGGCCACGGCGGATCTCGACCACGTCCTCGGTGGGCACCAGGATCTCGGAGAAGGACTCATCCAGCCCCTGCGTGTGGGCCTGTTCCTTGATCGCCTCAGCGACCTTCTTCTCAAAGTTCGAATAGGCGTGGACGATGTACCACTTGTGGTTCGGGTTCGAGTGGGGGGCTGTCTCGCTCATCGCTATTGCCCCAGATTGGCGAGCTTGAGGATCTGCTGCATGCCGAAACCGAAGGCGGCGTCGACTCCGAAGAAGAACGCGCTGGCCATCACCACCATGATCCCGACCATCACCGAGGTGATCCAGGTCTCTTTCCAGCTGGTCCAGGTGACCTTGCGGGCCTCCGCGCGGACCTCGTTGGCGAATTTCGGCAGGCCGCTGATCCAGTCGGCGAGGTTGAACCCCTTGCGCGGCGGCTCGCCGGCCTGACCGGCGCGCAGCGGCGTGCGCGGCCTCATGGTGGTTGGGAAGGCGCCTTGATCCTTGGCCATCGAGCGTATTCGAACTTTCCTATCGCGGGGCGGAGCGGCCGCCCCAGTCTATATAGTGGCAGGAGTGGAGGGACTCGAACCCACGGCCCTCGGTTTTGGAGACCGATGCTCTACCAGCTGAGCTACACTCCTAAAGGCTCTGGACAATGAACAACGCGCCGGAAGGCTATCGGCCCGCCGGCGCGTTCGGCTCATCGCCGCAAGACGTTTCGTTTAGCAGGGGCTCTAAGGGCGGGCAAGCGTGGCTGCGCGCTTCGGGCGCTTGCGGCCCCGCGGCAAAGCCCTTATCCCGCGTCACCTTGCCAAAGCGAGGGCCGGTAGCTCAGTGGTAGAGCACTCGACTTTTAATCGAGTGGTCGAGGGTTCGACCCCCTCCCGGCCTACCACGCTTCACATCTCCCTCTTGAGGCTGGCGCACGCCGTTCGCCCAAGCTAACGTTCCGCTATGCGCGGGGCGATACGGGCGGGGCTGGCCGCTACACTCATCCTGATACCGCAGCTGGCGGTGCCGTTCGCGGCGGCGGCCGGCAAGGGACCGGTGTCGTCGCAGCCCTATGTTCCGCCGCCCGCGCCGCCGGCGCCGCCCCCCGATCCCAATCCGCGCCTGCTCACCCCCACCGAGGAGGGCCGCCAGGACCTCGTGCACGGGCCCGGCGAGCAGCCGCTGCGCGACTTCAACCTGATCCGCAGCAAGATACCGCCGGTGCTGCTGGAGGCGATGAACGACGCCTACGCCCGGCCCTATCCCAGCGATTGCCAGGCGCTGGCCGCCCAGGTGCGGATTCTCTCCGATGCCATCGGGCCGGACCTGGACGAGCCGGTGTCCAACGCCAACCCCAGCCTGATGAACCGCGGCGAAGTGGTCACCCGGGACGCCACCCTGGACGCCCTGCGCGAGGCGGTCACCGACACCATCCCGTTCCATAGCTGGGTGAGGCTGCTCACCGGCGCCCAGCGGCACGACCAACTGGTGCTGGCGGCGATCACCGCCGGCGCGGTGCGGCGGGCCTATCTGAAGGGCCTCGGCGAAGCCCGCGGCTGCGCCCCGCCGGGGGTGCCGCGCCACCTGGCCCACCCCTCGGCCATGGCCGCGCAAACCCAGCCGAAACCGACCGCGCCGGGCGACTAGTCCGCCCCCTGTCGCCCCGCCAGATCGCGCCGCACCTCGTCCAGGCAGCCCTCGGCGATGGCCGCGCGCATGGTGGCCATCAGCGCCTCGAAGAAGGCGACGTTGTGCCAGGAGAGCAGCACCTGGCCCAGGATTTCCCCAGACTTAACAAGGTGATGCAGATAGGCCTTGGAGTAGTCCCGGCTGGCCGGGCAGTCGATGGTCGCATCCAGCGGCTCGGGGTCGTCGGCGAAGCGGGCGTTCTTCAGATTGACCGGGCCGTCGAGAGTCCACGCCTGGCCGTGGCGGCCCGAGCGGGTCGGCAGCACGCAGTCGAACATGTCGACCCCGCGCCAGACCGCCTCGACCAGGTCGATCGGCTTGCCGACCCCCATCAGATAGCGCGGCCGGTCCTCGGGCAGGAATCCGGGGGCGAAATCCAGCGTCTCGCACATCGCCTGGTGGCCCTCCCCCACCGCCAGGCCGCCGATGGCGTAGCCGTCGAAGCCGATCTCGACCAGCCGCTCGGCGGATTCCCGGCGCAGGCTCTCGAAGGTCGAGCCCTGCTGGATGCCGAACAGGGCCTGGCGATCACGGGTCCCGAAGGCGCCCTTGCAGCGTTCTGCCCAGCGCGCGGAGAGCCGCATGGCGTCGCCGGCCCGGTCGGCCTCGGCGGGCCAGGAAACGCATTCGTCGAGCTGCATGACGATGTCGGAGCCCAAGAGGTCGGCCTGGATCTCGATCGAGCGTTCCGGCGAAAGCACGTGCGCCGAACCGTCCAGATGGCTCTGAAAGGTCACCGCCGCCTCGGTGACCTTGGAGATTTTCGACAGGCTCATCACCTGGAAGCCGCCCGAGTCGGTGAGGATCGGCCCGTCCCAGCGCATGAACTTGTGCAGGCCGCCCAGCCGGGCCACCCGCTCGGCGGTGGGGCGGAGCATCAGGTGATAGGTGTTGCCGAGCAGGATGTCGGCGCCGGCGGCCTCGACCTGGTCGGTGGTCAGCGCCTTGACCGTGCCGGCGGTGCCCACCGGCATGAAGGCCGGGGTGCGGATCTGCCCGTGCGCGGTCTCTATGATCCCCGAACGGGCGCGGCCGTCGCGAGCGCGGATGTTGAAGCCGAGGCTCATGGCTCGGCCCGCCACAGCAGGCTGGCGTCGCCGTAGGAATAGAAGCGGTAGCCGCTCTCCACCGCGTGGGCGTAGGCGGCGCGCATGGTCGCAAGACCGCTGAAGGCCGAGACCAGCATGAACAGGGTCGAGCGCGGCAGGTGGAAGTTGGTCATCAGCGCCTGCGCCGTGCGGAACCGGTATCCGGGAGTGATGAAGATCGAGGTCTCGCCGGCGAAGGGCCGCACCTGGCCCGCCGCGTCGGCGGCGCTCTCCAGCAGACGCAGCGCCGTGGTGCCGACGGCGACGATCCGGCCGCCGGCGGCCCGGGCGGCGTTCAGCGCCTCAGCGGTCGCGGGCGACACCTCGCCGAACTCGGCATGCATGCGGTGATCGGCGACGTCGTCGGTCTTCACTGGCAGGAAGGTGCCGGCGCCGACGTGCAGGGTGACGAAGTGGCGCGAGACGCCGCGCTCGGCCAGCGCCGTCAGCAGGGCGTCGGTGAAATGCAGCCCCGCGGTCGGCGCGGCCACCGAGCCGTCCTCGCGGGCGTAGACGGTTTGATAGTCGGCCAGGTCCTGGTCGTCCTCCCGGCGGCGGGCGGCGATATAGGGCGGCAGTGGCATGGTCCCGCGCTCGGCGATGGCCAGGTCCAGGTCCGGCCCGGCGAGGTCGAAGGCCAGGGTCAGCTCGCCGCCCTCGCCCTTCTCTGCGACGGTGGCGTCCAGAGCGCCCAGCAGGCAGGCGCGGTCACTGGTCTCGCCGAAGGCGATGCGGTCGCCGGGGCGCAAGCGCCGGCCAGGCTTGGCGAAGGCGCTCCAGCGCGAGGATGACAGACGCTTCAGCAGGGTGACCTCGACCAGCACCACGCCGTCGTCGCGGTGGCGCACACCCCTCAGGCGCGCCGGGATCACCTTGGTATCGTTGAACACCAGGGCGTCGCCGGGCCGCAGCAGGCCGGGAAGGTCATGGACACGCCGGTCGATCAAGCGGCCGTCAGCGGCCACCTCAAGCAGCCGCGCGGAATCCCGCGGGCTCGCGGGTCTGAGGGCGATCCGATCGTCGGGCAGGTCGAAATCGAAGTCGGCGAGGCGCATGCGGCGGACCTCTACGGCATGCCGCGCGCCTTGCCAAAGCCCGCCGCTCCCGGACATCGGGGAGCGACGGGTCAGAGGCTATAGGTCGCTAGTGATGGTGGTGACCGCCGCCGCCGCCGCCGCCGGGATGGCCGTGACCACCGCCCGGACCCCCGTGGCCGCCGCCGGGGCCACCATGACCGCCGTGACCGCCCCAATGACCGCCGTGTCCGCCCCAATGCCCGTGGCCGCCGTGATACCAGCCGCCCGGATGGCCGCCGGCCCAGCCGCGCCAGCCGTAACCGCCGCCCCAGCCCAGGCCCGTGCGCCACGGGTAGCCGCACCAGTACCAGCCCGGTCCCTGCCAGCCGCCATCGTACCAGCAGTACCGATGGCCGCCGAAGGCGTAAATCTGGAATTGAACGTCGGTGATGTAGGGGTTGTGGACCCCGGTCGGCATCGCCTGAGCGCTGCCCGCGACACCCCCGATAGCCAGGGCCACCGCCGCTGTCGCGGCCGCGAACTCTCTTCTCATCTTAGTCTCCGGATGAACGTCGTCCCAACGCGCAAACGCATTGTAGCGCTCAAGGTTGCAGGCGTCAGGTCCGGATAACGCCGGTCAGGCGTCGGCGGCGACCTTCGCCGAAACGATCTTGCCGGGCGCGCGCGGCGGCTCGCCCTTGGGCAGGGCGTCGACATGCTCCATGCCCTCGGTCACCTCGCCCCAGACGGTGTACTGGCCGTCGAGGAAGGTGGCGTCGTCGAGGCAGATAAAGAACTGGCTGTTGGCTGAGTGGGGATTCTGCGAGCGGGCCATCGAACAGACCCCGCGGACATGTTTCTCGCGGGAGAATTCCGAGCGCAGGTCGGGCTTCTTGGAGCCGCCCATGCCGGTGCCGGTGGGATCGCCGCCCTGGGCCATGAAGCCGTCGATCACCCGGTGGAACACCACCCCGTCATAGAAGCCTTCCCGGGCCAGCTCCTTGATCCGCTCCACGTGGCCGGGGGCCAGATCGGGGCGCAGCCGGATGGTCACCGGGCCGGAGTCCAGGGTCAGGATCAGGGTGTCTTCGGCGTCGGACATCGTTGTGGAGCCTTGGAAGAAGGTGGGAAAGCCGGGTTTCTAGCGTCGGCTCCGGCGATTGTCGCCCACTAACCGGCCACGGCTTGCGTCGGCCCGGCCGCCAGCGCGTCGACCTCGCGGTAGAACGTCGCGCCGACCTCCTCCCATGAGGGGTGGCGGAAGCGCTCCCGCAGAGCCGCCTCGTAGGGCGCCCGCGCCGACGGATCGACGATCCAGCGCCTCAGGGTCTCGAACCAGACGTCCTCGTCGCGCGGATCGAGGCTGGGCGAGAAATCGCCGACCACCTCGGCCAGGGAACCGCCATTGGAGGCGATCACCGCCTTGCCCCGGGCGAAGGCCTCGACCACCGGCAGGCCGTAGCCCTCGTAGAACGACGGATAGAGGCAGAAGGCGGCGTTGCGGTAGAGCAGGTCGAGGAGCACGTCGTCGGCCTGCGGCAGGATGATCAGGCTGCCCGTCACCGCCGGGGTGTCGCGCAGAGCGGCCTCGAAGCCCTCCATCAGCCAGCCGCGCCGGCCCAGGAACACCAGCTTGAACCCGGCCTTCTGCGGGACGCCGTCCGCCAGCAGCCGCAGCCACACCTTGAGCAGCATCTCGTGGCCCTTGCGCGGCTCGATGGTGCTGACGAAGAGACCGTAACGGCCCGCCTCGAGCGGCGCCGGCAGCGGCGCGTCGGGTCCGGAGCGCAAGGTGGCCGGATCGGCGCCGAGCGGGCAGAGGGCCAACCGACCGAGCGTCAGGCCCTCCGCCGCCGCCAGCGCCGCGGCGTCCCGCGCCACCGCCGTGGAATTGACCACGATCAGGTCGGCGACGCCCAGGGCCGCCAGCCAATAGCGACGCAGATCGTCAACATCGCGCGTTTTGAAGAAACGCGGAAACTGCAGCGGGATCAGGTCGAAACAGACCACCGCCAGTCTCAGGCCGACCTTGGCCTTGAGCGCTTCGATGACGGCGATGTTGTTGTGGCTCCAGCCGTTGCCCGTGCAGACCAGCACGTCGCCCGGCGCGAAGGCGATCGGCGGCCCGAACACCTCGTCTGGAGCAAGGAACGGCCGGCGGCTGCCGTCCGGATTGATCATCGACGACGCGTAGCGGCGGGTGATCAGCCGTCGCTGAACCCAATCCGCGGCCCGGACGGCCCAAGGACTGGGCGACTGCAGCCGAACCCGCTCGAGCACCCGCAGCAGGGTGCGACGAATCTGCCAGGCGTCGTAGAGCGGTCTCGGCACCCAGGCGCTGCGTCGCTTCCGGCGGCCGGTCGGTTCCGGCAGGCCCCAGGCGTTGAGCGAGGCGGTCCCGGCCAGAAAGGCGTCGACCAAAGGCTCGGACAGAGCGCGATAGGTCAGACTCCGCGGATCGTAGATGGCGAAGACCGCGTCCGGCCGGCGCCGACGCGCCCACTGCCCCAGTTCGCGCTGCACCCGCACGATGCCCACGGGTGGGCCGCTCCAGCGAGCGGCCGACGAGAGGTCGAAGACGAGGCGGCCGGCGGTCATCGGCTGTCAGGCGCGGTGGCGGGCCAGATCGGCGTCCACCATCTCGCAGATCATCTCCTCAAGCGTCACCGTCGGGGCCCAGCCGAGCACCCGCCGGGCCTTGGCCGCGTCGCCCTTCAGGGTGTCGATTTCCGCCGGCCGCCAGAAGCGTGGATCGATCACCAGGTGGTCGTCAAGCTTCAGCCCTACGTGCCCGAAGGCGATCTCGCACATGGCGCGCACGCTGGTGGTGCGGCCGGTGGCGACGACATAATCGTCCGGCGTCTCCTGCTGCAGGATCAGCCACATGGCCCGCACATAGTCGCGGGCGTGCCCCCAGTCGCGCTGGGTGTCGACGTTGCCGAGCCGCAGTTCCTTGGCCAGGCCCAGCTTGATACGGGCGGCCGCGTCGGTGACCTTGCGGGTGACGAACTCCAGCGCCCTCAGCGGGCTCTCGTGATTGAACAGGATGCCCGAGGAGGCGTGCAGGCCATAGCTCTCGCGATAGACCACGGTCAGCCAATGACCGTAGAGCTTGGCCGCGCCGTAGGGCGAGCGGGGGTGCGTGGGCGTCGCCTCGTTCTGGGCCTCGGCGTCGCTGCGGCCGAAGATTTCCGACGATGACGCCTGGTAGAACCGGGCGGCGGGCGCGGCGGTCTTCAACGCCTCCAGGATGTTCAACACGCCGCCGCCGGTGACCGCGCCGGTGACCATCGGTTGGTCCCAGGAAACACCGACAGAGGATTGGGCGGCCAGATTGTAGACCTCGTCCGGCCCCACCCGCTCGACGATACGGATCAGCGACGACGGGTCGAGCATGTCGCCGGAGACCACTTTCACCTGCTCGTCGACGCCCAGCCAGCGCAGCCGGTGATGGGTGACGCCCTGGTGCGATGAGCGGCGGGCGGCCCCCCAGACCTCGTAGCCCTGGTTCAGCAGAAACTGGCTGAGATAGGCGCCGTCCTGGCCCGTGACGCCGGTAATGAGGGCTCGTTTGGCCAGGTCGGTTCTCCTTGAGGGCGTTTGCCGCTTACAGCATGGCGCGGCGGCGGGGCCAATTCGGTTTGGCGGTTGTCAGGTCCGCAGGCTCCAGACCGCGTTGACCACCGTGCGGGGCCGCCCGAGGCACAGCCGCAGGAACATGCCCCGGGCTACCCGCGCCTCGCCCCGGTCGCGGCTGCGACTGCGGGCGAAAAGCGCCAGCGCCGCCAGCCGCCGCTCGGCGTGGCTCAGCCCCAGCAGGGTCTCGCGGGACGGCGGCGCGGCGCAGTCGGCGGGCGGCGCCGTCGGCACATCCAGCCAGCGGAACAGCGCCGCGTCCTTGTCGTAGAAGCTCCCGACCGAGACCGGCGCATGCCAGTCGGGCGGCGCCTTCAGGTCGGCGGCCGGATCGCATCGGCCGGCCCGGCGCGCTTCGGCGGCGGCGCGGGCGAGGCGGACCGAGAACGCCTGACGCAGCGACTGCCGTCGGCTGACGCCGGCGTCGTGCATCCGGTAGCTGACCAGATATTCCGGCAGGTTGGCGACCTCGGTGGTCTCGGCCAGGCGCAGCCACAGGTCATAGTCCTCGGCCGCCTCGAGCGCGGCCCGATAGCCGCCCAGACACCGCAGCGGCGCGGTGCGCGCCATCACCGAGGAGTGGACGAACGGGTTGGTCCGCTCCAGGTCCCGGGCCAGCGCCGCCGGCTCGGTCTGCGGCGCGCGGCGGCCACGAGGCCGGCCGTTGACGTCGATCTGCAGAGCCCAGCTACCCACCAGCCCGACCTCCGGATGCGCGTCCATGAAGGCGACCTGTCGTTCGAGCCGCAGCGGCCGGGCGATATCGTCGGAATCCAGCCGCGCCAGCAGCGGCGCCGCCGCTTCCTCAAGCCCCCGGTTCAGCGCAGCGGCCAAGCCCTGGCGCGGCTGGGCGATGACCCGGACCCGTGGGTCGTCCCGAGCGAAGCCGGCCAGCAGCTCCGGCGAGTCGTCGGTGGAACCGTCGTCGACGATCAGCAGCTCGAAATCCGCAAAGGTCTGGCCGAGCAGACTGCCCACGGCCTCGGCGAGCCACAGGCCGCCGTTGTGATTGGGCATCACCACGGAAACCCGCGGCGGGGCTCTCGACAGCGGCGCCATTCCGTTCCCCACGTCCCACACGCCTGACAAGCCCGTGACCACGACCATGACAAAGCCCGGGGCCAGCCACAAGCGTGCGCGACACGCCGGCCGCGGAATAGCAGTCGCCGGTCCGTGATCGCGCTCAGGCTGCCTCAGTTCCCCGAGACGCTGTCCACCCGGCCGAACATCGCCGCCAGCCGCGCCTGCACGTCGGCCGGGAGCGGCGGAGCCTGGATGGCGGCCAGGTTGTCTTGCAAGTGGCCGACGTCGCCGGTGCCGGTGAGGATCACCTGGGCGCCCGGCTCGTGGCGGCAGAAGCGGTAGGCCGCCTCGACGACCGAGCGGACGCCGGCGTGATCGCGCAGAAACCCCAGCGGATCGGCCGGATCGACCTGACTTAAGTCCACCTCGCCGCGGGCGATCAGCCCGGCCACCGCCTCGCGCAGGGCGGCCGGGTCGCTGAGCTGTCGGCGGACCGCGAACATGATCAGCGTGCCGACGTCGTGCGCCAGGGTCAGTGGAAACACCCGGTCGCGGGCCGACGGATTGACCAGGTTGAAACCGACCATGACCACGTCGAACGCGTCGTCGGCCAGCGCCCGCGGCAGCATGGCGTGGCCGGTGTCGCCGCCGAACTGCTCGGTGATCCCGAGGAAGCGGATTTTGCCGACCGCCTGCTGGCGCCGCATCTCCGGGACCAGCACCTCGGCGCAGTGGTCGTACTGGCCGGGCTGCACGCCATGTAGGTGGAAGACGTCCACATGATCGGTGCGCAGCCGGCGCAGGGAGCCTTCCAGGCTTTCGGTCAGCTCGGCGGCGGTGGTCAGGGCGCCGGCGCGGCCGGGACTGGCCTTGGTGGACAGGAACACAGCCTCCCGCCGTCCCGCGATCCCCTCGCCGACCGCCTCTTCGGTGCCATAGGCGCGGGCGGTGTCGATGAAGCTGACCCCCAGATCCAACGCCCGGCGGACGACGGCGGCGGCCTGATGCACGTCGGCGCCCCGGGCCATGCCTAAGCGGCTGTGGCCGCCGCAGCCGAGTCCGGCGACACTGACCTCGGCGTTGGTGCGGCCCAGGCGAACGGTCTGCATGGGACCTAGCTCGCCAGCGCCACGCCGCCGTCGACGGCGATGGTCTGGCCGACCACATAGTCGCCGGCCCGGGACGCCAGGTAGATGGCGACGCCGGCCATGTCCGCGTCGACGCCGATGCGCCGCATGGGAATGCGCCGGGCCACCTCATCGCCGTTGTCGCGGGCGTCGCGGTTCATGTCCGAGGCGAAGGCGCCGGGCGCGATGCCGCTGACCACGATCCAGTCGCGCACCAGCCGGGCGGCCATCCGGCGGGTGAGGTAGATCAGTCCCGATTTGGAGGCGTGGTAGGAATAGGTCTCCTGCGGATTGAGCCGGATGCCGTCGATCGAGGCGACCATGATCACCTTGGACGGCCTTGCCTGAGAGGCGCCGGCGGCTAGCTTGGCGTGCAGCGCCTGGGTCAGGAAGAAGGGGGATTTCAGATTGAGATCCAGCACCTTGTCCCAGCCGCTTTCCGGGAACTCATCGAAGTCCGCGCCCCAGGCGGCGCCGGCGTTATTGACCAGGATGTCCAGCTGAGGCTCGGCCTCGCCGATCCGGGCGGCCAGAGCCTTGCAGCCCTCGACGGTGGAAATGTCCTGGGGCAGCGAGATGCAGGTCCCGCCGCCCTTCGATAGTTCCTCAGCGGCCGCGTCGCACTGAGCGTGCTTGCGCGAGGAAATATAGACCTTGGCGCCCTGCTCGATGAAACCGGCGGCGATCATCTTGCCGATCCCGCGCGAGCCGCCAGTGACTAGCGCCACCCGGCCCTCCAGCGAAAACATGTCCGTGGCCATGGCCTCCCCTTCCCTCTTGTTGAAGGGCCACCAGTGGCGGCGCGGGCCGACCCGGTCAAGCCGTCCGGTCGACGGCGGCGTCGTTAGACCAGCGGCGCGCCGCAGAGGCGCTCGAGGATGCGCAGTGGCGAGGTGGCCGGGTCGTGCAGCGCGTCGATGGGCAGGTAGAAGGTCTGCTCCAGGGCGCACTGGCCGGCGATGGCGGCGTGCGGCGACTGGTCGGTGAAGGCGACCCAGGTGGCGCCCGGCGCGAAGGAGACCAGGCGCCGCGGCGCCGTGCGCTGATAGGTGCGGTCGCCCTTGGCCGCGTCATGCATGGTCAGCATGATCTGGTCGTAGTCGGTGCGCCGGCACTTGGTCAGATTGAGGGCCTCCAGCGTCGCCGCTTCGCCGGGCAGCAACCTGCGCGCCCGGGGCAGGAAGCGCTGAGCGTAGTCCTCGAAGCCTGCGCCGACCGCCCAATCGCGGCTGGCGCCGGTGGGATCGATGTTGCTGAACACGCGCAGGATCCTGCGGCCGGCCACCGGCTGGGAGGTGAAGGCGTCGACGTGCAGGCGACGGTCGTCCTTGCGCCGGCTGCGCGGCGCTTCGTGCACCGAGCGCGGCCGGAAGCTGGTGCGGCCGAGCTCGGCGTCGATGCTGTAGCCGGGGAAGAACTCCGCGAGCCGCTCGGCCGACCAGGCCGAATAGCGGGCCATCAGCGCACGCAGCCGTTCGACCATCGCCGGCGCGCCCAGCGCGCCATCGACCCGATTAGTGTGGGGATTGAAGCTGACGTTCTTGGAGCGCCCATCGCCCCAGCGGCGGTCAGCGAGGTCGCGTTCGTCCGCCGCCAGTTCGAACGGCGGCGTCGTCACCAGCAGCAGCCCCTCTGCCTCCAGCACGGGCCGCAGATCGCGCCCGGAGACGGCTTCGGCCGCAGCGATCAGATAGTCCGTCGCCGCTTGCGGCTCGAACGACCTGCGCCCGTCACTCCGTCCGCCGTCGATCGCCACCGCCCCCATGCGAGCGCTCCAGTTCAAATCCAAGTCCCCGGCCGACTCAACTTCGGCGCCCCCATTTTGGACCCGGCCAGTCGCGCCGCCCTTGGGCACAATTAAGGCGGGGCCGGCCGTTTCGCTAGGTCGGCCGAAGGCTATCAACGCACTGCCTCGAACCGAGGTTCCACAAACCTGGGTTTTCGGCGCAGAATCTTACCGACAGATTTCATCCGTGATTGTACGTGACACGAACCAGCGGTCCGTCTCGACAGAGCACGATGCATCTTGGGACAGGCTCTAGCGTTCGAGGCGCACCGTGGTCTGCAGCTCGATATCCGCCGCCGAACCACCGACCAGCAGGTCGTAGGCGCCCGGTTCGGCGATCCAGCGCTTGCGGTCGGGGTCGTAGAAGGCGAAGGCCCGCTCGTCGAGTTCGATGCTGACGCTCTGCGTCTCGCCGGGCGCCAGTTCGATCTTGGCGAAACCCTTCAGCTCCTTCACCGGTCGCTCCCTGGAGGGCCCGCGCGGACGCACATAGAGCTGAGCGGTCTCCTTGCCTGGCCGCTCGCCGATGTTGGCCAGGGTGAAGCTGACCGTTACCGGCGCGCCGACGGCCACGGCCTCCGGGGCGGCGATGTCGGCATAGCGGAAGCGTGTGTAGGTCAGACCGAAGCCGAACGGGAACAGCGGCGGCTGGTTGGCCCGGTCGAAGTGCCGGTAGCCCACGTGCAGACCCTCGCCGTACACCGCCTTGGCGCCGCCCGGGTAGAACGGCTGAGCCGGACTGTCCTCCAGATGCTTCGGAAAAGTCACCGGCAGCCGCCCCGAGGGCTCCAGTTCGCCCAGCAGTATCTTGGCGGTGGCGTCCGGGCCGGCCTCGCCGCCCATCCACGCCTCCACCACCGCCGGCGCGTGGTCGATCCACGGCAGCACATAGGGCGCCCCGTTGGTCAGCACGATCGCCGTGCGCGGATTGGCGGCCAGGACCGCCTCGACCAGGGCGTTCTGGTTGCCGGGCAGGTCCAGGCTGTCGCGGTCGTAGCCCTCGCCCTCGGTAATGGAGGCGGCCCCGATCACCACCACGGCGGCGTCGCAGCGGCCGGCCAGTTCCGCCGCCTCCTCGATGGAGCCGCTCGGCTGGCGCACCCCCAGGCTGACGAACTCCCAGGCCAGCGCGGTCGATGCGTCGCCGGAGCGGGTCTGTTCCTCGCGGGTGGGCATGGCCCGGACGTAGTCGATGCGCACCTCGTAGCCGCGGCCCGCGACCAGCTCGGCCTCTGCGATCCGGCGCGGCGAGTTCCCGCCGCCGACGTCCATATTGTCGACCTGGGCGGGGGTGTCGCCGTCGATCAGCGGCGAACCGGCCAGCCACATCCGGCCCCGGCCGGGACCCCGCAGGCCGAACTCGTGGCGGCCGTCGCGCTCCGGCCAAAACCAGCCGCTCCAGCGGAAGGCGCCGTACCCCGCCGGTTGGCCGGCGCCCATGTTGTGGCTGACCAGCTTGCCCTGGCCGCGCTCGTGGACGCTGCGGATCGGCGTCCCCTCGCAGTCGCCGCCTTCGAAATAGTCGCAGGTGACACCGGCCTGGCTGCGCGCCTGGTCGGGGCTGAACATGTTGGAGCGGGCGGCCGGCGGGACCGGCTCGTTGTCGCCGCCCTCGGCGTGCAGCACCTCGACCCGGCCGGCCAGCCGTTCGCGGATCGCCTCCAGCAGCGAGACCCGCCGGTCGGTGCGCACCTGCGAGGAGCCGCCGCCCTGGATGCGCCGGGCCGTGGCGTTGGGCCCGACCACCGCCAGGCTGCGCAGGGCCGATGGCATCAACGGCAGCACATCATCGTCGTTCTTCAGCAGCACCACGGCCTCGGCCGCCGCGTTCTCGGCGATCTGGCGATGTCGGGCGGTGCGGATCTCACCCTTGGGGGCCGGCTTGCCGTCCAGCACGCCGGTGCGCAGGATCAGTCGGCACATGCGGAGGGCGGCGTCATCGATCTGGCTCTCCGGAACCTCGCCGGCCCGGACGGCGGCGACCAGCTTGTCGCCGAACCAGCGCGGCGGGCCGGGCATCTCCAGGTCGGTTCCGCCGTTGGCCGCCGCGGCGGTGGAGTGCACCGCGCCCCAGTCGGAGACGACTACGCCATCGTAGCCCCATTCGCCCTTCAGTATGTCGATCAGCAGCTTTCGGTTTTCGGTGGCGTAGACCCCGTCGACCTTGTTGTAGGAGGCCATCACCGTCCAGGGATCGGCCGCCTTGACCACCATCTCGAAGGCCGCCAGGTAGATCTCGCGCAGGGTCCGCTCGTCGACCTCGGCGCTGACCGTCATCCGGTTCTCTTCCTGATTGTTCACCGCATAGTGCTTCAGCGAGGCGCCGACGCCCTCGCTCTGCAGGCCCTGGACGTAGGCTACGCCCAGGGTCCCGGCCAGGAACGGGTCCTCGGAGTAGGTTTCGAAGTTGCGGCCCCAGAGCGGCGTGCGGACGATGTTGATGGTCGGCGCCAACACCACCCTGTTGTCCAGCGCCAGCGCCTCGCGTCCAATGGCGGCGGCGACCTCGAAGGTCAGCGCCGGATTCCAGGTCGAGGCCATCGCCACGCCCACCGGAAACACCGTCGCCGGCTCGCCCTCGTTCGAGCGCACCCCGGTCGGACCGTCGGTGACCCGGATTTTCGGCACGCCCAGCCGCTCGACCCCCTCCAGGGTGAACGAGGCCGCGCCCGCCATCAGCGCCACCTTCTCGTCCAGCGTGAGTCGGGACAGCAGATCGCTTGCGCGGGCTTCCAGGGATTGCGAAACGTCAAGATAGGCCGCATCGGACGTGGTCGTATTCATGGACGAGTGCTCGTTCGAAAGGCTAAGGACGGAAGCCGAGATTGGGCCAGGCCAGCGATCCGCGCCAGCCTCGCGGTTGGGCCTTTTATCGGTAGTTATGCGGATTTACAGTGTCGCACAGTGCAACATAGGTCGGCTCGGGGGAGCTAAGACACAGTCGCGGAGGCAGTATGCCCTCCGAGGGATCGATGGAGTTGATGAACCCTACCCTGAGCCGGCGCGAACGCGCGCAGATCTGTTGCGATGCCGGCGCTGCCCTGTTCGCAAAGGGCAAGTTCGCCGAGGCGCGCGCCGAGTATGAGCAGGCGGTGACGCTCTATTCCAAGAACGCCGCGGCGCATCTGGGGCTGTCGCGGAGCTTTCGGAACCTGGGCCAGTGGCCGGAGGCCGAGCGCGCCGCCCGCGCCGCCCTGGACGTCGATCCCAACTATGCCGCCGCGGCCCACTACTTGGGCGCGCTCCTGGTCGAGCAGGACAAGCTCGCCAACGCCCTGCCCTTCCTCGAAGCAGCGGCCAAATGGGCGCCAGAGGTGGCCCAGCATCACCGAGACCTCGGCGTCACCCAGCTGTTCCTGGGCGACATCGCCGGCTCGCGCGAGACGCTGCTGAAGACCATGAAGCTCGACGTGCACTCGCACGAGGTGCTCTACACCCTGATCCGCATGTGGCGGATGAACGACGGATCCGCCGAGGCCGAGCATCTGCTGGATGTCGTGCGCGAACTCTCCGAACGAGCCGGCGAGCTGCCGACCCAGGAACAGGCGCAGGTTCTGTTCTCGCTCGGCAAGGCCCACGAGGACCGGGGCGAGATCGAGGCGGCGGCCGACGCCTTCCAGAAGGCCAACGCGGTCAAGCGGGCCTCGCTGACCTACGACATCGGCGCCCTGGAACAGAAATACCGGCGGACCGCCGAAGTGTTCAACGCCGCCCTGCTGGAGCGACTGGCCGGGCGGGGCGATCCGTCAAAGCGGCCGATCTTCATCGTCGGCATGCCGCGCTCGGGCTCGACTCTGCTGGAGCAGATGCTCTCTTCCCATCCAGAGGTGCATGGAGCCGGCGAGATCTACAACTTGCCGCAGATCCTGGAGATCGCGCGGGGCCTCGGCGGGACCGCCTATCCCGACTGGGGCGCGACCATGAACGCGGTCGACTGCGCCACCCTCGGCCAAGCCTATCTGAAGAACCTGCCGGAGGGTCTGCCCGGCCAGACCCGCACCACCGACAAATGGCTCGAGAACTTCGAGCACCTGGGCCTGATCAACCTGATCCTGCCCAATGCGATCATCCTGCACTGCCAGCGCGATCCCCGGGACCAGCTGTTCTCCTGCTGGTCGCTGCTGTTCTCGCAGAACCAGGAATACGCCTACACCTTCGAAGAGCTGGGCCGGTTCTATCAGGCCTATCTGCGGCTGATGTCGCACTGGCGCGCCGTACTGCCCGCGGGGAGCATGCTGGAGATTCGCTACGAGGGACTGATCGCCGAGCCGGAAGCCGAGGCGCGCCGGGTGCTCGACCATTGCGGCCTGGAGTGGGACGACAATGTGCTGCGCTTCTGGGAGGCGCGACGACCGGTAAAGTCGGCCAGCATGTTCCAGGTGCGCGAGCCGATCTACGACCGCTCGATCGGCCGCTGGAAACCCTACGTGAAGCACCTCGCGGCGCTGTTCGAGCCGCTGGGCCTAGCTTAGAGCCTGTTCTGAGGCTGCGGACCGCTCTAGGCGGATTGACAGCCGCACGAGGTCGGCGAGGCCCCGCGCGTCCATCTTGTCCATCACCCGCGCCCGGTGGGTCTCGACGGTGCGGACGCTGATGCCCAGCTGCTGGGCGACGGCCGGGCTGGAACGGCCGGCGACGATCAGGTCCATCACCTCGCGCTCCCGGGCCGACAGCAGCGCTGCGCGGCGGGCCACCGCCGCATCGGCCTTGCGCTGCTCGGCGCTTCGTTGCGAGCGATCCAACGCCCGGCGCACGCTGGCCAGGAACAGCTGATCGTCGAACGGCTTCTCGATGAAGTCGAGGGCGCCGCCCTGCAGCGCTTCGACCGCCATGCTCACCGCGCCATGGCCGGTGATCACGATCACCGGCACGCCGGCGCCCCGGCGCTTCAGCGCCCGTTGCAGCTCCAGCCCGCTCATGCCGGGCATGCGCGCGTCGGTGACCACACAACCGGCGGCGTCCGGATCGAAGCTCGCCAGCAGGGCCTCGGCGCTGATGTGCGAGATCGCGTTCAGCCCCGCTGACCGGGCGAGCAAGGCCAGGGCCCGGCCGATCGCCGGGTCGTCGTCGACGATGTGCACCAGGTCAGGGCTCATGCGCTGAGCCGCAACGCGCCCGGCCCGGCGACCGGTAGGGTGAAGCGGAAGGCGCAGCGACCGGGCTGGTTCTCCGCCAGCCAGAGCCGGCCGCCCTGGGCCTCCACCAGCCCGCGGCAGACGGTCAGTCCCAGCCCCATGCCCCGGGGCTTGTCGCTGGCGAAGGGCTCGAACAGCCGCGCCTCGATCTCGGTGGGCACGCCGAGCCCGCTGTCGCGCACCTCCGCCTCGACCTGCCCGTCCGCGTCCCGCCGCGCCGAGAGCACGACGATGCGCCGCCCCGGCAGCCCGGCGAGGGCGTCGACGGCGTTCTGCACCAGATTGAGCAGCACCTGCTGCACCTGGGCCGCGTCCACCCAGACCTCGGGCAGGCCCTGCTCCACCTCGTAGGCCAACCGCACGCCGGCCCGGAGGCACTGCGGCTCGGCCAGCTGCGCCGCCTGCCGCAACAGGTCTTCGTACGACAGGGCGGCGCGCGAGGGCGTCGAGCGGCCGATGAACTCGCGCAGCGAGCGGACGATCGCCGCCGCGCGCTCGGCCTGCGCCACTGTCTCGTCGATCGCCTCGTGCGCGGCCGCGCCGGACCCGTTTTCCTGGAGGCGCTGGGCCGAGCGGGCGAAGGCCATCACCGCCATCAGCGGCTGATTGAGCTGGTGCGCCAGGGCCGCGGCCATCTCGCCGGCGAGGGTGAGCCGGGAAATCCGCGCCAGTTCTTCTTGGCGCTGGCGTAGGGCGGCTTCGAAGCGCCGACGCTCGGTTACCGTACAGCCGAGGAAGAGAATGGTCGCCACCAGCGCCAGGAACCGCACCTGATAACCCAGGATCATGCCCCGGAGCGTCGGCTGGGT
>Ga0302196_10002357_pt1 | contig 17677 bp, 12 predicted proteins | sample II_Bog_N1_3_FD_198794 | JGI IMG/M metagenome (GOLD analysis project Ga0302196, IMG submission 198794) | Peat permafrost microbial communities from Stordalen Mire near Abisko, Sweden - II_Bog_N1_3 | ecosystem: Environmental > Terrestrial > Soil > Wetlands > Peat | place: Sweden: Abisko...
GCTACGCCCTCCCTACGCCAGCCCCAGCGCGAAATCCGCGCCCGGCATCAACCCCAGCGCAACGACGCAAGGTGGTCCCCTTTTGCACGCCGATAGTGGGTCCCGTTTGGACGCCGATTGACACCCCCCCGCGCCGAATCTCGCCATCGAGCAGGTAGAGCAAGCGAGGATGCGTGTCCCCCGGCGGCCTCACCCCCGGCCAGAGATAGAACGCATCGTACCCGCGCGGATCGACCGGCGGCCCCTGCGCCTCGCGCCGCCCCGGCTCGCGATGACACGCGCCCAGCAACGCCAGCGCCAGCCAAAGCGCGGCCCACCTCACCAGAAGTAATGCAGCGCCTTGGCCCAAGGGCTGGCCGGATAGCGCTTCTTGAGCTCCAGATACCACGCCTGCCGCTGCGGCTTGGGCACCGATGCCGCGTTCATTGCCGTCGCGGTGTCGAACGGCCCCGCGCATTCGTTATACCCGCCCGGCGCATAGCACATCACCGACCGGTAGAGCGCATAGGCCCGCTCGTCGCCACGCACGCGCGGATCCGCCAAGATCGCCGCGTAGATCGCATCACGCCGCAGTGGCATCCCGGGAAACCTGTCCGGGCGATGGCCGAGCGTATCGGCGCCCTTGTCGGTGTCGATCAGGCTGAACGTGTCGAACCCGTTGAGCCGCCAGAAATCGCCGAGGCACAGCCGCGCACCGACATCCTGCGGATCGCGGGCCAGCGTGGCTGCGGTGACTGCCAGGGCCGGGCAAGCATAACCGTCCGCCCACTTGCCATGCGTGAACAGCCCGACCGCCACCGGATCGTCGCCCGCAAAGTCATAGATCGACCCGGTGGAGGCCTCCCCCGGCACCAGCGCCACGTCGCGCCCGAAATCAGCATAGGCCTGCCGCGACAGGTCCTTGTAGAGCAGGGTAAACCGCGCAATATCGCGCTCGTGCCCCGGGCGGGTGGCATCGGTGGCCTCGGCGCGCAGGATCGCCGGCGGCGCGATCGTCTGCAACAGGATCTCTCGCGTCGTCTGGTCCTCGACCGGCGATCCGGCGGCAAACACCCGATCGAGCCGCCCCGCCTGCTGCCAATGCACCGCCAGCGCCAGTTCGGCAAAGGGTCGCTGGAACAAGGGCCGCGCGCCCGCGATCAGCCCGGTCCAGAACCGCGCCTCGCCGGCATCGCCCGCCTTGGCCATCGCCATGCCGCGCAACACCTGCCGACTGAACGCCAAAGGTGTCGCGCCCGGTGCCCGCAAATCCTCGGGGATCGCCGCCAGCACCCCCGGCATGGCCTCCCCGGCATAGAACGCGCGCGTCGCCCGCAGGAACCCGTACAGATCGCCATGCGCCCCGAACGCAGGTGCCTGCCCGGCCAGATCGGCATCGGCCAACGGCATCGGCTTGGCCGGCCCCGCTTCGCCGATCTGAACCCGCATCCCCCGCAAGTCCGAGATCGCCAGCAACAACGGCGTATCGCCTACCTGCCGCAACATCGCATCCGCCTTGTCGTCGGCGAGCAGCTTGAGGTCGATCTCCTCGGCCAGATCGGCGGCCTCTTCGCTGTCGACGGGCGTGGTGGCCAGCAAGTGCTCATAGGCTTGCGCCAACCCCGCGCGATCGCCCGACAGCCACATCACCCGCCGCATTAACCCCTGCGCCGAAGCCACATAGCGCCCGTGCGGCCATGCCTTGAGATAGCCCGCAATCGCGGCGCGCGCGGCGGCAACCTGCGCCGCATCGATGCCGCTGGCATCATAATTGCCGTACTTGTCCACCGCTCGCGCCAACGCCGCCCGCAGCGCGATGCGGATCGGCATATAGGCGGCGGTTTCGGCGATCCACGGGCTGCGCGCCTTGGCAAGACCGGCAAAGCCGTCACGCGCGATCTGCCAGTCCTGATCGTAAAACGCTGCCGTCGCCTGCAAATAGGCGAGATACTCACGGCCCCGCGCACTGCTCAGCGGCACCGCCCAGTCCACCGTTCCGCAACCCACCTTGCCGCGCAGCGCGGCCAAAGCGGCACGGTCACCCGCCGGCAACGCGCCATCCCCCGCCATCGCGGCGGTGAATGCCGCCACCGCGTCGGCTGGCGGCGTGCAGGTGCCCGAAGCTGATTCCGCCGCGTCATCCTGCTCCGGCGGCGGCCAGAACGTCGCCCGCAGCACCTTCCAGGTCAGGAAGGTGTGGCCCAGTTCCTTGTTGTCCCAATCGGGCTTGCGATAGGCCATCCCCGCATCGCTCACCGGACGCAGGCTGCGCATCAGCCAGATCAGGTTGACGCGCGTATCGTTGCCCGGGGCGATCGCCGGTCGGCTGACATCGTCGAACGCTGGCGCGGCCAGCCGCCAGATCGGATAATCGGTCACATCGGCGCAGGCCAGCGCCGTCCCCGCCAGCCCGAGCAGCGCCCCACCGGCGATCGTCAGACGCATCGACTTCGAGTTCAGCCATGACGCCCGTATGCTCACGCAATCGCTCCCTCTGCCCCGGTGGGGTATGCCAAGCATGATCGGACAGCAAGCTGGCGCGCCACATGCAGATCCCTGTTCCCACAGCGCGCTTCACGATATCAGGCATGGCATGATTTCCCGCCTTGCCGTTGCCGGTTATCGATCCTTGCGCGATGTGGACCCGCGAGCTCCTCGGCCACAGCAACCTCTTCGCCCAAAGGTGCGGGCCCGCAGTCAGCGCGCACGGCTCGAACACCGGTGAATGGTGCGACGCCATGCGCAACCTGCTGCCTTTCGACAGCATGGTCACCCATTGCGCCGATCCGGTCGATGGCCTCGAACTGCTGCTGATGCGCGAGCGCATGCGCAATTGGCGCTTCTACGACAGCCTGCGCACCGACGCCGATGCCCCCGCGCGGCGCCCGCACGTGTTGACCTATATGCCGGTGCCGAACAGCGACGGCACCGATCTCGCCGCAGCCATCGCCACCATCCAGGCGATCGGTGACGGCGATGCCTTCGCCGATGCGATCGACGATGCCTTTCCCGGCGCGCGAATCACCGTCGAGGGTGACGATTACGGCGTCGTCACTATGCACGAGCGTAGCCTGCTCCGCCCCTTCGCGGCCAAGGAACTGTCCGACGGGACGCTGCGCTATCTGCTGCTGGTCACCGCGCTGCTGTCACCGCGCCCGCCCGAAATCATGATCCTCAACGAGCCGGAGGCCAGCCTGCACCCGTCCCTGCTCGACGCGCTGGCGCGGCTGTTGATCGCGGCATCGCGCCGCAGCCAGATCGTTCTGGTGTCTCACAGCGACCGGCTGATTGCCGGCCTGCGCGCTGCGCCGATGCTCCATGAAATCGCGTTGATCAAGGCCATGGGCGAGACCAGCATCGAGGATCACGACCCACCGCGCTGGAACTGGCCGAAGCGCTGAAAGCCGGACATTGCGGGTGGGTCAAAGATCGCCGGAGACATTCTGAGGTGCGGCCGTCAGGACAGTTGCATGTCACGCGCGCCACATCCGCACTTTGCGCGCTCGCCTACACCTCGTCGTGCTGATGTCCGGTTCGACGCACACGCCTCACCACCCATGCCCAGGCCCAAACCACCAACCCCGCGCAGATCAGCCACGGTAGCAAAGTGATCACCAACATCACGATCACGGCAATGCCGGAAATGACGTTGCTCCACCCATCCTTGACCGCGCCGATGATCGGTCCATCACTCAGGCTGGAGTCAACATCGCCCGACTGATAGTTGAGCGCCATCGGCGTGCTCGCCAGCTTCGCCACCGCATCCTGCCGCGTCCATTGGGCCGAACGGACCGCATCCGACAGACTCGCGAGCTGCGATTGCAGTTGCTCGCGCTCGCCCGATTTCAGGCCGGGTTGCGCCAGTTGCCGTTCGATCCGGGCACGATCACCTTCCATCGACGTCGCCTGCGACTGCGCCGCCGCGGCAGCAGCGCCGGAGTCCTCGCTGGCAATCTGCGCGTGGACCAACATGCCGCCGTGGTGCGCGACGGTATCGATGGACTGCTTGCCGAAGTGCCGCGCCGCCTCGGGCGCGAGCTTCAACAGCAGGGCTGCCGTGACCGACCGGTCCCGCCCGACATCGTAGTTCATGCCGGTGACGCGGCAGACCGTCGGGCCCATCGCCTCGCACTGGGCCGCGTTGTCTTCCTGCGTCGCGGCGATGCGCTCGGTCGGCAGGCGGAAACCGTACTCGTAGGTCATCGATAGACCCGGCGCAGCCGAGACCCCGACATTGGGCCCTGCAACGTCGGCCTGGCTGCCAGCCGGCGATTGATCGCTCCCCTTGCAAGCCGCGAGCGACACCACCACCAGAGCCATCAACCCCCAACGCAACATGCCCGTCTCCTACGGCCCCCAAGCGGCACCGCAGGATCTGCCATGCCCCGACCCGCTTGGCTACTCCCGGCGCAAGGTGAGTTCGATCTGCCGGCTCTCACCCTGCGCGAGGATCAACGAGAGCGTCGGAACGCCGTCTATCTTGGGCATCTCGACGCTGGTCCGGTCGATCGACCAGCCGCCCGCCGCCATGAGCCGGAATTCGACCGCCGCCGCGCCCGGCATCGCGTTGCTCAGCGTGGCGACGATATGGCGTGTGCGGGGATCGGCATCATCCAGCGGCGCGCGGGTCCAGGCGCAGGTCACGTCTGCCGCAGACCCAAGCGCGAGTTCCACTTTCTCGTCCTCGGCGGTATCGCGCAAGGACGGCTCGCTCAGCACCATGATCCGACCGGCCTGCACCTGTTGCACCAGCACAGCACCCGCTGGCAGGGGCAGGCCCAGATGGTGCGCTTTGTCGTTGCGGGTGCGCAGCAGGATGGTGGCGGCCGTGGCCGGCGCGGATGCCTGCCAAGGGGCCAGCAGCGCATCGACGCGATAGACCGTCTCGACCGGTACGCCGGGCTGATCGATCAGGCGGGTCTGCTTCATCTGGTACGCGGCGACAGTGGTGCGTTCGGGCACGCGGTAGAGCTTGAGATCGCCCAGTTGTTCGGCTTGTGGCGCGGTTGCGATGGCCGCCGGGGCAGCCATGACCATCAACGGCGGCGGAGGGGCCACCACTGGCGGCGCAGGCCTGCGCATCGCCGTGACGATGATCTCATCCGTATCGGCATCGGTCCACGGCCGCACGAGCGCATAGGGCCGCCCCTCGACTTCCGGAATGTCGCTGGTGGTCTGCATCGGCCAGCAACGGGCGATCACCTGCGGCGCCTCGTTGATGAAACGCCGCACATAGGCCCGGTTCAACCCGCCGGCGACGATCTGCACTTGCGCGCCGGGCCAGCTCACGCCGTTGCCATTGGCCAGCGTGATCCACCCCGAGAGATCCGCCGTGCGTCCATCCGCGCTCAACCGCGCGATATAGTTCGCCGCCCAGTCGAAATTCTCGGCAATGTAGGTCAGCCGCACCTGCGCATGCACCGGCGCGGGCGAGCGGGTGCGCACCGACAGCGTCGGCTGCGCCGAAAGCCCCTCAGCACCGCCGGAGAACGCGAATGTTTCCGGCAGGCCCGAGCACTGCAGCGCCTCATTCCCGCCGGCCGTGGCAAAGACCACCCCGTTGTTGCTCGCCGAAACAAGCCGTGCGGGGACCTCGCTGACCTTCCCGGTCTTGCGATCGGTTCGCCGCAAGGTCACCGTCCGCCCCACCGCCGCCCGCATCAGCGCCGAGGGCGAAAGCAAAGCGGCATCGCGGTTCTTCTCGATCACACTGCCGGGCAGACCAACGATAATCACGCTTTCGGGCACAATCCCATCGGCCACCCCGCCAAAGCGCAGCCGCGCCGCGCCCGCCGGCAGAGTCACGTTGCGAGTCTCGGTGATGACGGCAAATCCGCCCAGCCGATCAAGCGCCATCCCCCCGCCATTGCGCCCCGGCGCCCGGTAGATCGTCACCGCACGGTCGACCGGCGGCGGGGCGGTGACTTCGGGCGCGTCCTGCGCCCGCGCGGGCACCGCTGCCACCGCCAGCAGCAGGATCGCCAGAACGCGCACGCGGCTTACCAGCGCGTTTCGAAGCTGGCGGTGAGATCGACCTTGCCGTTGGCCGGCACCGGCACATCCCAGGCAGCGCTGTCGGCATCGGGGCGGGTGCTGGCGATGCTCTCGGCAGTGATCCTGGTGTCACCCCAAAGGCCGCCCTGCACCACGCGGACGACCACCGGCTTGGGCAAGGCGTTGGTCAAGGTATAGCGCATCGCCGTGCGCCAGCGCCCGGTGCCGAGCCCCGACGCGATGCGGGTGCGACTCTCGACCACCGGCTTTATTTTGACGTCGAAGGCATCTCCCGTCGCGATCGACAGGCGCGAGCCCATTGGCATGTGCCCGATCGCGTGCTCGCCGATGAACTGCGCCTGCCCCTTGGCATCGCGCAGATAGAAGCGGACGATCCCCGCCGGCAACTGGTCACCCAGGCCCGCATTGGCGCTGGTCGAGAAGGCATAGACCGTGGCCGCGCTGATCGGCTGATCAGCGGTCTGCAGCCACCCAAGCCGCAGTTCGTACCCATGAGTCGCCGGCGCGCCGTGGACATCGAGGAAACTCACCTGCTTGGTCTGCAGGTTGGCCACCGTCGTCCGCTCCGGCAGGGGATAGAGGTAATAGTCGCCAAGCCGGGCGCGCGTGCCGCTTTCGGTGCCGGCCTCGGTCATGGTGCCGTCGTTCTGGTCATCGCCGCCTTGATCGATCAGCCGCGGATTGCCGGCCACAAGCACGGTCGCCGCATCCTTGTAGGTCGTGCCCGAATTGTTGGTCAGCGTCACCCAGCCCTGCACATCGATCTGGCCCTTGGCCTCGTCGAACAACGCCACGTAATCCGCGCGCCACCCCAGCCCCGGGGTCAGATAACGCAAGCTGGCCGGCCGCGTGCCCGCCCCCGCCGCCACGGTGACCGAGAGCGTCGGCTCGGCGCGCATGTTCTCGGGCACATGGTCGAAGATCACTCGCACCGGCAAGCCATCGTCGCGCAGCACTTCGATGCGCTCCCCGATTTGCAGCACGACCCCGCCATTGGCAGCCAAAATCTTGGCAGTTTCACGGGTTTCGGCACCAGTGGCGGGGTTGGTGCGCACCAGCGTCACCGTCTCGCCCACGGCATTTTCCATGATCTTGGCCGGGCTGAGCAGATCGTAATCGAAATTCTGCTCCACCACCGCCATATCGGTCGCCGAGAGCGAGGCGGTCTCGGGCCGGATCTGCGCCGAAACGTTGCGGAACTCGATCTTCTGCCGGCCGCCGTTGAAGCTGATGGTGCGCACGTCCTGCACCAGCGCCTGGTTGTTGGCATAGATCGTCAGCGACAGCCCCTCAGCCGCGTCATCTGCACGAGCAGCCGTCGCGCCAGTCAGCGCCAACAACCCTGTCGCCAGCGTCATGCATGCCGATCTCATTCGGCTCTCCCCTTTGTCGCCGGCGCCGTTTTGGCCGCCAATGATGATCGCACCATAGCCGGGGGTAATGCGATGAAAAGCCACAATCGAAGCCGGTTTCAGGACCCCGAACAGAACCGCCCCCATTCCTCCATGAGCTTGACCCGCGCCCCCGGCTGGGCTGGCGTCCCCAGATAGGTCGTGCGGCGATAAGCGGCCTGCACAGCGTCCGGCGTCTTATGAGCCAGCGCCGCCTCCACGACCGCATCCGGAAAGCTCTCGTTCGCCGCCCAATCCGTGAACGCCGAGCGGAAGCCGTGAACGTGATAGGGCTCGCTCATGTCGCGCAGCACCTTCAACAGCGTCATATCCGACATCGCGCCGCCGCTGATGCCGGGGAAGACGTGCTCTGCGCCAGCCAGCCTCAACGCCCCCGCTTTCGCCAGCACCGCCAGGGCCGCGTCTGACAGCGGCACCATGTGCGCCTTGCTCCGCTTCATGTGTTCGGCAGGGATCGTCCACATGCGGTTTTCCAAGTCGAACTCAGCCCATGTTGCCAGCCTGACCTCCTGACTGCGGGCAGCCGTCAGGATCAGCAGGTCGAGGGCCAGCCGGCCAAAAGACGGTTTGCGGCGCAGAGCGACCAGAAACGGGGGCACCGCGACATAGGGCATCGCCTTGCGGTGCTCGCGCTCCTTCACCTGCCGGGGCAACCCTCGCCCTGCCTTCAGGCTGTTGTTGCCGGACGGCGACTCGGTCGAGCGCCACCCTCTCGCGTGCGCATAATCCAGCACCGCGCAGATCCGGTTCCGTAACTGCCGAGCCGTTTCGGGAATTTCCTGCCAGATCGGCGTCAGGACCGCGATGATGTCGGCGGCGACGATGCTCCCTGCCGGGCGATTCCCCAGCTTCGGGAACGCGTAATTTTCCATGCTGGCAAGCCATTGCCGGGTGTAGATGTCGCTTTTCCAGCCGGCGGTGTTGTCGGCATGGTACTGACAGGCGGCCTCGCGGAAGGTCACCTTGGCGGCGGCCTCGTTCTTTTTCTCGGTCAGCACATCGCGGTGTTCGACCTTGATGGCCCGGCGTGCCTGATTCGCCTGGTCGCGGGCCTGGGCCAGCGACAGCTGCCTGGTGCTGCCCAGGCCCACATCTTTGCGCTTTCCATCGTGCTGGACCCGCAGAATCCACGAGGCACCGCCGCGCTTGTCCACCTTCAGAAACAGGCCGTCGCCGTCCTGATAAGTGCCAGGTTGGGCAAGGGCCGCCTTTGCGGCCGCCGCCGTCAGCTTTCCCATCGTTCTTCCCCCACACTTTCTTCCCCCACACTGAGGAATCTGAGTGTGGGGGAAAGCCGTTCTTCCCCCACACTTCCCCCACACTGGGCGTCGGCTGCGGGTGAATTCCAGCGGACGCAGGCGGGCGGATGCGGGCAATATACGCCCGGATTTGCTGGATTTCTACGGCTTTCAGTGGTAGGCAGTGGAAAGGGTGGTGGTGGACAGGGCTAGATTCGAACTAGCGTACGCTTGCGCGGGCAGATTTACAGTCTGCTGCCTTTAACCACTCGGCCACCTGTCCACACCGATCCTGCCGGCAAATGGGGGCGCCAAGGCCCCGGAAACCGTTGAAGCGTCTCCGCTTCGTCAGCCCCCCGGCCGAGGGAAGCGCGCCAATGCCGAAGCAAACCTTGCCTGTCAATGGGGTCACTGGCAGAGGCGGGCAGGAAGAGGCCGGAAAAATGCATCCGGCGCCAAGACAGGATCGTCACCGATGGCACGAAACGGCAACAAATCCCCCCGCGACGAGGGCGACGACTCGGCATCCGTCGACCGGCACGCCGGCCGCGCGCTGCGTGGCCGCGCCGGGCGGATGAACGGCGGGCGCGGCTCGGGCCGGGCGGGCAAGGGCGCAGTGCGGCTCTGGGGCCACCACGCGGTCGAGGCGGCGCTGCTCAACCCCGAACGCAAGCACCGCAAGCTCTGGGCCACGCGTGAGGCCATCGCCGGCCTCAACGGCGAACTGCCAGAGGATTTCACCGTCGACTACGCGCAGGCCGCCGACCTCGGCCGTCTGGTGGCGCGCGACGCCCCTCACCAGGGCCTCGTCCTCGAATGCGACCCGCTGGAAGACATCTACCTCGAAGACGTGCTCGACGCCGACCCCACCCGCCCGCTGCTGGTGCTCGACCAGATCACCGATCCGCACAACGTCGGCGCCATCCTGCGCTCGGCCGCGGCGTTCAATGCCTGCGCGGTGGTGACGCAGGACCGCCACTCGCCCCCCGAATCGGGCTCGCTGGCCAAGGCCGCCTCGGGCGCGCTGGAGATCGTGCCATGGGTGCGCGTGGTCAACCTCGCCCGCGCGCTGGAGGACATCGCCGAGGCCGGCTACTGGCGCATCGGCCTCGCCGGCGAGGCCGAGGGCACGCTCGCCGAAGCCCTCCCCACCGGCCCGGTCTGCCTGGTCATGGGCGCCGAGGGCGACGGCCTGCGCCAGAACATCGCCCAGCACTGCGACACCCTCGCCCGCCTGCCCATCGCGCGCACGGTGGAGAGCCTCAATGTGTCGAACGCCACCGCCATCGCGCTCTATGCGACAGCGACGCGGGTGTTGGCAGAGGATTGAAGAGCAAGGGTGATTCCCGGGGGTCTAGACCCCCGGACCCCCATGCCCTTTGGGTCGCGCCCGCATCGCAACGTGGCGTATCCCGGCGGCGCGTTCATACCCGCCATTGCCACCGGCACATACCTCGCGCCGGAAGACATTCAAACCGCTTCGCGGGCCAACCCAATCTCGCGACCACACACCCAAAAAAACGATGGGGGAGCGCGAGGGGCCGACCGATTTCCCTCGGGAAATCGGCACGTCAAACGCCCCTCGCACCTAACCTGCCTTCCTTCAGTTCACCGCTTCCTTCAACACCTTCCCCGGCCGAAACTTCGGCTGGGATGTCGCGGCGATATCCATCGGCTCGCCGGTACGCGGGTTGCGCCCGGTCGATGCCTTGCGCCGCGAGACCGAGAACGTGCCAAAGCCCACCAGTCGCACATCCTCGCCGTCTTTCAGCGATGTGGTGATCGTGTCGAAAACCCCTTCGACGGCCTTTGTCGCATCCGCCCGGGTCAGGCCGCTTGCCTCTGCCACCGCGCCGATCAGGTCGTTCTTGTTCATGTCGGAAATCCCCTTGGCATCCTGTCGTGTCATCTATTGACGCCGGTCGCCTGATCGACGCCGTTTTATCATCTCCCCCGGATGCCTTGGGATCGCCCCCGCGCGTCGCGCGAATGTGACCCTTTGGCATCAGGTGCCACAAAATGAGCCTGTATTTCACGCATTGTCAAAGCGAATGCGCCGAATTCCGGGGTTTTTCCCGGTTTGGGCCGTTTGCCGACACGATTGACCGCCCACGCCCCCCCAAACCCGCCGCGACTCGCACAAAAAAACGCGGGCGGCGCCCCGAAAGGCCCCGCCCGCGCCGTGTCACGCTGCCCAAAAAGTCAGTGCGCGGTGGTCGGCTTATCGCCCATCGGCGTGCCCACCGCCGGAGTCGCCCCCGCCGGCTGGGTGGCGAGATCGTCCGCCTCGCTCCATTCGATCGGCTCGATCGGCCGCACCAGCGCCCGCGCCAACACCTCGTCGACATGGCTCACCGGCACGATGTCCAGCCCGGCCATGACGTTGGCGGGGATCTCGGCCAGATCCTTGCGGTTCTCCTCGGGGATCAGCACCGTGGTGATGCCCCCGCGCAGCGCCGCCAGCAGCTTCTCCTTCAACCCGCCGATCGCCAGCACCCGCCCGCGCAAAGTCACCTCACCGGTCATCGCCACATCGGCGCGCACCGGAATACCCGTCAGCGTCGAGACCATCGCCGTCACCATGCCGATACCGGCCGATGGCCCATCCTTGGGCACCGCGCCCTCGGGCAAGTGGATGTGCAAGTCCTTGCGGTTGAACAGCGAGGGCTTGATGCCATAAGCGGGCGCCCGCGCCTTCACGAAGCTGAACGCCATCTGCACGCTCTCGCTCATCACCTCGCCCAGCTTGCCCGTGGTCCGCGCCGCGCCCTTGCCGGGCACGGTCACGCCCTCGATGGTCAACAGTTCGCCGCCCACCTCGGTCCACGCCAGACCGGTCACCGCGCCCACCTGCGCCTCGTCATCCGACATGCCATGGCGATACTTCCGCACACCGGCATAGTCGGCCAGATTCTCCGGCGTCACGGTCACGCTCTTGGCCTTGCCCTCCAGGATCTGGCGCAACACCTTGCGCGCCAAGCGCGCAATCTCGCGCTCCAGCGTCCGCACACCGGCTTCCCGGGTGTAATACCGGATCAGATCGCGCAACGCCCCCTGCTCCAGCGCAAACTCGCCCTTCTTCAGCCCATGCGCATCGATCTGCTTGGCGATCAGATGCCGCTCGGCGATCTCGACCTTCTCGTCCTCGGTATAGCCCTCCAGCCGGATGATCTCCATGCGGTCGAGCAACGGCTGCGGCAGGTTCAGACTGTTCGCGGTGCACACGAACATCACGTCCGAGAGATCGAAATCGACCTCCAGATAGTGATCCTGGAACTTAGCGTTCTGCTCCGGATCCAACACCTCCAACAGCGCCGACGCCGGATCGCCACGGAAATCCTGCCCCAGCTTGTCGATCTCATCCAGCAGGAACAGCGGATTGCTGGTCCCCGCCTTGCGCAGATTGGAAATCACCTTGCCCGGCATCGAGCCAATATACGTCCGCCGATGCCCGCGAATCTCCGCCTCGTCGCGCACCCCGCCGAGCGACTGGCGGATGAACCCGCGCCCACAGGCCTTGGCGATCGACTTGCCCAGCGAAGTCTTGCCCACACCCGGAGGCCCCACCAGACACAGGATCGGCCCCTTCAGCTTGTTGGTCCGCGCCTGCACCGCCAGGTACTCGACGATCCGGTCCTTCACTTTGTCCAGCGCATAGTGATCGGCGTCCAGAATCGCCTGCGCCGCGCCGATATCCTTCTTCAGCTTGCTCTTCTTGCCCCACGGCAGCCCCAGCAGCACGTCGAGATAGTTGCGCACCACCGTCGCCTCGGCGCTCATCGGCTGCATCCCGCGCAGCTTCTTCAGCTCCGCCGCCGCCTTGGTGCGCGCTTCCTTGCTGAGCTTCAGCTTGTCGATCTTGGCCTGGATCTCGTCCAGCTCGTTCGAGCCGTCATCCCCACCACCCAGTTCGTTCTGGATCGCCTTCAACTGCTCGTTGAGGTAATATTCGCGCTGGGTCTTTTCCATCTGGCGCTTTACGCGCCCACGGATACGCCGCTCGACCTGCAAGACGCCCAGCTCGCCTTCCATGAAGCCATAGACGATCTCCAGCCGCTTCAACGGATCGGTCTCGGAGAGCAGCGCCTGCTTGTCCGCCACCTTGGCACTGACATGCGCCGCCACCGAGTCGGCCAGCTTGCCGGCATCCTCGATATCGCCGAGCTGATCGCCCGCACCCTCGGACAACTTCTTGTTCAACTTGGCATATTCGCCAAACTGATCGACCACGCTGCGCATCATCCCCTCGACTTCGGCGCCATCGGCCTCCACCTCGGGCAAAGTCTCGACCTCGGCGGTCAGCATCGCGTCATCGCCGGTCAGCCGCGCGATCCGCGCCCGCGCATGCCCCTCGACCAGCACACGCACGGTGCCATCGGGCAGCTTCAGCAATTGCAGCACGCTGGCGATCACGCCGACGTCATAAAGATCGTCCGAAGCCGGATCGTCGCAGGCCGGGTCCAACTGAGCCACAAGGAAAATGTCCTTGTCGCCAGCCATCGCGGCCTCGAGCGCGGCCACCGATTTCTCGCGGCCAACGAACAGCGGCACCACCATGGCGGGGAACACGACAATGTCGCGCAGGGGAAGCAGGGGGAGGGTCGTCACAGTCGTCATATCTCCGGGCGCCGCCATCCAAGGCCGGCGGCATAGGTGAGAACGGCAGACCGGCGCCGGTGTTCAACCAAAAAGCGCGCGGGCCTATTCTCTTGCCAGCCGATATGGGGCGGCAATGGCGCGGCTGCAATGGGGCTAGCCACACCAACGACGATCAATGGGTGTCTCCCTTGGGCGACAGTCCGATAAACCGGCGCGCGGCGATCATGTACACTCTGCGCATGTGGCCGGCCCGGTCCGGCTCTATCGGGCACACGCGAAAGTCTCCCCACACGTCCAGATCGTGATTACCCAGCCACGGCGCGGCGACAGCATCCGGCACCAATCGGTCACCTTCGGGATTGCCTTCGCGGTCAACAACGCCCAGCAACCGATGCGTGCCATGCGGCCATATCCGGACCCATGGCGACCCATTTCCAAACGTCAGTCGCCCATGCACCCACCGGCAGGGGGACGCCGCATGACCCCATGCTGCGCCGTCCGAAACAAGCAACGCCAACACCAGTAGTGCCGCGAGCAGTTTCAACGCACCCCCCTCAAAACGGCAACTTGAACCCCGGCGGCAAGCCAAACCCCTGCTGCGCCTTGGCCAGTTCCGCCCCGGCCACTTCATCGGCCTTGGTCCGCGCATCGTTGAACGCGGCGGCCACCAGATCCTCCAACATCCCCTTGGCGTCCTCGTGCCCCGAGCCCACCCCTACCAAAAGGCTGTCGTCGATCGCCACGCCCAACACCCGCCCCTTGGCACTCGCGCGAATCCGCACCAGCCCGCCGCCAGCCACGCCCTCGACCTGCAGCCCATCGAGCTTGGCCTGAGTCTCGTTCATCTGCTTGCTGATCGTTTCGGCGGCCTGCTGGGCGGCCTGGATCATCTCTTCCATCGACTTCATCCGCGTTGTCTCCTCTGCCAGCCGCTCGGGCTTTCGCCATCGGCGTCCTCAATCAGTTTCGCCCCCGGAAACGCGGCCAGCGCCGCCATCACCAGCGGCGATTGCAGCACGCGCGATTTCGCGTCCGCCCGGCTCGCTTCCTCGGCTTCGACGAGGGCCGGCGCACCGCCCTCGGGGCGCCGCTCCACAACCCAGTCGCCGCCTGTGGCCGCGTTGAGCATGGCCCGCAAGCGCCCGGTGTTGTCATCGCGAAATTCCGGCGGCTGCGCATAGACCAGCACCCCCGGCTGCAAATCGATGACCCGCACCTGCATCCGCATGACGCTGCCGAACGTCAGCGCCCCGTCCTTGCCGCAAGCCTCCACGGCCGTCACCAACGCCGCCCAATCTAGCCCCACCGGCGCCAGCGACGTCTCGGCACCCGGCGCGACAGTCCCGGCGGCCGCACCATTACCAAACACGCCGCCCGCCGCCACCGCCGCCTCGACCCGCCGCACCAGCTCGCCCGGATCGGGCAAATCGCTGGCATGCAGGCACCGCAGCAACGCCATCTCCGCCGCCACCAAAGGCTCGGGCGCCGACTTCACCTCGTCATGCGCACGCAGCAACAACTGCCACATCCGATGCAGCGCCCCTGCCCCCAATGCCTGCGCCCAGTCCTCGATCGCCGCGCGTTCCTCGGGCGCAATCGCCGCCGCCGGCCCCTTGCCGATCTGGCACACGGTCACGCGATGACACAGATCCATTGCCGCGCGCACCATCGCCAAAGGCTCCACACCCAAAGCATACTGCGCCGCCACCAGATCGAGCAGCCCCGCCGCATCCCCGGCCAAAATCGCGCCAAACAACCGCCGCCGCACAGAGCGATCGGCCAAACCCAACATCTCGCGCACCTGCGCCGCCGTCACCACCGCCCCGCCGTTCAGATCAGCATGCGCAATCGCCTGATCCAGAATCGAAAGCCCATCGCGCACCGATCCCTCAGCCGCCTCGGCGATCATCCCAAGGGCCTCGTCCTCGGCCGCCACGCCCTCTGCCGCACAAACCCGGCCGAAATGCTCCGCCAACAACCCCGCCGGAATCCGCCGCAGGTCAAACCGCTGGCACCGCGACAACACCGTCACCGGCAGCTTATCCACCTCGGTGGTCGCGAACAGAAACTTCACATGCGCCGGCGGCTCCTCAAGTGTCTTCAGCAACGCATTGAAAGCGTTGCGCGACAACATGTGAACCTCGTCGATGATATAGATCTTGTACCGCGCCGACACCGCCGCATAGCGCACCGCCTCGATGATCTCGCGCACGTCATCGACACCGGTGTGGCTGGCCGCGTCCATCTCGATCACGTCGATATGCCGCCCCTCGGCAATCGCCACGCAAGGCTCGCACACCCCGCAAGGATCGATCGTCGGCCCACCGCTGCCATCGGCGCCAATGCAATTCAACGCCTTGGCGATCAGCCGCGCGGTCGAGGTCTTGCCCACCCCGCGCACGCCCGTCATCAAAAACGCATGCGCCAGCCGGTCGCGCTTGATCGCATTGCCCAGCGTCTGGACCATCGCGTCCTGCCCGATCAGCGCGGCAAAGGTCTGCGGCCGATATTTCCGCGCCAACACGCGATACGGCTGCTTGGCGACAGCCGCAGCCGGCTTGGGCGCCGGCGCCTCGCCAAACATCGCCGCCTGCCCCGCCGCTTCCAGCTCGGCCGCAGACGGCGCCAAATCCTCGTTTTCGGCAGGGCCTGCGCCGAACATGTCGCCTGAATCACCGGTCATCACGGGGAGGGATACGCCGAGCGCGCGCGGATGTCGAAGGCCGATTGCCACATCCGGCATCGCCCCAACCACAGGCCAAAGCCCGCGCCAATCCGCAACAAAAAAGGGAAAAGGAGCCGGCCGACCCGCCGCAACCCGTTGTGGCTGCTTCCTTCCGGACCTGACCAGGTTGGCGGACGCAAGCGCCCGACCGACTCCCGGAGGCGCCTATGGCCGGATCGCGCGCCGGATGCAACCCCCGGCGCGCAAGCGAATCTTTAGTGGTCGCGTGATCGACGCGAAAAACCGGTTCCCACTTTTTCGCATCACGCTCTAGCGGAAATTGTCGGCGTAAGCCTGGATCTTCAACCGGCGCGGCGGCGTGGCATGGACCACCGCCTCGATGCCGTACTTGTCGGCATAGGCCTTCGCCTGATCGACATCGGGGAACTTCAGCACCACCTGCGCCTGCGTGTCGCCCGACCCGGCCCAGCCCATCAACGGGTCGGCCCGCTTCGCCTCGGCCGGCGCAAATTCGAGGATCCACTGATCGAGCAGCGCCTTGCCGGACTGCATCGCGTTCTTCGGGCGTTGATAGATACGTGCGCTCATGGGGTGATGCCATGCACGCGAATCGGGGCGGGAATCAAGCAGGGATTGTGCGGGGGCGAAGCGAAACAAACAGGCGGAAGGCCGGGGGTGTTACACCCCCGGCCCCCCATAACTGCATTGGTCACGCTCTCGGGCACCGGCATCTGGCAACGCACCGTCGCCCATGCGCCACACCCGCCACCCCGCGCCTGCGGCGAAGCCGCAATACAAACCTCCGGCGGTGAGACGTTCCGCAACGCCGCCGGCCCACGCCACGCCGACAACGCATGGGAGCGCGAGGGACGTGTCCCTCGCATGTCACCCCTTCCCCTTCTCCCGCGCCAAAGCATTCTTGGTCTTCAAACTCGGATCCTCATCCCAAGGCGCATCCGGCCAGCGATGCCGGGGATACCGCCCCTTCATCTCCTTCACCACATCGCGCCACGACCCGCGCCAAAACCCCGGCAAATCGCGAGTCGTCTGGATCGGCTTCCCCCCCGGCGAGGTCAGCTTCAACAACAAAGCCTGCGCGGGAGAACCAAACCCCGGATGCCGATCCAGCCCAAACAAAGCCTGCACCCGCACCTCGACCGAAGGCCCGCCGGCATCGTCATAGTCAATCGCATGCCGCGTCCCCGCCGGGCTGACGAACTCGGCCGGCGCCAACCGCTCCAGCGCCTGCTGATCCCCCCAATCCAGCCGCGCCTCCAAAGCCCGATGCAACCGCCCCGCATCCAGATCATCCAACCGCCGCCCCAACAGAGGCCCCAACCAATCCTCCACCCCCTCCAACAATGCCGCGTCGCTCAACGCCGGCACCCCCGCAAACCGCGCCCGCACGCGCAGAGCCTCCGCCGCCCGCCCAAACGGCACCAACCCCAATCCCCCCTCACGCACCCGCGCGCACAAAAACGCCCGCATCGCCGCCACATCCGGCGCCGGATCGGGCCCGCGCGCGATCAGGATCGCCCCCAACCGCTGCTCCAGCAAAGCCTCGACCCGCCGCTCCTCCGCCACCCAGCGCAGCGTATGCCGCCGCTCGATCCGATGCCCCAACCACCGCGTCACCTCACCCGCAGTCAAAGCCATAGCCCCGGAAATCCGCGCCCCCTTGGCGACCCCCACGGCATCCCCCACCGCCAAAAACTCCGCCCGCGCCAAAACCGAGCCGGCATCCAAAA
>Ga0302196_10002369_pt1 | contig 17606 bp, 15 predicted proteins | sample II_Bog_N1_3_FD_198794 | JGI IMG/M metagenome (GOLD analysis project Ga0302196, IMG submission 198794) | Peat permafrost microbial communities from Stordalen Mire near Abisko, Sweden - II_Bog_N1_3 | ecosystem: Environmental > Terrestrial > Soil > Wetlands > Peat | place: Sweden: Abisko...
CGCGCCGATCGCGGAATCAAAACGGCGCGCCATCGCGGGCGCGCCGTCGCCCCCGAGCGGAGGGACCTAATCGGCGGCGACCAGGGCCAGTTCCCGCACCGCGGCCAGGATCGGCTCGGCCTCGGTCCGCACCAGCCAATCGGGGCTGACATCGGCATAGGCGATCGCGCCATCCCGGTCGATGATCACGACCGCCGGCTGGGGCAGTTCCCAGGTTCCGGTTCCAGTGGTGTCGCCGATAAACGCGCCCTTGGCGGCGGCGGCGGCCTTTGAGGCGTCATCGAACTCGTAGAGGATTCCGAAATGGCGTCCCAGGACGTTGCCAAGGTCCGAGGCGACCTGAAAGTCCAGGCCATGCCGCCGCTTGATCTCCACCAGCCGCTCGGGGACCTGCGGACTGACCGCGACCAGGCTGGCCCCCAGCGCCTTGAGTTCCGGCCATAGATTGCGCGCGTAGTAGGGCAAGGCGATGTTGCAGGCCGGGCAGCCGGCGAAGCGGAAGAAAATCAGCACCGCCGGCCCGTTGGCCGTCAGGCTGGCCAGGGTCACCTCGCCGCCGTCAACCTCCGGCAGGCTGAAGTCGGGCGATTCGTCCCCCGCCTTGACCCAGGCGGAAGGGTCGGCCGTGTCGACCAGTCTCCGCCGCTGGTCGATATTGACCTGCAGCGCCTTGGGATCCCAGGTCGCCACCCGCTCGGCGTGAAGCGCGCCGAGCAGGTCTTTCAGGGTTTCGGACATTGCAGCGCTCCTATCGCGGCATGACGCCTAAAGGTTGGTCCACAGCGGCTCGTCGGCGATCAGGATGCGTTCCAGCAGCCGCGGATAGTCGCCGTAGTTGCGCACCGCATAGTGGACGGCCGCGCGGTTATCCCAGAAGGCGATAGAACCGGGCCGCCAGCTGAAGCGCACCTGATGCTCGGGCTTCTTGTACTGGCGAAGGATGATTTCCAGCAGTTCGCGGCTCTCGGCGCGGTCCAGGCCGACGATCGACGGGCGCTGGGTGTAGTTGACCCAGAGGATCTTCTCTCCCGTCTCGCGATGGGTGCGCACGACGGGGTGGGCGACGATCGGATAGTCATGGCCTGACTTGGTGAGCGCGTCCCGGAAGTCGTGGGTGACATGCAGGCCTTCCAGCCGCGCCTTCACCTCGTCGGAGAGACTCTCATAGGCGGCGTGGGCGTCGACCCAGATGGTGTCCCCGCCCACGGGGGGCAAATCGACCGCCCGCAGCACCGCGCCCCAGGTCGGCACCAACCGCCAGCTGGTGTCTGTGTGGTAGCCGTCCCAGATCTGCTCAGGGTCGGCTGCGGCGATCGCCTTGCGTTCACTTGCGTTCTTCTGGAAGTCGGCGGCCGAGATCTGGTGAAGGGCGGCGATGTTGCCGTTCGGGCGGCGGCTGCTGGGGTGGGTGTAGAGCGGTCCGAACCGGCTGGCGAACAGCTCATGCTGCTCGGCGTCCAGCGACTGGTCGCGGAAGAACACGACGCGGTATTTGAGGATCGCGGCCTTGATGGCGTCGCGGGCGCCGTCGCTCAGGGGCTTGCTGAGATCAATGCCGAGCAACTCAGCCCCGATGGTCGGCTGCAGCGGTTTCAAGTCAAAATAGGCGTCTGACGCCAGGGGGCGTTCTTCGAGGATCGTAGCGCTCATCTTTTCGAACCTTCCTCTTCGGGCGCCTGCGGCGGCGGCCGGCTTGCGAATTCTTATACCGACCAGAATTGGGCGGTGAGGTGACGCTACGAAGTCTCTAACCATCTGTCGTATTGTATTATTTGCTCAGCCTCATTCATGGCCCGCATACCGCCCCCGGATCCCGGCCAAGGGTCGACGTCAGGGCTTCTGGACCGCCGCCCGGGCGCGGGCGAAGATGCTCTCCATGCGCCAGTGTTGATTGGCGTATCGCGGATCCCCAGCCCATTCGCCCCAGCCGGAGTCGCGCCGGTATTGGCCGAGCAGGCCGGAGGCCGCCACCGTCGCGGGGTCGAAGCCTTCGACCGCTTCGGCGTCCGGGCCGACGAACAGGGCGTCCTCCGGACAGTAGAGCTCGCAGATGAAGCAGGCCTGGCAGTCCTCGCCCCGCGCGATCACCGGCCGCCGACCGGGCCGGGAGTCGAACACATTTGTCGGACAGACCCGCACGCAGGCGTCGCAAGCCGTGCAGCGGTCCTCGACGATGAACTCGATCATTTCACGGCCTCCACCTCGGCGGTCGGCCGCTCGAGCGCGATCAGCACCCGATCGATTCCACGTACGCGCAGTCTCGCCGAGAGGCGCGGATCCGCGGCGGGTGCGTCCTCCCGCTGGTGCATCCCCCGGGACTCGTTCCGCGCAGCGGCCGCGCCGTAGCACCAACGCCCGGCGGACACGAGCGCGGCGGCCTCGCGGGTGCGCAGGCGCTGGGCGCCGCGCCCTTCGGCGTGATCGCGAATCTCGCCCCAAAGGCTGTCTAGCGTCTCCACCGATCGCGCCAGACCGCGACCGGTCCGAAAGATGTTCTTGTCGTACGGCAGCATCTCGTCACGCACGGCCGCCTCGATCGCGCGGACATCGAGATCGCGCCTGGCGCGCTCGGAGCGCAGGCCCGCCCGGCCCGCGGGGCGCGCCCGGGCGATGGCCCGGCTGGCGTTGCGCCGCGCAAACCGCGCTGCGGCTTCGCCGGCCCAGTGGCCGGAGGACAGTGCCCAGGCGGAGTTCTGGGCCCCGCCGCCCGAGGTCGCGCCGGCGACCAGCTCGCGCGATGCCGCGTCGCCGGCCGCGTAGAGCCCCGCCACGCCGACGCCGCAGTCCGCGTCGGCGATCCGAATGCCCCCGACGCCGCGCACCGTGCCTTCGCCGCGCAGGGTGATCTCGAACATGTCCTGGTAGGGATCGACGCCCCAGCGGTCGAACGGCAGCATGAAGTTGGGCTGCACGGCCGGCATGACGTCACGGATGTCCTGGGGCGTGGCCGCCAGATCGCAGAATACCGGACCGTTCAGAAGCGCCGCCGCGAGCGCCTGGGTGACGTCTGGGCCGGGGCTGATGTCCAGCGGCCTGCGGTCGGGACCGTAGTAGCGGGCAAAGGCATAGGACATCGACCGCGTCATGGTCGAGCGCGCCGGCGCGATGGTGTAGTAGCTGGAAAACTCCATCCCCGAGAGTTCCGCCCCCACTTCGGCGCCCATCAGCAGGCCATCGCCGGTGTTGGTGTGGCAGCCAAGCAGACGGGACTTGAACGCGCAGCCGCCGGTGGCGAGCACGACCGCGCCGGCCCGGACGATCCAGTCTCGCCCCGCCTGACGCTGCACGCCGGCCGCGCCCGCGACCACGCCGTCCTCGTCGGTCAACAGTTCCAGCGCCGGGCTGTGGTCGCAGATCAGCACGCCCAGGCGCTCGACGCGCTGACGCAGCGCCCGCAGATATTCCGGTCCTCGCAGACCGCGGTATTGGGTGACGCCATGCTCGTCCTGCGAAAAGGCGTAGTCGCCGGCCAGCGTCGGCAGGGTGCGCCAGGTCTGGTCGATGACCCGCTCCATCCAATGCGGGTCGGCCAGGCCGAAGGCGCGGGCGTTGCGCAGGCGCACCGCCTCTTCGCGCTCCTGGGGTGGATCCGGCGGCACCCACCAGTGGCCCGGACCCGCCGTGGCCGTGACGCCGCTGGTCCCGAAATAGCCCTTGTCGACCAGCACCACCGATGCGCCGGCCTGGGCCGCCGCGATGGCCGCCCAGCCGCCGGCAAGGCCGCCGCCGACGATGAGGACCTGGGTCTGGAGCCGCAGCACATCGCCGTCGCGGCCCGGGGCGATTGCGTCCGAACGGACCACCGCCGCCACTCTACCGGCCGGCGTTGTAGAAGGAGGTGTCAAACGCCCCGTCGATGTTGGGCGCCGAGGTCACCACGCCGGCCTTCACATAGTGGCTCAGGGTGTCGCGCTCCTCATTCACGACGGAGGCGTCGATCGGGACCACGACCCCACGCGCCTTCGACACGGTGTAGACGGCCACGTCTTCCGGCAGACCAGTTTCCTTGGCCAGAACCGCGGCGTATTCGGCCTTGTGGTCGCCCTCCCAGGCCTCGGCCTTGGCCAGCCGGGCAAGAAAGTCGGTGAGTTCGGCGCGCTTGGTCGCGATGGCGCGGTCGGAGGCGACCTCGAAGCCGATGCTGTGCAGCAGTCCCTGCCCGTCGGCGACGATCCGCGTCTTATCGTGCAACTGCGCCAAGCCCACGTAGGGGTTCCACGTGACCCAGGCGTCCACCGCGCCGGAGTTGAAGGCGGCCTTGGCGTCGCCGGGGCTGAGGAAGACGATGGTCACATCGTTCGGCGTCAGGCCTTCCCGCTCCAGCACCCGCAACAGCAGATAGTGGCCGATCGAGCCGCGGCCGGTCGCGATCCGCTTGCCTTTCAGGTCGGCCGCGGTGCGGATCGGTGAGTCCGCGCGCACCAGCACCGCCGTGGAGGCTCCGCCGGACGCCGCGCGGGTCGCGAGCACCGCCTTGATGTTGGAGCCGGCGGCGTAGGCGAACATGAAGGGCGCGTCGCCCACCGCGCCCGCGTCGGCGGCGTCGGCGCTGACCGCCTCCAGCAGGGCCTGTGCAGATGGAAACTCGCTCCATTCCACCGTGTAGGGCGCGCCATCGAGGGCGTGCGAGGCCAGCATCAACGACTTGGTGCCGCCCTTCTGACTGGCGATCTTGAGCACCGGCTGACGGGTATCGGCGTTCGGATGGCAAGCGGAAAGGCCAACCGCCAACAGTATCCAAACCCGCGCCAGTAGAGAACGCATCGCAACAATCCCTGCAAAGTTCATGGCCGTTTACAGCAATAGATACCGAGCACCGCGACCGAGTTTTTCTTCCACAGGTTGGAGAAAACTCTATATTCTACTTTGTAATCAGAACATTGAGCCTCTCGAATGTAGGCTGGGATCAATCAGCCGGCGGCGATGCGCACACTGGCGCTGGGATCGAACTCACGGCCGCGCCGGATGGTCGATCCTTGCGGCTCGACGCCGAGGACGGGGAACAGCAGTTCGGCCACGCGATAAGCCTCCTCCAGATGCGGATAGCCGGAGGCGATCACCGTATCGACGCCGAGGTCCTGATATTCCCGCAGGCGTTCGGCCACGGTCGCCGGATCCCCGACCAGGGCAGTGCCGGCGCCTTCGCGGACCAGGCCCACGCCCGCCCAGAGGTTGGGGGCCACCTCGAGCGCGTCGCGGCGATAGCCGTGCAGCGCGGCCATGCGGCGCTGACCCTCGGATTCGGAAACCAGGCCTGTGCGCGCCTGGGCGGCCTTGATGGTGTCGTCGGAAATGCGGCTGATCAGCCGGTCGGCCGCGTCCCAGGCCTCGGCCTCGGTTTCGCGCACGATCAGGTGGATACGCAGGCCGAACTTGACGGTGCGGCCGCGGCGGGCGGCGGCGGCGCGAACCTGGGCGAACTTCTCGGCCACCTGAGCCGGCGGCTCGCCCCAGGTCAGGTAGTAGTCCACGTGCTCCGCGGCGACCTCGATGCCGGCGTCGGACGAGCCGCCGAAATAGAGCGGCGGATAGGGCTTCTGAACCGGCGGGAACGGCAGCGGCGTGGCGCTCCGCGACCGCAGGTGCTCGCCGTGGAAATCAATCGCGTCGCCGGAGACGAGCGCACGCCAGATCTTCAGGAACTCGGCGGTCTGGGCGTAGCGCTCGTCGTGACTGAGAAACAGGCCGTCGGCCTCCAGATCGGTGGGATTGCCGCCCGTCACCACATTGAGCAGCAGCCGGCCGCCGGAGATCTGATCGAAGGCGACCGCCTGGCGCGCGGCGTTGGCCGGCGACAGCACGCCCGGGCGAAGCGCGATGAGGAACTTCAGCCGTTCCGTCAACGGGGCCAGCGCCGAGGCGACCGTCCAGGCGTCCATGCAGGCGGGACCGGTGGGCAGCAGCACCCCGCCGAAGCCCAGCCGGTCGGCGGCGGCGGCGATCTCGCGGATGTAGCCGAAGTCCGACGCCCGCCAGCCTTCCTTCGAGCCGAGGTATCGGCCGTCGCCGGAGGTCGGCAGGAACCAGAACATGTTGAGCGGTGGGCGCGTGTTCATGAAGGGAGCTCCTGTGAATCAGGACGCCGGCGAGGCCGGCGACCAGCCGCGCCAGACGTCGGCGCTGACATCGATGGCCGACGGGATCAGCTTGAGCCTGGACAGGACGTCGGCGTTATCCTGCTGGGCGCGCGTGATGGCGTCGGTCATCGGCCTGACGCTGAATTCGCCGCGGTTCAGAGTCTCCGCGACAATGGGCGCAGGCAGGCCGGTCGAAGCCTGGATCAGGGCGGCGGCGGCGGCGGGATGGGCGTTGGCCCATGCGGCTTCACCCGCGAAGGCGTCGAGCGTCGCCGCCAAGGCCTTGGGCGAACGCTCGGCGAAGGCGCGGGCGGCGATGAAGAAGCTGTTCGACGGGGTCACCGCGCGGCCGTCGACAATCAGCCGCGCCTTCTGACTCGCCTGGACGATGGCGAAGAAGGGATCCCAGATCGCCCAGGCGTCGAGGGCGCCGTTCGAAAAGGCCGCCGCGGCGTCGGCCGGCGAGAGATAGGCGGGCGTGACATCGGCGAGGCTGAGCCCGACGGTGGCCAGAGCCCTGACGGTGAACAGGTGCGCTGAACTTCCTTTGGTGAAGGCGATACGCCGGCCCTTCAGATCGCGCAGGGAATGGATCGGTGAGGCCGCCGGCACGACCAGGCCCTCGGCCTGGCCGGTCAGCGGCTGTGCAGCGGCGTAGACCAGCGGCGCGGCCGCGGCCTGGGCGAAAATGGGCGGGGTGTCGCCAACGCCGCCGATGTCGATCGCGCCTGCGCGGAGAGCCTCCAGCAGCGGCGGTCCGGCGCCGAACTCGAAGAAGTCCACGCTCGAGATCCCCGATGCCGCGAGCAGCGCAGGCAGCTTTCCGCGCAACTTGGCCAACAGCAGAACCCCGTTCTTCTGATAGCCAATGCGCAGTTTGACCGCCTCGCCTGTCCCGCCGCCGTGGGGCGCGCAGGCCGTCAGGACGGCGGCGCTGGCGACAAAGGCGCGGCGGGTGATGGTTGCTGGAGACATGGCGGGCCCTAGAGGTCGAGCACCGCGGATCGGACCATGTCCGAAAGGCGGGCCAGGGTGGGATGGGGATCGGTCCGGGTGTGGCGCGTATAGGAGACGCTGGGCAACGGCGGCAGGCTCGGCGCGTCGGCCGGGTCGATGGCTCGCTTCAGGACGATGTCGGTTCGGCAGGTGATGCACAGGTCCGACTCCACCGCCGCCCGCAGCGCCGACAGGCTCGGGGTCTCCAGCACGATGCGGTATTTGCGCCCAGCCGCGTCCAGCGCGGCCAGCGCCGCGTCGCGGAACCGGCAGGGCACTTCGAGCACGGCCAAGGGCAGCACCTCGTGATCCGCCAGCGCCGCGTCGCCCAGCCAGACCATCGGCACGGTCTTGACCGCCGCCGGATCGTCCTGCGGGCCCATGCACAGCACCACGTCCAGCCGGTCGGACGAGAGTAGCTCCAAAAGCTCGGCCGAGCCGCCGACCCGCACCTGCAGCTGGGTCTCGCCGTTCAGCTTGGCGAAGCGCGAAAGCACGCCGGTGAGCAGGGTCTCGGCGAAGTCCTGCACCAGGCCCACCCGGGCCGGCCCGGCCAGCGTGTTGCCGTTAAGCGCCGACACCGCCCGATCGTTGATGGCCAGGATCTCGCGCGCGAACACCAGCAGGGTATGGCCCGCGGGGCTGAGCGTCAGGCGCCGGCCATCGCGGTGAAACAGCGGCGACTGCACCGTCTCTTCCAGCCGCTTCATCTGCAGGCTGAGCGCCGACTGGGTGACGAAGACGCGTTCCGTCGCGCGCAGCATCGAACCGGAATCGACGATTGCGGCGAAGCTTCGCAGCAGTTCCGTGGGGAGATTTACGGCCATCGACAGTCCCGACCTATGAGAAACTCTAAACTATGGCGTTAGCATAAGTCTATTGAACTGATGGGAATTAAAAGCCCTTTTTATGAAAGGCAAATGCATTCGTAATTCCCACGCAAAATCCTAGGACGGCGTCAGTGTCTCTCACAGGGGCGATAAGTTTAGCTAATAGCTCCGGACGCACCCGGGCCCGTTTCAAGAGCCAGCGGTGGATGTCGCCGTTGCTGCTGATCGCCTTATGGGAGTTGGGTTCGCGCGCGGGCGTGATCCCAGCGCACATCCTCGCCGCGCCCTCGTCGGTCGTTAAGACAGCCTGGGACATGATCGTGTCGGGTGAGCTGCCGTCGAACATGCTGGTGTCGCTCGGACGCGCCCTCGCCGGACTGGCCATCGGGGTGACCCTCGGCTCGGCGCTGGCGGTGACGGCCGGTTTGACCCGCGCCGGCGAAAACGCGGTGGACCCGCCGATCCAGATGCTGCGAACCCTGCCGTCGTTGGCCCTGTCGCCGCTGTTCATCGTCTGGTTCGGCATCGGCGAGACGCCGAAGATCGCCCTGATCGCCCTGGGCACCATGTTCCCGATCTATCTCAACCTCTACAACGGCATTCGCGGCGTCGATCCAAAGCTGATCGAGGCGGCCCGCAGCTTCGGGCTGAAGGGCTGGGACCTGATCGCCGAGGTGATCCTGCCGGGCGCGCTCCCCTCCTTCCTGCTGGGTCTGCGCTTCGCCCTGGCGGGGTCCTGGCTGATCCTGGTGGTCGCCGAGCAGATCAACGCCTCGGCTGGCCTGGGCTATCTGATCAACAACGCCCGCGACTTCTCCCGCACCGACGTGATCGTCGTCTGCCTGCTGGTCTACGCCCTGCTCGGCCTGGCCGCCGACGCCGTGGTCCGCGCCATCGAACGCCGGGCCCTGGCCTGGCGTCCCTCCTTCATCAAGTCCTGACCGGGAGCTCAGCCATGAACCAGGTCGTTTACAAACCCAACCGCGGCGAGCCGACGGTGATCCAGATCGAAGCACCCAGCCCCGCCGCGCCGGTCGAGCCGGCCGTGCGCGTGCGCAACTTCACCCGCCGGTTCGGCGAAACCGTGGTCCTGCGCGACCTGGACGTCGACATCGCGCCCGGCGAATTCGTCGCCCTGCTCGGTCGCAGCGGGTCGGGTAAGACGACCCTGCTGCGCACGCTGGCGGGTCTGGATCCGATCGACGGCCAGGACGTCCGCGCGCCGGAAAGCCGCGCGGTGGTCTATCAGGACGCCCGGCTGCTGCCGTGGAAGCGGATCTGGCGCAACGTCGCGCTGGGCCTGTCCGGAAGCGACGCCCGCGCCCGCGCCGAGGCGGCCTTGACCGAGGTCGGGCTGGGCCATCGAATGGACGTTTGGCCCTCGACCCTCTCCGGCGGCGAGTCCCAGCGCGCCGCCATCGCCCGCGCCCTGGTGCGGGAGCCCAAGCTGCTGCTGCTCGACGAGCCGTTCGCCGCGGTCGACGCCCTGACGCGCATCCGCATGCATGAGTTGGTGCTGTCGCTGTGGCGCACCCACGCGCCGGCGGTGCTGCTGGTGACCCACGACGTCGATGAAGCCATCACCCTGGCCGACCGGGTGCTGGTGCTGGACGGCGGCCGCATCGCCGCCGAGGAGCGCATCGACCTGGCGAGACCCCGCGAGGGCAGCCCGACCTTCCAGGCGATCCGCCGCCGCCTGTTGCGCCATCTTGGCGTCGAACTGGCCGCGCCCGCCGCTCCGTCGCCGGAAGGCGAACTGGTCGCCTACCCCACCGGTGAAGCCCTGTCCTGACGGTCCCGTCCCATGTCGCTTAAGCTGTACTTTGCGCCCGGCGCGAGTTCCCTGGCCCCCCTCGCGGCGCTCGAGGAAGCCGGCGCGGACTATGAGGGGGTGCGGCTGGTGCTGGCCGAGCAGGACCAGCGCCGTCCGGAGTTCCTGTCCATCAGCCCGCGCGGGCGCGTCCCGGTGCTGGTCGCCGACGGCCAGGTGATCACCGAGAACGTCGCCATCCTGACCGCCATCGCCCACCGGTTCCCCGCCGCGCGCCTGTTGCCGTTCGAGACGCCGTCGCTGCTGGCCAGGTCCTATGAGTTGATCGGCTGGTTCGCCAGCGGCGTGCACATCGCCTTCGCCGAGGTCTTCCGCCCCGAGCGCTTCACCGACGACGACGCGGCCAAGGCCGCGCTGAAAGCGGGCGGGCGGCGCAACGTGCTGCTGGCGTTCGAGGAAATCGAGGCGATTCTGGAGGACTCGGCCAGCGGCTGGATCGTCGGCGACCGTTTCACCGCCGTCGATCCCTACGCCCTGGTGTTCTGGCGCTGGGCCGAGCGGCTGGAGATCGACACCGCCGACTATCCGGCGTTTACGCGGCACGCGCGGCGTCTGTTCGACCGACCCGCGGTTCAGCGGGCGATTGCCCGCGAGTCCGGCAAGGCGTCTGTGGGCGCGGATTGAGGCGCTCTCCGTACGGCCGACGCCATTGCTCCCCCATTGGGGCCACGTCAGCGAACCTGACGGAGGGACCCTTGGCCGCGCCACCGCCTCCTTGAGCGGCGCCTATCAGCCCCTTTAGAAGAACTCGATAAATCCTATTTGAACACTGGGATATAGTTCCGCATCAAAATTTCGCCGCCGGAGCTGGCTGTCATGTCTGTTGAATTCATTGGCTTTATCGGAAACCACGAGGGATCTGAGATCCACCCCTATGACGGTCCGGCGATCGACCGCGACTACATCGAGACGGTGGCCAAGGCCCATGACGCCGGCGGATTCGACCGCGCCCTCGTCGCGTTCGGCTCGACCTCTCCGGAAAGCATTCTGACGGCGGCCCATGCCGCCTCGGTGACCAAGCGCCTGGCCTTCATGATCGCGCATCGCCCCGGCTTCACCGCCCCGACCATCGCCGCCCGGCAACTGGCGACCCTGGACCAGCTGACCGGCGGCCGCATCGCCGTGCACATCATCACCGGCGGCTCCGATGACGAGATGAGCAAGGATGGCGACCACCTGACCAAGGACGAGCGCTACGCCCGCACCAGCGAATATCTGGACATCGTCCGCGAGGAATGGACCAGCGAAAAGCCCTTCGACTACAAGGGCAAGTACTACGATGTCCGCCAGGCCTTCGGCGGCGTGAAGCCGTTCCAGAAGCCCCATCTACCGATCTACTTCGGCGGCCAGTCGGAAGCGGCGATCCCGGTCGCCGGCAAGCACGCTGACATCTACGCCCTGTGGGGCGAGACCCAGGCCCAGGTCAGCGAGACCGTCTCGCGCGTGCGCGCCGCCGCCGCCAAGTGGGGCCGCAATCCACGCTTCAGCCTGTCGCTGCGCCCGGTTCTGGCGGACACCGAAGAAGCGGCCTGGAAGCGGGCCCGCGACATCGAGGACCGCACCCGCGAACTGCGTGAAAAGGCCGGCCTGAAGACCAGCGGTCACACCCCGCCCAACGCCGGCGCCCAGCGCCTGCTCGACGCCGCCGCCCTCGGCTCGCGCGTCGATAAGCGGCTTTGGACGGGGGTGGCGGCCCTCACGGGCGCCAGCGGCAACTCCACCGGCCTGGTCGGCACGCCCGAACAGGTGGCCGACGCCCTGCTGGACTATTACGACCTGGGCGTCAGCACCTTCCTGATCCGCGGCTTCGATCCGCTGGACGACGCCATCGCCTACGGCCGCGACCTGATCCCGCTGGTGCGGGAACGCGTCGCCCACCGCGACGCCAACCCGGAACGCGCGGCAAGCTGATCCCAAGCCGAGCGCGGCGCGGTCGCCCAGGCCGCGTTGGTTCGAGGACGATCCCGATTCTACAGCGGCGCGTCGGCTTCCGGCGCGCCGCTTTCTGTTTGACCGTCCCCGGCCCGGCCGCTCAAGCATAACTCCGACTCACGAACCAGTAGATCCCCAAGCCCACGAGGAAACTCGCCGCGACCTCGACCACGATCGGCCGGGGCAGAGCCAGCTTCATTCGCGCCAGGCCCAGCACCAGCAAGGTCACCCCCAGCACCAGGCAGACCTGGGCGATCTCGACGCCGACATTGAAGCCGAGCAGCAGCTCGGCGAGCCGTCCGGACGGCAGCTGCATCTCCAGCAGGTTGGAGGCGAAACCGAAGCCGTGGATCAGGCCAAACACCAGGGTGATGACGATGCGCAGGCGCGCGGCGTCATGCAGCCGGCCGGAGATCATCAAATAGCAGGCCGTGAAAAGCCCCGCGCCGAGGGTCAGCAGCACCGGCAGGCCACCGAATCCGAGCAGCTTGCCGACCGACGTCAGCAGCAGGAAGCCGCCCAGGCCCAGGGCCACGGTCTTCGGCCTGTGGGTGGCGTCGGCGATATTCTCAGCCCCGATCAGGGCGATGGTCAGGGCCACCAGGGCGTCGATGTACTCGGCGTGGGGCCGCAGTACCCCTGTGACCGCCAGCGCCAGGGTCAGGCTGTGGCCGATGGTGAAGCCGGTCACCACGAACAGCAGGTCCCGCAGCCGGCGCGAGATCAGGATAAAGCCCAGGATGAAGGACATGTGATCCACCCCGGTGAAGATGTGCATCATCCCCATCCCGACGAAATCCAGGAACCCCGCCGTCTGCAACGGGCTGCCGGACCCTGCGGAAACGTCGGCCGTCCGGTGTTCATTGGTCAGCAGCTGCTCGGCGAAATCGCCGTCGACGGTCTGGATCTGCGCGAAGTTCACGTGGCTGGGCACAAGGTCGAAGAAGGCGTTTGTGGTGATCTGCAGCTTGCGCGACGAGGGGCAGACGAAGGTGAAGTCGAACTTGCGGAAGCCGGACGTCGCCGAGAGGGCGGCCACGGGCGGGATCAGGCGGCAGCGCAGGCCATCGGCGCTGGGATAGATGCGCGCCGCAAGATAGGCCTCGACCGCCAGGTCGCTGGGCGGATTGCGGCCGTCGCCCAGCCGCTGGGCCTCGACCGTCGGCAGGGTCATCACCAGGTCGACGTGGGCGCCGTTGATCTCCCACAGGCTGTTGCTCTCGCTGCGCACGTGGGCGCTGGCGGTGGACGCCAGGCCCGCAGTCAGCAGGCTCAGCAGCAGAAGCGCGACCAGCCGAAAGCGCGCGCCCATTATTGCAGGTCCTTGGCGATCAGGATGTTGGCCCGCTTGCGCAGGAACACCTCGTCGCCCTTTTCCAGCCGGGCGCTGGCCGCGCGACGGTAATCGTCCAGAACCTGCTCGCGCGCCTGTTCGAAGGCGATCGGCTGAGGCGCGACATTGCGGATCATGGCCAGGATATGCGCGCCGTCCGGCTGGGCGATCGGATCGGACGCGCCACCGTTCCGCAGCGCCCTGGCGATATCGAACAGGCCATCGCCCAGGTGGATGCGGGCGGCGAAATAATACTCCTCCCCACTGACCTTGCCGGAGTCCTTCAGCCCAAAGCGGGCGGCCACTGCGTCCGGGCTCACGCCCTGGCGCAGCGCCTGTGCCGCCTGAAGCAGTTGCGGGTCGGTCGCGCGTTTTCCGGCGGCGACCAGGTCGCGCACGGTCATGACCCCGAAGCTGGCGTACTTGTCCTGATGCTGGATGTAATAGGCGCGCAGCTCGGCGTCGGTGGGCTGCTTGGTCAGGGCGTCGGCGGCGACCTGCGCCTCGACCGCGCTGACCAGGGCGCTGCGCACGTCGGGATCGACGCTGGGCATGTCCAGCTCCAGCCCCCGCTGTACGAACAGCTCCTCGCGGATCATGTCGTCCAGCACCTGGCGCCGCTGCGCCGGCGTTGCGGCTGACGGATTGACCCCGAACAGGCTGCGGATCGCCGCGTCATAGTCGGTTCGGTTGATCGGGTGCTGGTTGACCAGGGCGACATCCTCGGCCGGCACGATGAAGGTCGAGGTCCCCTTGGCCGTGAACAGGCCGATTCCTGCCAGGGTCAGGCCGATCGTCGCGCCGAGCGCCAGCAGGAAGAAGGTGCGCGGGGTGTTGGCGCGGCGCAAATCGAGCAGGCCCTCCAACGTGGTCGGCGCCGGCCGATGGGCGGCGGGGGACGTCTGGGAACTCATGTCGGGCCGGCCGGTCTGGCGTTTGAGGGGTGGGACAGGCTGTAGACGTAGAGGGCGACCGCGCGGGACTGGAAGGCGTTGAGCCTGCGCGCCCCGCCCGGGCAGACGCCGTGATGGCCGCGCTCGATCGACCGCTCGATCCAGGCGCGGCTCCCGTCGCCGTAGAGCCAGATGTTGTCGGTCAGGTTCGGCGCGCCGATGCCGGGGTCGCCGTGGGCGTCGACGCCGTGGCAGTCGTAGCAGCCCCCTCGCCCCTCGAAGATGTCGCGTCCTCGCGCGGCGGCGGCCCCGTCGGCGGAGCGGCGCTCGATCCAGACCAGGAACTCGGTCACGTCGCGCACGTCCGGCGGGGACAGCGGCGCGATCTTCTCCGTCGCACTGGGCGTGGGGCTGGCGTAGGCGGGCATGACCGCCAGGTTCCAGCTGGTCTTCAGTCCGCTGCGGATGCCGGACTCGACGACCCGCTGGATGTCGCTGACCTGACCGCTACCGTAGAGCCAGTCGGCGTCGGTCAGATTGGGAACGCCACGCGCGCTATCGCCGCGCCCGTCCGCTTGGTGGCAGGCGGCGCAGTGCGCGGCGTAGACCGCCCGCCCCTTCGGCAAGGCGAAGGCCATCAGTCGGGCATCGGCCGCAACCGCGTCAGGATCGGCCTTCACGACGCGCCAGCGGGTAGCCGCCGCGTGAGCCGTCAAGGCCACGATTGCGGCGCACAACGCCAAACCGGCAAATGTCGCAGATCGCATTCGCGTCTCTGGCCGGAGCATGGACAGCATTAAGCGCAAGTTTGTCTCGTCGGCACCGGCCCACCCAATTCATATCTATTTAGTAGGATATGAAGACCTGCAAGCCTCTATGGGTCGGCATTGGCGACTTCCGGCGGCGGGACGCGAACAGCACGCCCACCATCCGGTTCACGCGGCCCGGGTTCGATTGTTCGGCTTGAAAATTCCGCGCCCCAAGACCGTCAAGCTTGGCCTGGACGCACCATGGCGGCGGCATTGCCCGGTCAACCGAGTCGGCCGCGTCTACCCGTCTTAATCCGCTGGGGTGCTAACATCCTATGGAATCGGCCGGACCTTCGAAGCCGTTCCCTCCCCTGAATCCTTCATATGCACAATGGCGCACTTACCGGTCGTCGGGCTTCGCCCATCGACCGTGCGGCCGGGCTCCGCCCGACATCCTCAAGTCCTGCGAACTTGGGCCAAGGGCGATGCCCTTAGCGATCCCCAGAATAGCGCCGTTACCCGCCATTGCAGCGCGAACTCAAATTCGGCCGCGCGGGTCCCTGACGCCTATCGACCAAGGGGGAGCGGCACAAACAGCGGAGGCGGGACATACTTTAAACCTTAGCCTTCGCGCTCCTGTCTAAGACGCAAGCCAGGGCCGACCCCGCTGGTTTCATCGGCGTCGAGAAAGAGGACGCCAGCCTTCTCCAGAGCACGGCGCACGGCGTCGACATTCGCGGCCGAGCTACGATCCGACCTGGGCGAAGCCCTGTCGCCACTGGGTCAGCACGATGGATTGTGCCCACGCCGATTTGTTCCACCGGGAGCGTAGTTAGAGTATCCGACGGACGGTGCTCAGGCGCCGCTGGCCGCGGCCGCCAAGGCCATCCTCGCCAAGGCCGGGAGCGACTTCGAACCCGTCTTCTTCATGATCGAGGCGCGGTGGGTCTCGACCGTCCTTTGACTGATGCCCAGGTCTGCTGCGATATTCTTGCTCGGATGACCCGCCAGCACCATGTCCATGATCTCATGCTGGCGATGGGTCAGACCGGCCACCAGATGAGCCGCCTCGGCGCGCCAAGCGTGCAGCTTGGTCTCATCCTGTGAGTGATCGAGCGCCATATCGATGCTGGCCAGCAGGTCTTCGAGTCCGACCGGCTTTTCAATGAAGTCCAAGGCTCCGGCCTTCATGGCTTTGACGGCCATGGTCACGTCGCTGTTGCCGGTGATCAGGATGGCCGGAATCTGCCGTCCCTCCGCGTGCAGGCGTTCAAGCAGATCCAGGCCGCTTTGGCCCGGAAGGTAGGCGTCGACCAGCAGGCAGCCCTCACGAGACGGATCGTAACCCGCCAGAAAGGCTTCGGCGGTCGGGTAGTCCTCGACCGTCCTGCCGTCGTCTTCGAGAACGGCGCGCAGGCTGTCGCGCACCTGCTGATTGTCATCGACAATGAAGATTACCGCGGCCGCGCCGGTCGGGGTCGGCGACGGCCGCAGCCTTGGAGACGGCAGCAGGTTTTGGATCAACGCCGCCAGATCCGGCAGCTTCACCGGCTTGTTCAGTTGGATACAGTCCTGCGCCGAGACGAGCCGCAGCGTTTCAGTAGAGATGTCGCCGGTGAGTACGATTGCCGGCAACTTGTCGTCGAGCCGCTCGCGGATCATCGCGATAACCTCAAGGCCCGTCATTCCGCCCGGCAGATTGTAGTCGGCCAGGATCACGTCGGGTCGCAAGCCGCCGCCAGCGACGAAGTCCAGGGCGCCCGCAGCCTCGGCGGCGATCGCGACGCGATGGCCCTCCTCCCGCAAGAGCTGCACAAGCAGGTCACGCACTTCCGGATCGTCCTCTATGACCAGCACCTTGCCCTTACGACGGAGACTGGGCCCCGCTCGAACGGCGACCGCGGCCTCCGTCGAATCCGGGACGAGGCGGCCGGAGTTCGCGGCGGGGATGTCGATCGATAAGACCGAGCCCTTGCCGGGCCATGATCGGAGCTTCACCGGATGGTCCAGCAGGTCGCCGAGACGCTGGACAATCGAAAGCCCGAGGCCCATGCCGCGGCTGCGCTCGCGCGCGGCGTTGCCGACCTGATGGTACTCGGCGAAAATCGCCTTCTGGTCTTCCTCGGCAATGCCGATGCCCGTATCCCAAACCTCCAGGGTCAGAATGTTCCCGTGTCGCCGGCACCCGACCAGGACCCTGCCTTTAAGGGTGTATTTGAGGGCGTTGGACACCAGATTCCGGATCATCTGCCCCAGCAGCGCCGGATCACTTCTGACCATGACGTCGCTTTCGACGACGTGCAGCTTCAGACTGCCGGCCTGCGCGTGGTAGGCGAATTCATCGCCAAGACGATGAAGAATATCGTCGATCGGAAAGTTCGAGAGCTCGGGACGAACCACACCGGCCTCGATCTGGTTGATATCGAGCAGGGTGTTGAGCATGCCCGACATCGCGCCCAGTGACTGTTCCAGGCGCTTGACCAGCTCCTGCTCGCGATCCCCCTTCACCGCCCTGGCCAGCAAGCCCTGGAGGAAGGCCAGCGACTGCAAGGGCTGGCGCAGGTCATGGCTGGCCGCGGCGAGGAAGCGGGACTTGGCGACATTCGCCAGATCGGCGTCCTGCCTGGCCGCTTCCAGGGCTTCGGCGGCGCGCTTGCGCTCGGTGATGTCGGCGAAGGTGATCACTACACCCTCTAGCGCCTTGTCATGCGCGAGATACGGCAGGATCCGCCGCGTGAACCAGGCGCCGCTCTCCGCTCTGATTTCCTTTTCGACCGGGGTCGCCGTCTTAAGGACCACCCGGGCGTCGGCCGCCAGGGTGGTGTCGGCGGCCAGGGAATGCAGGTCGGTGAGCGGGCGGCCTATATCACCGGGAAGGATGCTGAACAGCGCCTTGGTCGCCGGCGTGAAGAAGCGGATGTGCAGCCCATCGTCCAGAAACAGGGTCGCCACATCGGTGCTGTAG
>Ga0302196_10002370_pt1 | contig 17603 bp, 16 predicted proteins | sample II_Bog_N1_3_FD_198794 | JGI IMG/M metagenome (GOLD analysis project Ga0302196, IMG submission 198794) | Peat permafrost microbial communities from Stordalen Mire near Abisko, Sweden - II_Bog_N1_3 | ecosystem: Environmental > Terrestrial > Soil > Wetlands > Peat | place: Sweden: Abisko...
CGATCGTGAAGCACGTGGTCCAGGCCCACGGCGGGGAGGTGAGGCTGGAGAGCGAGGCCGGCTCCGGCGCCCGCTTCATCCTCAACCTGCCCGGGCTGCCGCCGGCGCCCTGAGACCGGGGTTCAGAACGCCCGCTCGAGCCACACGCAGCCGGCGCCGAGGAGCGCCGTGATCGGCAGGGTGAGGACCCACGCCCAGACGATCCGCTCGACGACACCCCACCGGACGGCGCTCAGGCGCTTGGTGGCCCCGACGCCCATGATGGAGGTCGAGATCACCTGGGTGGTCGACACCGGCACGCCGAGCAGGGCGCTGCCATAGATGATGGCGGCCGCGGTCGTCTCGGCGGCGAAGCCTTGGACCGGCTGGAGCTTGACCAGCTTCTGGCCCATTGTCCGGATGATGCGCATGCCGCCCCCGGCCGTGCCCGCCGCCATCGTGACGGCGCAGGTCAGGATGACCCAGCGCGGGATGGCGCCGAAGGCCGGGATCCGGAGGAAGGCGGCCCAGGCCGGCAGGCGGGTGAAGAGCCCGTCGCGGGTGGCGGTGAAGAGGGCGAGGGTCACGACTCCCATCGTCTTCTGCGCGTCGTTCGAACCGTGGCTGAACCCCATGAAGCCGGCGCTCAGCAGCTGCGCCTTGCCGAAGATCCGGGTGACCGTCCGGGGTCGCGCCCGCTGCAGGCTGAGGTTGATCAGGTTCATCAGGATCATGCCGCCGACGAAGCCGAGGACGGGCGAGGCGAGCATCGGCAGGACGACCTTGGGCCAGAGGCCGGTCGACCACTTGAGGACCGCCCAGTTCCCGCCGGAGCCCGCCAGGGTGGCGCCGCAGAGGCCGCCGACCAGCGCGTGGGAGGAGCTGGAGGGGAGGCCGAGCCACCAGGTGAGGAGGCCCCAGGCGATGGCCGAGAGGAGGGCGCAGAGGATCACCGTCCGGTCGACCGCCCCCGTGTCGACCAGGCCCTTGCCGATCGTGGCGGCCACGGCGGTGCCGGAGAGCGCGCCGACCAGGTTCCAGAACGAGGCCCAGAGCACCGCCAGGCGGGGCGTCAGCACCCGGGTCGAGACCACGGTGGCGATGGCGTTGGCCGTGTCGTGGAAGCCGTTGATGTACTCGAAAGCCAGCGCGGCCACGAGGACCAGGATCAGCAGGGTCATGGGGAGGGCCCTTACGACTGCTTGAGCGCGATCTGGACGACGATGTTGCCGGCGTTGCGGCAGCGGTCGACGGCCTGCTCCACCATCTCAAAGAGCTTCTGGAGGATGACGAGCTCCTTGGCCTCGCAGGGCCCCTGGTAGAGGCCCTTCAGCTGCTCCAGCATGACCTTGTCGGCCTCGCCCTCGGCATACTGCAGCCGGTCGTTGGCCTCGCGGATCGAGTCGAGCGTCGTGCCCTGCCGGAGCTGCTTCACCATGAAGACGAGGGCGCCGGCGGCCTGGCTCATAAGCTCGGCCTGGCGGCTGAACATCTCGTGCGGCACCCGCCCCGGGTAGATGGCGAGGCGCTCGACGATCTTCTCCACCTGCTTCGGGATGCGGTAGAGCGCGACGGACAGGGCCTCCAGGTCCTCGCGGTCGAGCGGGGTGATGAAGTTCTGGCTCAGTTCCTCGGTCATCAGGTGGCGGATCCGCTTCTCCTTGCGGCGGGCCTGGATGAAGTCGTCGAGGCCGGCCGGCTGCCGGCCCTCGTCCATCTGGCGGAGGAACTTGGCGAAGAGCTCGACGCTGACCTTCGCCTCCTCGGCGCCTTCCTCCAGGAGGTCGAAGAACGTGTCGTTTTTCCCCGTCAGGCGCTGGAGGAAGTTCATCCGGCGATTGTTACGAACGGGTTACGGCGGAGCGAAGCAAAATGTGCCTCCCGGGCCTCAAATCAGCTCGCGCAGGCGGGTCCAGGCGAGCCCCACCCACTCGTGGACGGCGAGCGTGCTGCGCCCGAGCGACTCGCTGTCGATCCGCAGCCCGGTCAGGCGGAAGCTGGGGTCGCTCCGGGCGACGTAGTCCGCCGGGCAGGCCACGAAGTTGACGCCCGCCTGGCGGAAGAGGTGGGCCGCCCGGGGCATGTGCCAGGCCGAGGTGACGAGCGCGGTGCGGGCACCCCCCGCCAGGGCCGCGACCGCCCGGGCCTCCTCCGCGGTGTCGTGGGCCGTGTCGACGACCGTGATCCGGCTGGCGCTGACGCCGAGCGACTCGGCGCCCGCGGCCAGGACGGCCCCGTGGGAGCGTTCGCCGGGCCGGCCCGGGCCGCTGACGATCAGCCGCGCCTCCGGCAGCATGCGCAGGATGCGGACGGCCTCGACCAGCCGGGCAAGGCCGGAGGCGGTCAGCTGCCCGGTGGCGGACACCCCCGGCATCGGGCTGTGGCCGCTGCCGAGGACGGCGACAAAGCGGCAGCCCGCGACCGCGGCGGCGGCGGCGCCGTCCGGGCCGAACTCCGGGACCGCGGGGTAGCGGTCTTCGAGCGGCCGCAGGATCTGGATGCTGACAAAGTTGCTCGAGAACCCGATCAGGAGGACGGCGGAGGCCATCGCGAGCCAGCGGCCGAGCCGCTGGCGGGACGACAGGCCGAGGAGGAGCACGCCGGCGACCAGCAGCGCCACGCACAGCGGCAGCGGCATCAGCCAGAACGAGACCGCCTTCTTGAGCCAGAACACGGCCCGGTCAGCTCTGCGGCTTCAGCTGCTCGACCAGCGCCCCGAAGGCGGGGTTGCGCTTCAGGCCCTGGAGGTCCGGGTCGTGGGACATCCATTCAAAGTCGCGGTACCCGAGGCCGATGGCCCGGCGCAGGGACCGGAGGGCGTCCAGGTGGCGCTTGCTGAGGGCCAGGCTGCAGGCGAGGTTGTAGTGGGCGGTGGCGTTCGCCGGCTGCAGGCGGACGAGCCGGCGGTCCATCTTCAGCCCGTCGGCGATCCGGCCCTGCTTGGTGTACAGGCCACCCAGGATCTCGATCACCTCGACGCACTGCCCGTCGTGGCGGAGCACGGCCTCGAAGAAGCCGATCTCAAACACGGTGTCGCGGGAGGATTCCTCGGCCATCGGTGGTCAGGCCCGGTTCGGGCAGGTGCCCTTGTCGCGCAGGGTGTTGCACCGGGCACTCACCTGGAGGCGCTGGGAGACCGGGGAGAGGCCGAGCTTGTGGGAGACCGTGCTGCCGTACCATTCCATGAACGGGGCGCTGATCTCGAAGATGCGGTCGCAGTCGTTGCAGACCACCTGGGCTATCTGCGTGCTCTGCTGGAGGTTGGGAACGTAAAACTTCTCGCCGGTGCCGATGTCGATCTCGCGCAGGAGGGCGCTCCGGGTCATGATCGGGAGGGTCCGGTAGACGGTGGCGCGGGACACCGAGTCGTCGATCGAGCGGGCGAACTCCAGCAGCTGCTCGGCGGTGAAATGGTCCTTCTTCGACAGGGCGGCATCCAAGATGGCCAGCCGCTGGCTGGTCACCCTGAGCCCTGCTTGCGAGAGGTACTTTCTGAATGTTTCCCGGGGCGAGGGGATGCTCACAGGGGAGAATTTCGACGCTCCCGGCCGGGACTGTCAATGCGATCCCGGGGGGGCGCGAAGGGGATTGCGCGCGCGCGAACGGGCGAGCTCAATTCGCCTCCTCCTTCGATGATCGTGGGCGTGCACCCCCTGGCCGGCTTCGACAAGATCCTGCACTACAACGTGCCGGAGCCGCTCCGCGCGGGCGCGGTGGTGGGCTCGCTGGTGCGGGTCCCGGTCGGGCGGGCGATGCGCCTGGGCGTCGTCGGGCAGGTCGGGCCCCCGAGCGATTACCCGGTCGACCGCCTGAAGGCCGTCGCCGAGGTCGTCTACCCGTTCCCGGCGCTGCCGCCCGACCTCCTCGCCCTTGCCCGCTGGATGGCGGGCTACTACGCGGCGCCGATGGACTCGGTCATCGAGACCATGATCCCGGCCGCGGTCCGCCACGGTGCGAAAATCAAGCAGCGGAGCTTCCTGAGCATCGCCTCGCGGCCGGCCCCGGAGCAGCTGGCCGAGCTCAGGCGGCGCGCCCCGGCGCAGGCCAAGCTCTACGCCTTCCTGGAGGGCCAGATCCGGCCCCAGCCGAAGGCGCTCATCCTCTCGCGGACGTCGACCTCGGCCGGCTCGCTGAAGGCGCTCGTCGAGCGGGGCCTGGTCCGCGAGACCGTGACCCGGGTGGAGCGCGACGCCTACGCCGACGACGTCGGCCACGGCGAGCTCGTGGCCTCCCAGCCCCACGCCCTCAACCCGGAGCAGGCGGTCGCGGTCGAGGCCCTGGCCCGGCGCATGGCCGAGGGGAAATTCGGGGTGTCGCTGCTTCACGGGGTCACCGGCTCCGGCAAGACCGAGGTCTACCTGCGGGCGATCCAGGCGGCCCTGGCGGCCGGCGGGGGCGTGATCCTCTTGGTCCCCGAGGTGGCGCTGACCCCGCAGACGGTGGCGCGCCTGCGCTCCCGGCTGGAGGCGATCGCCCCTGGGCACCGCTGCGTCGTCTGGCACAGCCACCTGAGCGAGGGCGAGCGCCTGGACGGCTGGCTGGCGCTCGCCTCCGGCGAGGTGCGGGTGGCGGTGGGCGCCCGGTCGGCCGTCTTCGCCCCGGTCCGGGACCTGCGCCTCCTCGTCGTCGACGAGGAGCACGAGCCGGCCTACAAGCAGGACGAGATGCCCCGCTACCACGGCCGCGACGTCGCCGTCATGCGGGCGCGGCTCTGCGGGGCCCACTGCCTCCTCGGCTCGGCCACCCCCTCCCTCGAGAGCTATGCCAACGTCCTCGCCGGGCGGTACGCGCTCCTCAGCCTCCCGAAGCGGGTCGACTTCCGCAGCCTCCCGTCCTTCACCATCGTCGACATGCGGATCGAGGTGGCGCGCCAGCGCGGGGCGACGGCGCTCTCCCGGCCGCTGGCCGACGCGATGCAGGCGCGCCTGGCGCGCAAGGAGCAGACGATCCTCTTCATCAACCGCCGCGGCTACTCCTCCTCGATGCAGTGCCGCAAGTGCGGCGGGGTGGAGGAGTGCCCGCACTGCAGCGTCGCCATGACCTACCACCGGACCGACGAGACGCTGCGCTGCCACCTCTGCGGCGAGGAGCGGCCGGCGCCGCTGCGCTGCCCGAAGTGCGGCGCCCCCGACATCCGCTGGCGGGGCCTCGGGACCCAGCGGGTCGAGGAGGCGGTCCGCCGGGTGCTCCCGCGGGCCCGCATCGAGCGGATGGACACCGACACCATGGGCAAGAAGAACCGCTTCCGGGAGATCCTCGGCGAGTTCCGGAGGGGCAAGATCGACGTCCTGGTCGGCACCCAGATGATCGGCAAGGGCCTGGACTTCCCGAACGTGACCCTGGTGGGCCTGGTCGACGCCGACCTCTCGATGCACATCCCGGACTTCCGGGCCAACGAGCGCACCTTCCAGCTCCTCGTCCAGGTGGCCGGCCGGGCGGGGCGGGGCGACCGGGCGGGCGAGGTGGTGGTCCAGACCTTCTCGCCCCAGGCCGAGGCGATCCAGTTCGCCCGGCAGGCCGACTTCAACGGGTTTGCGGCGGCGGAGCTCGGGGTGCGGCGGCAGTTCGGCTACCCGCCGGCCCGGCACCTGATCCGCCACCTCTTCCGGGGTCCGAACCCCGACAAGCTCAAGTTCTTCACCGAGCAGTGGGCCAAGCGGGTCCGGGAGGTCCTGGGCGACCGGGTCGAGCTCCGGGGACCCGTGCCGGCGCCGATCGAGAAGATCCGCGACGAGTACCGCTGGCAGCTCTGGTACTTCGTCGGCAGCGTGACCAAGGTGATCGGCGACCTGGCCAGCCTGCGGGACGGCTTCGAGTGGCCGGAGGACCTGACGCAGATCCTTGATATCGACCCCATGAATCTGGTTTAATGGCGCCTCACATGCTCATCCATTCCGTCTACTTCTGGCTCAAGCCCGACCTCACCCCCGCGCAGCGCGCCCACTTCCGCGCCGAGGTGGCGAAGCTCGGCGCGATCACCTCGATCGCGAAGATCTACGTGGCGCCCCCGGCGAAGATCGAGGCCCGCCCGGTCACTGACCGCAGCTTCGACATCGCGCTCACGATCGTCTTCGCGGACGGCGCGGCCCACGACGCCTACCAGGTCGACCCGCTGCACCTCGCGTTCGTCGCGGGCAACAAGGACGTTTGGGTCAAGGTGCTGATCTTCGACTCCGACGAAGCCGCTTAGGCGTCCGCCTTCTTGAAGAGGTAGTGGCTCACGAGCCACTCCTCGCCGCCGCGGTAGCCCCACAGCTCGGCGCAGCTCATGTAGAAGGTCCGCCAGTAGGCCCACCACTTGCGGGCCTGGTGGGCGCCGTAGGTGTCGCGGAAAAGCGGCATGATCTCCTCGCGGTGCCGGTCCATGTTCGCGAGCCAGCCCTCCGCGGTGCGCTGGTAGTGGGTGCCGTTGACCTTCCAGTCGGCGACCAGGGACAGGCGCTCCTGGAACTGCATCAGCAGCGCATGGGAGGGCATCTGGCCGCCGGTGAAGAAATAGCGGGACATCCAGTCGGTGTGGTCCCGGGCCACGAAGTGGTAGGCGAGGTCCCGGTGGGTGAAGATGTGGACGAAGAGCATCCCGCCGGGCTTCAGCCAGCGGGCCACGTTGGCCATCAGGGCCTGGTAGTTCTTCATGTGCTCGAACATCTCGACCGAGACCACGCGGTCAAAGCGGCCGGGGTCGGTGTCGAAGGAGTTCATGTCCCGGGTCAGGATCCGCAGGTTGCCGAGCCCGCGCCGCCGCGCCTCGCCGTCGATGTGCTCCTTCTGGGTGCGGGAGTTGGAGACCCCGGTGATCCGTGCGGCCGGGAAGCGCTCGGCGAGGTAGAGCGAGAGGGAGCCCCAGCCGCAGCCGAGCTCGAGGATCTCCTGGCCGTCCGCGATCCGGGCCCGCTCGACGTACAGCGCCAGCATGGCCTCCTCGGCCTCGTCGAGGGTCTCGCGCCCGGTGGGGTAGAGGCAGCCGGAGTACTTGAGGCGCTTGCCGAGGCAGCGCCGGAAGAAGGCGGTCGGCACCTCGTAGTGCTCGGCGTTGGCCGCCTGGGTGTCCTCGGCGATCGGGCGGTGCTTCAGGTCATGCACGTACTCCGGCAGCGGGACGCGGGGGCCGTCGGCCGCCGACTCCTCCCGGATCCGCTGGGCGAGCAGGCGGCGGATGCCGATCCGCACCAGCCAGTCGGGCAGGAGGTTCTTCTCGAGGAGGGTGTCGATCATGCGCGGGGGGTCCGGGTGGGCAGCGGGACGAAGGCGCTGGTCCGTTCCTGGTAGCGGCGGTAGGCCTCCCCCTTGGAACGGAGGGACTGCTCCTCCGTGGCTGGTATACCTGTTACGCGCAGGAGGAGGTAGAGGATGCACGCGGGGCTAAGGACGCCGACCCAGCCCCAGGGCGAGCCGCAGCCGTAGAGGAAGAACCCGACCCAGATCAGCCACTCGAAGAAGTAGTTGGGGTGCCGGCTGTAGCGCCAGAGCCCGGCGTCGCAGACCGCACCCTGGTGGGCCGGCGCCCGCTTGAACGCGGCCAGCTGGGCGTCGGCCAGCGCCTCGCCGCTGATGGCGACGAGCCAGACGGCGGCTCCCGCCCACTCGAGTAGCCCGAGCCGCGGCGCGGGGTTCGCGCAGGCGGCGAGGAACGGGATCGCCAGCAGGATGACCGAGAGGGCCTGGAGCTGGAAGAACCCGGCCATCTTGATCCGGAAGGCCCGGCCCCAGTCGTGGCGCAGCTGGCGGTAGCGCCCGTCCTCCTCGGGGTGCTTGCGGGCCACCCGCACGAGGAGGTGGGTGCCGAGCCGGGCGCTCCAGGCGGTCGCCATGGCGGCGATCAGGGCCCGCCGCGGCGGCCAGCCGGAACCCGCGAGCGCATAGGCCGCCGCGACGGCCGCGAAGGCGTACGACCAGGCGATGTCGACGACCCCGTAGTTGTCGAGGCGCCGGGCGATCCCGTAGACGGCGAGGAACGCGACGCAGAGGCCCGCCAGGGCCGCGAGCGCGAGGGGCAGGGCGTTCACGGGGCCGGCGCGGGGTGGAGGGCGGCCGCCGCCGTGATCCCGACCCCGAGGAGGGCGAGGCCGAGGCCGAGCCAGCCGGGCCCGGACCGCCGCGCCGTCAGGACGTCGGCGAGCTTGCCGTCGCGCGGCACGCGGAAGAGCTCCGCGAGGCTGTACGAAGCCATCGCGATGTTGCCGAGGGCGAGGATGGCGAGGAACCAGGCCACCCGGGCGACCCAGGAGGTCTGCTTGTAGGCGACCCAGACGAAGAAGGTGACGAAGCCCCAGTAGGCGTCGCACATCGTGGCGATGAACCACGGGTGGGTCGCGACCGCGCGCGGCACGCTGAAGAGCGGGCACTGCAGGCTCGCCCAAGTCGTCACCCAGAGCATCGAGGCGAGGATGACGAGGAAGAGGCCCCGCAGGAAGGTGATCATCGCGTCCTAGAGGGAGAGGTTGTTCGGGCGGGAGTGGACGGTCTGGACGACCGAGATGTTGCGCAGGGCAAAGGCCGCCTCGCAGTAGGCCAGGTAGTAATTCCACTTGCGCCGGAAGCGCTCGTCGAAGCCCAGGGCCCGCACCGCATCGGCCTGCTGGTTGAAGGCCTCGGCCCAGCGGCGGAGCGTGACCGCGTAGTCCGGGCCCATGTCGTCGACGCCGTGGACCACCATCCCGGCCTCCCGCGACAGGCACGCGTTGACCCGGTTGAGGGAGAGGAGCAGGGAGCCGGGGAAGATGTGCTTCTGGATGAAGTCGACGCCGCGGCGGAACTCCCCGTAGCGGGCGTCCGGGCAGGTGATGAACTGCATGGCGAGGAGGCCGTCCTTCTTCAGGGCGGCGTTGACCACCCGGCAGAAGTCCGGGAGGTAGCGGTGCCCGAGCGCCTCGATCATCTCGATCGAGACGACCTTGTCGTACTGCCCGGTGATCTCGCGGAAGTCCTGCAGCCGGACCTCGATCCGGCCGGCCAGGCCGGCCGCGGCGACCCGCGCGCGCGCGTAGTCGAACTGCTGCTTTGAGAGGGTGACGGTGGTGACGCGGCAGCCGTGGCGCCGGACGGCGTGCAGCGCCCAGCCGCCCCAGCCGGTGCCGATCTCAAGGACGTGGTCGGCGGGGGTGAGGCGGAGTAGCTGGCAGAGGCGCTCGTTCTTCTCCCCCTGGGCCTCCTCCATCGTCATGCCCGGACGGCTCCAGCGCGCCGCCGAGTACATCATCGACGGGTCGAGGAAGAGGGAGAAGAAGTCGTTTGAGAGGTCGTAGTGCTCGCTGATGTTGCGCCGGGCGTTGGCGCGCGAGCTCGGGCGCAGCGCGTGCCCGAGGCGGTTGGTGAACCGCAGGAGGTTCAGGGCGAGGCCGCCCGCCCGCTGCGAGCCGGAGAGGGTGGGGGCCGCGTCCACGTTCAGGATGAACCAGCTGATGACGGCCACGAGGTCGGGCGAATTCCAATCCCCGTCGAGGTACGACTCGGCGAAGCCAATGTCACCGGCGAGGACGCACTTGCGGAAGAAGGCCTCGCGGCGGACGCGGATCCGGGCGGACCCGTCGATCCCGAGGGGCAGGGCCGCCTCGCCCGCGCCGAACACCGCGGCGGCGCCGTCCGGCAGCTCCAGGTGCAGGCGCCCGCGGGTCATCCGGGCGAACGCGCCGAGGACGGCGGCGCGGAAGGCGGACGGCCGGGCCGGCGCCTCGGCCCGCGTCGCCGCGGTCGCTGAGCCGGTGAAGAAGGTGGGTTCGGTTTCCATAGGGTATCCTAGATGAGAGGATCAGGCGCGATCGACGCATGCGGGCGGTACAGGTCGCGCTGGTCCGCCGGGCGGGCGGCCTTGGCGAACCACGGCACCCGCTTCAGGTGCAGGAGGAGGGCGTGGACGTGGATGAGGGCGATGATCCGCAGCGTGATCATCGGGTACTTGAGCGAGTACCATGCCAGCCGCGCGGCCGTCAGCGGCCGGCGCCGGCAGGTGAGGGCGCTGGCCAGGGTCCGCTGGTTCCCCTGGTGATCGTCGATCCGGACGACGAGCTCGTCCGCCGGCAGGCGGAGGTGGAAGTCGAAGGCCACGTCGACGTCCGAGAACGGGGAGACGTAGAAGAACTTCGGGATCCGGGCCCGGAAGCCGGCGCCGCCGTCGGCGAGGCGGTCGGGCCCGAGGAAGTAGGGCTTCATCTCCCGGAAGGTGTTGGTCACCTCGGCGATCGCGGCCGCGGGGCGCCCGGCGGCGTCATAGCAGTAGTAGAACGAGACCGGGTTGAAGAGGTAGCCGGCGACCCGGGGAAGCGTGACCAGCACGACCCGGCCGCCGGGAATCTCGACGCCGTGGGTCCCCAGGAAGGCGAGGACGCGGGCCTTGAGCCCGCCGGCCGGCCCCGCGGCGGCGTGGCCATTGTGGAGCGCCTCGACGGTCGGCAGGTAGTCGCCCTCGCGGAAGCTGTAGAGGTTCCGGCCGTTGACCGAGAGCAGGGGGTTGCCCCGTCCCAGGACCGGGAGCTCGTCGAGGTCCACCGCCAGCATGAAGATGCGGTACGCAAACCGGTGCGACCTGGGCGCGAACCGATGATGCATGACGTGGCACTCATAGAGGCTGGAACGCACTCGCGGCATTGGATTTGTTTGCGCGGCCATCGTCAAGCAGCCCAGGGGTCGCGGCTGAGGAGGAGCTCGCTCAGGCGGACCGCGGACAGGAAGGCGTCCTCGTGGAAGCCGTAGCGGAAGTAGCTCCCGGCGTAGTAGGTCGAAGTCAGGCCGCCGGAGGCCGAGTTGAGCTGGCCCAGTTCCCGCTGGGCCCGGAGGGCGCCGAGGTTGAAGAGGGGGTGCTCGTAGGCGATCCGCCGGATCACCTTGGCCGGGTCCACGGCCTCGGGCCGGTTGATGGAGACAAAGTAGTTCTCGCGGTCGGAGACGCCCTGCAGCGAGTTCATCCAGTAGTGGGTGGCGGTCGAGGCCTCGCCGCCCGGCCCGCGGTTGATCTCGTAGTTCCAGCTCGCCCACGCGCGCCGGGTCCGCGGCATCACCGAGGCATCGGTGTGCAGGGTGGCCAGGTTCGGCTGGTACTTGAACTCGCCGAGGATCCGGGACTCCTCGGGCCGCGCGTCGGCGAGGAGGGCGAGCGCCTGGTCGGCATGGCAGGCGAGGATCACCGTGTCGAAGGCCTCAACGGCGCCGGAGCGGAGGGTCACGCTGACGCCCTTGCCGGCCCGGCTCACCTGGGCGACGCCCTCGCCCTGGCGGATCCGCCCCCGCCACGGCGCGGTCAGGCGCTCGACGTAGGCGCGGGAGCCGCCCGCGACCGTGAACCACGGGTGCTGGGTGCTGAGCCCGAGGAAGCCGTGGTTGTGGAAGAAGCGCAGGAGGCTGATGGCCGGGAAGGAGTACATGAGCTCCGGCGGGGTGCTCCAGACGGCCGAGCTCATCGGCGCCAGGTAGAGGGACAGGAAGTCGTCGCCGTAGCCGCGCTGCCGGACGAACTCGCCGAGCGTGAGCTCCTGGACCGCGGGGTCCTCGAGGGCCGCGACCGCCTCCCGGTTGAAGCGGTTGATGCTTCCGAGCATCCGGTAGAAGCGCGGGTTCACCAGGTTGCGCCGCTGGGCGAAGAGGTGGTTGAGCGACGTGCCGCAGTACTCGAGGCCGGACGCGGCATGCCGGACGCTGAAGGACATGTTCGTCGGCTTTGTCTCGACCCCCAGGGACGCGAAGAGCCGCGTCAGGAGCGGATAGGTCACCCGGTTGAACACCATGAAGCCGGTGTCGACCGGCAGGGCGCGGCCGGTGCCGGGCTCGTCCACCATGACCGTGTTCGAATGGCCGCCGGCGTGGGCGTCCTGCTCGAACAGGGTGACGTCGAAGTCCTGGCGCAGGAAGTGGCCGCACCCGAGCCCGGCGATGCCGGTGCCAATGATGGCCACGCGGTTCATAGGTGGCTGGGGATCAGGCAATTGCCTGCGGGGTATTGGGGGGAAAAGTCCATGGTCAGGGCGGCTCCTTACATACGGACCCGGGAGCCCGGGGGATGCACGGCAATTGCATCCTGCCCGGATTTCCGCCCCCTTACCCCCATCAGGCGATCTGGCGGTCCGAATCGACCCCGGGCAGCCGCTCGAGGGCCTGCCGGTACCAGGCCAGGTCGGCGGCGTTCAGGTCCTGGATGTACGCCCGGTCCCCGGCGGGGATCTCGTACCGCTCGGTCCGGCGCTCGGGGTTGGTGTTCACCCGGGGCAGCCCGACCTCGTTCTTGACGCCGTAGATTTGGCAGAACTGGGCCATGCTCTCGCCGAAGCGCTCGCTGATCCCGATAAACTGGAATTCATCGACCGTCTTGTTAGCCAGGTAGCGGTTCGAGAGGTTGCGCATCCAGTCCAGCTCGGCGAACGCGCGGAGGCCGAGTTTCTGCTCGTGGAGGGCCTGGCAGCAGGTGTCGCGCATGTCCGGCGCCCGGAGGAAGTGGAAATAGTTCGAGACCACCCGCTCGACGGGGTCCCGCACCCAGGTGAGGAGCTGGCGCTGGGGGTAGAGGCCGTCGAAGCTGTCGCCGAGGAAGTGCCCGTGGATGATCTCCGTCCCCGGCGGCACCAGGTCCGCGCGGGCCTGCTCGCGGCAGAAGATGGCGCCGTAGTTGTACCACACCCGGTCCCCGTACATCCGGTCGAGCACGAGCCGGAAGCTCGTCCCGGCGCACTTGGGCACGTGGATGCTGACGATCATCTCCGGCCGTAGACGCCCCAGACGGCCAAAGGTTTCCCGCGGACCCCCAGAAATTCACCCGGAAAACGGTGCTCCGTCGACGGATACATCGCCCCGGTGCAGCATATCCCGTGCCCCCGGGGCCCGGCCACGGCCCTCAGGACCCCTTGTGGGGGACCAGCCACTTCATCAGCGCCGCTTGGAGCTCGGCCTTGCGGACGGGCTTCGAGAGGTAGTCGTCCATCCCGGCGGCGAGGCACTTCTCCCGGTCGCCGGTCATGGCGTTGGCGGTCATGGCCACGATCCGCATCGGGGAGTGCCAGGTGGCGGTGCCGGCCTGCTCGGCCAGCCGGATCTGGCGGGTGGCCTCGTAGCCGTCCATGTCCGGCATCTGGCAATCCATGAAGACCATGTCGTAGGGGAGCCGGCGCAGGGCGCTCAGGACCTCGTGCCCGTTGCCGGCCGGGTCGGCCCCGAAGCCCAGGCCCTTCAGCTGGGCGAGGGCCACCTTCTGGTTCACGGGGTTGTCCTCGGCGAGGAGGATGCGGGCCGACCCCGGGGGGGCGGGGGCCGCCGGCGCCTCCCCGGGGACCGCGGCCGCCAGCGGCGCCGGCGCCGGCGGCACGAACGCCGTCTCGGCCGCGGCGCGGCCGAGGACGTCGACCAGGGTGTCAAAGAGGCGCGACTGCTTGACCGGCTTGATCAGGTAGGCGTCCACCCCGGCGGCCTTCAGCTCATCCTGGGTGTGCATGTGGCCCATGGAGGTGAGGATGATGAGGCGGGTGGAGGCGATGGCCGGGTCCGCCTTGATCGCCCGCGCGAGCGTCATGCCGTCCATCTCGGGCATCTGCATGTCGAGGAGGGCCAGGTCGTAGGGCTTCTTGTCCGCGGCGGCGGCCCGCAGGAGCTCGAGCGCCTCGTAGCCGTTGGCGGCGCTGCCCTTCTGCATCTTCCAGGCGAAGAGCTGGTGGCGCAGGATCTGGCGGTTGGTCGCGTTGTCGTCGACCACCAGCACCCGCAGGTCGAAGAGGTCCCGGAAGTAGATCTGCGGCGGCGGCTCCGCCGGCCCGGTCTGCTTCTCGATCCGGATGTTGAACCAGAAGGTCGAGCCCTTGCCCGGGTCGCTGTCGACGCCGATCTTCCCGCCCATCATCCCGACCAGCTGCTTCGAGATCGCGAGGCCGAGCCCGGTGCCCCCGAAGCGGCGGGTGGTCGAGTTGTCCGCCTGGGTGAAGGCCTGGAAGAGGCGCTCCTGCACCTCCATCGGGATGCCCATGCCCGTGTCCTTGACCGAGAAGCCGATGACCGCGTGGGTCTCGGTCTCGCTCTGCCGCGAGACCCGCACCACCACCTCGCCCCGCTCGGTGAACTTGATGGCGTTGCCGATCAGGTTCGTGATCACCTGGCGCAGGCGGCCCGGGTCGCCGCGCAGGCGGCGCGGCAGGTCGGCCGGCAGGTCGCAGGCGAGCTCGATCCCCTTGTGGCGGGCCTTCTCCGCGAACATGTCGAGGGCGCTCTCGACCGTCTCGACCAGGTCGAAGTCGAGGGTCTCGAAGGTGAGCTTGCCGGCCTCGATCTTCGAGAAGTCGAGGATGTCGTTGATGATGATGAGGAGGGAGTCGGCGGAATTGCGGATCGTCTCGGCGAACTCCCGCTGGATCGGCTGCAGCTCGGTGTCGAGGAGGAGCCCGGTCATCCCGATCACCCCGTTCATCGGGGTGCGGATCTCGTGGCTCATGTTGGCCAGGAACTCGCTCTTGATCCGCGAGGACTCGAGCGCCACGTCGCGGGCATGCGCCAGCTCGAGCTCGGTCTCCTTGATGTGGGTGATGTCGACGATCACCCCGACCAGGTTCCACCGCTCCGGCCCGAGCGGGTCGATCGAGACGTGCTCGTGGACGCTGAACTGCCGCCCGTCGACGGTGACCACGAACTCCTGGTCGTAGTCGGAGCGGCCCTCGACCAGCGCCCGGCGCGAGACCTGGTTGAGGGTCTCGATCTCCGGCACGATCTGGTCGTTCCAGAGCTCCTGCTGGCCCGGCACCGGGTCGCGCCCGAAGATCCGGCGGTAGAGCACCGACGGGGGGAGGAAGATCTTCCAGTCCTGCTGGCGGTCGGGCGCGCCGGTGACGTCGGCCTGCCAGAGGAGGCAGTCGGCCCCCTTCAGGATCTTCTCGATCTGGCCCTCGGTCAGCTTGCGGGCGACCTCGGCCTCGCGCCGCTTGGTGATGTCCACCACGACGCCGCCGAGCCGCCACTCGTTCGGGCCGGAGGGGCGGATCACCACCTCCTCGCTGAGCCAGCGCAGCCCGTCGGGCCCGACGACCCGGAAGTCGTGCTGGTAGCCGCCCAGGCCCTCCTTGAGCGCGGTCTCGGCCGCCAGGGCGGTGCGCTCGTGGTCGGGGGCCTGGTCGTCCCGCCAGAGGCCGCCGGCGTCCCGCCCGCCGGCCAGGAGGAAGAGGGGGTTGTCGTGCAGGTTCGGCGGGGTGCGGATCCGCCACTCATACTTCTCGCCGACCAGCCGGACGTCGGCCCACCAGAGGAGGATGTTGGAGCGGTCGAGCGTGTCCAGCATCAGGCCGTAGCTCTCGTAGCCGTCGATCCCGGGCGAGCTCTTGGCCGGGACGGCGACCGGGCGCCGCCAGTAGAGGGCGGCGGCCGCGGCCCAGCCCAGCAGGCCGATGGCGGCCAGCGCTCCCATGGGGGCGGTCAAAAACGCGAGGAGCATGCGGAGGTTTTGGCGGGGCAGAGGCCGTCCGCTTCCGCTGGAGGAGGAAGGACGACGGCAGGAAATCCGCCTGCGGAAAGGTGCAAGGACTGAATCGCCGGCCGCCCCCCCTGTCAACGGCGGTTGGCTGAGTAGGAACCCTTACGCCAGCACGCCGGCGACCGCCTGGGCGAGCGCCCGGGGGGTGTAGGGCTTGCTGAGGACGAAGGCCGCCCGGGCCGCGGCCGCCGGGTCGATCGACTCGCGGCTGTAGCCCGAGGTGAGGATGACCTTGAGGTCGGGCTTCATCTCCTGGAGCGCCGCCGCCAGGTCGAGGCCGGAGAGCTCGCCCGGGAGCACGACGTCGGTCAGCAGGAGATCGATCCGCGCCCCGTGCCAGCGCCACACCTCGAGGGCGTCCTCGGCGGACTTCGCCTGCAGGAGCGCATAGCCCTCCTGCTGCAGGACGGCGCCGGCGAACTCCCGCACGTTGAGCTCGTCCTCCACCAGGAGGACCGTGCCGCGGCCCTGGCGGCCGCCGCTGCGGATCCGGGGCGCGGGCACCGTCGAGGGCTCGGCGGTCGTGACCGGCAGGAAGACCCGGAACACCGAGCCGACACCGACCGCGGTCTCGACCTCGATCCGGCCGTCATGGCGCTGCACCAAATCCCGGGCCGTGGCGAGGCCGAGGCCGGTCCCGCGACCCTCCGCCTTGGTGGTGAAGAAGGGCTCGAAGATGCGGGGCAGGATGTCGGCCGGGATGCCGCCGCCGGTGTCGCGCACCGCGATACCGGCGTGCCCGTCGGCCGGGCCGAACACGGAAACCATCAGCCGGCCGCCGCCCCGCATGGCGTCGCGCGCGTTGACCGCCAGGTTGATCAGCACCTGCTCCAGCATGACCAGGTCGACGCTGACCCGCGGCGCCCCGGCCGCGGGCTCAAACTCGACCGCCACGGACTCGCCGAGGAGCCGCCGGAGCAGGACCGCGATCATCTCGACCTCGAGGTTCAGGTCGACGACCTCGGGCCGCGGCGCCCGCCGGCGGCTGAACATCTGCAGCTGGCGGACCAGGCCGGTCGCCTGGTTGCTGGCGCTGTAGACCCGCTTCAGCGCCTCCGCGGCGGCCGGCGAGACGGTGTCCTTCTCCAGCAGCATGCTCACGTAGCCCGAGATGATCGTCAGGAGGTTGTTGAAGTCGTGGGCGATGCCGGTGGCCAGCTTGCCGACCAGCTCCACCTTCTGCGCCTGCACGGGCTCGGTCTCGAGCCGCCTGCGCTCGGTGACGTCGGCGGCCACGCCGACGACGCGCGGGGCGGCGCCGGGCCGGCCCGGCACCGGGAACCCGCGGTCGAGGATCCACCGGACGGCGCCGTCGGGCCGCAGGATCCGGTACTCGACCTGGGAGGGCGAGCCGGCCCGCAGCCGGGCGGCGGCGGCGGCGAGCGCCGGCCGGTCCTCGGTGAGGACCGCCTCGGGCCACCGGCCCCCGGGGGCGAAGAGCGTGTCCGGGGGGCGGCCCCAGATGGTCTCGTAGGCGGGGCTCACGTAGAGCACCTGGCCGGTGCCCGGGTCGCCGGCCCAGAAGACATCCGGGATCGTCTCGGCCATCTCGCGGAACCGGTCCTCCGCCTCGCCGGGCCCCCCGCCGCCGGGTTCCTGCACGGCCTCGAGGATCGCCGCCGGGAGGGACTCGAGGCGGTCCTTGTGCACGAAATCCCGGGCCCCCGCCCGCAGGCCCGCGGCGGCCCGGTCCTCGCCGATCGAGTCCGACACCATGATGTAGGGCACGCCCGGCAGGCGCAGGAGGGCCGACTCGAGGGCGATCATGCCGTCGAAGCCGGGGATCGCGTGGTCGGCCAGGATCAGGTCGATGCCGCCCCGCCGGACGGCGGTCTCAAACTCCAGCCGGTCGGCGACCCGCTCGAAGACGAGGTCGAGCCCGGCGGCGGCCGCGTGCCGCCGCACCCGGTCGTGCTCCTCGGGGTCGGCCTCCAAGTTGAGGACGCGCAGGGGTTCGCGGTTCATCGGGGTCGGGGGGCCGGCTGGCGGGAGACAATGGGTATCCGGGCCGCAGCGAGGCAAGGTTTACCGCCGCCGCTCAGGCGCGCGCGATCGCCAGGACCCCGAAGGCGACGAGGACGGCGCCGGAGAGCCGGTTTACCAGCTGGAGCGCGCGCGGGCCGATCCGGGAGCGGAGGGCCCCGACCCCCGCGCTAAGGACGAGCCACCAGGCGGCCGAGCCGGCGAAGACGCCGAG
>Ga0302196_10002379_pt1 | contig 17542 bp, 17 predicted proteins | sample II_Bog_N1_3_FD_198794 | JGI IMG/M metagenome (GOLD analysis project Ga0302196, IMG submission 198794) | Peat permafrost microbial communities from Stordalen Mire near Abisko, Sweden - II_Bog_N1_3 | ecosystem: Environmental > Terrestrial > Soil > Wetlands > Peat | place: Sweden: Abisko...
CGGCTGCCGAATCTCAGCGACTTGACACTAGGGATTCCGTTCGTGGACAAAAAGGTTCACGAGTTGACGCAGCGACGCAAGGCACAGGATCGCAAGATGGGGTTGGAGACGGCGTATTGCGCTGAGACCGTGGCGATCACTTATGAAGAGATGGGATTGATTGTGACGGATAAGGATTGGAACTGGTTCGACCCGGGCTCGTTCTGGAGCGGTGATGCGCTTCCGCTGGCGCCGGGCTATCAGCTGGGCGCGGAGATCGCTGTCGACTTGGGTTGAGTACTCGGCCGGGTTGGGGGCCTTGCCTTCCCCACCGAGGGGCGGCGGCTCGTCGACCTCGGCCCGATGCGCGCCCAGCCTGACCGTGCTGGCGACCGCGGCGACGGCGCTGCCCAGATGGCCAGACGAGCCGGTCCTCGAAATTGTCATGGCAGTGCTCCTTGCGTCCGCTTATCGTTCCAGCAATCGCAAGGAGCGCCCGCAACCTGCCACCCCGGATCACCTCGGCGTGACTCGAATGCGCGTCTCCGCAAAACCAAATAAGCAATGTGTACTAATCGGTTTTACAGCCGCCCCGCGATAATGTGATCTATCCCACAAACCGTTTGAGGGCGCAGGCGCGACCGCAATCGCAAAGCGATTAAAAGTGATCCAAGCCGCAAAATGCTATTTGCGTGGAAACCCTTACGTATTCGCAGGTGGTCCCGGATCGCCAACTGGCGGTGGCGGCGGAGCGGGTATTCCCGGAGGCGGGGGGGCGTCCGGCGCAGGCGGGGCGGGAGCCACCGCATCGACCAGAATGGGAGGTGCGTCGGGCGGAGGCGGAGTGCCGTCCTGCGACACCGGCAAGAACATGTGGTGGGTGAATCCGGCCTGGTAGGCGCCCGGACCGCCGATGTGCACCCCACCACGTTCGCCACTGGATACCGCGGTCCCGTCTGGCAAAGTGGCCGCCGTGTGACCACCGTTCCACCCGATCACCAAGGCATCGGGTGCCGTTCCATACTGAAAGCCGCGCTGCAACAAAGCCGCTTCTTCGTTCCCGGTATTAAACCTACTTCCAAATACCGGCCTATCGCTTGCCGCATTCGCGACCCACGAAACCAGCCCTGAACAATCGGTCCCGGCGGGGGAATCTCCACCCGGAATATATGGCGTCCCGGAGACCTGATTGACGAGCGACAACAACGTTGCTAAAGCAATCATGCGGAGGGACTTTACCAAAAGTAAACGTCGCATCCACACGGACTTAAGCTTTGTGGCGTTTGTCACGCATTAATTCGACAATAGCATGGGTCACATATGCGGGGTGGTCGGACAAGGGATTTTGGCGTTCCCAGCAAATGTGGATAAGTCTGCGAGCGTCCGCGATTATGCTGTTGAGCTAGCCAGATAACGATTTGATCACAGAGCACGATCTTGGCAGCAACGACACCGGTTACCTAACCACCGGCGCCCCGGGCCAGGCGAAGCCGCAGCTCGACGCCGACCCGTCTCCCAGCTGCGGCATGGGCGTGTCGTTGCGTATCGTTGACCAAAATCCGGCGGGCCAACCTGCACGAGGTACGGTTCGGTCCGTGCCGCCGCGCTACGTCGATCCCCACAAGATGCGAGGCCCGTTGTACAGGGCCAACGTCCGTTTCGGGCGGTCCCGCGCCGGCCAGTTCATCGCGCGTCATATCGCACGTCACACCGATCCGTATTTGTTCCGGCTAACCGGCGGCCGGGTGAATATGGGCGCGATCATCAATGCGCCGCTCATCTCGACCGGGGCGAAGTCGGGTGAGCCGCGGGAAGCGCAGCTGACCTACTTCCACGATGGACCCGACGTCATCCTGCTCGCTTCGAACTACGGGGGAAGCAAGCATCCGCAGTGGTATTACAACCTGAAGGCCCATCCCGAATGCGAATTCGGTGGGGCGAATTTTTCGGCCGCCCTGGTGACCGACGCCGACGAATACGCGCGGCTGTTCGAACTTGCCGAGCGGGTCTACGCCGGGTACGGCGATTACCGCGCCAAGACCGCTCCGGTGGGCCGGGAGATTCCCATGTTCAGGCTCAGGCCGCGCTAGCGCTGCGCGCGAGCGATCCTCGTGTCATCGACGTTTAGGGCGTCTAGGACACCACAGCCGGCAGTCCCAGCTCGGCCATCAGCTTCTCAGCCGACACCGTGACCCCGGTCCGCTCATGGACGCTCAACCGGTCCTTGAGATCCTCAAGTTCGTCGAGTAGCGCGTCGTAGCGTTCGGCCGACACGATCACCGCGGCTGGCGTCGCGTGGTTCATCAGTACAACGTCGACGTCGCGGGACTGACGGACGAGTTCAGACAGCTTGGCGCGAGCCTTGCTGATTGGGACTAGCACGCTCATCGGTATACCTCTCTGCGGTGGCCGACGCGAGTCACTGTGACAACGAGCAGTCCGTCGTCGATGACGTAGACGATGCCGAACACTCCGACACGGACACGGTATGAGGAGTCTGTGCCGGCGAGTTTCGCGCAGCCTGCGGGGCGTGGGTCGTTCGCGAGGGCCATGATGACGCTCATTACCCTGGCCTGGTCGTGCCGCTGCAACCGCTGAATTTGCTTGGCGGCGCTGGTCTCGATCTCTACCTCATAGCCGACGGCCACACCCAAAATTGTACCATAAACATGTACCATGAATCTGGTACAGATTCCCCGTGTTATGGCACTCGGGCAGCGCAACTACTGAATGGAGCGTCGGGACCGCGCCTCGGCTGTTGGCTAAAATGCAGTGGAAATCCGTGGACGAACCTAGGGCTGGTCACCGGACGCTACCGAAGTCAACCAGGAGGATGTCATGGCGGTAAAAGCCGTAGCGCTGATCGTTCTCGCCGTCGGGCTGGCTGCGCCCGCCCACGCGGACTCCACTGACGACGCATTCATCACCAACCTCAGCACCTCCGGCATGAATTACGGCGCACCCGATAAAGCGATCCAGGTCGCGAAGACCGTCGTCTGCGGGACTCTCAGCAATAACCCGAAGACCAGCAACGCCGATCTGGTCGCCAAGGTCGTCAGCGCCACCAACTGGCCGGCAGTTGATGCTGCGTATTTCACTGGAGCCGCCATCCAGGCCTACTGTTCCCAGTACGGCTCCCTCGCCCCGCCTACTGTCCCTGGTACGGCTCCGTCGCTGCCCGCAAAGCCATCGGTTCAGCCAGCGTCAACACGGAATGCCTAACCCCACCAAGCCCGGGCTAGCTTCGTGCACCACTACACGTTGAAGCGGAACTCCACCACGTCACCGTCGGCCATCACGTAGTCCTTGCCTTCCATCCGAACCTTGCCGGCCGCCTTGGCCGCCGCCATCGACCCGGCGGCGATCAGATCGTCGTAGGACACGATCTCGGCTTTGATGAAGCCCTTCTCGAAGTCGGTGTGGATAACGCCGGCGGCCTTGGGCGCGGTATCGCCTTGATGAATGGTCCACGCCCGCGCCTCTTTCGGGCCGGCCGTCAGGTAGGTCTGCAACTTGAGGGTGTGAAAACCCGCCCGTGCCAGCGCATCCAGCCCAGGTTCGGCCTGGCCGATCGATTCGAGCAGCTCGGCGGCCGATTCGTCATCGAGCTCGGCCAATTCGGACTCGATGGCGGCGTCCAGGAACACCGCGTCCGCGGGCGCGACGAGCTGGCGCAGCTCGGCGATCCGCGCGGCGTCGGTCAGCACCGCCTCGTCGGCATTGAACGCGTACAGAAAGGGCTTGGTGGTCAGTAGGTTCAGCTCGCGCAAAACGGCGCTTTCCACACCGGCGCCGAACAGCGTCGTCCCGCCATCCAGCACCTGCTGAGCGCTGAGCGCCGCGTCGTAGACCGGCTTACGTTCCTTGTTGGTGCGGGCTTCCTTCTCCAACCTCGGCAGCGCACGCTCCAAGGTCTGCATATCTGCCAGGATCAACTCGGTTTCGACGACCTCGATATCGGATTTGGGATCCACCTGCCCGGTGACGTGCGTCACGTCGTCGTCGGAGAACACCCGGACCACCTGGCAGATGGCGTCGCATTCGCGGATGTGGGCCAGGAACTTGTTACCCAGACCTGCGCCCTCGGACGCGCCCTTGACCAGGCCGGCGATGTCGACGAAGGTCACCGGCGCCGCGATGATGCGCTCCGATCCGAAAAGCTCCGCCAGCTTTCCCAGCCGGGGATCGGGCAGCTCGACGACACCCTCGTTCGGCTCAATGGTCGCGAATGGGTAGTTGGCCGCCAACACATTGTTGTGGGTCAACGCGTTGAACAGTGTCGACTTGCCGACATTGGGCAGACCGACGATTCCCAGGCTCAGGCTCACGAGGAGACAAGTCTAGGGCTCGTCGGCGATGTCTGGCGACGGCCGTGCGTTTGGTGGCACCCGGGTGTGAATCGCGTGGCAAGAGCCGCGACGCCACGAGGTATTTACAAGCCTTTCGGCTCATTCCCGGTACGGTCTACATGTGTCAACACAGCGGGGAAGGTCGGCGGTAGCGCCGACCCATCGCTCGATCCACCCCAACATCCCGGGCGTGCCGTGGTGGACGGCCCTGCTCATCGCCGTGACCGCCACCGCAATCGGGTATGGGATCGACGCCGGCCACAAGGAGCTGACACACGTCTTCGCCGGCCTCTATATAGCCGGCTGCGTGGCGGCGGTGCTGGCTGTGCAGCAGTCGGGCGTGTTCACCGCGGTCATCCAGCCGCCGCTGATACTTTTCTGCGCGGTTCCGGGCGCCTACTGGTTGTTCCACGGAGCCAAGGTCGGCAATGTCAAAGACCTGCTGATCAACTGCGGTTATCCGCTGATCGAGCGGTTCCCGCTGATGCTGGGCACGGCCGGCGGCGTGCTGCTGATCGGCCTGGTCAGGTGGTTTTTCGGTGGATCGCAGCGAACGACCGTGGCGGCGAACGCCGGGGACGACGCGGCCGCCGCGAACACCGCCGAGGCGAAGTCCTTCTTCGGCGGCATCGCAGCGCTACTGGGCATCGGTTCGCGCCGCCACGACGATCCGGCCGCTGAAGGTGCCGCCGACACGCCCCGGAAACCCGCGCGCGCGCCGCGCAGCAGTCGCTCCACCTCGCGCACCGCCCGATCCGCCTCCCGGCATGCCCGGCCACCGCTGGAAGACCAGCACGAACCTCAGGCCGAGCGCCCACGGCGCAGGCGCCAGGCACCTCCGCGGGACTTCGACCCCGCCGAACCGCCGCGCCGGCCGCGCCGACCCAGGCCCGACGCTGACCCGGACTTACGCACCCCGCCGCCTCGGGATATGCGTCAAGAGCCACGCGCACGCCGTAGCCCCTACGAACGGCCGACTCGCGGCAGCCGGTACGAGCCGGCGGCGCCAGATCACTTCAACCCGTATGAGGCCTATGAGCCGCCGCGCCGCCGCCCCGCGCCAAACGGATCAAACGGATCGAACGGGTCGAACGGCGCCAACCCGACGCACCACCCGATCTCGCGGGTCCGCTACCGCGGCTCAGATACCCGAGACGAACACCGAGACGAGCCTCGCGCGGAACGCGGCAGTCGCACACGGGCTCCCGGCCGGTCCCAGGGCCGACCCCCGGCTGAATCTCGGGAGTACGACTCTTAGGTCGCTTTCCTGATCTCCCGGGGCAATGCGAACACCAGCGTCTCCTGCGCCGTCGTCACCGGCTGGACCATGCCATAACCGCACTCCGCCAGCCGGTCCAGCACGCCCCGTACCAGAACTTCGGGAACAGACGCACCCGAGGTGACACCTACGGTGGTGACACCGTCCAACCACCCGGGTTCGATGTCGTCTGCCCAGTCGACCAGGTGTGCGGCGTTAGCGCCGCCCCCCAACGCGACCTCGACCAGCCGCACCGAGTTTGACGAATTGCGCGATCCGACGACGATGACCAGCTGGCATTCGGACGCCATCGCTTTGACCGCGACCTGACGATTCTGGGTCGCGTAGCAGATGTCGTCGCTGGGCGGGTTCTGCAGCTTCGGGAAACGCTGCCGCAACCGCTGGACAATCTCCATGGTCTCGTCGACCGACAGCGTGGTCTGGGAAAGCCAGACCACCTTGTTCTCGTCGCGGATCGTCACGTTGTCCACCGAGGCGAGCCCGTCGACCAGCTGCACGTGCTCAGGCGCCTCCCCCGCAGTTCCGATGACCTCCTCGTGGCCCTCATGACCGATCAGCAGGATGTCGTAGTCGTCGCGGGCGAATCGCCGGGCCTCGTTGTGCACCTTGGTCACCAGCGGGCACGTGGCGTCGATGGTGCGCAAGTTGCGTGCGGCGGCTTCGGCGTACACCGTCGGCGCGACCCCGTGCGCCGAGAACACCACAATGGCCCCCTCGGGTACCTCGTCGGTCTCCTCGACGAAGACCGCGCCGGCCTTGACCAGCGTGTCCACCACGTGCCGGTTGTGCACGATCTCGTGCCGCACGTACACGGGGGCGCCGTAGCTTTCCAGCGCGCGTTCGACCGTCTCCACAGCCCTATCCACGCCCGCGCAGTAGCCCCGCGGCTCCGCCAGCAACACTCGTTTGCGAGTTGGGTCGTCGGCGACCGACCTCCCCGGTCCCACAGCACCGGGAAATCCCATGTCGATTGTCGGCGGCATGATATTCAGAGTACTTTCCACCGACCTATAGGGCACCTGGCGCCGTCGCCTCACGCACATCTTGGGAGCCCCAGCTTGGCGTTAGCCGCCGCTTGAGGCAGTCTTGGAATCATGGCTTACGCACCATATGGATTTCGGCTGCTGGTCGGTGCGGCGACGCTCGCCGTCGAGGAAACCATCAAACTGCCGCATACCATCCTGATGTATCCGATGACGTTAGCCAGCCAGGCGGCCCACCTGGTGATGCGTTTTCAACAGAACCTGGCGGAGCTGGCCATCAAGGGCGACAGCACTTTAGAGTCCATTTTTCCGCCCAAGGACGAGAACCCGGAATGGGCAACGTTCGACGAAGACCTGCCCGGCATCATTGACGGTAATCCCCTTGCGCTGGCCGATGGCGTCGACGGCGATCGCCGGGCCGAAGGACGGTTCGCCCTCTACTCGCTCGCCGATGGGGCCGAGCCGGCGGACTCCGGTTCCCCGACCAACCCCAAGGCAGCCCGGCAATCGAAGAAGTCGGCGCCGAGCACCGCAACCCCGGAGCCGGCGGTGGCGGCCGAGATCGGCTATCCGGCGCTGACGCTGGCCCAGCTGCGAGCCAGGCTGCAATCGTTGGGTGTCGAGGACCTGGAGGCCCTGCTGGCCTACGAACAGGCCACCCGGGCCCGTGCTCCTTTCCAGACCCTGCTTGCCAACAGGATCACCCGCGCGACCGCGAAGTGACCCGAGCGGCGAATTCGCAGGCGAACTCGGCGGAGAACCCGTTCCCGGTTCGCGCGGTGGCGATCCGGGTTGCGGGCTGGATAGACAAGCTGGGCGCGGTCTGGGTAGAGGGGCAGTTGGCCCAGATCAATTTGCGGCCCGACACCAAGACAGTGTTCATGGTGCTGCGTGACCCGGCGGCCGACATGTCGCTGACCGTGACGTGTTCGCGGGACCTGGTGCTGAACGCACCGGTGAAATTGGCCGAGGGCACCCAGGTCGTCGTATGCGGCAAACCCTCGTTTTACACCGTACGTGGAACATTTTCGTTGCGCCTCAGTGAGATTCGCGCCGTTGGTATCGGCGAGCTGCTGGCACGCATCGATCGACTGCGCCGGCTGCTCGATGCCGAGGGCCTGTTTGATCCCAGGTTGAAACGGCCGATCCCATTCCTGCCCAACATGGTTGGGTTGATCACCGGCCGGGCCAGTGCCGCGGAACGCGACGTCACGACAGTGGCCACCACGCGGTGGCCCGCGGTACGTTTTGCGGTGCGTAACACCGCCGTTCAGGGGACCAACGCCGTCGCGCAGATCGTTGCGGCGTTGGACGAGCTCGATCGCGACCCCGACGTCGACGTGATCATCATGGCCCGTGGCGGCGGCAGCGTCGAGGACCTGTTGCCGTTTTCCGACGAGACGCTGTGCCGCGCGATCGCGGCCTGCCGGACGCCGGTGATCAGCGCGGTAGGTCACGAACCCGATAATCCGCTGTGCGACCTGGTCGCCGATCTGCGTGCCGCGACTCCCACCGACGCGGCCAAGAAGGTGGTCCCTGATACCGCCGCCGAACAGCGGCTGATCGACGACTCGCGCCGGCGCAGCGCGCAGGCGCTACGCAATTGGGTCTCCCGGGAACAACGCGCCCTGGCCCAGTTGCGCAGCCGCCCGGTGTTGGCCGAGCCGCTGACGGCTCTCACGGCGCGCGGCGAAGAGATCCACCGCGCTCGCTCAGCGGTTCGCCGTGACATCACCCGGCTGGTCGGCGCCGAGAGCGAGCGCGTCGGTCACCTGGCTGCCCGGCTCGCCACGTTGGGCCCGGCGGCCACACTGGCCCGCGGCTACGCGGTGGTGCAGACGGTTGCGGCCGACACGATCGCACAACCCCAGATAATGCGGTCGGTCGACGATGCTCCGGCGGGCACCAGGCTGCGGGTGCGCGTCTCCGACGGCGCCGTGACGGCAGTAAGCGAAGGAACCACAAATGGCCACTGAACAAGACAAGTCTGCTACACCCATTAGTCAACTTGGCTACGAAGCGTGCCGCGACGAGCTGATCGAAGTCGTACGGCTTCTCGAGCAAGGCGGACTCGACCTCGACGAGTCGCTGACACTCTGGGAAAGGGGCGAACAGCTGGCGAAAAGGTGCGAAGAGCACTTAGCTGGCGCCCGCCAGCGAGTGGCGGATGCGCTCGCGGCCGGCCAGGCCGAGGAATCCTGACGACCGCCGGATAGCGGGATCATTTTCAGAACTGGAACACGTTCAATTCTTCTCGACTATGCTGCGCCGCTATGGGCAATGAGGCACTGACGACCGAACTCGGCCGGATCCTGGTCACCGGCGGCTCAGGTTTCGTCGGCGCCAATCTGGTGACCACGTTGCTCGACCGCGGATATCGGGTACGTTCCTTCGACCGCGCTCCGTCACCACTACCGCAGCATCCGCAGCTGGAGGTGCTGCAGGGCGACATCTGCGACGCGGCCGTCTGCGCCGCGGCGGTGGACGGCATCGACACGGTGTTCCATACCGCAGCCGTCATCGATTTGATGGGCGGTGCGTCGGTGACCGACGAATACCGGCAGCGCAGCTTCTCGGTCAACGTCGGCGGCACCGAGAACCTGGTGCGCGCGGGGCAAACGGCCGGCGTGCGGCGGTTCGTTTACACGTCGTCCAACAGCGTGGTGGTGGGCGGCCAGAACATCGTCGGCGGCGACGAGACGCTGCCCTACACCACCCGGTTCAATGACCTGTATACCGAAACCAAGGTGGTCGCCGAGCGATTCGTGTTGTCGCAGAATGGCGTTCACGAGATGCTGACATGCGCGATCCGGCCCAGCGGCATCTGGGGCACCGGCGATCAGACCATGTTCCGCAGGGTGTTCGACAGCGTGCTCGCCGGGCACGTCAAGGTGCTGGTCGGCCGCAAGTCGGCCCGGCTGGACAACTCCTACGTGCACAATTTGATTCACGGTTTCATTCTGGCCGCCGAGCATCTGGTTCCTGGCGGTACCGCGCCCGGTCAGGCGTACTTCATCAACGACGCCGAGCCGGTCAATATGTTCGAGTTCGCCCGGCCGGTGGTGCAGGCCTGTGGGGAACCCTGGCCGCGCCTGCGGGTTCACGGTCCCACGGTCCGTGCGGCGATGACGGTTTGGCAGCGGCTGCATTTCCGGTTCGGCCTGCCCGCGCCGCTGCTCGAGCCGCTGGCGGTCGAGCGGCTGTATCTGGACAACTACTTCTCGGTCGCCAAGGCGTCCCGGGACCTCGGTTATCGACCCCTGTTCACCACCGAGCAGGCGTTGGCGGAATGCCTGCCGTACTACGTAGCGCTGTTCCGGCAGATGAAAAGCCAACTCCCCGCAAACAACGCCACCGCCAGACCGCCCGCGGCTGCCCTCAGGTCAGCCTCTGCGTGAGGAATTCGACCACCCGCTTGCGCGCCTCGTAAGCCGGTTGGCCGTCGACCTCACGGACCTCGAGGGTCAGCACCGAGTGGGCCCCCTTGCTGAAGCCGTGTTCATTGCCGGGGCGCGAGTCGATCTCGATCACCTCGAATGCGTCGCCCAGCCGCTCTTTGAGGGTGGTGAACCGTTCCCCCGGCGCCAACTTGTCCTCGCTGAATCGCAAGCCCATGGCGCACAAGCCATCGTTGGCACAGCGATCGGCGATGGTGGACAGCTCGGACTCGCTCAGCCCCGGATCGCGGCGCCGCGCACGTCCCAGGAACAGCGGAACCGACGGCTGACTGAGCACCGGCGCCAGCACGCTGTCGTCGACCGCGGCGGCCAATGCGAAGCCGCCGGTGAAGCATTGGCCGATCACCCCGACCCCCTTGCCCGGCGTCGACGCGTTCAAGTCGCGGGCCAGCGCGCGCAGAAACAACGACACCGGCCGCGCTTTGTTGGTGGCGAATGCCGCGAACTCCTTTGCCACACAGGCCTTCGCGATGCTAGCGGTAGCGTGTACGCCCGTACCCGGCCCACCCGGCCTGCCGAACAGCGACGGAATGGCGACAGTGAACCCCTCGTCCACCAGGTGATTACCCAGACCCAGCACGCCGGGATGGATTCCGGGTAACTCGGGAATCAGCACCACCCCGGGACCGGCGCCCTTGCGATAGACATCGTGGGTGTAGCCGCCACCGGTGAACGGTGCCACCGCCCATCCAGAGAGATCTGCTACGGGTGCGGTCACACTGCCCCTTTTCTTCAGCGCGTCGGGAGAGGCGGCTGGGATTGTGTCGCCGAGGCCAGCGTACGGAACTGCTCGGTGCTGCCGGCACCGGTGATCGCGAGCTGGGCGGCGCCGCCCGGGCCGGCAAGCCTGGTGGTCCAGATCGGCTCGGCGTCCGCCCCGCTTTGGCCTGCACCTTGATAGACGACCCAGCTGGTCCCTGCGACGTCGGTCGCTCCGGTCGGAGCCACAGCGGAATGGATCGAGGCCACCAGCTTGTCCTCGTCGGCGTTGCTCTGGGTCAGGCTCAGATACATTCCGGTCGGGCTGATGTATCCCACAATCGAGGTGGCCGCGTTCAGCCGGTGACCGGTCGACGGATCGGTGCGGCCATTCTCGATACCGCCCCGGCCGCCGGAGTTGGCCTGCCAGCCCGCGGGTAACTGCGGCAGTCGAATGGGGAACCCCAGTGTCGCAGCGTCCGCCCGCAAGGCCGTCGCCACGTTGTATGACGGGATCTGTCCCTTGTTGGTACCGCGCGGCGCGAACGAACACATCCCGACCATGCCGGCCAGCAAGATGCACCCGAGCACCAGCGGCGCGAGCGACCAGAACATGTCGCGGCCGTCCTGCAACAGGCGCGGCTTGGCCGGCCTTGCAACGGGCCCGCGCGCCGGAGCCGGCTCGCCGGACGCCCCAGCATCTGGAGCACCCCCAACGTTGGGCTGCGGTTCGTCGGTCACGGCTCAAGTATCCCAGCAGGATCGCAGCCGGTTGTCACCAGCCAGACTCGATGGCGGCGACCCGCTGCGCCCGGCTGCGCCGCGCTTGCGATCGCCGCTCACGGCCCAGCTCCGACGGACCGATCTGCTTCTGGGACAATCTGCAACCATGACAGTTGCGGGCGCTCCCTCGTCGGGATCCGGTTCATCTCAGGTTCGTCCGCGCGGCGAAGCCCCGGACCGAAACCTGGCCCTGGAACTGGTTCGAGTCACCGAGGCAGGTGCCATGGCCGCTGGTCGCTGGGTGGGCCGCGGCGACAAAGAGGGCGGCGACGGCGCCGCCGTTGACGCGATACGCGAACTGGTGAATTCGGTGTCGATGCGCGGCGTGGTGGTGATCGGTGAGGGCGAGAAAGACGAAGCGCCGATGCTCTACAACGGCGAACACGTCGGCAACGGCGACGGCCCGGAGTGCGACTTCGCCGTCGACCCGATTGACGGCACCACGCTGATGAGCAAAGGCATGCCCAACGCCATCGCGGTGCTGGCGGTAGCCGACCGCGGCGCAATGTTCGACCCGTCCGCGGTGTTCTACATGAACAAGATCGCCGTCGGCCCCGATGCCGCGCACGTGCTGGACATCACGGCGCCAATCGCCGACAACGTCCGGGCGGTCGCCCGGGTCAAGGAACTGTCGGTGCGGGACATGACCGTGTGCATCCTGGACCGGCCGCGGCACGCCCAGCTGATCGCCGACGTGCGAGCCACGGGCGCCCGCATCCGGCTGATCACCGACGGCGACGTCGCCGGCGCCATTTCCGCCTGCCGGCCGGGTTCGGGCACCGACATGCTGGCCGGGATCGGCGGCACCCCGGAGGGCATCATCACCGCAGCGGCGATCCGGTGCATGGGCGGAGCGATTCAAGCCCAACTGGCACCTACGGACGAGGCCGAACGCCGCAAGGCGCTGGACGCCGGCCACGACGTCGGCCGGGTGCTGACCACCGAAGATCTGGTGTCCGGCGAGAACGTCTTCTTCTGCGCAACCGGGGTCACCGACGGCGATCTACTCAAGGGGGTGCACTACTACCCCGGTGGCTGCACCACCCAGTCGATCGTGATGCGCTCGAAGTCGGGCACCGTCCGGATGATCGACGCCTACCACCGGCTCTCGAAGCTCAACGAATACTCCGCCATCGACTTCACCGGTGACAGCACCGCGGCCTATCCCCTGCCCTAAGCCGCCAAATAAGCATTCGACAAATCCCCAACGAACCCCAACGAAGAGGTACCGACTTATGGCCGACAGCCTTGAGGACACGGAATACCGCATTGAGCACGACACCATGGGCGAGGTCCGGGTACCGGCAAAAGCGTTGTGGCGGGCGCAAACCCAGCGCGCAGTGGAGAACTTCCCGATCTCGGGCCGGGGTCTGGAGCGCACCCAGATCCGTGCGCTGGGCCTGCTGAAGGCCGCCTGCGCGCAAGTGAATAAGGACCTCGGATTGCTGGCACCGGAAAAGGCCGACGCGATCATCGCCGCGGCGGGTGAGATCGCCGACGGCCGCCACGACGACCAGTTCCCCATCGATGTCTTCCAGACCGGCTCGGGCACCAGCTCCAACATGAACACCAACGAGGTGATCGCCGGTATCGCGGCCGCCAACGGCGTGCAGGTGCACCCCAACGACGACGTCAACATGTCGCAGTCGTCCAACGACACCTTCCCGACCGCCACTCACATCGCGGCCACCGAGGCCGCGGTGCGTCATCTCATCCCCGCGCTCGAGGTGCTGCACGGCGCTCTGGCAGCCAAGGCCGGCGAATGGCGCACCGTGGTCAAATCGGGCCGCACGCACCTGATGGACGCCGTTCCCGTGACGCTCGGCCAGGAGTTCAGCGGATACGCCCGCCAGATCGAGGCCGGGATCGAGCGGGTGCGCGCGACGCTGCCCCGGCTGGGTGAACTGGCGATCGGCGGCACCGCGGTGGGCACCGGCCTCAACGCTCCCGAGGGCTTCGGCGCCAAGGTGGTCGAGACGCTGGTCGCGCAGACTGGACTCACCGACTTACGCACGGCCACAAACCCTTTCGAGGCACAGGCCGCCCGCGACGGGCTGGTTGAGGCGTCCGGTGCGCTGCGCACCATCGCGGTGTCACTGACCAAGATCGCCAACGATATCCGCTGGATGGGATCCGGCCCGCTGACCGGCCTGGCGGAAATCCAGCTGCCGGACCTGCAACCGGGCAGCTCGATCATGCCGGGCAAGGTGAATCCGGTTCTGCCGGAGGCCGTTACGCAGGTCGCCGCGCAGGTGATCGGCAACGACGCGGCCGTTGCATGGGGCGGCGCGAGCGGTGCCTTCGAGCTCAACGTCTACATCCCGATGATGGCCCGCAACATCCTCGAGTCGTTCAAGCTGCTGACGAACGTGTCGAAGCTGTTCGCCGAGCGCTGCATCACCGGACTGACGGCCCACGTCGAGCACCTGCGCGAGCTTGCCGAGTCGTCGCCGTCGATCGTGACACCGTTGAACTCGGCCATCGGCTACGAGGAGGCCGCCGCGGTGGCAAAACAAGCGCTCAAGGAACGCAAGACCATTCGCCAGACCGTCATCGACCGCGGCCTGATCGGCGACAAGCTGTCGATCGAGGAGCTCGACCGCCGCCTCGACGTGCTCGCTATGGCTAATGTCAAGGCTAACGACTGACCCCATACCCAAGCGCGCCGCAATGACGACGGTGTCGGTGTCGCGCGCATAATTGCAGTGACGCGGTTGCGCGGCTACCTTCGCGGAAGTCGTCGACGAAAGTGAGGGTGGTTCGGCAATGACGTCTCCTCCCGGTGGTCCTTACGGTCAGGATCCCTCCGGATCGAATCCGTATGGCCAGGACCCGTATCGGGGCGGCCCGCCGCAGGGCGGCGAGTACCCGTACCACCCGGGTAGCCCGTACTCGTACCCGCCGGGCGGCTACCCTCCTCAGCAGTTCCCGCCCCAGCAATACCCGCCGGCCGGTCAGCAGTATCCTCCGCCCAACTGGCCAGGTGGGCCCTACCAGCCCGGGCCGCCGAACGGGCCACGCTCGAAAACGCCATGGCTGATCCTGGCCGGTATCGCGGTATTGGGCGTCATCGCGGTGGTGGCACTCGTCGTAATCGGCCTCACCAAGGACAACAACTCGCCCAAGGCCCACCCCTCCGCGCCGGCCACGACGAGCGCTCCGACGTCGCAGCCGATCAATTCGGACCAGAACGCGACCGACTGCACACCCAATGTATCCGGCGGCGAGAAGCCCCCCGGCGACACGATCGGCGCGGGCAAGCTGTCGTTCCTATCCACCGCGGCACCCGGGTGGACGGTGTTCTCCGACGACCAGAACCCGAACCTCATCGGGGCGCTCGGCGTCAGCCAAACGGTGCCCGGCGCCAATCAGTGGGCGATGTCGGCCGAGGTCGCCGTAACCAACTTCGTCACCAGCATGGACGTCTCCGCGCAAGCATCCAAGCTGATGCAGTGCGTGGCGAGCGGCCCCGGCTATGCGAACGCATCGCCCACGCTGGGCCCGCTGAAGACCTCGTCGATCACAGTCGATGGAATCAAGGCCGCCCGGGTGGATGCCGACATCGCGATTGCTGACGCGTCGAAAGGCGTGAAGGGCGACTCCGTCGTCATCATCGCGGTCGACACCAAACCGGTCACCGTGTTCGTGGGGGGATCACCGATCGGCGATGCGGCCTCGGCGGGCGTCATCAACCAGGTCATTGCGGCGCTGAGGGTCACCAAGTCCTGACGCGGACCCGCTAGCCGGGGCCTGCGGGCGCCGACACCTGGGTGGCTTCGGAGCGCCCCCGCAGCACGGTGGAATAGCGTTCTGCCCAGTGGGCCCGTTCGGTCTCGTCGGCTCGCTCGATTGCCGCCGCCGAACAGAGGATCCGCCGGTCCGAGGTTTTCGCCAGGTCGGCCAGCCGCGCGGCCTCGTTGACGGCGTCACCGATCACCGTGTATTCGTAACGGTTTTCGGCACCGATGTTGCCGGCAAACACACGGCCCGCCGAAACGCCGATGCCGAAGTCGACCACCGGTAGCCGGCGCAGTTGGGTGCCCAAACTGCGAGCTGTCGCCAACGCGGCCGACGCCGGCCCCTCGGTCCGCAACGGCGCCCCGAAGACGGCCAGAGCCGCGTCGCCCGCGAACTTGTTGATCAGCCCCTGGTGTTCGTCAACGGCGTCGACGACGATCCGGAAAAAGTCGTTGAGCACCGCGGCGACCTCTTGTGGCGGGCGGCTCTCCGCGAGCTGGGTCGAGCCGACCAGGTCAATGAAAAGCACTGCCGCCTCGACCACATCTCCGGACAGCGATGCGCCCTCTTCGATGGCGCGATGGGCGACGTCGGTTCCGACGTAGCGGCCGAACAGGTCGCGCAACCGGTCACGTTCGGCGAGCCCGGCGACCATTCGATTGAATCCGGCTTGCAGACGGCCGATTTGGGAACGCTCGTACACCCCGACGTAGGTTTCGATGCGGCCGTGTTCGACCTCGGCCATCGCGTCGACGACCTCGCCGATCGGATCGGAAATGGATCGCGACGTCAGGATCATCGTGGGCAGCCCGAGAAGTATTGCTGCCAGCGACACCACTAAAACCGGTACGTCCAACGATGCGTACTTCTGGATCAGCCAGCCGTTGGAGCGAAGAACGATGAGCGTCGCGATCACCCCGACAGGGAGTGCGCTACACATGAACCACAGCATCACCAGCCGCGCGAAAACACTCGGAACCGCCAATCGCGGCTCGCCACCCCGCGTGGCCGCACCCATGATGGGGCGCAGGGTGCGTTGCGCAAGCAGCATCGCCGTCCCCGCGGCGGCCAGTCCGCCGAGCAACACACCCAGCACTATCGGCAGCAGCAACGCAGTGCCGTCGCCACGATTGAAAAGGATCAGGATTGCGCCGGACGCAACCCACGCCGCCAACAGGATGGCCGTTTGGCGGCCGGCAAGTTTCATTGCGGCTTCCCGTTGAGCGGGATTCGGCTCTTCGCCGGCGACGTACCACCGCAACGTGGGAGCAACGCTCACGACGCCGGCCACCACGACGCCCACGATCCCCAGCACCGAGAGCACCAAGAGCGTCGTCGTGTTCTTTTCCAAGAAGTCGACATTTGCCGCGGTGAGCGTTCGACCTCTCAGCGGAATGAGAATGGCGGCCGCGTCGATGACGGCGATGATGTACGACAGAGCAAGGTCGATCCCGTATTGAACCGATAGCCTGCGCGCCGACTTTCGCTGCACGATCACTTCGACCGAACGTCGATTCGTGGTGAATTTTTGCCGGCAAACGCCGCAGCAACTCGATGCCCGGCAGGTGTACGGACTGCTGTTTTAGGCACCGTTGTTCGGCCCGCCGGAATTCTGGCCCGGGATGTCGGTGATCGGGAAGTTGGGCATCGGTTTGGGCGAGGGAGTGTTCGGCAACGTGGGGATCTCGCCGGCCGGGACGTCGTGAAGTTCGTTGGCGGGCGGACCGTTTTGCCGGCTACCGTAACTACTGCCGGGGGTCCGGGACCCAAGCAGTTCGCTGACCGTCACCATCCGGTAGCCGTTGGCCTTGAGGACCGGGATGAATTGGTACACCAGGTCGACGGTGCTCGAGTAGGTGTCGTGAAACAACACGACCGAGCCGGGCTTGATCTGCGTCATCAGCAGTGAGCGTGTCGCCGCCGTATTCGAGTCGTTTGCCCAGTCGAAAGGGATCACATCCCAAAGGATTTCAGCAAGGCCAAACGTGGACGCGGTCTGACGTACTGCGTCGGTGGACAGTCCGCCGGCCGGCCGGTACAGCGTCGGTGCCCGGCCGGTTGCGGCGGTGATCGCGTCGTTGGCCTTGGAGAACTGCGCCGCGATGTCCTCCATGGGGAGCGTCGCCATGTTGGGATGCTCCCAGGTGTGGTTGCCGATCTCCATGCCCGCGTCGGCGATCCGCTTGGCGCCCGCCGGGTTGGCCGCCACCTTATTGCCGATCAGGAAGAAGGTGGCCTTGGCGTCGTTGTCTTTCAGGATCTGCAGCAACCGGT
>Ga0302196_10002380_pt1 | contig 17533 bp, 15 predicted proteins | sample II_Bog_N1_3_FD_198794 | JGI IMG/M metagenome (GOLD analysis project Ga0302196, IMG submission 198794) | Peat permafrost microbial communities from Stordalen Mire near Abisko, Sweden - II_Bog_N1_3 | ecosystem: Environmental > Terrestrial > Soil > Wetlands > Peat | place: Sweden: Abisko...
GGAACAGGACCGTCGTGTAGCCGTTGTCCGGCAGCGTGAAGGTCTGCGGGCAGGTCGCGGGGACCGCCGCGTCGAACGTGAACGGCGCGCTGTCGCCCTCGTTCGTGTCGCCCGCCGTCGCGTCGCCGCCGGCGCCGCCGTCCGGGCCCCCCGAGGTCGAATCCCCACCTGGCGCGTCCGCCCCGGTGGCCGAGTCTCCCGTGCCGGGCAGCCCGGTGTCGCCGCCGGCGTCCGGGCCCTCGCCTCCGGAGGTTTTGCTCGAGCTGCTACACCCCCCGAGGGGGAGAGCGAGAGCGAGGGAAAGCGCTGCGACCAGGGGTAGAGCGACGTGCCTCATGTCTTAGGTGCGGGGGGTAGCACTGGGGTAGGGGTGTCGCCACCGAAAAGGCGGGTCCAAAGGCGGGCGAGGCGCGTCAGAGACGGAGCCCCGTACCTACGCGCAAAGGTTCCGCGCGGATCGGGGGTGCCAAGGTGCGGTGGGACGGCGACCCATGTTCCCGTCATCCCCGCGCGAGGCCTACGCACCGCGTCAGATGGGCAACGGCACGCGCGCGACACCCCATGACACCCGGTCGATGGGCGAGCGCACCCGATTGATAGGCCGGAGCACGCGCGCTCCGGCTCAGGAAGCGCGGTTGATCGGCAGGAGGACGCGCGCTCCGGCCCATGAAACGCGTTTCACAGGCGAGCGGCCGTGCCCGCAGGCCTGGGAGCACTGCCTCCTCCGACCCGGGGGCCCACCTGCTACCATGGGCCCCCCATGAGCGACTCCAACTCCCAGGCCCTCTTCGACCGCGCCCAGCGCGTCATCCCCGGCGGCGTGAACAGCCCCGTCCGCGCCTTCCGGGCGGTCGGAGGGCAGCCCGTGTTCATCGCGCGCGCGGCCGGCGCCTACCTCTACGGCGCCGACGGCGCCCGCTACACCGACTTCGTTGGCTCCTGGGGGCCCATGATCCTCGGCCATGCCCACCCCGACGTCGTGCGGGCCATCTCCTCGGCGGCGGCGAACGGGACGAACTTCGGCGCGCCGACCGAGCTCGAGGTGCGCTTCGCCGAGACGGTGTGCGCGCTCTACCCGTCGATCGAGATGATGCGCGCGGTGTCGAGCGGGACCGAGGCGACCATGTCCGCCCTCCGCGTGGCGCGCGGCTTCACCGGGCGCGACGTCGTCGTGAAGTTCGAGGGCTGCTACCACGGGCACGCCGACTTCCTGCTCGTGAAGGCGGGCTCGGGCCTCGCCACCTTCGGCGTCCCGGACTCGGCGGGCGTCCCGGCCGCCGCGGCCGCCAACACGGCGACCCTGCCCTACAACGATCTCCCGGCCCTCCGCGCGCTCTTCGAGGCGCGGGGCAAGGAGATCGCGGCCGTGATCGTCGAGCCCGTGGTCGGCAACATGGGGGTCGTGCCGCCCGAGCCCGGGTTCCTAGAGGCCATCGTCTCCCTCTGCGCGCAGCACGGCGCGGTGTCGGTCTTCGACGAGGTCATGACGGGCAGCCGCGTCGCGCGCGGCGGCATGCAGGCGCGCGCGGGCATCAAGCCGGACATGACGTGCCTCGGGAAGATCGTGGGCGGCGGCATGCCGCTCGCCGCGTACGGGGGACGGCGCGACATCATGCAGCGCGTCGCGCCGCTCGGTCCCGTCTACCAGGCCGGCACGCTGAGCGGGAACCCTGTCGCCGTGAGCGCGGCGCTCGCCACGATCGCGAAGCTCGACGACGCGCTCTACGCAAAGCTCGAGGCCCTCGGCGCACGCCTCCAGGCGGGGCTCGTGGCAGCGGCCGCCAAGCATGGCATCGAGGCCTGCGTGCAGCGCGTCGGCTCGATGATCACGCTCTTCTTCGGCAAGGGCCCTGTCCGCTCGTGGGACGACGCCAAGAGCTGCGACACGGCTCGCTTCGGCAAGTGGCACGCGGGCATGATCGCCCGCGGCCAGTACTGGCCCCCGTCGCAGTTCGAGGCCGCCTTCTTCAGCGGCGCGCACACCGAGGCGGACATCGACGGGGCCATCTCCGCGGCGTCGTCGTCCATGGCCGAGAGCGCGTGAGCTTCGACCGCCGTGCCGGAGCTGCCTGACATCACGGTCTACGTCGAGCGCCTCGCGGCCCGGCTCGTGGGCCAGCCGCTCGTCGGCGTGCGCCTCGCGAGCCCCTTCGTCCTTCGCACGGTGACGCCTGCGCCCAAGGACCTCGCGGGCGCGAAGCTCGTGGGCGTGCGGCGGATGGCCAAGCGCATCGTGCTCGAGCTCGAAGGGGAGAGGTTCATCGCGATCCACCTGATGAAGGCCGGGCGGCTCCTGTGGAAGGACCCCGAGCCCGGGGCCCCCGCGAAGATCCCGGGCAGGCTGGGGCTTGCGGCCTTCGACTTCCCGAACGGCACCGTCATCCTCACCGAGGCAGGCACGAAGCGCCGCGCCTCCATCCACATGCTCGGGGACGAGGCAGCCCTCCACGCGCTCGACCCTGGCGGGCTCGAGGTCATGGACGCCGACGTCGCCGCGTTCGGCGCGGCGCTCCGCAAGGAGAACCACACGCTCAAGCGCTCGCTCACCGACCCTCACCTCTTCAGCGGCATCGGCAACGCCTACTCGGACGAGATCTTCTGGGAGGCGGGCCTCTCGCCCGTCCGCCTCACCTCGCAGCTCACCGACGACGAGGTGCGCGCGCTCTTCAAGGCGACCCGCTCGACGCTGAAGACCTGGACCGCGCGCCTCCGCAAGCAGACCGGCGACGGCTTCCCCGAGAAGGTGACCGCCTTCCGCGAGGAGATGGCGGTGCACGGCCGCTACGGCAAGCCGTGCCCGCGGTGCAGCACGCCCGTCCAGCGCATCGTGTACGCGGAGAACGAGACCAACTACTGCGCCCGCTGCCAGACGGGCGGCAAGCTGCTCGCCGACCGCGCCCTCTCGAGGCTCCTCCGCGGCGACTGGCCCAAGTCGATCGACGAGATCGCGTGAAGACGCGCCGACCCATCGGGCCGTTTCTCGCGCTCGTGGTGGTGGTGGTAGGCAGCGGCTGCGCGCTCGTGGCGGGCCTGCAGGACCGCGCGCCGTACCCCGACGCGGGACCCGAGGATGCGACGGCCCCGCCCGACGCACCGTCGTTCGACACGACGCTCCCCGGCGACTCGGCCGGCTCGCTCGACTCGGGCACGGCGGACGTGGGGGACGCGGGGCTCGTCTACTTCGACATGACGAACGCGGCCAACTGGGAGACCTTCGACCTCGGCGGCCTCGGTCTACCCGTCCAGGGCTTCTCCGGGGCGATCTTCGACGGGAGAGGCGTCTACTTTCCGCCGCTGTACGGGCCGCTCTACGCCTCCAACCCGGGGATGATCGCCCGCTACGACACGACGGCGCCGTTCGGCGCCGCGTCCGCGTGGACGACGTTCGGTCTCTCGGGCATCGACGCGGGAAACGTCGGGTACGCCGGCGGCGTCTTCGACGGTCGCTACGTCCACCTGTCGCCCCAGGCGAGCCCGACGGACGGCGGCGTCGGCTTGTCGGGGCTCATTGCTCGTTACGACACCGAGGGAGGCTTCGCGGACGCGGCGGCGTGGAGCACGTTCAACACGACCGCGCTGGCGACCACGGCGCGCGGCTTCTTCGGTAGCGTGTTCGACGGCCGCTACGTCTACCTGGTCCCGTACGTCAACAGCCTCGACGGGGGGCCCTACGACGGGCTCGTGGTCCGCTACGACACGACGGCGGCCTCCTTCGGCGCCGACGCGTTTTCCACCTTCAACGTGACGTCCATCAGCCCGGCGGCCGAGGGCTTCCTCGGTGCCGTGTTCGACGGTCGCTACGTCTACTTCGTCCCGCGGGCGAACTCCGTCAGCCACTTCACCTTCGACGGCCTCGTCGTCCGGTTCGACACGGAGGGCTCCTTCGCCAGCGCCGCGGCGTGGACGTCGTTCGACGTCAGCAAGGTGAACCCGGCCGCCATCGGCTTCGGCGGAGGCGTGTTCGACGGGCGCTACCTCTACCTCGTGCCGAGCAACAACGGCAGCCTTGGAGGTTTCGACGGCGTCGTGGCGCGCCTCGACACGACCGCGGCGTTTGGCGCTGCGGGCTCCTGGGCCACGTTCGACGTGAGCACCCTCGACACCCGCGCGGGGGGCTTCGTGGGAGGCGTGTTCGACGGGCGCTACCTCTACCTCGTGCCGAACACCGACGTGGGGGCGGACGGTGGATTCGCCAAGGATGGCACGGTCGCGCGCTACGACACGACGCTCGCCCTGGGCTCGAGCCAGGCATGGACCTTCTTCGACGTGGCGACTATCAGCTCGAACGCCGTCGGGTTCTCGGGCGGCGCCTTCGACGGCGAGTACGTCTACCTCGTCCCGAACTCGTACTCGACGGTCGCGCGCTTCCACGCGAAGAGCCCCGGGTCCGTGCCGCCCACCGTGCACGGCGGCTCGTTCCTCTGAGACGCCGTCACGCCTTGCGCGAGACGAGCCCTCGCAGCCGGGTCTTCACGACGAAGAGGGCGCGCCCGTAGAAGCGCCGCAGGTAGGCGGCCTGGACGAGCACGACGAGCCCGATGGCGATGGCCCGCAGGGGCTCGGCCCGCTGGTAGAGCCGCTCGACGTCGAAGGGGACGTTGGGGTCGGCCGTGTGGATGTCCTTGAAGAAGATGTCGAACGCGAGCGTGACGCCGAGCTCGTTCAGGATGAGCGCCAGCCCGAACCCGTAGAAGATCGCGATGGCCCGGCGCCACCCCGGGCGGAAGGTCAGGAGCGACGCGCACGCCGAGCCGACGAGCGCCGTGAACCCGCTCATGTACGCGGCGCGCAGCACGTCCTCGGGCTCGAACCCCGTGCGGAACGACGCGTAGACGACCAGGCGCACGCCGATCAGGGTCGCCACGAACGCGGCCAGGGTGAGGAACGCGAGGTCCTTCTTCTTGGCGACCACGAGCTCGCGCCACACGCGCGCGAGCGAGCCCTTGCGGCGCTGCTTGTCGAGACCTGCCGCGCGCTCCACCGCCACCGAGAGCCGACCCTCGATGACGGGCTCCTCGGCCACGAGCAGCGCCTCGACGGCGAGCTCCGCTTCGCCGAGACGCTGCGCCAGGACGCGCACGAGCGCCACGGCGACCTCGGGGCGGCGCGCGCGCAGCCGGTCGAACTCGACGTCCGGGATGATGAGGACCTCGACGTCGTCCAGGGCGGTGACCGTCGCCGACCGCAGCTCGCCCGTGAGCGACGACATCTCGCCAAACGCCTGGCCCGGGCCGAGCTTGCCCAGCACCTGACGCTCGCCTCCGCGCGCGTCGACCGACACCTCCGCGTGGCCCGTGATGAGCACGTACACGTCGGCGCCGGACTCGAGCTCGCTCACGAGCGTCGCGCCCTTCGTGAACTTCTGCATCACGGCGCGCTTCGAGAGCTCGCCCAGCGTGTCTGCGTCGACGTCGGCGAGGAACGGCACCTTGATCAGGTACGCGGTCGTCCTCCCGGCGCGGGCGTCCGTGGAGATGCTGGTCGCTTCCTCGGCGCGGCTCATCGCGCGGGTCTCGCGAGGGATTCCGCCCTCATCGCGCCCCCCGGAGCTGGAACCAGGCGCGCCGCGCGAGCCGCGCCCAGTAGCTGCGGAAGTAGGTCAGCTGGAGGAGCACCGCCGCCATGGCGCCCGCGGCGAAGAGACTCAGGCTCTGCGCGTACTCCGGGTTCAGGTTCCAGAAGATCGCGAACTCGTCGAACACGAGGCCGCACCCGAAGCCGAACGCGAACGCGAGGAAGCGAAGCGCCCGCCGTCCGAACGGGAAGAGCGCCGCCAGCCCGGCCGCGCCCACGAGGACGAGGCCGTAATTGAAGTGGTGGACGTGCATCGGGTTGGGGTCGTTGCCCGGCACGAGCGCGAAGAGCTGCTTCTCGAGGCCATACTTGAGGATGAGGGCCACGACGGTGCGCGCGATCCCGAGCGAGACGATGAAGCCCATCAGCATCCAGAAGGGAGGCTCGGACCCGCGCTCGACGACGAGGCGGTTGAACAGCGCGCGCGCCGAGAGGCGCGTGACCCGCGCCCCCCGTCGCCCGATGGCCCGTCTTCGCTCGTCGACCGCGGACCTCAGCTGGTCGGCGGAGAGGTCCTCGGCGTGCAGCTCCACGAGCTGGCGAAGCATGTCGTTCATCGTTCCGAGCTCGGACGCCATCTCGCTCGCGAGCGGCAAGCCGATGGCCGGAAACTTCGCGAGCAGCGCGTCGAGCCCCGCCGCGTCCAGGGTCGCGATGAGCGATGGCCGGCGCGCCGAGAGCTTCCACGGGTGGACCCTGCCCGTGAGCAGCGCGAGGTCCCCTGCGCGGTCGCCGGCCTCCAGGTGCGAGCGGAGGGCACCGGCCGCCGTAACGACCACGAGATCGACCTCGCCCTCGATCACGACGAGCATGCGCGCTTCGCTCCGCGACGCGGCGAAGGCCTGCTCCTCTCCGGTGCCGAGGCGGCTCAGCGCGAAGCGGGCCGCGACCTGCCCGACCTCGTCGGGCCGCAGGCGTTGAAATAGCGACACGTGCGAGAGCACCGACTCGAGCAGCTCCATCTCGAGGGTGAGCCTACCGGACATCGGCGCGACGCCGTCGACGTCGATGGTCCCCGCCCGTCTTCGGCGTGTTTTCAATGGGTTGCCGGGGGTCCCTCTGGAAAAATGCCGCTGTACCAGAAAGAGCTCGGGATACCGCTGCGCTTGCCTGGTGACCCCCCGATCCACGTGTTATCTCGCTACCGCCGCTGAACGAGTGGTTGTTACGCCGTTCTTCCCGCGCCTCACGGCGCCACGCGGTACCCGGATTGTGGAGGGTCGTTCGATGCGTAGCCTACTCGGAGCTCTCGTCCTTTCGTTCGTGGCGCTTGGCTGTGGCTCGGCAGACGCGCCGCCCCTCGGGGGCCCGTACGGCGGCACCGTCTCGAGCCCTGCGGCTCCCTCGTCGGCCGGCGAGGCCACCGGAAGCGGCAGCGGGAGCGGGGCCACGGCGGGCGACCAGAGCACGGGTTCGGCGACCAGCAACACGGGAGCGGGTAACGCCGGCTCGGGCAACACCGGATCCGGCAACACGGGGTCTGGCAACACGGGCTCGGGCAACACCGGGACGGGCACCGGAAGCGGCTCGAGCACCGGGTCCGGGGGCAACACGGGAACCGGCTCTGGGTCCGGCAGCCAGGCGAGCGACACTCCCGACGCTGGCGACACGCCGCCCGTCGTGGACGCCGCGCCTCCGCCCGCCGCCGCGCCCACGTGGAGCCAGATTTACGCCGACTACCTCGGCTCGGGCACCGACGGCCGCTGCACGAGCTGCCACAGCCAGATGGGCAGCGCGTCGGCCGCGTACACGTGGCTGACCAAGGAGCACCAGCTCGGGGGCTCGACCCCGGAGCTCGTGAGCTCCAGCAGCTCCATCCTGAGCTGGTTCGGCGGCAGCATGCCGCCGAGCGGCCCGTCGTCCGACGCCACCGCGACCGCCGCCATGGAGGCCTGGGTGGCGGCAGGTGCACAGAACAACTGACGTGGCTAGAATACCCGCCATGGCAAAAACCGTCGCCCTGCTCTTGCTGGCTGTCTCGTCGGCGGCTTGCACCCATGTCGCGGCGTACGAGCGCGGGCGCCTGGCCAACCCGATGATGACGGCAGATCTAGAGGGAGTGGCCGCCGCCCACGTCTACGACGTCCACGAGGGCGCGGCCGGCGGCGGCTCGCCCACCGCCGGTGGCTGCGGCTGCAACTAGAAAGCGGGCTGGTTTTCGCCGATGGCGGCGCGCTGGCGTCGTCAGGGCTCGTCACCGTACAGGAGTACGGCTCCTCGCCCTTCCTAGCCATCGCTTGCCCTCGGCGAAAGCCAGCCCGCTTTCTGGCGCACGCGTGAGCTGGTTATTTCAGCTGGATGAAGAGGCTGGTTCCGTCGCTGCAGATCGGGATCGAGGGGAGCGCTTGTTTTGCCGGGCCCTTGGTGACGGCACCCGTCGCGACGTCGAAGGTCGCGCCGTGGCATGGGCACGAGGCGCTGCTCCCCGAGATCGTGACCTCGCAGCACGCGTGCGTGCAGCTCGACGAGAACGCCGCGTACTGCCCGGGGCCCGTCGTCACCACATAGAACGTGTTGCCCTGGCAGACGGGATCCGAATACCGAGAGTCCATCAGCGCGGTCGAGCCGCCGGTCGAGCCGAGCTCGGGATGAGCCGACAGGGCCACGACGAGCGTGTTCGCGTTCGTCGTGCACGAGCCCGTGTCACCGCCGCTCGTCATCATGTTGGTGTCGGCGGGCGCCGCCGAATCCATGTCTCCGCCACCACCGCCGCTGTCCTCCGACGGCGGCGGCGCGCCGCCGCTGTCCTGCTCGCCCGAGCCGTTCGGCGGCACGTAAGGAAACTCGCTGTTGCTGCAGCCCAGCGCGGGCAGCGCGGCGGCGGCGAGCCCCACGCCGCCTACCTTGATGGCCACCCGCCGACCTACGTTCGTGATCCCGTCCGCCATTCGCTGAAACCTAGCCTAGGCTGAGGTCCTGTTCCATTGAGCACAGCGGAAGAACGTAGGATGGATCAACGTGCAGCGGAAACTTCCGGGCCGCTCGGCCTTCTCGGTGCTACCCGTGCGGGCCGCAGCGAAGCGCGTGGGGACGCCGCGTCGTTGCTGGCCCGCCAGCCGTGGGCAAGGGTCTCGAAGGAGCTCGCGCTCTATGCGCTCGTTGCCCAGGAGGCCGGGGCCGCGGCCGAGCGCTCGAAGCGTGCCCTAGAGCTCGCGCGAGCCGCGACCGAGCGAGCGTGCGCCCCTGGCGCGCCGCCGTGGAATCCTGGTGAGACGAACCTCTGGACGGTCCTGACGGGCATCGTCGACGAGCTCCTCCCCGAGGACCTTGCCCGCGGCCCTGGCGCGTCTCCACGTGCCGTCGAACGGCAGCGCATCCCCCTCCTCGACAACGGGGCGCTCGACGCCGAGCTCCGCGCCCGCGGGCTCGATCCCGACGCCCTCGCTGGCGAGGGAGTCGCGCTTCGCCGCGAGCTTGGCGCACGGGCCGCCAGCCCGGCCGCGAAGCCCATGTCCGCACCGCCCCTGCGGCGACCGGAGCTGCCCGGCGTCTCCACCACTGGATGGATTGCGCTGGTGGGGGTCGTCCTCGCCACCGTCGTGATGGTCGCCCTCGCTGTTTTCTGGGCTCGTCGCACATGAGGAACGCGGACATGGTCACGCAGTTGCCCGTCCACACCGCGCGCGCTCGAGGGCGACGCCTTCGCGCGTGCCTCGGCTCCGCGCTCGCGCTGGCATTCGTGCTGTCCGTGCGGCCCGCCCGCGCGGTCGACCCTTTCGAGATCCAGGTCTACGACGGTACCGCGGATGCTCCGGGTGTGCCGGGCCTCGAGCTCCACGCAAACTACGTCGCGTCCGGCCTGAGCACCGCGCCGCCGCCCCAGCTCCCCGAGAACCACGTGACGCACCTGACGCTCGAGCCCTCGCTCGGCGTCCTGCCGTGGTGGGAGATCGGAGGCTACTTCGAGACGGCCATCCAGAAGGATGGCACGTTCGACTACGCCGGCATCAAGCTGCGCTCGAAGTTCGTGACGCCCCCGGGGTGGCACCCGCACGTCCGCCTCGGAGTGAATCTGGAGGTCTCGCTGTTGCCCCAGAGCTACGATCGCGACCGCTGGGGGGCCGAGATCCGACCGATCGCTGCGTGGGAGAACGCGTCGTGGATGTTCGTCGTGAACCCCATCGTCGACCTCTCGCTGGCGGGACCGGACGCTTCGGCGGGGCCGACGTTCGAGCCGTGCGGGATGGCCCTCTACAAGATCAAGACCCTCATCTCCGTCGGCCTCGAGTACTACTCGAACTTCGGGCCGTTCTCCGGCTTCGTCCCGCTGCGAGAGCAGGAGCACTACCTCTTCGAGGTCGTGAACCTCCTCTCCGTGAAGCGGCTGGAGCTGAACGTGGGTGTGGGGGAAGGGCTCACGCCCGGAAGCAACGGCCTGATCTTCAAGACCATCGTGGGCTACGAGCTCGACTCGGACGAGAAGCCGTCGGTCGCTCGTGGCGGTATCGTCCCGCGCCGCTTCTGAGAGAGGCGGCCTTTGCTGCCCTCGGGGCTTTCGCGGGTGGAAACATGCGCCGCCGGTGGAAGCTTCGACTGGCTCCGAGATGTGATCTGGTCCGGTTCCGCGGGATCGCGTTAGAGTGCCGACCCTTAGGCCAGTGGATTCATGCAACTAGCTTGTCACGCAAGAGGTCGCGCGGGGTCGACTCTGGCCGTCGTCCTCGGTCTCGCCGTCGCCCTCGGCGCCCGGTCCGCCGCCGCGGCGGACGACGCGCCCGGCGATACCCAGGACACGGGCGACAAGCCCCCCGAGAAGCCGCCGTCCAAGGCCGACGACGAGAACAAGCTCCCCGACTCGAGCACCAAGCGCTTCTCGTTCGAGGCGGCGACCTACACGGATACGGACCACATCACGGTCCTTACCCCGTCGATCGCCGCGACCATCGAGAACGTGACCCAGGGCGCCACGCTGCGGGGCAGCTACCTCATCGACATCGTCTCCGCGGCGTCGGTCGACATCGTCTCGACGGCGTCCAACCGCTGGTTCGAATCGCGGCACGAGGGCGCGCTGGGCTTCGACTACAAGCCCCACGATCTCGGCATCTCGGTCGGCGGCTCGATCTCGAGCGAGCCTGACTACGTCTCGTACGGCATGGGCGCCGTGGCGACGTACGAGCTCGACGAGAAGAACCTCGGTCTCTCGTTCGGCTACGGCTACAGCCACGACACCGCAGGACGCGCCGGCACGCCCTTCTCGATCTTCTCGCGCGTCCTCGAGCGCGGCACCTTCAACGGCGGCGTGAGCCGCGTCATCGACCGCTCCACGGTCGGCTCCCTCTCGGGAGACGTGGTCATCGAGAACGGCGACCAGTCGAAGGTCTACCGCTACATCCCGATGTTCGCCCCCAACGTTGCCTTGACGGTGCCGAACGGCGCATCGATCGCCTGGGTGACGGCGAACCGGCTGCCGGAGCGCCCGCTGGAGCAGCTGCCGCTCGAGCGGCGGCGCTTCGCGCTCACGGGGCGCCTCGCGCATCGGTTCGACTCGTCGACCCTGCGCGCCGAGGAGCGACTCTACGACGACAGCTGGGGCCTCATGGCGTCGACGACCGACGTGCGCTGGATCTTCGACATGGGCAAGCGCCTCGCCCTGTGGCCTCACGTGCGCATCCACGCCCAGAAGTCGGTCGACTTCTGGCAGAAGGCGTACGTCTCGGGGCCCGGGCCGGGCTGGGACTTGCCCGAGTACCGGACGGGCGACCGCGAGCTCGGTCCCCTCTGGACGGCCGACGGCGGGGGCGGGTTGCGATTTTACCTCGGGAGCAAGGTCGAGCCGCGCAGCTGGTCGCTCACCGTGCAGGGGGACGTGATGTACACGTCGTACCTGTTCGATCTGTACCTGACCTCGCGCCTCGCCGGGCTCGCCTCGCTCTCGCTGGAGACCGAGCTATGACCCCGACGCTCGCCCCCGTGCTCGCCTGGCTACGGCACACCCGCCGGCCGATCGTCCTGGCGATCGTCGTCGTCGGGGCGACGTGCGCCTTCGCGTGCTTCGTGAACCCCATCCACGATCAGGAGGTCGCTGCGCTCGGGCCCGAGACGGGTGGTTCGCCGGGGCCGCTGCACCGCCCGGGGCAGCCTTGCCTCGTCTGTCACGGCGGCATGGGCCCTGCGTCGCAGGTCTTCAGCGTCGCCGGCACCATCTATTCCGTCCGGCCCAGCGCCGAGCCGGGCGTGCCTCCTTCCGGGCTGCAGGGCGCGGCCGTCGAGCTGGTCGACTCCCACGACGCAGGCATCGGCCTCGGCACCAACGCGGCCGGCAACTTCTACGTCTCGCCGGGTGAGTACGAGCCCTACTGGCCGCTTCACGCGAGCGTCTCCCTGGGCACGTCGAGCGCGACCATGATCGGCCACATCGGTCGCAACGGGAGCTGCGCCTACTGCCATGTCGAGCCAGCCAGCGCCTCCTCGCCGGGCGCCGTGTACCTGTATTACGACCAGTCGAGCGAGCCCGATGGAGGCGCCCCGTGACGGCCAAGCACGCACTCAGCGTCGCCGGGGCGGCCGCGTTCGCGGTCGCCATCGTGGGCGCGGCGGCGTCCTGCGCGGACGTGCCCGCCGACGCCCGGATCGGGCTGACGGAGCCCAGCGCCACCCAGTTCGCCCCCGTGGGCAACCTCCTCGATCACCGCTGCGGCTCGCTCGACTGCCACGGCAACGCGCGGCGCAACCTCGTCATCTACGGCTGCGAGGGGCTCCGGCTCGAGCCCGCCGATGACGCGGGGCCGTTGCTGACGCCCGGCTGCCGGAGCTCCGGCGGCACCGATACGACGGGTCCGGCGACGCAGCCCGGCACGGAGCTGTACGCGACCTACCGTTCGCTCGTCGGTCTCGAGCCCACGGTCATGAGCGAGGTCGTCACGGGCGGAGGAGCCCACCCCGAGCTTCTCACGTTCATCCGCAAGGCCCGGGGCTGGGACGCCCACAAGGGGGGACAGATCTGGGACGCGGGTGACACCTCCGACGACTGCGCGACGTCGTGGCTCACCGGGACGACGGACACGACCGCCTGCAGCACCGCCCTCACGACCACTCCATGATCCGTCGCTCGCTCGCCTTCGCGCTCTTCGCGCTCGCCGCGCTTCTCTTCGTGTCGCCACGTCCGGCGTTCGCCGCCGACAAGCGGGTCGAGGCCGCGGCGAAGGAGGCGTTGCGGCGCGCGGAGCAGGAGTTCTCGATCTCCGACTACGAGAAGGCCATCGGGCGGCTCGAGCGTGCCCTGCGGGCGTGCGGCGCGAACAAGTGTGTCCCCGGGACGAAGGCGCAGCTCTGGCGCGACCTCGGAACTATGCAGCTGCGCAAGGGTGAGCGAGACGACGCCTTCACCTCCCTCAGCAACGCGGTCAAGCTCGACCCCAAGCTGGATCTCAACCCGGCCTACGAGGCCGACGACACGCGCGCGCTCTGGGAGGCCGCCAAGGAGCTCGGATCTGCCGAGGGCGCTCCCCAGCCGACGGGCGACTTCGAGCACACCCCGGCGACGGAGCAGGCCATCCGCACGCCGCTTCCCGTGTACGTGGAGTTCGCGGGGGCGACGGCGCCGGCGCAGGTCGTCATCAAGTACAAGGCGACCGCGAGCCCGGCCTGGAAGAAGCTCACGCTGGCGCGGAAGGGCAAGGGCTGGGGCGGCCTCATCCCGTGCGGCGACGTGAAGCTCGGGGTGATGCGCTACTACGTGCAGGGCTTCGACCCTCACGGCGATCCGGTGCTCAACTCGGGAGACCCGAAGCGGCCGTACAGCGTCCCCATTCGCCCCACGATCTCCGGCACGCCGCCGAGCCTGCCTGGCGCCGCACCGCCGTCGCGTTGCAGCGAGGCGGAGGCCCTAGCGCCGGTGGCCGGCGAGCCGGCCGTGCCCGCCTCCCTCCAGGAAGACGGAGGCGAGTGCTCGGCCGACGCGCAGTGCAAGAGCGAGGTCTGCGAAGCCGGCAAGTGCGCCGCCCGCGCCCACAAGAAGGCTGGCGGTCGGCAGTTCGCGCGCCTGTGGATCGGGGTCTCCGGGTCGATTGACGCCACGACGATGCCATCGGCGAACGACGTCTGCCTTCGCAACGCCAGCGGCGGACCCGTCAACTCCGCGGGCTACTACTGCACGGATCCAAACCGCGGCCTGGACTACCCGTCGGGCCCCGCGCAGAACGCCGCCCTCAGCCCGGGCACAGCGGGTCACGCGAACGGCGGCATCTACTCCGGCGACATCCGCGTGCTCGTGACGGTGGACTATGCGGCCACGGGCAACCTGCTCGTGGGCGGCCGGGTCGGATACGTGCTCGGTCAGTACACGGGAAACGCAGCCGTGAACGACGGCAAGGCATTCGGACCGTCCGTCCACGCCGAGGCGCGCGCGACCTACATCTTCGGCGAGGACCCGCTCGTGCGCTCCGGCTTCGCCCCGTTCATCTTCGCGGCCGCCGGCGCCGCGCCCTTCGACGCGAGCCAGACTGTCATGGTCACCGAGTCCGGCGTCGCAGGCCAGCGCCCCGTCCTCGCGTGGGTCACGGGCGGCCCGTTCTTCGTCGCGGCCGGCGGCGGAGCGCGCTACGCCTTCTCGGCGCGCGCTGCCTTCCTCATGGGACTGAAGGTCAGCGCGGCCATCGGCGGCTCGGGGGTCTTCCCCACGGTCGCCCCCGAGCTGGCGTTCCAGATCGGGCTCTGAGATCCGTAGCTCGAGCGTCACCTATCGCAGCGTGAGCGGCACCGGCCTGCGCAGGATCCGCAGACGGTACCGCGAGCGTTAGCGAGCGGTGATCGGGGGGCTGCGACACCGCTCGCTCACGCTCGCGGTACTGTGTGGTCTAGCTCCTTGCTTGCTAGGCGGTGCCTGCAGTCTCCTTGGTTCCGCCCTTCTGGCGGAGCGCGGCCTGGGCGGCGGCGAGGCGGGCGATGGCGACGCGGAAGGGCGAGCAGCTGATGTAGTTGAGCCCAGCCTTCTGGAAGAACCCGATGCTCGTGGGGTCGCCGCCGTGCTCACCGCAGACTCCGAGCTTCAGGCCCGGCTTCGTCTTGCGCCCGCGCTCGATCGCCATCGTCACGAGCGCGCCGACGCCCTCCTGGTCGAGGGACACGAACGGATCCTTCGGCAACACGCCGGCCTCGATGTACGCCGGCAAGAACTTCCCCGCGTCGTCCCGCGAGAGCCCCATCGTCGCCTGCGTGAGGTCGTTGGTGCCGAACGAGAAGAAGTCCGCGACCTCCGCCATCTGGCCCGCCACCACGGCCGCGCGCGGCAGCTCGATCATCGTGCCGAACGAGAACTTCACGCCCTCGGTTCCCTCTCCGAGCACCTCGGCCTTCACCCGCTCGACGATGGCGCGCGTCTTCTCGAGCTCCGCCCGCGTCATCGCAAGCGGGATCATGATCTCGGGGTGGACGTCCCCGCCTTCCTTGGCGACGGCGGCCGCCGCCTCCAGGATCGCCCGCACCTGCATCGCGTAGATCTCGGGGTAGGTGATGGCGAGGCGGCACCCGCGGTGGCCGAGCATCGGGTTGAACTCGTGTAGATCCTTGGTTCGCTGCCGGAGCTTGTCCGCGGAGACGCCCATCACCATGGACAGGTGCTCGAGCTGCCGCTCGTCGGTCGGCAAGAACTCGTGCAAGGGCGGGTCGAGCAGGCGGATCGTGACGGGCAGCCCCTTCATCTCGCGGAAGATGCCGATGAAGTCCTCGCGCTGGACGGGGAGCAGCTTCGCCAGCGCGCGCTCGCGCTGGTGGACCTCGTCCGAGAGGATCATCTCGCGCATCGCCGCGATCCGGTCCTCTTCGAAGAACATGTGCTCGGTGCGGCAGAGGCCGATACCCTCCGCCCCGAACCCTCGGGCCGTCCGGGCGTCGAGGGGCGTGTCGGCGTTCGCGCGCACCTTCATCGTCCGGGCCGCGTCCGCCCAGACCATGAGCTCGCCGAACTCCCCCGTCAGCGCGGCCGCCACCGTCGGGACGGCGCCCGCGTAGACCGAGCCCGTCCCTCCGTCGAGCGTGATGATGTCGCCCTTCTTCAGCGTCACCGTCTCGGTCGGGCGACCGCTGTCGTCGTAGACGCTGATGGTCATCGTCTGCTGCTCGTAGCTCACGCTGATGGCCGAGCAGCCCGCGACGCACGCCTTGCCCATGCCGCGGGCGACGACGGCGGCGTGGCTCGTCATGCCCCCGCGCGCGGTCAGGATGCCGCGGGCGGCCTTCATCCCGTGGATGTCCTCCGGCGACGTCTCGACGCGCACCAGGATGACCGGCTTGCCCTGCCCCGCGCGGCGCTCGGCCTCGTCCGCGCTGAACACGATGTGCCCCTGCGCCGCGCCCGGGCTCGCCGGCAGCCCCTTTGCGAGGAGCTTGTAGGGCGCGTCACCACCGGGGGCGGTGCGGGTGAACCGCTCGTCGAGCGTCGGGTGCAGGAGCTGATCGAGCGAGCCCGCGTCCACGCGGAGCACGGCCTCCTCCTTCGTGATGAGCCCCTCCTTCGCCATCTCCACGGCGACGCGCACCGCCGCTCGCCCCGTGCGCTTCGCCGCGCGACACTGGAGCATGTACAGCTTGCCGGTCTGGATCGTGAACTCCACGTCCTGCATGTCGCGGAAGTGCGACTCGAGCTTCGCGCACGTCTTCGCGAGCTCCTCGTAGGCCTCCGGCATCTTCTGCTGGAGCGAGGGATGGGTGGGATCCTTGCTCTCCTTGCCCGAGAGCGGGAGCGGCGTGCGGATGCCCGCGACGACGTCCTCGCCCTGCGCGTTCGGCAGCCACTCGCCATAGAGCTTCTTCTCGCCGCTCGACGGGTCGCGCGAGAAGGCGACGCCCGTGGCGCTCGTGTCCCCCATGTTGCCGAAGACCATCCCCTGCACGCTGCACGCGGTGCCCCACGTGTCGGGGATGTCGTTCATGCGGCGGTAGATGACGGCGCGGTGGTTTTTCCACGAGCGGAAGACCGCGTCGATCGCGCCCGCGAGCTGCTCCTTCGGGTCGCTCGGGAAGTCCTTCCCCGTCGCCTTCTTCACGATCTCGAGGAACTCCGCGGCGATGAGCTTCCACTGCTCGGCCGGCAGCTCCGCGTCCGGCAGGCGCCGCTTCAGCTCCTCGGCGTTGATGCGCGTCACGTCGATGCCCTTGGCCTTTGCCGTGCGCCCGCGAGCCTCCTCGACCGCGCGCTCGAAAAGCGCCTTGCTCACGCCGAGGGCGACGTCCGCGTACATGGCGATGAAGCGCCGGTAGGAGTCGAAGACGAAGCGCGGGTTACCCGTCTTCTTCGCGAGACCCTCCGCGACGGCGGCGTTCATGCCGAGGTTCAGGATGGTGTCCATCATGCCGGGCATCGAGGCCCGCGCGCCGGAGCGGACGCTCACGAGCAAGGGCGCGCCCGGATCCCCCAGCTTGCCCCCAAGGTCCTTCTCGAGCTTCGCGAGCGCGGCCTCGATCTGGTCGTGGGCGCCCGGGACCGCGAAGGCCGGCTTCCCGGTCTCCACGCAGGCGAGGCAGAGCTCGGTCGACAGCGTGAAGCCGGGCGGCACGGGCAGCCCGAGCGCCGTCATCTCGGCGAGGCCTGCGCCCTTGCCGCCCAGCAGATCGCGCCGCTTGGGGTCTCCCTCTGCCTGGCCGTTACCGAAGGAGAAGACGTACTTCGTGCCGTGCGTCGTCATGGCGCCTCGTAGAGGTTCTGCGTTCCGCGTCGAAACTGAGTCCACGCATGTGTTAAACGCCTCCCCAGGCGGCTGCAAGCCAGGAGCGCTCGCGGGGCCGCCGATTCGTGAGGGCCGCTCGCGCTAGTCGAGCTGCCCGGCGCGGGCCGCTCTCTCCATGCGCCGGTGCACGACGTAGCTGCCCACGAGCGCGGCGGACCCGAACGCCGCGAGCAGGGCGAGGACGACGATCGGCGACTTCCAGGCGCCTGCGCCGGTGATGCGGGCCAGGCGGAGGAGCTCCGCGTTGACCCGCTCGGCGTCGCGCAGGCGCTGCTCGAGGGCCTCGTCGGTGGCGT
>Ga0302196_10002386_pt1 | contig 17509 bp, 14 predicted proteins | sample II_Bog_N1_3_FD_198794 | JGI IMG/M metagenome (GOLD analysis project Ga0302196, IMG submission 198794) | Peat permafrost microbial communities from Stordalen Mire near Abisko, Sweden - II_Bog_N1_3 | ecosystem: Environmental > Terrestrial > Soil > Wetlands > Peat | place: Sweden: Abisko...
TCGCCGGCCCCTCGCCGGACCCGACCTTCTCGCCGATATAGAGCATCGGCGCCTCGTCGCGCTCGCCCTCGCCGATGACGATCTCGCCGTCGATCGCCAGCGTGTTCAGCGCCGTACGCATGGCGTCGACCGCCGCCTGATCGGCGGCCTTCTCATCCCCGCGCCCCACAAGCGCCCAGGCGGCGATGGCGGCGGCCTCGCAGACGCGCACGGCGTCCAGCACCAGGCTGCGGTCCAGATCGGGTGAGCTCATGGGGTCGGATGTCCTTGGGCGGGGTCTCGGCGGGTCAAGCGCGGCCGCTGCGATGGGTGGATTGAAGCCGATCGACCGACACGGCCTGGGCCGCGGCCTCAATCACCCGGATGAAGTCCTGGGCCTTGAGCGAGGCGCGGCCGACCAAGGCGCCGCTGACTTCGCGGGCGGTCAGGATCTCGCGGGCGTTGTCTGGATTGACCGAGCCGCCATAGAGGATCCTGACCCGTCTGCCGCCCTCGCCCAGCCGCCGGATCAGGGTCTGGCGAATGGCCTGATGCATTTCCTCGATCTGGGCGATGGTGGGGGTTACGCCAGTGCCGACCGACCAGATCGGCTCATAGGCGATAGCGATCCGCGTCGCCGGATCATCGATAGCGCTCAGATGCGGCAAGGAGGCGGCAACCTGGCTGCGGACCACATCCAGTCCGCTGCCCAGCTCATGTTCAGCGTGGGATTCGCCGACGCAGATCAGCGGCTGCAGTCCCGCGCGAAGGGCGGCGCTGGCCTTCGAGCGGACGACGATGTCGGTCTCGCGGTGGGCCCCGCGGCGCTCTGAATGGCCGACGATGACCAGCTTGGCGCCGGCGTCGGCCAGCAGTTCAGCGCTGACGTCGCCGGTGAAGGCGCCGTCGGGCTCCGGATGGCAGTCCTGCCCGCCGACCATCACGCCGGCCGCGTTCAGCGCGTGGGCCAGTCGATGGACCAGGGTGGCGGACACGCACAGGCCGATTTGAACCCGGCCGCGGCTGCGCGCGATCAGGCCGGCCAGGGCCGCCGCTTCGGTCAGGGCGGTGGCCGCGCCGTTCATCTTCCAGTTGCCGACCACCAGCGGGCTGAGGCGGGGTTCGTCGCGCGCTGGAGACGCGCTGGCGTCGACGTCGACCGGCGCCGGCTCGCTCCGCCCGCTTGCGCCCGAGATCGGCTGCAGACTGTTCATCGTGTGGCCTGGCCGCTGCGAATGGTGGGAGCGAGCTCGCCGGCGGCGTAGCGGCGCGCCATGGCGTCAAGCGGCAGCGGCTTGATGTGGGCGGCCTGGCCGGCGGCGCCGAATTCCTCGAACCGCTGTTCGCAGACCTTGCTCATCGCCGCCATCGCCGGCTTGAGATAGCCACGCGGGTCGAACTCGTCCGGGCGCTCTACGAACACCTTGCGGATGGCGCCGGTGAAGGCCATGCGAAGGTCGGTGTCGATATTGATCTTACGCACGCCGTGCTTGATGCCGCGCTGGATCTCCTCCACCGGCACGCCCCAGGTCTGCGGCATGCGGCCGCCGAATTCATTGAGCACGTCCTGCAGGTCCTGCGGCACCGAGGACGAGCCGTGCATCACCAGGTGGGTGTCGGGCAGGCGACGGTGGATCTCCTCGATCACCCCCATGGCCAGGATGTCGCCGTCCGGCTTGCGCGAGAACTTGTAGGCCCCGTGCGAGGTGCCCATCGCGATGGCCAGGGCGTCGACCTGGGTCGCCTGGACGAACTCCACCGCCTGGCCCGGATCGGTCAGCAGGGCGTCATGCGACAGCACCCCCTCGAAGCCATGTCCGTCCTCGGCCTCGCCCATGCCCGATTCGAGCGAGCCCAGCACGCCCAGCTCGCCCTCGACCGAGGCGCCGACCCAATGGGCCATCTCGGACACCCGGCGGGTGATCCGAAGATTGTAGTCAAAGCTGGCCGGGGTCTTGCCGTCGGCCTCCAGCGAGCCGTCCATCATCACCGAGGTGAAGCCGTTGCGGATGGCGGTGGCGCAGGTGGCTTCGCTGTTGCCGTGGTCCTGGTGCACGCAGATCGGAAGCTGCGGATAGATCTCGACCAGCGAATCGATGATCCCCTTGAGCAGGATGTCGTGGGCGTAGGCGCGCGCGCCGCGGCTGGCCTGCAGGATCACCGGGCTGCCGGTCCGCTGAGCGGCCTCCATGATCGCGCGGCCCTGCTCCATGTTGCTGATGTTGAAGGCCGGCAGGCCATAGCCGCGCTCGGCGGCGTGGTCCAACAACTGTCTGAGTGCGACGCGCGCCATCTAAGCTCTCACGGTGACGGGGACAGGGGACATCAAAGGGGCTGAAGGACTAGCGGGTCTCGCCGGCCAGGCGGGGGCCGGTCGGCGCTTCATTGGCCGCCCGCGCCTGGATCGCCGCCTGGGCGGCGGCGAGGCGGGCGATCGGGACGCGGAAGGGCGAGCAGGAGACGTAGTCCAGGCCGACCGTCTCGCAGAAACCGATCGAGGCCGGATCGCCGCCATGTTCGCCGCAGATGCCCAGCTTCACCGCCGGGCGCACCTTGCGCGCCCGCTCGGCGGCGATGCCGATCAGGTCGCCGACCCCCTCCTGGTCGAGGCTGGAGAACGGGTCTTTCTCGAAAATGCCCTTGTCCATATAGGCGCCGAGGAAGCGGCTGGAGTCGTCACGGCTGATGCCGAAGGTGGTCTGGGTCAGGTCATTGGTGCCGAAGGAGAAGAACTCGGCGGTCTGCGCCAGGTCGGCGGCGCGCAAGGCCGCGCGGGGCAGCTCGATCATGGCGCCGACGGTGTAGGGGACGGATGCGGCCTTTTCCGCCAGCACCGCCTGGGCCACCCGGTCGGTCAGGGCGCGCAGATAGGCCATCTCCTCGCCCTTGGCGACCAGGGGGTGCATGATCTCGACCAGCGGCGCCGGGGCGCCGGAGGCGGTGACCTCGCAGGCCGCCTCCATGATCGCCCGCACCTGCATCTCGTAGATCTCCGGAAAGGAGACCCCGAGTCGGCAGCCGCGGTGGCCAAGCATCGGATTGGTTTCAGCCAGCTCGCGCGCTCGAACCCGCAGCTTGTCGCCGTTGAGGCCGGTTGCTTCCACCATGGCCTGGATCTCTTCATCCGTATGCGGAAGAAACTCGTGCAGCGGCGGATCGAGCAGCCGGATGGTCACCGGCAGGCCCTGCATGATGTTGAATAGCTGGATGAAATCGGCTCGTTGCATCGGCAGGATCTTGGCCAGCGCGGCCCTGCGGCCGGCCTCGTCGTCGGCCAGGATCATCTCGCGCACCGACAGGATGCGGCCGGCTTCAAAGAACATATGCTCGGTGCGGCAAAGACCGATGCCTTCGGCGCCGAACTGACGGGCGGTGCTGGCGTCGAGCGCGGTCTCGGCGTTGGCGCGCACCTTGAGCCGGCGGGCGGCGTCGGCCCAGCCCATCAGGGTGGCGAACTCGCCGGTCAGGCTCGGCGCGATCATCGCCACCGCCCCAGCCAGAACCTCACCGCGTGAGCCGTCGACGGTGATCACATCCCCCTCGGCCAGACGGCGGCCGCGCACGGTGACCACCTTGGCGCGAAGGTCGATATGCAGGTCGCCGGTCCCGGTGACGCAGGGCCGGCCCATGCCGCGGGCGACCACCGCCGCGTGGCTGGTCATGCCGCCGCGGGCGGTGACCAGGCCGCGCGCGGCATGCATGCCGTGGATGTCTTCGGGACTGGTCTCGTCGCGCACCAAAATGACCGATTCGCCGGCGAGGCCGAGCCGGACGGCCTTTTCGCTGTCGAACACGATCTTGCCAGTGGCGGCCCCGGGCGAGGCCGGCAGGCCGGTGGTGACCACGTCGCGCGCCGCGTTGGGATCGATGGTCGGATGCAGCAGCTGGTCCAGGCTGGCCGGATCCACCCGCATCACCGCCTCGTTCTGGCTGATCAGGCCCGCCTGGGCCATGTCCACGGCGATCTTGACCGCCGCCTGGGCGGTGCGTTTGCCGCTGCGGGTCTGCAGCAGATAGAGTTTGCCCTGCTCGACCGTGAACTCCACGTCCTGCATGTCGAGGTAGCGGGTCTCCAGCCGCGCCACCGCGTCGCGGAACTGAGCGAACACCTCGGGCAGCGCCTCTTCCATCGACAGGTTGCGCTCGCCCATCTCCTCGCGCGCCGCCCGGGTCAGGGCCCGCGGGGTGCGGATGCCGGCGACGACGTCTTCGCCCTGGGCGTTGATCAGGAACTCGCCATAGAGGCGCGCCTCGCCCGTCGAAGGATTGCGCGTGAACGCCACCCCGGTGGCCGAGGTCTCGCCCATATTACCGAACACCATGGCCTGCACATTGACCGCGGTGCCCCAGCTTTCCGGAATATCGTGCATGCGGCGATAGTATTTGGCCCGCTCGTTCATCCAGCTGGCGAACACGGCGCTGATCGCGCCCCACAGCTGTTGCTCGGGGGCCTGGGGAAATTCTTCGCCCGTCTCCTGAAACACATAGTCCTTGTAGTCGGCGATGATCGCCTGCCAGTGCTCGGCGGTGAATTCGGTGTCCTCTTCAATCAGCAGCGCCCGCTTATGCAGATCGAGCACCTCGTCGAAGGTCGACGCCTCCAGGCCCAGCACGACCTGCGAATACATCTGGATGAAGCGGCGGTAGGAATCGAAGGCGAAGCGCGGGTCGCCGGACCGGCGGGCGACGCCCTGCACCGTCTCGTCATTGAGGCCCAGGTTGAGCACCGTATCCATCATGCCCGGCATCGAGGCCCGCGCGCCTGAGCGCACCGACACCAGCAGCGGATTGGACGGATCGCCGAAGGTCTTGCCGGTCAGGCTGGCCATCCGCGCCAGGCCCGCATCGATCTGAGCCCGCAGCCCGACCGGATGACGCTGACCGTTGGAGTAGTAGTGAACGCAGGCTTCGGTGGTGATGGTGAAGCCCGGCGGGACCGGCAGGCCCAGGGCGCTCATCTCGGCCAGATTGGCCCCCTTGCCGCCGAGCAAGGCCTTCATTGAGGCGTCGCCGTCGGCGCGGCCGTCGCCGAAATTGTAAACCCAGAGCGTGTCCTGCTTTTCGGCCAGCATATGTCGGGTCTCCCTGCGGCAGGCGCGACCCGCGCCCACCTGGCGTTGGTCATGCGGCCCTGTTCGAGCCTCCATCGGTTGGACGAAGCCTGGCGATAGGGCAAATCCGATTTGCGACTCGGGGATAAGCGCGCGTTATCGCCGTCGTGGTTAATTGAGTGGGGGAGACCCCCAAGAACAGGTCGATGAATAACTGAATTGACTATGCGTAAAAGCGATCATCCTGGCAGTCGGCCGGATGAGACGAAGATGAAGCCAAGCCTTTAGTGGTGCGATGGCCGGGGGCGGCCTCGCCCGCCAGCCTCAGAACGAATGATCGGCGATCTGGCTGGCGGTCGCGCTCCACACCGCCGGATCGGCCGCGAGGGCGTCCAGCACCTGCCTCAGGGCGAAGATGCGGAACGGCTGGCCGATCACGTAGGGCGTCAGGCTAAAGCCTAGCACTCTACCGCCGAACCGATCGGCCCCGGCCTTCAGGTAGTCGCGGGCGCCCAGGATCTGCGCCGCCCAATCGGCTTCCGTTTGGCGGCGGTCAATCAGCAGGGTGCGGTCATCGAGCTCGTTGGACAGGGGAACCGCCCTGATCAGCCCCGCGGCCGTGGTCATCGCCGTGGGGGTCTCGTCCTGCTCCCAGTCCAGACAGACGTCGAATCCTGTCTCGGCGAGCAGCGGGAGGGTGGAGAAGGACTGCTGACGCGCAGGGCTGAGCCAGGTTCGCGGTATCAGGCCGGCGCTGTCGAAGCGTTGGCGGGCCTCGGCGATCCAGCCGGCCTCGGTCTCGCGCTCCAGGCCGGACCAGTGGATGTGCTCGGGCGACAGGCCATAGGCGGCGATCTCGTGACCGTCTCGCCTCACCGCCTCGACCAGCGGCGCCAGACGGGTCAGCTGATGGGCGTTGATGGCGAAGGTCGCCTTCAGGCCGGTGCGCGCCAGTTCGCGCAGGATGCGAAACACCCCGACCCGATTGCCGTAGTCGCGCGACGTGTAGTGGCGAAGGTCGGGATAGGGGGTGACCATGGCCCCGGGGGACTTGAACGGCTTGGCCGGCGGGGTGAGGCTGTGGTGCTCGATCGGGACCACGATCATCGCCGCGACGGCCTGGCCCGACGGCCAATGGGCCGGCGGCCGTTGGTCGGCGGGCCGCCAGTCGTACAGCGTCTGATCCATCCCATAGGATCGATGCGGATAGCGCAGATAGTCCTCAGGCAGGGGCATGGTCGAACCCCGTTCCGCCCGTCGCCAGGCCTCGGCGCGCGATGTCCGCCACCGACTGGTCCCAGACGGTCGTGCGACAATGCTCAGCGATCTCGGCGGCGGTGGTGATCCAGATGTCGTCGGCATTGGCGGCGACATGGGCCAGGGCGGCCTCGAACGGGGCGATCCGGTGGCTTTGGCTGACCAGATAGGCGTGCAGCGGAATACACATCACCGTGCCGGAGCGCTCGCCCTCTTCCAGCAGCTGGTCGAAATGGCGCTTGAGCACGTCGGCGTAGCGCCAGGGGCTCATGCCCATGGCCCCATAGGTGATCACGTCATTGACTTCGAGCGAATAGGGCATCGACATCAGCCGGCCGGTGCGGGTCTTGATCGGTTGCGGCTGATCGTCCTGGAACAGGTCGCAGGTGTACCAGAAATCATATTCGGCCAGCAGATCCATGGTCCGCTCGGTGTGGGTGAGGGCGGGGGCCAGGTAGCCGCGAATGCGCTGGCCGGTGGCCTCCAGCACCGTGCGGATCGAGTCCTCGATCAGCGCCCGCTCCTGGGTCTCGTCCATGCCGTAGGAATAGCGGGTGTTGTAGACGCCATGGCTGAAGAACTCCCATCCGCGGGCGTTGCAGGCCTGGATGATCTCCGGATGGTGGGCGATCAGCCCCACCGACAGCGAGACCGAGCCGCGCATGCCGTACTTGTCCATGAGCTCCATCAGCCGCCAGTGGCCGACGCGATTGCCCCAGTCGCGTTGCGAATAGCCGACCACGTCAGGAGAGGGCCGCGGCCAGCCGGGCCGCTGCGGGTTCACCGGCGGGTCGAATTCGTAATATTCGATATTGGGCGCCACCCAGAAGGCCAGCTTCTTGCCGCCCGGCCAGACGATCTTCGGTCGATCCTCATAGGGCCAGTAGTCGTATAGATTTGGATCGGCCTGCACGTCACAACGCTCCAAACGCCTCTCGGCACGGTTCCACCATCATGCGGCGCCCGCCAGGACCTCGGCCCGTTTGCCCGGAGAGCGGACAGGCGTGCGACGCCTGTATGTGTGGGCCGGCGGTTGGCGGCAAGGTGGGAACATCGTGATCGAGACGCCCGTGGCCGAACCCCAACCCCCGCCCCCCCGCACGCTTTACGACAAGCTTTGGACGTCGCACGTGGTCACCGACTACGACGATGGCCAGGCGCTGCTCTATATCGACCGTCAGCTCATTCACGAGGTCTCCAGTCCCCAGGCCTTCGCAGGGCTGCGGTCCGCCGGCAGAGCCGTGCGCCGCCCGGTGGCGCAGATGGCGGTGGCCGATCACGCGGTGCCCACGCGCGACCGCGATCAGCCGATCGCCGACCCGCTCGCGCGCGAACAGGTCTCGCTGCTGGCGGCGAACGCCAAGGAATTCGGCGTCGAGTTCCTTGGCCTCCACGACCGGCGCCAGGGCATCGTGCATGTGATCGGGCCCGAGCTGGGCTTCACCCTGCCGGGCATGACCCTTGTCTGCGGCGACAGCCACACCTCGACCCACGGCGCCTTTGGGGCCTTGGCCTTCGGCATCGGCGCCAGCGAGAGCGAGGCGGTGATGGCCACCCAGACCCTGCGCCAGCGCCGCGCGCGGACCATGAATGTGCGGATCGAAGGTCAGCTCGGCCGGGGCGTCAGCGCCAAGGACGTGATCCTGGCCGTGGTCAACCGGCTGGGGTCTGCGGGCGCGGCCGGCTACGCCATCGAATATTCCGGCGCCGCCGTGCGACGGATGTCGATGGAGGCGCGCATGACCCTGTGCAACATGTCGATCGAGGCGGGGGCCCGGATGGGGCTGATCGCCCCCGATGAGACCACCTTCGCCTATTTGGAAGGCCGCCTCTTGGCGCCCAAACGGACCCTTTGGAAGGCGGCCCTCGCCGCCTGGCGGGACCTGAACACCGATGAGGGCGCGGCGTTCGACGCTGCGCTCAGCCTCGACGCCAGCGCCTTGGCGCCAAGGGTGACGTGGGGCACCAGCCCCGATCAGAGCGCGCCGATCACCGGCGCCGCGCCCGACCCCGCCCAGGCGGAGACCGCGCCGGCCCGCGACAAGATCGCCCGCGCCCTGGCCTATATGGACCTGGCGCCGGGGATGCGGCTGGCCGACGTGGCGATCGACAAGGTGTTCATCGGGTCTTGCACCAACGGGCGGATCGAGGACCTTCGCGCCGCCGCCGGCGTCCTGCGCGGTCGCAAGATCGCCCCCGGGGTGACCGCCCTGGCCGTCCCAGGCTCGGGGGCGGTCAAGCGCCAGGCCGAAGCCGAAGGGCTGGATGTGGTGTTCGAGGACGCCGGGTTTGAATGGCGCGAGGCCGGGTGTTCGCTGTGCGTGGCGATGAACAACGACCGGCTGCAGGCCGGCGATCGCTGCGCCTCGACCTCCAACCGCAATTTCGAGGGCCGCCAGGGGCCTGGCGCGCGCACCCATCTGATGAGTCCGGCCTCGGCGGCGGCCAGCGCCATCGCCGGCCATATCGCCGACGTGCGGGACTATCTTTGATCATGGAGCCGTTCACTCGACTGGTCGCCAGGGCCGCGCCCCTGATTCAGGCCAATATCGACACCGACATCATCTTCCCCGCCCGGTTCCTGGTCCATACGCAGAAAAAGGGGTTGGGGCGGTTCGCCTTCTACGAATGGCGCTATGGTGACAATGGCGAGGAGACGCCGGACTTCGTGCTCAACCAGGCGCGGTTCCGCGGCGCCGAGGTGCTGGTCTGCGGCGACAATTTCGGCTGCGGCTCCAGTCGCGAACAGGCGCCGTGGGCGCTGCGCGACCTGGGCGTCCGCTGCCTGATCTCGACCAGTTTCGGCGAGATCTTCTACGCCAACTGCTTCAAGAACGGCATTCTGCCGGTGGTCGTCAGCCCGGCGCAGCTCGCCGCACTGGTCGCCGAGGCGCAAGATGGCCACAGCCTTGAGGTTGATCTGTCAGATCAGACCATCCGCCGCGGCGCCGGACCCGCCATCCGCTTCACCGTCGGCGCCTGGCAGCGCGAGTCGCTGCTCAAGGGCTGGGACGAGATCACCCTGGTGCTGGACGCCGAGGGCGAGAAAATCCGTGAATTCGAACACCGCCAGCGCCTGCAGAGCCCCTGGCTTTACGAAAGAGACTAGTCATGGCCAATCCCATCCTTCGCCAGAAGCTGTCGCGCCGCGAGTTCGTCGTCGCCCCCGGCATACAGGACATGATCACCGCGGTGGTGGCCAACAAGGTCGGCTTCGACGTCGTCTATGGCAGCGGATACTGGCTCACGGCCTCAAGCCTGGGCCTGCCTGACGCCGGCATCGCCACCTACACCCAGATGCTCGATCGCATGGCGACCCTGGTCAAGTCGAGCAACGCCGCGGTGATCGCCGACGCCGACACCGGCTATGGCGGCCTGCTGAACGTGCACCACACCGTCAAGGGCTACGAGGCCGCCGGCGTCACCGCCATCCAGCTCGAGGACCAGGAGTTTCCCAAGAAGTGCGGCCATACTCCCTACAAGCGGCTGATCGCGCTGGAGGACATGGTCGAGAAGATCAAGGTCGCCGCCGAGGCGCGGCAGGACAAGGAAAACTTCCTGATCATCGCCCGCACCGACGCCCGCCAGAGCGAGGGGCTGGACGGCGTGCTGAAGCGTCTGGAGGCCTATGCCGCCGCCGGCGCCGACATCCTGTTTCCGGAGGCCCTGACCTCCGAGGACGAGATGCGCCAGGCCTGCGCGACCTTCGACAAGCCGTGCATGGCTAATATGGCCGACGGCGGGCTGACCCCGATTCTGCCGGCCGCCACGCTCAAGGACCTGGGCTATGCGCTGGCCATCTTCCCCTCGATGACCAGCCTGACGGCCGCCGCCGCGGTCGAGCAGGGGTTGCGAGCGTTGAAGCAGACCGGGGCCTATCCCGCAGAGGACCTGTTCAATTTCAAAGAGTTCTGCGAACTGATCGGCTTCGACGCGGTCTGGGCGTTCGAACGACGCTGGGCCAAATAGGCCGCAAGACCAACCAAGGCGGCGCCCGCGAGGCTGAAGGCCGCGACCAGGGAGAGAAAGATGGAAATCACCGCAGCCGTGCTTGACCGCATCGGCGCCGTCGGACCGTTCGCGGAGACCCGGCCCCTGCGCCTGGCGCAGCTGACCCTGGCCGAGCCGAAATCAGGCGAACTGCTGGTTAAGATTGACGCCGCCGGCCTGTGCCATTCGGATCTGTCGGTGGTCAATGGCGACCGGCCGCGGCCAACGCCGATGGCCCTGGGTCACGAGGCGGCGGCGACCGTGGTGCGCGCCGGCGATCCCGACAGCGCCTTTGCGCCCGGCGACAAGGTGGTGCTGGCCTTTCTGCCCGCCTGCGGCCAGTGCGCCGAATGCGGCGGCGGACGCGGGTTTCTGTGTGGTCCCGGCGCGGCGGCCAACGGCGCCGGCCGGCTGCTGCGCGGCGGCCATCGGCTGCGCGAGGACGCCGGCGAGGTCTATCACCACCTGGGCGTCTCGGCCTTCGCTACCTATGCGGTGATCGATCAGCGCTCGGCGGTGAAGATTCCCTCCGACATTCCGCCGCAGATCGCCGCCCTGTTCGGCTGCGCGGTGCTGACCGGAGTGGGCGCGGTGCTGAACACAGCCCAGGTGCGCCCCGGCGAAAGCGTGGCGGTCTATGGTCTGGGCGGCGTCGGCCTGTCGGCGGTGCTGGGGGCGGTGGTCGCCGGCGCCAACCCGATCGTGGCCATCGACCCGGTTCCCGCCAAGCGCGCCCTGGCCCTCGAACTGGGAGCCAGCGTCGCGGTCGATCCGTCCGAGGCGCACGAGGCCATCCAAACCGTGACCGGCGGCGGCGCCGACGTGATCATCGAGACCGCCGGCAAGGCCGCGGTGCTGGCGGCGGCCTATAAGGCCACCCGCCGCGGCGGCCGCACCGTCACGGTCGGTCTGCCCAATCCGGCGGACATGCTGTCGATCGCCGCTGTCTCGCTGGTCGGCGACGGCAAGACCCTGATGGGCAGCTATATGGGCTCATCGATCCCGGTCCGGGACGTGCCGCGCTATATTGGCCTGTGGCGTGCGGGGCGCCTGCCGGTAGAGCGACTACTGACCTCTGTCAGTCCGTTGTCGGAGATCAATGGGCTGCTCGACGAATTGGCCAGCGGCGCGGCCATACGCCAGATCGTGGTGCCCTGAGCCGTTTCGCGGAGGCGGCCTTAGCCGGCCGCGCGCTGCAGGACGAAGGGGATTTCGCCGCGAAGCGACGGCGTCTTGACCGGCAGGGCGTAGGGCGCGGGGCTGGCGCTAAACGGGCCTGGCAGCGCAGCCGGCCCTGGCTCGTGCGACTCCAGCTCGGCCGTCGCATGGTCGAGGCGGCGATCATAGGCCTCGGCGATGTCCGCCGCCAGCTGCTTGACCACCGGCACATAGTGTTCTTCGAGCTGGGCCGCCTTCATCGTCGACTTGATATAGCGCATGACCAGGCCGCCGATCACCCGCCCGTCCGCAAACACCGGCACGGCCAGGCCGCCCTCGCGGTATTGGGCGAAGCGGATATGGCAGAAACCCTGACGGCGGATCTGATCGAGCGTGTAGTCCAGCTGCGCTTCCCAATCGGGCGACTGATCGGCCGCCGCGCCCGTGCGGCGAACCAGATCCATGATCGAGGCTCGTTTCTCATCCTCGCAGAAGGCCAGATAGCAAAGCCCGGAGGGCGCATGCAGCATTGGGGTCCGGAAGCCGATGAAGTAGCGGTCAATGGCCAGGGGCGTGTCAAAATCGGTGCCCAGCCGCACCATCATGTCGCTGCCCTGGGGCGTGGCCAGCGCTAGCGGCCAGCGCACCTCGGCCCCGACCTTGATCACGAGCGGCTTGGCGACTTCGACCACCAGATCCGAGTCGCCAAAACCCGACGACAGTTGCTGCACCATGCTGGTCAGACGGTAGATGTGGCTGTGGGGCTGCTTCTCAACGTAGCCCTCGGCCGCCAGCGTCTCCAGCAGACGATAGGATGTGGTCCGCGGCACGCCGATGGCGCAGGCCACTTCCGTGACCGTCGACTCCCCGTGGCAGTTTAGGAAGGTCAAGGCGCGCAGCGCCTTCTTCAGCGATTTGACTTCCTGACGTTCATCCATGTCGATCACCCCGTCTGTTATTTGCTGCACCGCAGCACGGCTCCGTTATATTGCGCTGCAGCAAGCTGCACCTTGTATTCCGGGGCGTTTGGAGTTGGTCCATTTCTATACCATTTGCTTGAACCGACCGGATGTCAACATCGGCCCCCGTCGTCACAGTGACGCAGCCGCGGCCGTGCTCATGTTTGCGGCGCCGCGCGATAGTCCGCTCAATAAAACCGCAAGACCGCGTTCAACCCTGGGCGACCACAAAATCGCCCCTGTCCCCATATCCACATTGCGGGCGCCCCCGCGACTCACGCGCCTCAATCTATAAGGTCGGCTAGGCTCAGCCCGCCGACTCCAGGAGGGACTCGTTCATTGCAAACACACGCCAGTAAAAGCCGCTTCGTTCTCGGCGCCCTTCTCGTTGTCGCCTTGGTCCAGGCGCACGCCGCCGCAGCGCAGTCGCCAGAGCGCGGCAGGCTGCTGTTTCTGCGCTGCGCCTCCTGCCACGACATATCAGACACACCGTCACCGAAGATCGGCCCCAATCTGAAGGGCGTCTATGGGCGTCGAGTCGCCAGCCTGCCTGGTTTCGCCTATACCGACGCGCTGAAAAGCCAGACCTTCGTTTGGGATGAGGCGCACCTGAACCGGTGGCTGACCCGGCCCGCGGATTTGGTCCCCGGCACGGCCATGGCGTTCGCGGGCGTGCCCAGCGAGGAGGATCGGCGCGCGATCATCGCCTACCTTCGCCATCCGTCGAAATGACCCCGCGCGCCCGCGCAGCGAGTCCGCCTTTCGGACAACTGACGGCATTCATTGGCGTCTTTCTGGGCGCTCTGTTGGTCTGGCCTGGTGTTAGAGTGGTTGGAGCGACCCGATGACGGCTGAGCGGATTTCCAGGCGGACGGCGCTCGGGGTCGGGGGCGCCGCGGCCTTGGCGGCGGCGACGCCGGCCTGGGCCACGGGCGACGAAAAGTTCGACGTGCTGATTTTGGGCGCGGGCATATCGGGCCTGCACGCGGCGCGAATGCTGCAGGGCGCGGGTCTGTCGGTGGCCGTGCTGGAAGGAAGCGGGCGCGTCGGCGGCCGGGTCTGGACCGCCCGCGATGTGCCGGGCGAGCCGGAATTCGGCGCCGCCCAGGTCGGCCACGACTATGGCCGGGTGAGGGGCGACGCCTCCGACCTCGGGGTCGCCTTGGCTGACCCCGGCGCCGGCGCCATGGGCGAAACCCGATTGCCGCGGTCGGCGATAAGCATCGGCGGCGCGCCGCCGGTGGAGGACTGGGCGAATTCACCTCAGAACCACCTTGCGCCGGACGAAAAGGCGCTGTCGCCCCAGGCGCTGCTGTCCCACTATGTGCTGAAGAACGATCCGCTGACCGCGCTCGATGACTGGCGCAAGCCGGCCTTCTTTCCGATCGATCGGATGTCGGTGCGCGACTTGTGCGCCAAGAACGGCGCGTCGGCGGAGGCCTTGCGCTTGATTGAGGTCGGCGTTCCGGCCTGGACCTCTGACGAGGCCAATGCGCTCGATTTCCTGCGAAAGAACCACTACTACTTCTGGGACGCCAAGAACGGTCCCTTCAGCGTGGTCAGGGACGGCAGCAGCGCCTTGACCGACGCCATGGCCGCGTCGCTGAAGCGGCCGGTGGCGCTGAACAAGGTGGTCGCCCATATCGCGGCCAGCCGCCATTCGGTGACGGTCAACTGCGCCGACGGATCGCGCTACACCGCGCGCACCTGCATCAACACCATCCCGCCGACGGTGTTGCGGGACATTCCGATCAGCGGCCCGCTGCCGCCCGCGCAACGGGAGGCCTGGCGGCGCCAACGGTCCGATCAGGCGATTCAGATATGCATCGCCTTCGACCAGCCTTTTTGGGAGAAGGACGGCCTGCCGGCCAATATGTGGACCGACGGACCATTTGAATTTCTGGCCCATACCCCCTCGCGCACCGATCCGAACGGCGTGCTGCGCTTCTATGTCAATGGTACGGCTGTCGCGCCGCTCAACGCGATGAGCCCGCAGGAACTGTCCGAGAAGGCGATCGCGGAACTGGTCCGTCTGCGGCCCGCCGCCGCCGGCCTGGTGCGGGTCAGTCATATCCACAACTGGTCGACCTATCCCTTCTCCAAAGGACATGTCGCCTATTTTCAGCCGGGTGATATTGAGCGTTACGCCGATCTGCTCGGCCAACCGGTCGGCGCCATGTATTTCGCCGGCGAGCATAACTGCGTCATCAACGCCGGCCTCGAAGGCGCCTGCGAGGCCGCCGAGAACGCGGTCGTCGCCATCCTGGAAAAGCTGGGCAAGGGCTGACGTCAGCGCAGGCCTCGCCCCCTCGATCACAACGAGCATCAGAAGGACCATCCGGCCAATGACCGACCTTAACGATAAAGCGGTTGCGACACGCCGCGCCGCCTTGGGCCTGGGCGCCGCCTCGCTGGCCCTAGCCGTCGGCGCGGCCTCGACAACGCCCGCCCAGGCCGAGGCGGACCGCATCCCGGTCCGATTTGATGATCCGATCTGGAACCGCGAGACCGCCGCGCGCCTGCAGGCCGACACTGACGGCTCGCAGGTCTATGGTCGATGCTCCGGCGTGGTCTGCGGCGTTCGTCCCGGCGAGGCGGTTCGATCAATCTTCGGCTTCGAGGTGTTCAGCACCATCCGCGTGCTGCGCCAGCCCGACGGCAACTATCAGCGGATGACCAAGGAGGCCATTCTATACACCGACCTGAAAACCGGTGAAGTCCTTGAAGAATATGATAATCCCTATACGGGAGAGCGGGTCAAGGTCGTCGATGTGCACAACGATCCCTATAATTGGGTGATCGCGTCCACCGTTCAGCCGCCGGCCATGCCGGGTCGGATCAATGACGGCCAGGCGATCGACAGCGGCAAGCCCTATCTGCTGCATTGGTCGGTGCTCGGCCCCGACACCATCGTCCTGACCGAGGACGGCCACGGCTGGTATCCCAACCGGCTGGATCCCGCCCATTGGCCGCGGGAATCCTCCGGTCCGATGATTCAGGCCTCGGAGCTGTTCCGCTATTTCATCAGCAAGAAGGAGCTGGAAGACCCCAATTTCACCTTCCTGCCCTCGAATGGCAGTTGGGTGCGGGTGCAGCCCTGGTTACCGTGGATGCTGATGGGCACGGCGCCGGGTCACGTGATGTACGACGGCATCTTCCGCGCCGGCAAGTCGCTCGACTACTACCCACCGGCCGTCCTGGCTCACATGCGGAAATATTACCCGGATTTTTTCACCGCGCCGACCAAGTGGTATGGCCCCAACTATTCGAGCCTCGAGCACTACGCCCTGGAGCAGAAACCGGCGCCGGTTAAGCCATAGTCGGATCCCCCCAGCGGACAAATCGCGCGGCCCGGAGACTAGAATGAACCACATGGTGCGCGGCTACCTGACCGTGAATGGTCGGCGCGTGCATTACCGCCGGATGGGTGAGGGCCCGCCGCTGGTGATGCTGCATGGCTCGCCGGGTGACTCGGAGGTGGTGGCCGAGGAGATGCATGTAGCGTCTCAGATGTTCACCTGTTTTGCGCTCGATACGCCGGGTTTCGGCGGCTCCGATCCCCTGCCTGGCGTGACCCTGACCGTCCGCGATCTGGCCCAGGCCACCGCGCAGGCGATGGCGGCGCTGAGGCTGCCGCCCTGCCGTGTCTACGGAACCCACACCGGGGCCGCGATCGGCGTGGAGCTGGGCGTGGGCTGGCCCGATCAGGTCAGCGGCCTGGTCTTGGAGGGCCTGCCGGCCTTCACCGAAAACGAGATCTCGATCCTGTTCGAAGGTTATTTCGCGCCCTTGGTCGTCGATCCGTTGGGCGGCCATTTCACCAGCACCTGGGTGCGGTTCCGCGATCAATTCACCTGGTTTCCCTGGCTTTCGCGGCACGTCTCGCGGCTCAATCCTGTCGATCGTCCGACTCCTGAGGAAATCGATCCCTGGGTGTCGATGTTCTACCGCTCCTGCAAGACCTATGGGCCGGCCTATCGCGCCGCCTGCTACTACGGCCAGGCGGCGATCACCGCCGCGGCGGCGTTGGAGCGGCCCTGCGTGTTCATGGCCAGCGCCGAGGACATGCTGTTTCCGCACCTCGACCGGCTGCCGCCCCTGCGCGAGGGCCAGCGGATCGAGCGCCTGGCCTATGATCCCCCGGCCAAGTTCGCCGCCATCGCCCGTTTTCTCGCTGAGCTCCCAGGCGAGCCAAACGGCGAGCCGATCGCCCCGGCGACGACGCTCAGCGGCGCCGACCCCGCCATCGGCTTCGTCGGTTCCGCCGATCGCCAGGTCTTCCTTCGCGCCTATGGCGATCCGACAAGGCCGGCGGTGATCCTGCTGCATGACGCGCCCGCCACCGGCCTGGCGCTGCAGGTCCTGGCCCGCAGCCTCGCCGGCGACGCCTATGTCCTGGTTCCCGACCTGCCGGGAGTGGGCGAGACCCCGGCCCCGCAGGACCAGCAGCCGATCCTTGAGGCCGCCGCGGACGCGATCGCCGCGGTGGCGGACAGCCTTGCGCTTGACCAATTCAGGATCGGTGCGCTCGGCCTGGGCTGCGCGCCGGCGGCCGTGTTCGCCGCCCGCGGCGACCCGCGCCTGGCCGCCGTGCTGCTTGAGTCGCCGCCGGAGCCCAGCGCCGCCCTGGCCGAGGCCATCGCCCCGGATCTGGCCCTGACGCCCGAGGGCTCCCATTGGCTGAAGGCTTGGCTGATGCTCCGCGACAACGAGATCTACCAGCCCTGGTTCGATGGGGCCGTGGCCGCCCAACGCAAGGTTCAGGGCAATTTCGACGCCGGCTGGCTGCACGACCAGACGGTGGCCCTGATGAAATCGCGCGCCACCTACAGCCGCCTGCCGCGGGCGGCGGCCCTGTTCGACCTATCCGAGTCCCTGAGCGCCGCCGCCGCGCCGGTCAGCGTGGCCCAGACCGGCGATCTCGCGACCCTGATCATCTCCAACCTGCGATAGGATGCATTCCATGACCCAACTGACCCTGGCCCAGGCCGAACAACTGGCCAAGGCGGCCATCGTTGCGGCGCGCGCCAAGTCGCTGAATCCGATGAGCGTGGCGGTGATCGACCTCAGCGGAAACCTGAAATTCGCCCTGCGCGAGGACGGCGCCGGTCTGGT
>Ga0302196_10002399_pt1 | contig 17461 bp, 18 predicted proteins | sample II_Bog_N1_3_FD_198794 | JGI IMG/M metagenome (GOLD analysis project Ga0302196, IMG submission 198794) | Peat permafrost microbial communities from Stordalen Mire near Abisko, Sweden - II_Bog_N1_3 | ecosystem: Environmental > Terrestrial > Soil > Wetlands > Peat | place: Sweden: Abisko...
CGATCCCGCCGTTGGGTCCGAGGTCGATGCCGGCCATGATGGCGAGCCGGGTGTCCGGCCGGACGCCGATCGAACCCACGACGAGCGCCGCCGGAACGGCCCGGCCGTCGGCCAGGACCACCGCGTCGTCGGTCACCTCGACGACGGCGACCCCGGTCTCCACCTGCACGCCGTGGGCCACCAACTCGGCCTGGACCAGGATGGCCAGCTCGGGATCGAGGGGTGTCAGGATCTGGCCGGCCGCCTCCACGACGGTGACAGCGATGCCGACGTGGGCGAGGTTCTCGGCGGTCTCGAGCCCCACGAACCCACCACCGATCACCACGGCCGAGGACGGACCGGCGGCGGCGTCGGCGAACATGCGGGACGCGTCCTCGACGGTGCGAAGCGAGCGCACACGTTCGAAGCCGGGGATCGGGGGCCGGACCGGTGACGCACCCGGGCTGAGCACCAGTTTGTCGAAGGGGAGGTCGTACCCGTCCCCGTCAAGGGTCGACCGGACGGTGACCGTGTGCCCGTCGGCATCGATGGCGACGACCTCGGCGTCCACCCGCACGTCGAGCCGGAACCGCTGGAACAGGCGCTCGGGGGTCTGGAGGAGCAGGTCGTCCTCCTCCTCGATCACGCCGCCCACGAAGTAGGGGAGGCCGCAGTTGGCGTAGGAGACGTGGCCCGACCGCTCGATCACGGTGATCTGGGCGCGTTCGTCGAGCCGGCGGAGTCGGGTGGCGGTCGACATCCCGCCGGCCACGCCGCCGACGATCACCACCCGCGACGGAGCGCCGGAACCGGCTGCCGCGGCTGCCGCCAGCTCCGGATCGCCGCGTCGTCCATCAGTGTGCATCGTCATGTCCACGTCCTCACTAAGGGAATGCGGCCCTGGTCAGCATACCCCATTGGGTATTAGATGACACCAGGGAGAAGGTCCCGGATCCCCAGCGAGGAGGCGTCCCATGCATCAGATCGTGATCCTCGGCGGGGGGACGGGTGGGACGCTGACCGCCAACCGTCTGCGCCGTGTGTACGGATGGGACGAGGCCCGCATCACCGTGGTGGACCAGGACGACGCCCACGTCTATCAGCCCGGCCTGTTGTTCGTGCCGTTCGGGCTCACGCATCCCGAGGACATCGTCCGCCCCCGCGGCCGCCAGTTGCGGCCCGGCATCGAGTACCGCACCACCGGGGTCGACCACGTGGCCACAGAACGGCACGAGGTGGTGCTGGGTGACGGCGCGACACTTCCCTACGACGTCCTGGTGGTGGCGACCGGATCGGTCCTCGCCCCCGAGGAGACGGAGGGGTTGACCGGACCGGGGTGGATGGAGCGTGTCTTCACCTTCTACACGCCCGAGGGCGCGGCCGGGCTCGAGGCGGCCCTGGCCGGGTTCGACCACGGCCGCCTGGTGGTGAACGTGGTCGAGATGCCCATCAAATGTCCGGTCGCACCGCTCGAGTTCTGCTTCCTGGCCGACTGGTTCCTGCGCCAGCGCGGCGTGCGTGACGCCGTGGAGCTCACCTACGTGACGCCGCTCGACGGTGCCTTCACCAAGCCGGTGGCAGCGGCACGGCTGGGCGGCATGCTGGCCGAGCGGGGCATCGAACTGGTCACCGAGTTCAACACGGGCGAGGTCGACGGCGCCGCCGGACGGCTCGTCTCCTATGACGAGCGGGAGATCGCCTTCGACCTGGCGGTCGTGATCCCGGCCCACAACGGGGCTCCGTGCATCGGCCGCTCGCCCGGCCTCGGCGACGCGCTCGGCTTCGTCCCGACCGACCAGCACACGCTCCAGTCGACGGTGGCACCCGAGGTGTTCGCGGTCGGGGACGCGGCCTCCCTGCCGATCTCCAAGGCCGGCTCGGTGACCCACTTCGAGGGCGAGGTCCTGGTGGAGAACGTCCAGCGGTACCTGGCCGGGAAGCCGCTCGACGCCTCCTACGACGGTCATGCGAACTGCTTCATCGAGACGGGCTTCCACAAGGCGATGCTGATCGACTTCAACTACGAGGTGGAGCCGCTGCCGGGGCACTTCCCCGCCGAGGTGGGCCTGCCCCTGATGAAGGAGTCGCACCTGAACCACCTGGGCAAGCTGATGTTCCAGTGGGTCTACTGGCACAGCCTGCTGCCGGGCCGGGACATCCCCGGCATCCACAGTGCCATGCCCACCGCGGGCAAGAAGCAGCCCGTGGACGCCTAGAGAGGAGGCAGTGCCATGCCCGTGGACACCATCGCCGGCACGCCGGTGGACGTGAACGAGGAGGGGTTCCTGACCGATCCATCCCAGTGGAACGACGACATCGCCGTGGAGCTGGCCCGCCGGGAGGGGATCGACCCGATGACGGAACGGCACTGGGAGGTGGTCCGCTTCATGCGGGCCGAATACGAGGCCAAGGGCACCGGTCCGACGGTGCGTGTGCTGGGCAAGACGTCCGGCGTGTCCGTCAAGGAGCTCTACCTGCTGTTCCCCAAGGGACCGGCCAAGCTCGCCGCCAAGATCGCCGGCATCCCGAAGCCCCGCGGCTGCATCTGACCCGAGGGCCGATGGCCCGGCGTGCCAGGGCCGGGCCGTCCGAACATCCGACGAGCGAGAGGAGTGTGCACCATGGGTGACACGATCGAGAAGGTGTCCATCATCATCTCCAAGGGATCCCTCGAGGGGATCTACCCGGGCCTGATCATGGCCAACGGTGCGAGAGCGGAGGGGATCGAGGCCAACCTCTTCTTCACGTTCTTCGGCCTCGACGCCATCCACACCAAGCGCCTGGAGCACATCAAGGTGGCGGCGGTGGGGAACCCGGGAATGCACATGGCCAGCCTCATCGGCGTCCTGCCCGGCATGTCGGCCATCGCCACCCACATGATGGAGAAGAAGATGGAGGCCTTCGACATCCCCGGCATCCCCGAGTTCATGGAGCTCATCGGGGACACCGGATGCGGGATGTATGGCTGCAAGGCGTCGGTCGACCTGTTCGGGTTCCACGAGGACGACTTCATCGAGCAGGTGCAGGGCATCATCACCGTGGGTGAGTTCTACGAGATCGCCACCGGAGGGGAGATCATCTTCACCTAGGTCCCCCCGGTGCGTGAGGGATCCTGACCCGGGCCGATGCCGTGGCGCTCCGGCGCTCCGCCTGGTGGCGCCCACCGAGGCCTGCGACGGGATCCCCCGATCGGGGAACGGGCGACGTGCGCACCCGTGGAACGTGGGAGTGGGAACGTCAGCCGGGGCGCCTGGCGCGCACGACCGTGTCGATGGCCTCTCTCGGTCCGTCGTCCGTGTCCACCACCCGGACGGCCTGCTCCGCCCGTTCCACCATCAGGCCGGCATCGACCGCCACCTCCGTCACCTCACGGACCCGGTAGAGCACGTCGGGGTCCGGAGGCCCCCCGAATCCCCTGGTGAGGTTGTCGACATCATGGGCGATGACCAGCAGGGTGCCGCCCGGGGCCACCGCCGACGCCGCGACGGCCAGGGCCACCGACCGGCTCGGCTGGGGAAGCTGGAGGTAGCACATGGCGACCAGGCCGAACCCCTCCGGAGGGGGCGTCCACTCCTCGACGGCGGACTCGACCCATGTCACCTCCACCCCCCAGAGGTCGGCGAACCGCTCGGCCTTGGCCAGGCCGACCGGGGAGAAGTCCACGCCCGTCACCTCCCACCCCTGCTCGGCGAGCCAGATGGAGTTGCGACCCTCGCCACAGGCCAGGTCGACCGCCCGGCCGGCCTGCAGGCCGACGGCTTCGGCGACCAGGAACTGGTTGGGTGTGCTCGTCCACACCAGCTCGTCGCCGCTGTAGCGCTGGTCCCACTGCCGACTGTCCATGGTCACACCCCTCGCTGGTCGGCGTCCGGCACCCGAGGCCGTAACCGTGGCCGATGACCCGTCGGGGCCGAAGTCCCACGGCCAGCAGCTGTCGACGATTGCTCCGCCCGGCCCGGTGAGCTCGTGCTCATCGACCGAACCAACGTCGTCCCTTCGTCGCCGTGCGGGGGTGACCCTGGCACCGGTCCGCAGGGGCGACATGTCCCAGGACCTGCTCCACGTGCATGCCGCACCCCTTCCAGGACGGGCGGCCGCACTGCTTGCATGTCACTGCTGCGCACATGATGTGCTCCTCTCTGCGATTCGAGTGGCGAATCGTTCAGAGGTGTTCCTTGCGGATGATCTTCGCCATCTTCAGATTGATGGCGAGGAACCGTTCGAGCTGGACGAGCAGGCTCGTGCGGGCGCGAAGGGTCTTGGCCGTCGGGAGCGGCGCACTGGCGATGTCGTCAGTGGTGTGGTCCATCGTCCTCTCCTTCCCTACTCGGGGATCAGGTGCCAGCCCGGGCGGGCCTTGGCCTTGTAGATGAACATGTAGTGGAGCGCCAGCTTGATCCAGTGTCCGGCGAGACCGATCTCCCCGAAGGTGTCCTTGAGACTGCGCCCCGTGCCCGGGTACTTCTGGAGGTCGGGCACGATCGGGTACATGGTCATCGACGCCGCGCTCCCGTGGCGCAGCCCGGACCCGGCCGAGGCCACGCAGGCTGCGGCCATGTCGGCCATCGAGGCCGACCGGACCTGGACCGCGTCGCCCTTGTCGATCATGGCGGCGATGTTGGTGGCCGCCAGCTTGCCCATGATCCCCGATGGCATACCCGTGCGGGGCGGTGACGGGGCGATGACGGTGCCGTTCGACGACGTCCGGGGTCGCGAGATCTGGTGGGGTGGGGCGAAGGCGATCCCCACGGCGAAGATGTTGGGGAACCGGGGCACCTGGTAGGTCCGGGGCCAGTCCTCGGCCCGCCACTCCTCGAAGGGTTTGGCGGTGTAGTCGGCATCGACCTTCATGAACCCGTTGAGGGCGAAGAGCTCGGCGCTGATGTCCTCGCCGGCCTTGTCGAACGCCTGGAAGTCGACACCGCGAAAGGGGGGCAGGAGCATGGCGAAATCGAAAGCCAGCGAGTTGATGGTGCCGTCCAGCTGCTCGAAGTGGACGGCACCCTCCTCGACGCCGGTCACGTGGGCCCCGGTGATGGCCCGGATGCCCCGCTCCCGGAACAGCGACTCGGTCCACAGCTTCGACGTGGTCTGGAATCCCTGCTGGGTGAAGGTCAGCCCGCCCACACCGAAGTCGCCCAGCTCGTACTCGTTGGTCAGGTAGACGATGTCGGCCAGCTCGCGCACACCGGCCTGTCGCACTTCGTGCTCCACGTTGAAGGCGTACTCGAAGGCCGCGCCCTCGCACGTGCACGTCCCGTGCCCCATGCCCACCACCAGGGTCTGGTGCTCGCCCCGCTTCATCCTGGCGATCGATTCCTGGAGTGCCGCCGATGCCTCGACGGCGTGGCCCGAGGTGCACACCGAATAGGAATGGCCGTCGGGCCCGAGGCCCGGGGTGGCCCCGAAGTTGAGCTTCGGACCGGTGGCGTTGATCAGGTAGTCGTAGGTCAGCTCACCGTGCTCTCCCGGGCGAGCGGGGTCGGTGTAGGTCAGCTCGACGTAGGGCGAGTCGTGCGTGGCGTCGCCTTCGGGGTGGATGGTGGTGGCCAGGGCCTGCTCGTAGCCGATCCCCTTGCGCCGGTAGATCGGACCGAGTGTGAAGGTCACCTGCTCGGTCTTCATCTTGCCCACCCCGACCCAGATGTTCGACGGGATCCAATTCCACTGCGAGTTCGGGGTGACCACCACGACCTCGTCGGACCGCTTCAGCATCCGGGAGAGATGCAGGGCCGCCGTGTGGCCGGCGATCCCGCCGCCGAGGACTACTACTCGTGCCATGTCAGACCTCCATCTGCTCTGTCCCACCAACCATAACATATACCCCCCAGGGTATCAAGGGGGAGCTGGTGGCTACTGCTCAAGCCGGTCGGGTCCGGGCGAGGCACCGCTCCACGAACGCCGTCAACCGCGAGGCGTCCCGGACCACCGACAGCCCTTCGGTGGGGTCCTTGGTGATGTCGAGTGACGGGCAGAACACATCGGTCCCGCCGCAGAAGAAGTGCGGCGAGCCGAGCACGCCCCGTCGCTCGCCCTCGTGCCAGTCGGCGAGCACGGCGGCACGGTCGGACTCGTCGGGCATGACGACGCCGAGGTCATGGGCCAGGTACTCGAGGACGACAGGGTCCGAGATGTCCCGGCCCTCCTCGAAGAGTGCGTCACGTAGCGCGCAGCTCACCCGCTCGCCGACCTGCAGGTCGGTCCGGTAGCCGCGGTTGGCCAGTGCGAGGGCCTCGAGTGTCGAGGTCGGGAACCGGTCGACGTCGAGGTCCGAGAACATGGTGGGAGCGACCTGGGCCCGCAGTTCGTCGGCGTGCTCCTCGGTGATCCGTGGGTCCAACGGCACCCCGTTCACCAGCTCGAGCGGCCAGGCCCGCACCCGGATCGCCACGTCGCTGCGACCGGCGGCGGTGCGCTGCTCCTCGATCGCCCGCAGTCCGACGTGCGCGAAGGGGCACCATACGTCGGCGAAGACCTCGATGACCGGGCCCGTTGTCCTGCTCATATGGTCACCTCTCGGATCGGAGTGGGCAGCGGGACCGGAGTTCCGGTCCCGCTGCAGCGGCGTGGCGGGCGATCAGTTCGCCCGGACAACCTTGCCACTCAGTGGCTGTCCGAACAGGACGTTGAAGAGGCAGACGTCGAGGGCGCCGGCGGCCAGGGGGACCAGGCCGACGACGGCGAGTGCCCACCAGCCTCCACCCAGCAATGCGCCGACCACGATCAGCGCCAGACCGGCGACGACCCGGACGGCCCTCCCTGCCGTTGATGCCATGAACTTGGCGAATCCCATGGGTCCTGCTCCTTTGTCCGTTACTGCTTGATGGATGATGCGATCCGGTGCTCAGGCCAGCTTGGTGAACAGCCGCTGGACCTCGTCGAGGGGATAGCCGGATGCTTCGGCCTCCTCGGGGTGTTGGACGCAGTAGGTGAGGCCACTGGCGATGAGGCGGAAGCCGACCTGCTCGAGTGCCTTGGTCGCCGCACTCAGCTGGGTGACGATGTCGCGGCACTCACGTCCCTCCGCAAGCATCGTCTCGACGGCGTGGACCTGGCCTTCGGCACGACGCAGCCGCAGGCTGAGGTCCTTCACCACTTCGTCGGGTAGTTCCATGATCACTCCTCCTCCTTGGTCGTCGTGGGAACCTGCCACCTGCCGGGCGGCCCGGTCAGTGCGAGAACTTCACCGTGGGCAGGATCTTCCCGAGCCACGTCGGCTGGTGCCAGGCGCTGTGCCCACCCAGGCGCAGGATCACCGGCAGCACCACCAGTCGCACGACCAGCGCGTCGAGCGCCACGGCGATGGCCAGGATGACGCCCATCTCCTTGGGTGCCAGCGGCCCGGACAGGGCGAAGGTCAGGAACACGGCGATCATGACGGCGGCCGCCGACAGCACCACCCGTCCCGACGTGCGCATCGATCCGATCATGGCGTGCTCGGGGTCCGGGTGGGTCTCGTAGCGCTCCTTGGCTGCCGACAGCATGAAGAGCGTGTAGTCCATGGCCACCCCGAAGACCATGGCCCCGAAGAAGAGCGGGGCCCAGGCGTCGATGAAGCCCTGGGGCTGGAAGTTCAGGGGACCCGACAGGAAGCCGTTCTGGAAGATGAGTCGCCCGATCCCGAACGCTCCGGCGACCGACAGGGCGGTGATGAGCACCCCCATGGCCGCGATCAGCGGTGCACCCAGTGCGATGAGCAGGAGCAGGAACCCGAGGACCCCGAGGATGGCGAGGACGATCGGCGTGTGGGACGCCAGTGACTGCTGGAGGTCGTGGTTCTCGGCCGCCGCCCCACCGATCAGGGTTCCGGTCGGGAGCACCTGGCGGAGGCGGTCGATGGTGGCCCCGGTCGTCGTGGTCGAGGGTCCGGTGGTCGGGACGACCTGATCGAGGGTCCACCCGGCGTTGGTCGGACCCGGCACGGCGCCGGCCACTCCAGACGTGTGGGCGAGGATGCCCATGGCCTTGGCCTGCTCGCCAGCGGGCACGACGACCTGCAGGGTGCCCGGCGCCCCGGCACCGAAGGCACCGGTCACCTGGTAGTAGCCGACGCGGGCGTTGGCGCTGGGCGGCACGATGGTGATCGAGGGCATGTTGGTCCGCATCCCGATCACCGGGGCGGCCGCCAGGACCAGGAAGACCAGGGCGGCGGCACCGGCCGGGAAGGGGTGCTTCCACAGGAACTTGCCCCAGCGGTGGAGCTGACGGTCGAGCGGTCCCTCGCCCACCTTCGGCCCGCCACGTCCGAGGCGGATGGTCCCCTTGTTGATGTTGGTCCCGAGCTTGCCCAGAACGGCCGGCAGCAGCGTCAGGGTGGCGGCCAGCACGGCGATCACCGACAGCATGATGCCGAAGGCCATGGACCGGAAGGCCGGGCTGGGCACGATGAGGATGGCCGCCAGCGAGGCGAGCACGGTGAGCGCACTGAAGGCCACCGCCTTACCCGCCGTGTCCACCGTTTCGGCCACCGAGGCCACGATCGCTTCGCGGTCACCTGGTTCCGCACCACGTCGTTCGAGGGCGGATCTGAACCGCATGACCAGGAAGAGCGCGTAGTCGATGCCCAGGGCCAGGGCGAACATCAGGGCGAAGTTGAGCGCCCAGATGGACACCGGGGTGAACTTGGTGGTGATCACCAGGGCGCCGGCGGCCACCAGCAGGCCGGCCATGGTCAGGAGGAGCGGGAGGCCGGCGGCCACCAGGCTGCCGAAGGCGATGACCAGGATGATGATCGTCACCGGCCACGACAGCATCTCCGACTTGAGCATGGCGGAACGGTTGGCGTTGTTGAAATTGGCCCACAGGGCGCTGTCGCCGGTGAGGACGACGGTGACACCAGAAGAGGACAGGGCGGCCAGCTTCGGCTGCACGGTGTCAGCCGCCTGGACCATCTTGTTGGAGTCCGCTGCCGCACCGGCGGTGATGACGACCGTCCGGCCGTCCCTCGAGATCGAGACCCCGGCCTGGGGTGGGACGACGGTGGACACGCGGGGGTCGCTGCGGAGCACGTTGGTCGCCTTGGCCACGGCGGCCTGGGCCCGGGGGTCCGACGCGATCGGACCCTGGTGGTCGACGATGACGACCTGCAGTCCCGTGGCACCGAGGCCGGCGAAGTCCTTTTCGATCACGGCCCGGGCGGCGACGGACTGGCTGTTCGACGCCTGCCAGCCGGCGCCGGCCAGTGCGTTCTCCACGTGGACGGCGAAGATGCCGAAGACCAGGAGCACCAGCAGCCAGGCGATGAGCACCCGGCGGAAGTGGGTCGCGGCCCAGGCCCCCAGGCGGGCGAACGGAGCGTGATGTCCGGAGCCGACCCGGACCGCTGGTCCATGCCCCTGGGACCCGACGGCCGGGGTCGGACCCTGCGTGGTCGTCGCCAGAGGCGAATCGAGGTGCGTTCCTGGAGCTGCCGTCATCGCGAGCTGCCCTTCTATGTCGTCGTCGGTCGCCCCAGGTTCGATCGGAGCGCCTGCGTGGATACCCGGGTGGGTATCAGTAGCGTAACACCATACCCCCCCCGGTATCAAGAGGGTCGTTGCAGCGGGGCTCCTCGCCGTCCGTAGGGCCCGCAGCAGTAGGCGGGCACAGTGACGCGTCGTGCCGGCGGAGGAGCCGGGCCAAGGTCCACCGGGGCCCCGCCTGGGCCACAGGAGCGGTGTGGACCGGCGGGCAACGGCCACCTCGTTCGCACTGACCCCGCGCCGAGCGCGCTGCCGGGTCCACGCGAGGTCCGGCCGCAACTCCCCACGCGCGCTCGGGCGCTACTCAGGTACCAGGGACGTCGACCAGTCGCAGCTGGATCTCACCGATCGGTCAGTCCGGTCCCCTCGGGGAGAGCAGTCCATGGCTCACCAGGAAGTCGATCTGTTCGGGATGCATCGGCTCAGGTGCCACGGTGAACCACCCGTGTTCGGTGGTCTCGTTGGTCTGCTGCTCGCCGTCTACGTGACACAGGAACGCAATACCGACTGGCGAGTCCAATCCGTTGAGGTAGTGGCTCGGGTACTCGATGTAGCCCAGGAGCTGACCCACCTGAATCCGCAGTCCCGTCTCCGTCGATGCGACTCTGCGAACGGCGTCGGTCAAGGGTTCACCGAATCGCACCGTGCCGCCGGGAACGTGCCAGAGGCCCGCACAGGGCCCCGATGTCCGCTTCGTCAGCAGGACCCCCGCCGGACCCTGGACCATCACCTCCACCGTCAGTCGTGGGACCTTGGCGAACACCTCCTGGAACTCCGACTCGGACAGCGGCGCGACGTCCCCCGGCCGTCCCCCTGGCGCCGGCTGGTCAGGTTGTCCGGTCATGACGCCTCCCGGTCGACTCTGTTCATGGGTCCAGTATCACGTGGCTCGCGTGGAACCGCGGGGCGCCGGGGTGTCACCGAGGCGTCGGTCGGGGCCTCACTGCTCCGGAATCCGTCGGCGCCGGTCCTGGCCCCATCAGCGGGGAACACTCGAACGGGTGGGATCCTCGAACCAGTGTCCGGACACGGACACGGACCGCCGGACGAGTAGTACCCTCGGGGGTATGTGTAGAGCCGTGACGTGCAAGAAGTGCGGGAAGCCGACCTGGAAGGGATGCGGGCTGCACGTGGAACAGGTGCTGGCCGACGTCGCCCCCGAGGACCGGTGCCACTGCGCCACCGATGCCACTCCTAGGTCCAGGCGCCGCTGGTTCAGCCGCTGAGCCGGAGCCGCGGGGCGGCCGCAGGGTCCGGCGCGTACCTGGTGGCCCCCGTCCACGGAGCAGCCCCAGCCAGTGACGTCAGCCCGTCGGGCGGCGGCGCACCCCGTGGCCCGGCCGGCCGGAGCCGTCGTTGTCCGCCCCGTCGACCACGACCTCGACGATGGGCTCGGGCCGGTCGTCCCATTCGGTGCGCAGCGCCCGGGACATCACGGCGTGCTGCAGGTACAGGGTCGTGATGTAGGTGAGCTCGAGGATGTGTTCGTCCGGCAGGCTGGCCCGCAGGGCGTCGAACAGGCCGTCGGGGACGCGCCCGTGGTCGAGCGCCAGGCAGTCGGTGTAGGCGAGCACCCGGCGCTGGACCTCGTCAAAGCAGTCAGCGGCCGCCCAGTGCGGGACGGCGGCGATCGTCGCTTCGGGCACCTCGAGGGCACGCAGCGACTTGCAGTGCTGGGAGTAGACGAACTGGCTGCCCGACGCCCAGCCCACCCTGGCCTGGGCCAGCTCGCGCAGGACGGGGTCGAGGAGGCGCTTGGGGCTCTGGTACAGGGCGAAGCCCTGCACGGCGTGCTCGAGGACGTCGGGTACCAGGGCGAAGACCGTCCACCAGTCGCCGGGAGTGCCGTCGGAGGTGCCGGGGTCGGCCACCGGGTCCCGTCCCTCGAAGAGCAGGTCGTACATGACCGTCACGATCGGGGCCTCGGCCTCGGACCGGGGCACCTGGCGCAGTCGCGGCACCGCCTCAGACCGCCGCCGTGTCGCCGGCCCGGGCCGGGGCGTGCCGGACGGCGTCGGGTCCGAGCTCCCGGGTCCAGCACGCGAATTCGAGGAGGATGCCGTCGGGGTCCTGGAAGTAGATGGACCGCACGAAGACACCCGGGTGCACGTCGTCGGCGATCCCCCACTCGCTGTCGTCGTGGTTGGCGACGTCGGTGCAGTCGACCCCGGCCGCCCGAAGACGGTCCCGGTACTCGTCGATCCGTTCGGGGGGCACGGCGAACGCCACGTGGTTCATCGACCCCACCGCACTGGTGAGGCTGCCCTGGTCGGGTCGGCCCGCCGGTGCCGACACCCCGGGCACGCCGTCGGGGGCGTCGGGGAACCAGAAGAACGCCAGGGCGTCACCCCCGCCGCAGTCGAAGAAGAAGTGCTGGCCCATGCCCGCGGGGAGCTCGATCGTCTTGATCAGCGGCATGCCGAGCACGTTCGTGTAGAAGTCGACCGTCCGCTCCATGTCCCGGCAGACCAGGGCCAGGTGGTTGATCCCCCGGAACTCGAAGCCGGGGAAGGCGGACCGGTCGTCGTGGGCCTGGGTCATGACTGCTCCTCGCGGTGGTGCCGGGTGCCCGGTCGCTCGACACGGGCAACGGTGGGTCGTGCGAACGCAACCGTAACCCCCGGGGACACGGGGCGCCCCCGACGACCCGCGGATCAGTCGTCGGCGAGGAGTGCCAGCGCGTCGAGGTCGAGCGCCTGCTGGGCGTGACGGCGCACATTGGTGACGAACATCCGGTCGCCACGCTCGGTCTGCTTGACCACCATGGAGGCCCCCACCGCCATCAGCAGGCCCCCGAAGCACTCCGCCCGGTAGTCGGTGCGGAGCCGCTCCAGCGGGTAGTCCACGACGCCCCGGGCGACCAGGGCCTCGTGGTAGCCGGCGACGAGGTCCTCGCCCGAGGCACGGCGGACCTCGGGTTCGAGGCTGCCGCCCACGAAGTAGGCCAGGTCGTACGCCCCACAGGCCCAGTTCACGGTCTGGAAGTCCACCACGGCCGGCTCCGGTCGGTCCGGCGTGAACAACAGGTTGTCGAGCCGGAAATCGGCGTGCACGATGGTGCGCGGGCCGCGCTCCCGGGACATCCAGGTGCCCATCCGGGGGATGAACGCCTCCAGCAGTGCCCGGTGCTCGGAGGCGAGCCGGTCGCCGAATCGCTCGAGGAAGCCGGGGAACAGCCCGGTCACCAGGGCCAGGGTGAATTCGTCCCCCTCGGGCGAGGATCGGTCGATCCACGGGGTGGCGGCCAGGGTCGGGTCCTCCCAGCACGGTGCGTGGAGGGCGGCCAACTGGCCGAGGGCGGCGACGGCCACGTCGGCGCCGCATCCCTCGATCTCGTCCCCTTGGGTGGCGTGGCCGAGGTCCTCGAGCAGGAGGGTGAACCACGACTCGGCGGGATCGAGGGCGGCAAAGAGGAGGCGCGGCACCCGGGCGGCCACCCGCGGTGCCACCTCGGCGTAGAACCGGACCTCGACCTCGTAGGCCCGCATGATCCGGCCCGTGTTCAGGCTCTGCTCGTCCTGGGAGGCGAATTTGCCGACGATGCTGGCCGGTCCCGCCCCCCCGGGCTCGTAGGTGAGCGCGAACCGGACGGTGTCCGCCATCTGCCCCGTGCCGACGGGTGTGGCGTCGACGTCGACGACGGCGGCGTCGGGCGCCAGGAGCCCACGGTCCACCAGCACCGTGGTCAACCAGGCCGCGTCGACCCGGTCGGCGGTCCGGCGGACAGCGTCGGCGCCCCCGGCGCCGGTCGACCCGGGACTCATTCCCACTCCAGGTCGGCTGCCGCCCGGGTGAGCAGGCGCTGGAGGTGGAGCCCGCGCCCGAGGTCGAGCGGGTGCGGCCGCCCGTGGGCCGTCTCCACGAACTCGTCGACGACGGTGGTGAGCACCACCGGGTCGAATCCCGAGAGGTCGACCTCCAGGACGCCGTCGGTGGTGTGGACCTCGACGCCGACCCGCGGATGGTCGACCGGGCTGTGGCCGGTCAGGGACGCCTCGCTGGCGGCACCGCCCTCGTGGTCGAGGAGCAGGCCGATCCACCGGCGCGGATCGCCGTGGGCCCGGATGCCGACGACGGGCCCGAGGGCGGCGTCGAGCAGGTCGACGACGTGGGGACCGAGGTCGAACAGGGGCCCGCGGTCGAGGCGCCATGGGGTGGCGAACATCCCGCCCAGGAAGCCGTCGGTCAGGAACCGTGCCTGTGCGCCGATCACCCGGGTCGACGGGACGGCGGACAGCAGGGCGCGGACGTCCGGGCGGTACCGCCAGGTGAGCACCAGTTGGGTCGGGACCCCGGCCCGGCCGACCTCGTCGGCCAGAACCTCGGCGGCGGGCAGGTCGAGTGCCACCGGCTTCTCCAACAGGATGGCCTTGCCGGCCCGGGCGGCGGTGACCGCCAGGTCGGCCTGGACGTCGGGCGGCACGGCGAAGGACACGGCGTCGACCGCGTCCAGGAAGTGGTCGAAGCTGTCGTGGGCGACAGCGCCCAGCGGCGTCGCCACCTCCTCGGCCGCCCCGAGCCGCCGAGACCACACCGCGGTGAGCTCGGTGCGCGGATGGACGGCGAACATCGGTGCGTGCACGAACATCGCCCACGGCCCGGCGCCGACGACGCCGACCCGCAGGGTCGGGGTGGACGACGGGGTGGGCGGCACCCGTCAGCCCGCGGCGAGGACGGTGACGAAGTCACGCGTCCACCCGAGCACGTACTGGTCGGCCGGTCGGTTCTGGCCGGGGACCCCGGTGGTCAGCGGGCCGCCGGGCGACGGGGCGACGGCGATCTGCACCCACTCGGGATTGATGTCGAGCTCCATGGCGGTGACGGTCCCGGCCGAGACCAGGGCGCCGGCGAGATCGCTCGGGAGCGAGGTCATGCTGCCGGCGTACAGGAGGTTCCCGGACGAGTCCTCACCCAGGGCGCTGCGGGCGACGGCGGTGCCTGCGCCGAGTGTGGCCCCCCATGCCGCCACGTCGGCGATGTTCGGGCTGGGCTGGCTCCCGACCACCAGCGGGGGAAGGTTCTGGCGCACGCTGGCCACCTGCTCGCCCTTGGTGGGGACGGTCTGGCCCCAGACCCCGACGTGGCCGGTGCCGTCGGTGTCGATGACGAGGCTGGCGTAGCCGGGCTGCAGGGGGAGCAGGACCTGACCGTTCAGCTCGAAGCCCCCGGCCCCGGCAGAGGTCTCGAACCCGCCGTTGAAGGCGGCGAGCAGCGACGCCGTCTCGTTGGGGCCGATGACCGAGCCGCTGTCGGCGGACACCACGGCCGAGCCACGCGGTGGGTCACCACTCCCGACGTGCAGCGCCTCCTGCGTCTGGCCGGACCGGAACCGGAAGATCGTGACCGTGTGGCCGGTGGGCTCGGTGACCGTCTCGCTGTCCACGGCGATGGCGCCGTTGACCCGGGACACGACCGCCCAGCCCGGCTGCTCGGTGGTGGTCGTCGTGGTGGGCGGCACGGTGGTGGTCGTCGTGGCCGGTGCCGCCGAGCCGGACGAGCAGCCGGTGAGGGCCAGCCCGACGGCCAGCAACGTCACGGTGCACAGGCCGCGCGCCGAGCGGTGCCGCCGAGTGGTGACGGGGCGCGGTCGCAGGGGTGGCACGGGCCAGCAGCATACGGGAACCCCGGTCCGACCACGCGGCAGGGCACGGACCACGTCGGTCCGGCACGCCCGGGTCACCGGCGGTCCGGTCAGTCGAGCCCGGCCAACCGGGGAGCGATCGTCAGCCCGCCGTCCACCCGTACGACCTGGCCGTTCACGAAGGCCGCGCTGTCGGACAGCAGGAAGCCGACGACATGGGCGATGTCGTCCGGTGTCCCCAGCCGACCGAGGGGATTCTGCTCGGCCAGCCGTGCGCGGCCGGCCTCGGGCACACCCCGGGCGGCGGTCTCGGTCAGGATGAATCCCGGGGCGATCACATTGCAGCGGATCCCGTCACGGCCGTAGCGGGCGGCGACGTGGCGACCCAGCTGTTCGACGGCGGCCTTCGACACCCCGTAGGCGATCCGGCGGTGCTCGCCGATGGAGGCGGAGCCGGACGAGATCAGGACGATGGCGCCTCCGCCCCTGGCCCGCATCCTCGGCAGCACCTCGCGTACGAGGACCAGGCCGCCGGTCGCGTTGGTGCGCAGGACACGGTCCCACGTGTCGAGGTCCACGTCCTCGGCACCCCGGTCGGTGCGGAAGTCGGTCCAGGCCGCATTGTGGTCGAGGAGGTCCACGCCGCCGAATCGGGCGTCGACCTCGGCGACCATCCGGGTCACCTGGTCGGGTTCGCCCACATCACAGTCCAGGCCGATGGCGTCGTGGCCGGACGCGACCAGTGCCTCGGCCACCGCCCGTGCCCCGTCGCCGTCCTTGTCCGTCACGGCGACCCGGGCACCGAGCCGGGCCAGGTGGGCGGCCGTGGCTGCGCCGATCCCGCGCCCCGCACCGGTGACGATGGCCACCCTGCCGTCGAGCGCTCCGGGGGCGGGCACGGTTGCGGTCATGGCTGCACGGTAGCGAACGGGTGCCGCGCCCGCACCGGTCCGCGGACGCGAGCAAGCGCCCGTCCCACGCATCGGCGGGGACCGGGCGCTCAGCTCTTGCTGTACTCCTGAGAGCGGAGAGCGGTGGGGAATGGCAACCAGGGAACTCGTACGTTCCTGTCGTGGCACTGCCCACACTTCGGGCTAGGTGCTCCTGACGAACCTGGGCCTACGGTCGACCGACCGTCGATCCCTCGCCGCCCGCTCTCAGAACGGGCAACCTCTGCGACATCGCATAGGCGCCTCCTTCGGGACCCTGGCGAATCCCTCGACTGCCCACTCTAGGGATCTGCCGGCCGATTTCCCAGAGTCGAAGGTCCCGATCGCGGGATTGTCCGGGACCACGTGGGTCCCCGGTACCCTGCCATCGGGCCGCCTGGCCCAGACCCGAGTGGAGGAGACCACCGTGACCGACGCCCTCGATGCCCTGACCGGCTCCGTCGACCGGCTGCACGCCCTGGTCGACGGGCTCGATCCCGATCAGCTGACCGCGTCGGCGTACCCGACCGAGTGGTCGGTGGCCGACGTGCTCTCCCACCTCGGCTCGGGGGCCGTCATCCTGCTCCGCCGGCTCGACGACACACTGGCCGGCACGCCCACACCCGACGATGCCGCCCCCGCCGTGTGGGACACGTGGAACGCGAAGGTGCCGGAGGCACAGGCCGCCGACGCCCTGGTGGCCGACCGGGCCCTGCTCGACCGTGTCCTCGGCCTGACCGCCGACGAACGGAACCGGTTCGAGTTCGCCATGGGGCCGATGACGTTCGACCTCGACGGATTCATCGGACTGCGGCTCAACGAGCACGCCCTGCACCTGTGGGACATCGAGGTCGCCTTCGATCCGACGGCCACGGTGGCGGCGGGCTCGGTGGCATCGGTGGTCGACAACCTGCAGATGTTCACCAGGTTCACCGGAACGCCCACCGGAACGCCGGGATCCGTGGAGGTGACGACGTCGGACCCGCAGCGCTCGTTCGTCATCGTGCTGGGTCCGGACGAAGTGTCGATCTCGGCCTCGGATCCCGTGGCCGAGCCCGACCTGGAGCTGCCGGCCGAGGCGCTGGTCCGCCTGGTCTACGGACGGCTGGATCCCGACCACACGCCGGCCGTGCGGGGCGGAGCCGACCTCGACGTACTGCGCGGGGTGTTCCCGGGGGCCTGAACGGGCTCAGGTGCCGACCGGTGCCCGGCAACCGTGGTCAGCCGGACACGAGCGACGGACGGGAGACGGCGAACATGGCCAGGCAGCCGAGCACCGTCACCAGGGTCCACGACCAGGCGGCGCGGGGACGGGACCGCACCGAGGTGGCGACCACCAGGGCGGCCGCTCCGAGGGTGACGACCAGCAGGACGGACTGGGCCGCCCGGGCACTCCCGCCCAGGAACCAGATGGTCACGGCGCACGATGTCAGCAGGGCGACACCGGTGAACAGTGCGCCGCGGGCGCTCATGCGCTGGGGCAGACCGGCGATCCCGGACCGGGCGTCGTC
>Ga0302196_10002405_pt1 | contig 17437 bp, 16 predicted proteins | sample II_Bog_N1_3_FD_198794 | JGI IMG/M metagenome (GOLD analysis project Ga0302196, IMG submission 198794) | Peat permafrost microbial communities from Stordalen Mire near Abisko, Sweden - II_Bog_N1_3 | ecosystem: Environmental > Terrestrial > Soil > Wetlands > Peat | place: Sweden: Abisko...
GGGCCCTGCGCACGTCCACGCCCGTCAGCACCGCGCCGTTCAGCTTGGCGTTCTCAAGATTGGCGCCGCCGACCTCGGCGCCTTCCAGGTCGGCGCCGGAAAGATTGGCGTCCTTGAAGTTGGCCCCGGTGAGAATGGCGCCGGCCATGGAGCAGTCGGTGAAGTCGGCGGCGCAGGCGGACACATGGTCCATCTGGGAGCCATCGAGCTTGGCGCCCGAGAAATTGGCCTGGTCGAGCGATCCCGGGCGCGTGGTGTGTTGGACCATGTCCAGGCCGCTGGAGCGGTTGGCCATGCCGATCTGGCCTTCGCGGAAATCGGCCTGGGTCAGATCGGCTTTCGAAAGGTTGGCTCCGCAGAGGATCGCCCCGCGCAAGTCGGCGCGTTTCATTGTGGCCTCGCGCAGGTCGGCCTTCCTGAGGTCGCAGCCGAACAGATTGGCCCGCTCCAGCTTCACCCGCTGCATCTTGCAGTTATCGAAGCGCGAGCCCGACAGATCCGCGTCCGAAAGGTCGCGGCCGCACAGATCGAGGCCCGACAGGTTGACCATCCGCAGGGAGGCCCGCTTGCCGCCCGGACGGCCTTGCGCCAGCCGCTCGTGGGCGGCGACGATCAGGTCCAGCTCACCCTGCGTAAGCCTGCGCAAACCCGAGTTGTTGTGCGCGGCGTTCGCCATCAATTCAGCCCCAGAATTCAGTTTTTGTGTGTTGTCGCAAGGTTAGCAGAACACCGGTAGGCGAACGGTTAACCATCGGTGAGAAGAGGTGTCTCAAGCCCGCGCACGCCTGCCCGGTGCGCGCCCGTGAGGTCGGCCTGCCTGAGGCTCGCGCCTGTGAAGTTGGAGCGGGACAGGTCCGAGAACAGCAGCACCGCCTGGCGCAGGTCCGCGTGCGAAAAGTCGGTCCCCTTGGCGACCACTCGGGTCATGTCCGAGGGCAGCACGCGATCGGCGCTGATCATCAGCGGCCCAAGCAGCGCCTCGCGCAGATCCGAGCCGGACAGCTTGGCCCCGATCAGCCGCGCCCCCCGCAGATCGGCGCGGCGCAGGTTGCAGTTGCGCAGGTCCGCCCCCTCCAGGTGGGCGCCCTGAAGCTGGGCGCCTTCCATGTCGACGCCATAGAAGACCGCGCCCTTGGCCGAGAGGCCGGTGAGCTTGTAGCCCTTGATCGACTTCAGCGCGCGAAGGTCGGCGCCGTCGAACTGGGAGGGCGAGCCTTCAGCCCCGCCCGTCTCGCACCAGAGGGCGTGGTCGGAGATCATCTGGTCGTAAGGCAGGTCGGCCACGTCCTGGCCGATCGGCTGGTCGGTCAGGGCGCCTTCCATCTTCGCGCCATCGACGTTGCAGCCGTAGATGGTCGCGCCGACCAGCACAGAATCGCGCAGGTCCGCGCCCGAAAGGTCCGCGCCGGAAAGATCCGCGCCCTGAAGGTTGGCGCCGCTCATGTCGCACTGTTTGAGGTTGGCGCGGACCAGCTTGGCGTCCTTCAGGATGGCGTCGCTGAAGTCGGCGCGCACGGCGACGATGCCGGACAGCTTGGAGCGTTCCAGGTTGGCGCCGGCGAGCGTCGCGCCCTGGGCCTCGGCCACCTTGTTGGCGTGTTCGAGCAGGCGCAACCCGCGGCCCTTGTCGACCGCGGCGATCGCGCCTTCGCGCAGGTCGGCTTCGAACAGGTCCGCGCCGGTCAGATCGGCGCCGCGCAGGCAGGAGGCGCGCAGGTCAGCCCGGCGCATGGAGGCCTCGCTGAGATCGGCGCCCTGCAGATCCGCCCCGAAAAATACGGCGTGGTCCAAACGGGCGCCGATAAACTTGCAACCGGTGAGTATAGCGCCGGTAAAGTCGGCATCGCTAAGGTTGCGGCCGCGGAAATTGAGCCCGGTCAAGTCCATCCAAGAAAAGACCGCCCTGGCGCCGCCAGGACGCGCCGTCCACAGACGGTCATGCCGCGCGCACACCGCGTCGGCTTCTTCCTGGGTCAGCCGGCGGGGAGCTCCCGCGGTTGCGAATGCGGACATGGTCCGGTTGTCCGATGCAAATAAACTTTGCGAAAACTAGCGGATAGGCAGTTAACGCAATCCTTCCGCCAAGAATTAAGAAACGGGGTCGACGTCGTCTATTTTCGCGGCGAAGCACGCAGAGGACGCAAACAAGAAGAGCCGAGAATCACGGTTGCGCCGCGGGCAAGGCGCGCAGACCCGCTTCGCGCTGTCCTTAGCCGCGTTCGGCGGCCACGCGTTTAGACTGTCACATCCCGCAACTGAACCGCGCGGCCAAAGTCCTAACCCGGAATCGTCGGAGTCGGCTCCGCGCGCGCCTGGTCGAGATAGCGGCAGCGCAAGGGCTTGAGTCCGGCGTCCAGGTCGATCAGCAGTGGGTTTCCGGTGGGGATCTCGATCCCGACGATGGCGTCGTCGGGAACCTGGAACAGGTGTTTGAGGATGGCCCGGTTGGAATTGCCGTGGGCGGCGATCAGCAGGGTCTCGCCGGCCGCCAGTCGCGGGGCGATCTCGCCGGTCCAGTAGGGCAGCACTCGGTCCAGGGTGGTCTTCAGGCTTTCGGTGTTGGGGATGGCCTGGCCGGCGTAGCGGCGGTCGCGGCTGAAATCGAACTCGCCCCCCGCCTCCATCGGCGGCGGCGGCACGTCGTAGGAGCGGCGCCAGACCTTCACCTGGTCAGCGCCGTGCACCTTGGCTGTCTCGGTCTTGTTCAGCCCCGTCAGCGCGCCGTAGTGGCGCTCGTTGAGCCGCCAGTCCTTGACCATCGGTATCCACAGTTGGCCGGCCTCGGTCAGGGCGATGTCGGCGGTGCGGATGGCGCGGGTCAGCACCGAGGTGAAGGCGCGGTCGAACTGAACGCCCGCCGCCTTGATCAGTTCGCCCGCCCGCCTGGCCTGGGCCTCGCCCTCGGCGGTCAGGTTGACGTCCACCCAGCCGGTGAAGCGGTCTTCCAGGTTCCACTGGCTCTGGCCGTGGCGGACGATGACGAGGCTGGGCATGGCGCGCTCCGCGAAAACTGCAGCGGGGCTAGAGGCGCGAGGCAGAGGCGTCAAGTCGGGCGTGGCGTCAACTAGGGGCTCCCCATCGGCGCCCGCGCTGCTATACCCCCCGCCATGAAGGACCGTGTGGTTTTCTCGCTTTTCGCGCTCGCGACCGTGCTGATCGTGGGTTTCGCGGCTGTCTGGCCGCAGGGTTACGGCGCGCGCTCGCCCGGACCGTTCGGCCACACCCCCATCCAGCAGACGCCCGAGATGAAGGCGGCCATGGCGCGCGAGGCCGCGGCCCAGGCGCGCAAGCGCCAGGGCGTAGTTTCCGCCGCCGCCGCCGCGGGCCTGCGGGACACCGCCCCTTGACCGGCTTCGATGCGATCGCCGTCGCCCGCCGCGTGCTGGCGGTCGAGGCCGAGGCGCTGCAGGTCATGGCGCGCGGTCTGGACGGCGCCTTCACCGCCGCGGTCGAGACGCTTTTCGCCGCACAGGGCCGCATCGTCTGCACCGGCGTGGGCAAATCCGGGCACGTGGCGCGCAAGGTCGCCTCGACGCTGGCCTCCACCGGCACGCCCGCCATGTTCGTTCACGCCACCGAGGCCAGTCACGGCGACCTCGGCATGATCGGAGCAGGCGACGTGGTGCTGGCGCTGTCGAAAACCGGCGAGACGCGAGAGCTGGCGGACATCATCGCCTACGCCAAGCGCTTCTCGATTCCGCTGATCGCGATGACCGCGGTCGCGTCCAGCGCCCTGGGGAAGGCCGCCGACATCGTGCTGGAGATACCCAACGCCAACGAGGCGGCGCCCCGGCTGAACGCGCCGACCACATCGACCACCCTGCAGATCGCCCTCGGCGACGCGCTCGCCGTGGCGCTGTTGGAGCGCCGCGGCTTCACGCCCGACGACTTCGGCGTCCTGCATCCGGGCGGCAAGCTGGGGGCGATGCTGCGCACCGTGGCCGACCTGATGCATGGTCCGGACGAACTGCCGCTGGTCGGACCCGACGAGGCCATGCCCCAGGCCATGGTGGTGATGAGCCAGAAGCGGTTCGGCTGCGTCGGCGTCTGCGACGGCGACGGACGGCTGGTCGGCGTGGTCACCGACGGCGATCTGCGTCGCCATTTCGATGGCCTGGCGGGCGACACCGCCGGCGAGGTGATGACCACCACGCCCAAGACCGTGCCGCCGGGCATGCTCGCCGCCGAGGCCCTGAAACTGATGACCGACGTCGCGCCCGCCTCGACGGTTCTGTTCGTTGTCGAGGAATCCCGGCCCGTCGGCATCATCCATGTGCACGATTTGTTGCGCGCAGGCGTTATGTAGGCCCACGCCGCTTTTCCGGAGGTTCCATGTTCGCCGCCCCTCGCGCCGAAATTCCTATCAATACGCTTGAATTCGAGACCATCCCGCTGGTCAAGGCGACCGGCTTTCGCGAGTACGACGCCCGCTGGCTGTTCGGGCCGGAAATCAACCTGCTGGGCATTCAGGCGCTGGGCCTTGGGCTTGGCACCTACATCCATGAGCTCGGCCAGTCGAAGATCGTCGTCGGCCACGACTTCCGTTCCTACTCCCTGTCGATCAAGCAGGCGCTGAGCCTGGGCCTGATCGCCGCCGGGTGCGACGTGCTGGACATCGGCCTGGCCGTCTCGCCCATGGCCTATTTCGCCCAGTTCGACCTGGATGCGCCCTGCGTGGCCATGGTCACCGCCAGCCACAACGAGAACGGCTGGACCGGGGTGAAGATGGGCGCGGCGCGCCCACTGACCTTCGGGCCGGAGGAAATGGGCCGACTGAAGGACATCGTCCTTGGCGGCAAGTTCAAGGAACGGGACGGCGGCAAGCTGACCTATGTCGACGGCGTCATGGACCGCTACATCGCCGACGTCGCCAGGCGCGTGTCGCTGAAACGGCCGCTGAAGGTGGTCGCCGCCTGCGGCAATGGCACCGCCGGCGCCTTCGCGCCCAAGGCCCTGCGCGCCATGGGCGTGAAGGACCTGGTCGAGATGGACTGCAATCTCGACTGGAACTTCCCCAAATATAATCCGAACCCTGAAGACTACGAGATGCTGCACGCCATGGCCCAGGTGGTGCGCGACACCGGCGCGGACCTGGCGCTGGGCTTCGACGGCGATGGCGACCGCTGCGGCGTGGTCGATGACCAGGGCGAGGAGATCTTCGCCGACAAGATCGGCCTGATGCTGGCGCGGGACCTGGCGCCCCTGCACCCGGGCGCGACCTTCATCGTCGACGTGAAGTCCACGGGCCTCTTCGCGACCGACCCGATCCTGGAGGCCAACGGCTGCACCACCGTCTACTGGAAGACCGGCCACAGCTACATCAAGCGCAAGACTGCTGAACTGGGGGCGCTGGCCGGCTTCGAGAAGAGCGGCCACTCCTTCTTCGCCGGCGAGCTGGGCCGCGGCTACGACTGCGCCCTGACGGCCGCCGCGGCGGTGCTGGCGATGATGGACCGCAACCCGGGCAAGCGCCTCAGCCAGCTGAAGGAGGCCCTGCCCGTCGCCTACACCTCCCTGACCATGTCGCCGCACTGCGCCGACGAGACCAAGTATGGCGTGGTCGACGGCGTGGTGGCCGAATACGAGGCGGCGGCCAAGGCCGGCGAGACCATCCTTGGACGGAAGATCAAGGAGGTGATCACCGTCAACGGCGTGCGGGTGGCGCTGGAGGACGGGTCCTGGGTCCTGGTGCGGGCCTCGTCCAACAAGCCCGAGATCGTGGTCGTGGTGGAGAGCACCCAGTCGGAAGACGACATGCGCGCCCTCTTCCGCCAGGAGGTCAAACCGCGTCTGGCCAAGCGGCCCGAGGTCGGGGCATACAACCAGCAAGTCTGATTCGGCGGGCCCCTTGAGCCGGCAAGGCAACGGGGGCGCCGCCAGCGGCAGCAGGAGACGTCCCCATGCGCGTGGCGATGATCGGAGCCGGCTATGTCGGCTTGGTGTCCGGGGCCTGCTTCGCCGACTTCGGCCACATCGTCACCTGCATCGACAAGGATGAGGGCAAGATCGCCCGGCTGGAAGACGGCAAGATGCCGATCTTCGAGCCGGGCCTGGACGAGATCGTCGCCCGCAACGTTCGCGAGGAACGGCTGTTCTTCGCCAGCGACAGCGCCAAGGCGGTGGCCGAGGCTGACGCGGTCTTCATCGCCGTGGGCACGCCCTCGCGGCGCGGCGACGGTCATGCCGACCTTTCCTACGTCTATGCGGTGGCCGAGGAGATTGCGCCCTTCCTCGACGGCTTCACGGTGGTGGTGACCAAGTCGACCGTCCCCGTCGGCACCGGCGACGAGATCGAGGCCATCCTGCGAAAGGCCCGGCCGGACGGCGACTTCGCGGTGGTGTCCAACCCCGAATTCCTGCGCGAGGGCGCCGCGATCAGCGACTTCAAGCGGCCCGACCGGGTGGTGGTCGGCATCGAGGACGAACGCGCTCGCCCGGTGATGAGCGCCCTCTATCGGCCGCTGAACCTGAACGAGACGCCGCTGCTGTTCACTGGCCGGCGCACTTCCGAGCTCATCAAGTATGCGGCCAACGCCTTCCTGGCGATGAAGATCACCTTCATCAATGAGATCGCCGACCTGTGCGAGGTGCTCGACGCCGACGTGCAGCAGGTCGCGCGGGGCATCGGCCTGGACAATCGGATCGGCTCGAAGTTCCTGCACGCCGGCCCCGGCTACGGCGGCTCCTGCTTTCCGAAGGACACCATCGCCCTGGTGCGCACCGCCGCCGACGCCGGCAGCCCCGTCACCCTGATCGAGACCACGGTGAAGGTGAACGACGCGCGCAAGAAGGCCATGGCGGACAAGGTCTCGCACGCCCTGGGCGGCGAGCTCGCCGGGAAGACCGTCGGGGTTCTGGGCCTGACCTTCAAGCCCAACACCGACGACATGCGCGATGCGCCCAGCCTGGACATCATCCCGGCGCTGCAGGCCGGCGGCGCCAAGGTGCAGGCCTTCGATCCGGAGGGCCACGAGGCCCGGCAGATGCTGCGCGACGTCGATTTCAAGAACGGCCCCTACGAGGCCTGCGAGGGCGCCGACGTGCTGCTGATCCTGACCGAGTGGGATCAGTTCCGGGCGCTGGATCTGGATCGGGTGAAGGGCCTGATGCGCGCGCCGCTGGTCGTGGACCTGCGCAACATCTACCGGCCCGCGGAAATGAGCGAGCGGGGGTTCCGCTACATCAGCGTGGGACGCGCCAGCGTGCCGGCGGACGCCTAGAGCCTAGATCAGCTCATGATCCGTTCAGCCAGCCACACCATGCCGTACCAGAAGGTCACGGCGACGGCGGCTGTGGTCAGCACGCACATCAGCGGGTTGCGTCGAATGTCCTGGGGGGCGGGTCGCACCTGGGCCTTGGCCACGGCTCGCATCATGGTTTCCTCCGTGCCGTCCCTATGTTTGGGTCGGTCAACTGACGGGTAGAGTTTCACGCCTGCAAAAGATTGCAAGAAATTAATCTGGAAACGCGCGGAAGGGCCGCAGGGTTTCCCTCGGCGGGCGAGCCGGCCCCGGCAGGTCGAAGGCTGTAAGCATGCAAACCTACGATGTCGCGGTGATCGGACTGGGCGCCATGGGCGCGTCGGCCCTGGCCGCCCTCGCGCAACGCGGCGTGAAGGCGATCGGCTTTGAGCAGTTCGAGCCGGGCCATGCGCGCGGCTCCTCCCACGGCGAGAGCCGTTTGATTCGCCTCGCCTATTTCGAGGACCCTTCCTATGTGCCGCTGGCGCGGCTGGCCTATGAGGCCTGGGCGCGGCTCGAGGCGGCCACCGGCGAGCGGGTGCTGAGCCGCACCGGCATTATCGAAGCGGGCGTCCCCGGCTCGGCCCTGGTCGCCGGATCGCTGCGCTCGGCGATCGAGAACGGCATCAGCCACGAGCGGCTGACCGGCGCCCAGATCGCCGCGCGCTTTCCGGCCTTCGCCTTCCCGGCCGACTGGGAGGGTCTGTTCCAGGCTGATGGCGGGGTGCTGCAGCCGGAGACGGCCATCGGCCTCTACATCGCGCTGGCGAAACAGTTCGGCGCGACGGTCCGCGCCAAGACCAAGGTTCTCGCGCCCGACCCGGTCGGCGACCGGGTGCGCATCCGCACCGTCGCCGGCGAGACGATTGAGGCCGGCGCCGTGATCGTCGCCGGCGGCCCCTGGATGGGCGACCTGGTCCCCGACCTCGCCTCACGGCTGACGCTCACCCGCCAGATGCTGTTCTGGTTCGACCCGACCGACCGGGCGCTGGTCGCGCCGGGCCGCATGCCCGCCTTCCTGTTCGAGTCGGGCGAGGACATCGTCTATGGCATGCCCGACCTGTTCGGGACTGGCGTGAAGGCGGCCTCGCACCTTCACGGCGCGGTCCTGGCCGATGGCGACGCGGAGCGCCGCGAGCCGACCGCAGCGGAGGCCGAGCCTATCGCCGCCGCGCTCGCCCGCTACATCCCCGCCGCCGCCGGCCCGGTGACGCGCCGCGCCGCCTGCACCTATACCAACACCGCCGACGAGCACTTCATCGTCGGCCTCCATCCGGAGCATCCGCAGATCGTCATCGCCTCGCCCTGCTCGGGCCACGGCTTCAAATTCTCCAGCATTTTCGGCGAGGTCTTGGCTGACCTTGCGACGACCGGCGAGACGGACAAGCCTATCGGGCTGTTCGATCCGGGGAGAGTGTTAAATCGACCTCAGCGCTGAGGCGCGGGCGGCGGCAATCCCGTCCTCTGCTCGCGCGTGAACCTCATGTCCGGCAGAAGCCCAAAATAGTTATTCGTACATCCCGGCGGGTTCTCGCCCTGCTCGCACAGGGGGCGGTAAGCCGTTGACGAAAGCTCGCTCATCGACGCGACCGGTATGTAAACCGGATCGCCGTCCTTGGGCCGCACCTCGACGAACAGAGCCTGTTGGGTCGCGCGCATGGCCGCACCGGTGCCGGCCCTAAGGATAAATTCCGAGGTGGAGACAACCGGGCCCATGGGCGCCCTGGCGTTTTCGGGCGTGAGTTCTCCCCATTCGACCTGGCAAACCAAGCCGTCGGGCGAGCACGACTTCACATAGCGCACGCACGCCGTTCGCACACAGGTTTCCGGAACGCCTTCGGCGGCCTTTGGAACGAGGTTGTCGGCCTGGATGGCGTCGATCTTGACGCCGAGCCGATAGATGACGGCCGGCTGAGCGCGACCGACGCCTCCGCTGATGGCGTACATCGCCACCAGGTCGGTCGCCTTGTCATACGGCGCGGGAAGACACAGCCCAGCCAGCACAATGGCGCAGGCTGGGGTCATCGCCTTACCCCTAAGCCGCCGCCTGCTTCACCGCGCCGACGACGTCGCGGACCACAGAGGCGACGAGCTTGGCGTCGTCGCCCTCGGCCATGACCCGGATCAGCGGCTCGGTGCCCGAGGCGCGGACCAGCAGCCGGCCCGAGCCGTTCAGGCGCGCCTCGCCATCGGCGATCGCCGCCTTGACCCCGGCGCTCTCCAGCGGCTTGGCGGTTCCGGCGAAGCGGACATTCTCCAGCTTCTGCGGCACCGGGTCGAACTGGCGGGCCAGCACGCTCATCGGCTTGCCGGTGCGCACCATCACCGTCAGCACCTGCAGCGCCGCGATCAGGCCGTCGCCGGTCGTGGAATAGTCGGCCGGGATGATGTGGCCGGACTGTTCGCCGCCCAGGTTGAAGCCGCCCTCGCGCATCCGCGCCATCACCGAACGGTCGCCGACCGGGGTCCTCTCCAGCGTCAGGCCGCGCGCCTGCAGGAAGCGCTCCAGGCCCAGGTTCGACATGACCGTGGCGACCACGCCGCCGCCCTTCAGCTTGTCGTCCTCGGCCCAGGAGCCGGCGATGATGGCCATGATCTGGTCGCCGTCGATCACTTCGCCCTTCTCGTCGCACATCACCACCCGGTCGGCGTCGCCGTCGAGGGCGATGCCGATGTCGGCGCGGTATTCCTGCACCGCCTTGACCATGGTCTTGGGGAAGGTCGAGCCGCACTCGGCGTTAATGTTCAGGCCGTTGGGCGTGACGCCCACCACCTTGACCTCCGCGCCCAGCTCATAGAGCACGGTGGGCGCGACCTTGTAGGCGGCGCCGTTGGCGCAATCGATGACGATGCGCAGGCCGTTGAGGTTCAGCCGCCGCGGGAAGGTCGCCTTGACGATCTCGATATAGCGGGCCTGGGACTCGTCCATCCGCACGACGCGGCCGAGGTCGGCCGGCTCGGCCAGGCCCTCCTGCAGGCCCTCGTCCATCAGCGATTCGATCTTCAGCTCCATCTCGTCGGAGAGCTTGTAGCCGTCGGGGCCGAACAGCTTGATGCCGTTGTCGGCGAAATTGTTGTGCGAGGCCGAGATCATCACGCCCAGATCGGCGCGCATCGACCGGGTCATCATCGCCACGCCCGGCGTCGGCAGCGGCCCGAACAGACGCACGTCCATGCCCACGCTGGCGAATCCGGCGACGAGGGCCGGCTCGATCATATAGCCGGACAGGCGCGTGTCCTTGCCGATCACCACCAGGTGGCGGCGGTCGCCGGCGGTGCGGAACAGCTTGCCCGCCGCAAGCCCCACGCGCAGGGCCACTTCCGCGGTCATCGGATGGCGGTTGGCCTGGCCGCGGATGCCGTCAGTGCCGAAATAGGCGCGCTTGCTCATAGCGGTAGAGGTCTCCCAGTCACGTCAAAGTCTCGCGAAACGATGCGAAATGCAGTTTTATTCGACCAGACGTCAGCGAGTGATAAAGCCGGACGCACAACGCCCGTTGAACGAGCTTAGACGAGCCGGGGCGCGGGTGAAAGAACGGTCCTCGTCGGGGACTTGCAGACAGGCGAACGGATCGGGATCGGTATGTGCGGCATCATCGGCATCGTTGGAAACACCCCGGTCACCGACCGGCTGATCGAGAGCCTGCGGCGGCTTGAGTACCGCGGCTACGATTCGGCGGGGGTCGCCACGGTCGACGCCGGCAGGCTGGATCGCCGCCGCGCCGTCGGCAAGATCAAGGCGCTGGACGACCTGCTGCGCGCCGAGCCGCTGAGCGGCAAGACCGGCATCGGCCATACCCGCTGGGCCACCCACGGCGCCCCGTCGCTGGAAAACGCCCACCCCCAGATCGCCGGCCGCGTCGCCGTCGTCCACAACGGCATCATCGAGAACTTCGCCGAACTGAAGCGCGAACTGATCGCCGCCGGCCGCACCTTCGAGAGCGAGACCGACACCGAGGTGATCGCCCAGTTGATCGACGCCGAGCTGAACGCTGGCCTCAGCCCTATCGCGGCGTTGAAGGCCACGCTCGACCGGCTCGAGGGCGCCTACGCGCTGGGCGTGCTGATCAAGGGCCAGGACGAGCTGGTCATGGGCGCGCGCAAGGGCAGTCCCCTGGTGGTCGGCTATGGCGACGGCGAGATGTTCATCGGCTCCGACGCCCTGGCGGTCGGCCCCTTCACCAACCGCATCGCCTATCTCGACGAGGGCGACTATGTCGCCATCGATCACACCAGCGCCCAGATCTTCGACGTCACCGGCGCGCCGGTGCAGCGGCCGATGGTCGTGGTCGCCGCCTCCGCGGCCCTGGTCGAGAAGGGCAACTATCGCCACTTCATGGAGAAGGAGATCTACGACCAGCCCGACAGCTGCCGTAACACCCTGTCGAGCTACGTCGATCCGATCAGCGGCCGCGCCCGGCCGCCCGGCGTCATCGACTTCACGAGGATCGAGCGGCTGCAGATCGTCGCCTGCGGCACCGCCTCCTACGCCGGCCTGATCGGCAAATACCTGATCGAGCGGCTGGCCGACATTCCCGTCGAGGTCGAGATCGCGTCCGAGTTCCGCTACCGCGAGCCGGCGCTGCGGCCGGGCACTTTGGCGATCGCGGTCTCCCAGTCGGGCGAGACCGCCGACACCCTGGCGGCCCTGCGCTACTGCAAGGCCAAGGGATTGCAGACCGCGGCCATCGTCAATGCGCCGGATTCCACCATGTCACGCGAGATCGACCTGCTGTGGCCGACCCACGCGGGGCCGGAGGTGGGCGTGGCCTCGACCAAGGCCTTCACCGCCCAGGTCTCCGTGCTGACCGCTATCGCCGTCGCCGCCGCCGCCCAGCGCGGCCGCATCGACGCGGCGGAAGAAGCCCGGCTTGTCGGCGTGCTGATGGAGGCGCCGCGGCTGCTGGCCGAGGCCCTCCGCGTCGAGGAGGAGGTTCGCGCCCTGGCGCAGGAGATTTCCAAGGCCCGCGACGTGCTCTACCTCGGCCGCGGCTCGATGTTCCCGCTGGCCCTGGAAGGCGCGCTGAAGCTCAAGGAAATCAGCTACATCCACGCCGAGGGCTACGCCGCCGGCGAGCTGAAGCACGGCCCGATCGCGTTGGTGGACGAATATACGCCGGTGATCGTGATCGCGCCGTCCGACGCCTATCTGGACAAGACCGTCTCCAACATCACCCAGGTGATCGCCCGTGGCGGCAAGGTGGTGATGATCACCGACCAGGCCGGCGCCGCCGAGGCCCCCGACGGCGCCCGCGTCATCATCGCCCCTGCCTGCGAACCCCTGATCGCGCCGCTGGTCTTCTCACCGTCTATCCAGCTGCTCGCCTATCACGTGGCCGTGCACAAGGGCGCGGATGTGGACCAGCCGCGGAATTTGGCGAAGTCGGTGACGGTGGAATAGCGGATCGGCAATGGACATTGTCGAACAGCTGCAATCGTTGCTGGCCACGCCATTGGTCGAGCCCGAACGCAGCGAATTGATTTTCGTCTATCTGCCGGAACCACTCGATCCCATGGAGCGCCACGAGCGGTACGCGGAGCCGCTCGACGCCGAGCTGCGCCTGCGCGGCTATGGCTACGTCAGCGGCGGCGGGTCGATGCTGAGCGAAGAGAATCCGGGCGGCGGGCACGACATCGAGTGGTCCGGCATCGACGTCGACGCCTCGGACCCGCCGGCCGCGCGGGAGCTTCTGCGAAAGCATCTGCCGCCTCTCGGCTGCCTGCCCGGCACGCAGCTTCAATACCGTCATGGCGACCAGAGCCTGTACGACGAATATGACGGCGAACACTGGACCACTGGCGCGAAATCCATCGCTGACGACTGATCCCTGGGGGGGCGCCACGGCGCCGTCCAGCGTGAACCCGCGCCGCTCGCCGATAGCGCATCGACCAAGCAGCTCTGGACTCTGGCGGTAGTCGCTGGCAATGTGCCCCTTAAAGTAGAATTCCGGAAGCGAGTTAATCAGACCAGCCAATACCTCGTTCAGCAATAGAGGCGCAGATTCAGCATGCCTATTCAGCCTTCTGCATTTGCCTTGACCGGGCGCGATACCTACGCCGTCATGGTTCTGTGCGCCGGTGACGCGACGACGATTTTCGATCAATTCAAGGCTCAAAATCCCTCGGGCAACCCAACGCTGCCGGATGCGGGCGATGGGAACTTCTCCTATCTCAAGGGGCCCAATTGGCAGATCGTCGGCCAGCTGCGCGCGGACGACGACATCGTTACAGACCAGTCGAACTGCTACTTCGGCGTCTTCCTGCGCTGCGGCGCGGCATTTGGCCCTTTCAAGGTCAACGATCTGGTCGTCGCCGTTAAGGGCACATCCGATGTTCTGGAATGGGTGGACGACGGCGCCTCCTTGTTCCCGACCGATCCCGAGCCAGGCGAGCCCGGCGACGTGGCGCTGGGCTTTTGGCGCATCTACCAGACGCTGGATTTTGCCGACTGGACCAACGGAACCGCCCGCAGCCCGCTTGTCCCTCGGATTGTCGCCGAGGCGTCCAAGGCCGGTTTCGACGCGGCGGTGAACCGGATATTCGTGGTCGGCCACAGCCTGGGCGCGGCGCTGGCGACCTACCTCACCTACGACCTGTGGCAGGCCACGCCCGCCCCGCTCAAAGGCTGCATCGCGCCCTATTTCTTTGCTTCGCCCAAGACCGGCGCGGCCAGCAACGTGGCGAACTACGCCGCCGTGGTGGCGACCTATAATCTGGCCAACTATCAGAACGATCTGGTCCCGCAGCTTCCCTTCGCCCAGCTCGGCTACTGCGCCCTGCTGAACCTTGGCGGCCAACAGAACTCCATTGTTCTAAGACCCGGCGGGCAGCCGTGGATTCCGGGCGTGCTCGACGTCGGCCACAATCACTCGACCGTCCTCTATGCCCGGCTCCTGGACCCGAACAACGGCGAGGCCCTCAGACGACCTATCTGATGCCGCGCTTCGGGACAGACTCGCATGGCTGTCCAGGCGTTCAGCGCCAAGGCGGCGCTGAGCGTCATCGCGTCTCGATCGACAGGCCCGATCGGCTGGGGCCTTCGTCGCCTGGGCCGCTAGCTCCACACCTTATGCACCGCCTCGATATCCGCCGCCTCGCACAGCGCCTCGATCGCCTCCAGCGCATCGGCGCGGCCCTTGAAGCGTTCGGCGAGCAGGACCAGCGCTAGTTCGGCGACGGCGGCGGGGGACAGGCTGAGGACCGCCTCGTGCTCGTCCTCGCCCCAGGCGTCGCGCACGCCCGCCCCCATCTCCCGCTGGCGGATCTCGATCCCCAGGCCGCGGTCGATGCGGGCGTCGACGCAGCCGTAGCGGGCGCCGTCGGTGAACCACAGGCTCACGCGGCGACGCCCGTCGCGGTTCGCCATGGCCGGCGAGGCTGGGGGCGCCGCGTCGGCGACGCCCCTGCTCTTCCGCTCGGGCACGGCCGTCAGCTCGCCTTGGCCAGGGTGCGGGTGGTGCTGCGCTCGCCGGCCACCGAAACCGGCACGTCGCCGGCCACGGTCACGCGGCGCATCACCCGGCGCTCGGTCCCGTAGTCGTCGATCGCATAGTGCTGGGTGGCGCGGTTGTCCCAGATCGCCACGTCGCCTTCGCGCCAGCTCCAGCGGACGGTGTTCTCCAGCCGCGTGATGTAGCCCTGCAGCAGCTGGAACAGGTGGTTGGAGCCGTCGATGGAGTAGCCCTTCAGCCGGCGCACGAACTGGCCCAGCACCAGGGTCTTTTCGCCAGTCTCAGGGTGCACGCGCACCACCGGATGGTCGGTCTCATAGACGGTCGAGGCGAACACCTCGCGATAGCGCTTGGCGGCTTCTTCAGAGGCGTTCGGCTTGGCGGCGGCGTAGTCATACTGGTTGGAGTGGGTGGCCCACAGGCCCTCGGCCAGGCTCTTCAGCTCCGCCGGCAGGTCGTCATAGGCGCGGGCGGTGTTGGCCCAGACGGTGTCGCCGCCGGCTTCGGGGACCACGATCGCCCGCAGCACCGAAGCCTGGGGATAGGCCTGCGAGAAGGTGATGTCGGTGTGCCAGCTGTTGGCGCGCCCGCCGCGATCGGCGTCGAGCTCAAGAATATACTGGCTGCCTTGCAGCACCGGCACGGTCGGGTGGGCGACCGGATCCCCCAGCAGGGCGGCGAAGGCTTCCTGTTCGGCGTCGGTCAGGTGGGTCTGGCCGCGGAAGAAGATCACCTTGTGCTTGAGCAGGGCGGTGCGGACGACGGCGAGCGTCTCCGGCGCGAGATCGCCCGAGAGGCGCACGCCCTCGATCTCGGCGCCGATGCGGCCGGCGACGCGGCGCACGGTCAGGGTGTCGTTGGCGATGGGAAGATGTCCGTCGGCGCTCATGGGGTTTCCTTTCATTGAGCAGGATCGGGAGGCGTCATTCAGCGGGGAGGCTGGCGAGACCGTCGCGGGCGTCGAGCGAGCGGCGGATTTCGGCGTGGCGGCGCTCATCCAGCGGGAAGCCCGCGATCAGAAGCGCCGAGACGATGTGGGAGAGGGCCGGACCCAGGGCGAATACCAGCTTCAGGCCCAGAAGGGCGTCGGCGCTGTTATGGACGCCCGGCTTGAAGCCGAGGAAGGCGACCAGCGGCAGGGCGATGCCGACCGCCGCTGCGGTCGCCGTCTTGCCCGAGACGCTGAAGGCGGAGAACAGCAGGCCCGGATAGGCCCGGCCGCGCTCCAGCGCCTGCTTGTCGGCCAAGTCGGCGACGATGGAGCGCAGCATCAGGTTGCCGGAGCCCTGCGACAGGCCCTGGGCGATGGTCAGGCCGAGCAGCAGGCCAAAGCCACCGGGGCCGACGAACAGCAGGCCCAGATTGACGGCGGCCTGGATCAGCTCGGCGACCACCACGGTGCGCGACTTGCCGAAGCGGTAGCCGACCCGCAGCCAGATCGGCCCCGCGAAGACGCCGAACACGAACTGCAGCAGGAACAGCAGGCTGCCCCAGCGCGGCAGGCCCATGTACTGGACCACGAAGAAGACGAACAGCGAGCCGCGAATGGTCTGGCCCAGGGTCACCGCGAAGTCGGAGCCCAGCACCCGAAGCAGCAGGGGATCGGTGAACACGGTCTTGATCAGCACGCGCAGCGGCGTGCGGTGCGTCCTTGGCGGGGCGGCGCGTTCCTTGACCGCGAAGAGCCCGCCGAGAAGGCCCGGAACCAGGGTGACGAGGATGAAGCCGCCCATGGCGATCACCTTGGCCCGCGGCTCGCCCGAACCCAGCTGGTCGATCAACGCCGGGATGACCAAGACCAGCAGCAGGCCGGCGGCGGCCGTGGTCTGGACATAGGTCACGACGCGGCTGCGCTCGTGGTAGTCGGACGACAGGTCCCCGCTCCAGGCGGACAGGGGGATCTGGATCATGGTCCAGCCCAGGTAGAAGACGAACAGGGTCGCGGCGAGATAGGGCCAACCGGGATGCGCGGGCGGGGCGAACAGCGCCAGCGAGGCGAGGCCGAAGAGCACGCCGCCCGCGGCGATCCAGGGCCGGCGGCGGCCGAACCGGGTGTCGGTCTGGTCCGACAGCACCCCGATCAACGGGTCGGCGGCGGCGTCCCAGAAGCGGCCGAACATGAAGACCAGGCCGACGACGGTCAGGCCCAGCCCCGCCTGTTGGGCGTAGAAGGCCGGCAGGTAGACCGCCAGCGGCAGCCCGGCGCCGGCGATCGGCAGGGTGATCAGGGAAAAGGCCAGCAGTCGCCAGCCGTTGATCCGCCGTCCGTCGCCCCGCGCGGGGTCCGCCAGGCGCGGCGATACGGAGGCTGATGATGGAACCGAAGCCATGGACTGACCGGACGCCTTGACGCTGTGAACAGGGGCCGCCGGCGGGGTCTCGTCCCTCCCGCCAGCCGCGATGACCTCACCCTGGCCCCTGGTTTCCGAAACGCCAATTTAGAAAACCTCATATTCCTATCAAAATAATAGGTCATATGCCGGACCGCCTGGCGCCGCCCTTGGGAAACAAGTGTCTCCGGCGCGGCCAACGCAGCCCGAGCCGAACGATTATCTATTTTTTGTCAGTGGCTTAATCGGACTTCAGCGCTCCCCCGGCGGCGCACCGTTCGCGCGTCAGGCGACTCCGAAAACAACCTGCAAACATGAATCCATATAAATTTGATGGGGATAGTAGAAAAAGTGAAATGCGGTCGCGGCGGGCGTCGCTATTCAGCCTTGCCGTAACGCGTCGTCCGGGGGGTCC
>Ga0302196_10002408_pt1 | contig 17433 bp, 16 predicted proteins | sample II_Bog_N1_3_FD_198794 | JGI IMG/M metagenome (GOLD analysis project Ga0302196, IMG submission 198794) | Peat permafrost microbial communities from Stordalen Mire near Abisko, Sweden - II_Bog_N1_3 | ecosystem: Environmental > Terrestrial > Soil > Wetlands > Peat | place: Sweden: Abisko...
AGCCTATGCGGACGTGATCCGCAGCATCGACTATGTGGTTTCGCGGCCGGACCTCGATCCGCAACGCATCGGCCTGGTCGGCACCAGCCAGGGGGGAGGCATCGCGCTGGCCGGCGGCGCGCTCGACGGCCGGGTGAAAACCGTGATCGCCCACCTCCCGTTCCTGTGCGCCGTTCGCCTCGCCGCACGCACCCCGGGGTCGCTGGTCAAGAAGCTGCTGGACGCCGCCGGCCAGAACCAGGAGGGCGCCTGGCGCACGCTGGACTACTTCGATCCCCTGCAACTTGCGCCCCGGCTGAACGTGCCCGTCATGGTCAGCGCCGGCGGCCGCGACGAGACCTGCCCGGCCGCCACGATTCATGCCGTGTACGCGGCGCTCCCGGGCATCAAGGCGCTCGTGGATTACCCCGGCCTCGCCCATACCAGCAGCTTCGCGTTCTACAACCTGACGTGGCCCTGGCTCGATCTTTACCTCCGCACCCCCGCTCCATGACGATCACCGACGTCCGCACCACCCTGCTCACCGGGCCCTGCTCGAACGATCCGTTTCTGCGCGAGGCGCGCCAGCTGCGCAGCGCGGCCTTCATCGAGATCCTCACTGACGGCAAGCACGTCGGCCTGGGCGAAACCTACGCCGGGTACTTTTGCCCCGAGGCCGTCCCCGCCCTGGTGGAGTTCTTCAAGCCGATTCTCGTCGGACAGAACGTCGACGATGTTCCCGCGCTATGGCGCCGCATGTACCAGTGCGGCAACTTCTGGTGCCGCGTCGGCCTCGGGGCCGCGGTGATCAGCGGCATCGAGGCCGCGCTGTGGGATCTGCAAGGCAAGCTGCTCGACCAGCCCGTTCACGCCCTGCTCGGCGGCTGCAAGTTCGACCGGCTGCCGTGCTATGCCACCGGCGGCCCGAGCAATTACCCGAAGGACCGCCTCGCCCGGAAGATGGACCATTATTTTTCCCTCGGCTTCAAGGGACTCAAGGTCGGCGCCGGGAGTTACACGGCCGGCGAGGGCTGGTACCTGCCGCAGGCCGCCACGGAGGCGGCGGAATTCGAGGCCGACAAGGTCGCCTTCATGCGCGCGCACGGCGGCCCCGATGCGATGATCATGATCGATGCCCATATGGGCAACAGCCCCGGGGCGACGTGGTCGGTCGAGGTCGCGACCGCCGTCGCCAAGGCGCTGGAACCGCACGACCTTTTCTTTCTGGAGGAGCCGCTCCATTACACCGACCCGTGGGGCTATGCCGATCTCTGCCGCGCCACGAGCGTGCCGATCGCCGGCGGCGAGTGTTTGACCGCCGCCTATGAATGGAAGGTCTTCGCGCAGCAGGACAGCTTTGACATCGGCCAGCCAGACGCGTCGTTCACCGGCGGACTGGGCGAATTCATGGCGGTCGCCAAAATGATGGCCGACCGCGGCCGGCAGGTGGCGACGCATGCCTGGGGCGCCGGCGCGTCGCTCATGCAGAATGTCCACACCGGTTTTGCCGCCGCCAATACCTGTATTCTCGAGATCGCCCCCGACTATGCCGGACTGCATTCGGACGTGATCGCCGGCGGACTTGTCATGAAGGACGGCTACATCCTGCCGCCCGACCGGCCCGGGCTCGGCGTCGTCCTGAACGACGAGATCAGGCGCAAATATGTCTTTCAGCCTGGCAGCGGTGAGTTCAACAGTGTGCCCGGCAAAATCCTTTCCACCTGACCCCGTGAGAATCCTGGTTGACGTGCCGGTTGATCGCGCCGCCCTCGCCGCCCTCCGGCAAACCGGCGGCTACGAGATCGACTGCCTTGAGCCGCCGGCGGAGACCGCGCGTCCACTCGATCCGGCGCGGATCCGCGAGGCGGAGATACTTTTCTGCAGCATCCCGCCCACGAATTTTGGCGACATGCGCGCCGTCAGGTGGGTGCAGATCGCCTCGAGCGGTTACAGCCAGCTCTTCGGCCTCGACCTGACCCGGCGGGGCATCCGGGCCACCAACTGCCGCGGCTGCAGTGATGGGCCGGTCGCCGAGTGGAATATCGCCATGATGATAAACCTGGCGCGCGATGCCCGCCAGATGATCCGCCACCAGGAGGCGGCCCGCTGGGACCGCTCGGCCCGGTTTCAGCGCGAGATTCGCGGGCTCACGGTCGGGCTCTGGGGCTATGGGGGCATCGGGCGCGAGACCGCGCGGCTCGCCTCGCACCTGGGACTGCGGGTGCACGTGCTGACGTGCCGCGGAGTGTCGCCGCGGGGCGACACCTACTGCGTCCCCGGCACGGGGGATCCCGGGGGGGTGCTCCCCCACCGCGTGTTTTGCTCCGGGGAGGAGATGGAATTTCTCTCGGAACTCGACTTCCTGATCGTGGCCCTGCCGCTCACAAAGGCGACTGAGGGCTTGATCGGGGAGCGTGAACTCCGGGCGCTGCCGTCCCGGGCGTTCGTCCTGAATCCCGCCCGCGGACCCATCATCCGGCAGGCCGCCTTGGTGCGCGCGTTGGACGAAAATTGGATTGCGGGCGCGGCGCTCGACGCCCACTACGAATACCCGATGCCACCCGGGCATCCGCTGTGGCGTTTCCCGAACGTGATTTTCACGCCGCACATCTCGGGTTCCAGCCTGAGCCCGAATTTCAAGTCGCGCATCTGGGAAGTCTTTTCGGTGAACGCCGGGCGCTTTGCGCGCGGCGAGCCGCTCCTCAACGAGCTGACCGCAACCCAGCTCGCCGGTGCCTAGCCTGCATCCCGGCATCGTCGGCCACGACTCCTCCGTCGGTGGCAGGGCTTTACGCTACCACCAGTCGATGACCGTGCCGCCGGCCTCGTAGTAGTAGGGGCTGACCAGCGCAATGTGTCCCCGTTCGCGCACGACCTTGAAGTCCCTGACCGTGAACTTCTTGTTGCACTCGATGTCGGTCTTGCGGGTTCCGAGCCGGGGCGGGTCGACGAAGGGATAGAGCTTCTGCAGCACCATCTCGCGATCGGCGTCGGGAATGATGAATTCCTCGGTCATGCCGATGTAGCCCGGACCCAACCGCTTGATGGTCGGGTAAGGGGGTTCGTATTCGGGGTCGAAGGCATAGAGTCTTGGGCGCATCCCCCTATAATAACAAGTGCCTTGGCAGAAGGCTGAGGGATGAGACCTGAAACCTGAAATTCGATCCATGGGCCGGGGGCGGTCATGGTGAGGACGCGCCGCTGCACCCCGATGGCGATTTCGCGAGAGCTAGATTCGACGGGCCGCCGGGGACGAGGTGAGATTGCGGCGCAGGATCGCGGAGGCGGTGAGGATGCCGCCGGCCAGGGCGCCGACAATGCCGAGGGTCGCCACGTCCTGGCCGGTCAGGAAGAGGTTGCGGACGGGCGTGTGCGGGCGGCAGCAGCGCAGGCGGAAGCGCCCGGGAGTGGCGGCCAGGCCGTACATCTCCCCCGCCGCATGGTTCATGAAATGCCGCGTGCTCAGCGGGGTGGAAAGCTCCGCATAGTCGATCTTCCCCGCCAGCGCCGGGACCTGGCGCACCAGCTCGTCCTGCAGTCGGCGGGCAAATTCCCGTTTCAGCGCGTCGTAGTCCGGCGCCCGACGGCGCCAGGGCTCGTGCTGCCACGGGGCAAACGCCTGGAAGGCGATGGGCGCGATCACCTCGACGGTCGCGCGCCCCGGATGCCGCCGCGCGAAGTCGGGGTCCTTGGCCGAGGGAAATGAAAGGTAGGCGAAGGGAAACGGCTCGCGGCGATCGGCCTCGTATCGCCGCAGGTTGGCATCGTGATCGAAGCCGGGGTGAATCCAGAGGTTCGACCCCCCGATCCCCAGCTCGGCCGCCGTGTGCTTCACGCCGACGTACAGGCAGAGGTGCCCGGTGGATGGCGGCGTTCCCTCCAGCTCCCGGAGCGCCGCCTGGCGCCCCGGGCTCGACGGCGGCAGCAGGCGCTCGTAGGTCGTGCGGGCGCCGGCGTCGCTCACCACGAGGGGGGCGCGAAATTCCGCCCCGTCCCGGGTCCGCACCCCCACCGCCCGCCCTCCCTCCTGCAGGATTTCGGTGACCTCGGCGTTGAGCACGATCCGCCCGCCGCTCCGCTCGATCACCGGGGCGATCGCCTCCGCGAGGCGTCCGGCCCCCCCGACCGGGTAGCTGGCCCCCTGCAAGTAGTGGCTGGCGATCATGGCGTGGATCGCGAAGCTGCTTTGGGCGGGCGGCAGGCCGTAATCACCCCATTGCGCCAGGAGCACACCCTTCAACTCCGGATTGCGCGTGAGCCCGTCGAGGACCTCGGCCGTCGTGCAATCCGACCAGCGCAGGAAGCCGCGCCGCAGGACGCCCCCGAGCAGGAAGGCCAGGGGCGGCGGGAGCGACTTGGCGGCGAAAAAAGGCACGCTGGCCTTCCGCGCCGCGATGACCGCCGCCAGATACCGGTCGATCGCATCCGTCTCGCGCGGGAAATACCCCTTCAGGCGGGTGCGGAACGGCTCCAGGCCGCGGACAAAGTCGAAGGGACTGCCCCCGATGATGGCGCGATCATAAACCTCCGGAAGCGGAGCCCATTCCAGGCGGCCCTCCGTCAAAGCATCGAAGGCCCGCCGCGCCAGGCCGCCGGGGCCGTCCACCTCGCCCACATAATGCAGACCGACATCCCACTCGTAGCCCCGCCGGTGAAAAACGTGCGTGAACCCCCCGGCCACCGCATGCCGCTCTAACACCAGCACCCGCTTGGCGGCGTGCGCGGAAAGCAGCCCGGCCACCGCCAAGCCCCCGATCCCGGAGCCGATGACGATGGCATCCCAGTTTTCGCCGGGAGCCGGGTGGCGGGAGGACAGGGCGTTCATGGGGATATTGAGGATATCCCCATTCCTGAGTGCAAGAAGTGCACAAAAGCGGGCCACAAACGCGGAGCATCGAACCGGCTTTCCTGTTAGCCTCCGGTGCTTCCGTCTTCCCATGAGTCGCCTCCACGCCACCGACGTCTCCGAGCCTGTCTCCCGCTCCCCGGCCGAGTCACGGGAGATCGGGGACCAGCTGCGAATCTACGCCGAGCACAGCCCAGCCGCCATTGCCATGTTCGATCGCGAGATGCGCTACCTGGTCGTCAGCCGGCGCTGGATGGAGGAATATCACCTCGGCGAAGAGTCAGTCGTGGGGCGCAGCCACTACGACGTCTTCCCCGACCTCCCCACCCGATGGAAGGAGGTTCACCAGCGCTGCCTGGCGGGCGCGGTGGAGCGGAACGAGGAGGACCCTTTTGTCCAGAAGGATGGCACCACCGCCTGGATTCGCTGGGAAGTCCAGCCCTGGCACCGGTCGGACGGCTCGATCGGCGGGATCATCGTCTTTTCCGAGGACATCACCAACCTGAGGGCCACGGAACAGGCCCTTCTTGCGCGCAACGCCTTCTTCGAGGCCAAGTTTGAGGCCACGCCCGACGGCACGCTGGTCGTCGACGACCGCGGGACCATCCTCACAATGAACCGGAAGTTCGTCGCGATGTTCAACATCCCGGAGAGCATCGCCGCCGGCGGGGACGATGCGCTGCTGCGCCGCCACGTCATCGCCCAGACCAAGTCGCCGGTTGAATTCAGCGAACGGATCGCCCACCTCTACCAGCATCCCGATGAGATCGGCCGGGACGAGATCGATCTGGCCGACGGTCGGCGGCTCGACCGCTATTCGGCCCCCGTCCGCGACCACACCGGGAAGTTTTACGGGCGGATCTGGACGTTTCGGGACATCACCGAGAGTTCGAAGCTCGAGGCCCAGCTGCTGCGCACCCAGCGTCTCGAGGCGATCGGCACGCTCTCGAGCGGGATCGCGCACGACCTGAACAACATCCTGGCTCCCATGCTCATGGCGACCGGGCTCATCTCCTGCCGGCCCGGCGACACCCGCAGCGCCGAGATGCTCGCGATGATCGAGTCCGGCGCGCAGCGGGGCGCCAACATCATCCGCCAGCTGCTCACCTTCAGCCGGGGGATCGAGGGCCAGCGGGTGACCGTGCAGCCGCGGCACCTTATCCTGGAGATGGCCGAGATGGCGCGGGCGACCTTCCCGCGCAACATCACGGTGAAGGACAACGTTCCCCGCGACCTGCACCCGGTGTCGGCCGACGCGACCCAGCTGCACCAGGTGCTGATGAACCTGTGCGTCAATTCCCGCGACGCCATGCCCGTGGGGGGATTGCTCACGCTGCGGGCGCAAAATGTCGAGCTCCACGCCGACCGGCTCCCGTCGCACCCCGACGCGCACCCGGGCCGCCATGTGCTCGTCACCATCTCCGACACCGGCACCGGGATTCCGGCGGAGGTCATCGACCGGATCTTCGACCCTTTCTTCACCACCAAGCCCATCGGCAAGGGCACCGGGCTCGGGCTCTCGACCACCCTGGGCATCGTCAAGAGCCACGGCGGCTTTATCACAGTCGAGAGCACCCCGGGCGCGGGGGCCACGTTCGGGATCTACCTCCCGGCCGAGCCCGAAACGGGCGGCGCCAAGGCCCCCGCCGTCCCGGCCGCGCCGCGGGTCGGCAATGACGAGCTGGTCCTCGTGGTCGACGACGAGGTGGCGATCCGCCAGGTGACGAGCGCCATCCTGCGGACGCGGAACTACCGGGTCCTGCTCGCCGCCAGCGGGGAGGAGGCGCTGGCGCCGCGCCGGGAGCACGCGAACGAAATCGAGCTGGCGATCGTCGACCTGATGATGCCCGGCATGGGCGGCCTGGAATTCATCCGGCGGCTGCGGGTGGTGTCGCCCGGGATCCGGGTCGTCGCGGTCACCGGGATGGAGCCGGGCGACGACCGGGCCGTCCTGGCGGCCATGGGGGTGGCCGACATCCTGCTCAAACCCTATGTCCCGCACCAGCTGCTCGAGGTCGTCGCCCAGGCGCTGGACGCGAACCGGTAGGGCGGCGGAAAACTCCGTCCGGCTTTGCTATTTCCCGCCCGCTGCGGCAGGTTGGCGGATGGATCTGCCGGAAAAGCTGGTGGCGTGGCTGCAGGACGCGTACGCGGTCGAACAGCACGTGCAACGGACGCTGCAGAGTTACGCCGCGACGGTGAAGGACTATCCGGAAATAAGCGCCGGGATCACCGGGCATATCGCGCAAACCCAGCGCCACAGCGGGCGCCTCGAGGGCTGCCTCAAATCGCTGGGCCGCGCGCATTCGGAGTTTGAGTCGATCGTCGCGAAATTCCTGAGCGTCGGCCAGGCGGCGACCACCAGCTTCCTCAAGGACGCCGTCCTCTCCGGCTGCGCCGCCGCCTATACGCTGGAGCACCTGGAGGTCGCGACCTACCGGGTGATCATCACCACGGCGGAAGAGGCGAACCTGAAGGATATCGCCAAGTCCTGCCGCGACAACATGACCGAGGACCTGCACATGGCCGACTGGCTGCTGGAGCGCCTGCCCGGGCTGACCCGCCGGTACCTCGACCAGGCCAGCGGCTACGGCGGTTGATCGCCGGGCCGCCCGGACCCGGGCGGGAAAAATTGCGCTTGCCAATGTTATTTTTTAACACTGGCCTGTGCTAAATCAACACCGGCGCCGGCCCCGGCGCCCCACCCCATCCCCGTCCGGCCCCGCCCATGAGCGCCGATCGTCGCCAACAGTTCATCCTCGACCGCCTGGAGCAGCATGGCGCGTGCTCCTACGCGGAGGTGGCCGCGGCGCTGGGGGTTTCCACCATGACGATCCGCCGGGACCTGGAGGAGCCGATCCGGCTGGGGGTGGTGATCAAGACGGTCGGCGGGGTGCAGCGGGCGCAGGCGCCCTCCTACCTCTACGAGACGGCCCTGCACTCGCGGCTGGCGGCGCACCGGCAGGAGAAGCGGGCCATCGCCCAACGGGCGCTGGCGCTGGTCAAGCCGCGCTCCACCATCTTCCTCGACGGCAGCACCACCTGCCTGGAGCTGGCCCGGGCGCTGGCGCGCGGGCACAAGGGCCTGACCATCGTCACCCACTCGGCCCTGGCCTGCATGGAGCTGGGCCAGAGCGGCGACAACACGATTGTCGGGATCGGCGGCCACTATGACCCCGACAGCCTGTGCTACGTCGGGCCGCAGGCCGAGGACTGGGCCAAGACGCTGTTCGTCGACACGGCGTTCGTCAGCACCAAGGGCTTCCTTCCGGCCAAGGGGACGTTCGAGTCGTCGCTGCCCACCTTCCGGATCAAGCAGATCATCGCGCCGCAGAGCGTCGAGCTGGTGCTGCTGGTGGATCACTCCAAGTTCGGCCAGCGCGCCCTGAGCAAGGTGCTCGACATCGGCCAGATTCACACCGTGGTCACCGACGACCAGGTCCGCCGCGCGGACCAGGCGGCGCTGGCCCGGGCGGGGGTCCGGGTGTGCGTGGCCGAGGCCGCGCGGAAGGACTACCACCATGCCGCTTGAACCCATCGGCCAGCTGATGGACGACGCCCGCAAGGGCGGCTACGCCGTGGGGTATTTTGAGAGCTGGAACCTGGAGTCCCTCCAGGGCACGATCGACGCGGCGGAGTCGGTCTGCGCGCCCGTCATCATCGGTTTCAACGGGGAGTTCCTCAGCCGGGCCGGCCGCCGGGCCGAGGAACGGCTGTCCTGGTATGCGGAGCTGGGGAAGGAGGCCGCCCGGTCGGCCAACGTGCCCTGCGGGCTGATCTTCAATGAGTGCCCCAACGACGAGTGGGTCGAGCGGGCGGCCATGGCGGGTTTCAACCTGGTCATGCCCGCGGATGCCGCGGCGGCGCCCGAGGACTACACGCGGCGGGTCCGGGAACTCACCGCCCTGGCCCATCAATGCGGGGCCTGCGTGGAGGCGGAGGTCGGCGAGCTGCCGTGCGGCAGCGCCGGCGGCGGCGCCGCCGGCGGCGCGCTGACGGATCCCGACGCGGCGGCGCGGTTTGTCGCGGAGACCAAGGTGGACCTGCTGGCCGTCAGCGTGGGCAACGTCCACATCCGGGTGAAGGGCGAGCAGGGCCTGAACCTCAAGCGCCTGCGGGAGATCCACAAAAAGGTCCCGGTCCCGCTGGTCCTGCACGGGGGCACCGGGATCTCGCCGCTCGCGCTGATGCAGGCGATCGCCTTGGGCGTCACCAAGGTCAACTACGGCACCTACCTCAAGCAGCGGTACCTGCAGGCCGTGCGATCGGCCCTGAAGCGCGACCTGCCCAATCCCCACGAGCTGCTCGGGATGGGCGGCGACCCCGACGTGATGGTCGCCGGCCGGCTCGCGGTCCGCGATGCCGTGCTGGAGCGAATCAAGGCGCTGGGGTGCTGCTGGAGGAAATGATCCATGGGTAAAAAGATCGGCTGCGCCGGCATTCTTTGTGAGGACACCTTCTGCGGGCCGATGCGCGGGCTGCCCCGCGAGGGCGAGCTGCTGGCGATCGACGGCATGCCGGTCAAGGCGGGCGGCTGCGCCGCCAACGTGGCCATCGACCTCGCCAAGCAGGGCCTGGCCGTCGAGGTGGCCGGTTGTCTCGGCCGCGACGGCTCCGCCGACGTGCTGCAGGGCTGCCTGGAGAAAAACGGCGTCGGCTGCCGGCAAGTCACGCGCGTCGCCGGACCGCCCACCAGCAAGACGGTGATCCTGCTGGTGGCGGGCCAGGACCGCCGGTACATCCACGTCTTCGGCGCCAACGGGGCCTTCTCGGTCGGGCACATCAAGCGCGCGTGGGTGGAGAGCCTGGATGTCTTCTATCTCGGCGGCCTTTTCCTGATGCCGGCGTTCCGGGCGCCGGAGCTGCGGGATCTGCTGCGGTTTTGCCGCGCGCGGAAAATCGTGACGGTGGTGGATGTGGTGCTCCCGCGCCACTGGGACGGCCGGGAAGAGCTGAGCACCCTGCTGCCGGAGATCGATTACTTTTTGCCGAACCACGACGAGGCGCGGATGATCACCGGAAAGAGCGGGGCCGCCAGCCAGCTGAAGGCGCTGGCCGCCGCGGGGGCCAACACCGTGATCATCACCCAGGGCAGGGCGGGGGCGACGGCCGCGCGCGGCGGGGCATACTGGCGGTGCGGCGCCTATCCGGCGAAGGTCGTCGATCCGTCGGGGTCGGGGGACGCTTTCAGCGCCGGGGTCGTGACCGGCCTGCGGCGCGGGTGGGACCTGGCGCGGACGCTGCGGTATGGCAGCGCGCTCGGCGCCTCGGCGACCCGCGCGGTCGGGACGACCGACGGGGTGTTCAGCGCGCAGGAGGCGGAGAAATTCATCGCCGAACATCCGCTCGAGGTGAAGATCGGCAAATTATGAGCATTCGAATCGACGTAGCATGGGCTTCCAGCCCATGTCATCCCCGACACGGGCTGGAAGCCCGTGCCACGCCCAATCCGCGCGTCAGCGATAACACGCTCCACCTTTAATATGGAAATCGAAATCAAAATGCCGGACCTGGCCACGACTGATTCGGCCATCAAAATTCTCCGCTGGCTCGTCGAGCCGGGGCAGCCGGTCAAGCGGGGCCAGGTCCTGATGGAGGTCGAGACCGACAAGTCCACCATGGAGGTGGAGTCGGTCGCCAGCGGCGTCCTGCAGGCCCAGCGGGCGCAGGTCGGCGACTCGCTTTTTGCCGGGCAGGTGATCGGAGTGATCGCGACCTGAACCGCTGCCGTCCCTTACCACCAACCCAAAAAACCATGAAACCCATCGTCACACCCGAGCTGGCCAAAAAGTATGACCAGGACGGCTATCTCATCCTGCACCACCCGGTCTTCGCCCCCGACAAGTTCGAGGCGATCAGGCGGGTGAGCGCGGCCAAGTTCGTCGAGGCGACCAAGGACGGCCGCACCCCCGCGCTGATCGACTGCCCGCACTGGGCCGACCCGGCGCTGTGGCAATGGATCGCCGCCGACGAGATGCTCGACCTGGTCGAGCCGATTCTTGGGCCGGACATCGGCATCTTCGCCTGTCACCTGCTCCGCAAGCCGCCGGCCGTGGGCAAACGGGTCCCCTGGCACGAGGATTCGGCCTACTGGAAGGGCGCGCTCACGCCGATGGAGGTGACGTCGGTCACCCTGGCGCTGGAGCCGTCGATCCCCGAGAACGGCTGCCTGCGGGTCATCCCGGGCACCCACCGCGGAGGCTACTCCGAGTACGATTCGGTGAAGGACGACCAGGTGTTCGGGATCGAGATCAAGCCCGCCCAGCTGGACGAGTCCCAGGCGGTCGACATCGGCATCCAGGCCAACGAGGCCTCGATCCACGAATGCAAGATCATGCACGGCTCCAACCCGAACAACAGTTCGCTCCTCCGCTCCGTGCTCACGGTGCGCTACTTCTCCACCAAGGTGAGGTTCACGCCGCAGAACCACCCCGCCTTCGAGAAGTGGAATTTCCCGATTTACCTGGCCCGCGGCCGGGACCACGCCGGCAACCACTACGCCGACCCGACGAAGCCGCGCGGCGGCGGCGAATCGGCCGGGACCGCGGTCTGAGGCGGACAATACCCAAACCGCGCGTTGGGGATCCGTCTCCGCTGCGCTCCGCCGCGACAAGCAACGCGCTCCACCTCGATCCCGCCACGGCCATGGCACTCACCTACTCCTTCCCCGCCGCCCGCCTCAAGCGGGGGCACTCGTTCGGGAATTCCGCCGTCTATCTCACGCTGGACGGGAATTCCGACGTGCTCGGTGAAGCGGGGTCGATGCGGCAGGGAATGCGCGACGCGTACAGCCAGAACTACTATCTGTTCGGCTGGCAGGTCGGGCTGGCGGCCGGCGAGAACCGCTTCGAGCCGGTCGAGACCACCTTCTCGCCGTTCGGCCAGGCGACGTCGCTGCGCCTCGGGAAGATGACGGGGCATAAGCGGTTCGTCCTGCCGTACGAGAACAACCTGCTCACCGCGGCCCATTTTGTCTTGGAACGTGGCACGGGCTTCCAGCCCGTGAGCGTCGGAACTCCCGGGCTGGAAGCCCGTGCCACCTTCAAGGCATTGGTCGTGACTTCGCGGTCGGTGCTGCCCCCGGGCACCGGGGTGGCCGAGGCGGAACAGGACGGTCACCGGCACCTGGCGATCACCTATCCCGACGGGACCGCGGGGGTCATCTGGGCGAGCGGGCCGCTCGCGGCCTTCGCCGCCACGACTGCGACGGACGGCAAGGTGGAGCTGGCCGCCCGGTTCTCCTGGGACCGCGGCCGGCAATACGGCGTCTCTTTCGCCTACGGGACCCGGGGCATCCACGTGCCCCTGGCCGCCGTCCAGGAAGCGTGCGCCCCCGACGCCGGCAGCCCGGCCGCCCATCTGCGCCGGCTCCGGGTGATCGAGGAGGAGACGACCGCGGCCATCCGGGGCCGCCTGGAGACCTGCCGCCTCCGGACGCCCGACGCCTTCATCAACGACGGCCTGGATTGGGCGAAGGCCAACCAGCTCAAGGACTACCAGGAGTACCGCGGGGGGGCCGGCTTCAGCAACAATCCGCCCTCGGACGTCCTGGTCGGCCGGGACACCTTCTGGTTCCTCGCCGGCGCCAGCTACCACGCGCCAGCCTGGGCGCGGCGGCTGCTGGACTTCTGGCTGCGCGCGGGCGTCGAGCCGAACGGCAAGTTCGTCGAGTACCTGCACGCGTCGAGCGAGCCGCTCTTCCGCGACGACTACGGCCTGAACATCAACGACAACACGCCGCTGCTGTTGATCGCCGCGCACCAGTATTACTCGCTGACCGCCGACCGCGGATTTCTCGCCGGCGCCTACCCCGCCCTGCTGCGCTCGGCGGACTACATCCTGGCCCAGCGCAACCCCGAGGGCCTGGTGTGGTGCCGGTCGCGGGACCATTTCGTGCGCGGGCTGTGCGGCTGGCGCAACTGCACGCGGAACTACCAGCTCTCGGGGGCCGTCACCGAGATCAACGCCGAGTGCCGGCGCGCGCTCGCCGTCACCGCCGAGCTCGCGCAGGCCGCCGGGGACCGCCCGAATGCGGCCCGGCTGGAGGCGGCGGCGCAGGCCCTCCAGGCGGCGATCGAGCTCCATCTGCGGTCGGACACGCCGCACAATCCCTTCTACCTGCTGAACATCGACCCCGACGGCCGGCGGGTGGACGCCATGACCGGCGACCTGCTTTTCCCGGCGCTGTTCGGCGCAGCCTCCCGGCGGACCGCGCGCGCGATCCTCGACGAACTGTTCGGTGAACGGTTCTGGCAGGGCTCCCCCACGGGGGCGGGCGGGATTCGCACCGTCAGCGCCGCGCAGGCCGGCTACCAGCCGAAGGCCGACCCGGACACCTACGGCCTGCAGGGCGGCGTCTGGCCCAACCTGGCGCTGTGGGCGGCGCGCGCCGCGGCGGACGCCGGGCGGCCGGACCTGGTCGTGCGGGCGCTGCGGGCCACCCGCCGGCTGGCCGACCGGGAAGACTTCGACCGGGTGAATGTGACGCCGGGCGAATTTCCCGAATATTACAACGGGGACGACCTGGTGCAGCGCGGCGCCCCGCGCAGCACGTTCATCCACGGATCCTACCTGTGGGCGGCGTGGGAGGGGCTGCTCGGGATGAGCCCGCACGCCAACGGGCTCGAGGTCAATCCGGTGCTGCCCAAGGAGTGGGGCTGGGTGGCGATGGAGGCGATGCCCTACCGCGGCGGCCGGCTGAGCCTCCTGGCGGTGAAGGCGTCCCGCACGATCTACACGACCATCCGGATCAAGACCAAGTGGCGGCAGGTCGTGGTGGCCGATCAAAAGTGGCATGGGCATCTTGCCCATGTTAGCAACGCACACGGGCAGGATGCCCGTGCCACGTTAAGCCAAACGCATTAGAGGCATTTCGCTCCCGCATTGAATTCTATGACAACCAACACCGACGATCCCGTCCTCTCCCTCGACCGCGCCTTCCTGCTGGGGCTGTACGAGAAGCTGGTGCTCATTCGCGAGTTCGAGGAGCGCGTAAAATTCCTCTTCCTCGAGGGGACCATGCCCGGGACCATCCACCAGTGCCAGGGCCAGGAGGCCACCGCCACGGGGGTCTGCGCCGCGCTGGCCCCGGACGACTTCATCACCTCCACCTTCCGCGGGCACGGGCACGCCCTGGCCAAGGGGTTGACGGTGCAGGAAATGCTCGACGAGCTCTTTGGGGCCTCCACCGGCTGCTGCCAGGGCAAGGGCGGCTCCATGCACATGGGCAACATGGCCAAGGGGATGGTGCCGGGGATCGCGATCGTCGCGGGGGGCATCCCCCTCGCCGCCGGCATGGCGCTGGCCTTCAGGCTGCAGCGGACGAACCAGGTGGTCGCCTGCTTCTTTGGCGACGGCGCGGTCGCGGAAGGGGCCTTTCACGAGGGCGTCAACATGGCCGCGATCTGGGACCTCCCGGTGGTCTTCGTCTGCGAGAACAATCTCTACGGCGCCTCCACGCGCATCGACAAGGTGATGCGCAACCCGCAGGTGTCCGACCGCGCGGCGTCCTACGGGTTTCGGGGCGAAACGGTCGACGGCAACGACGTGATCGCGGTGTACGCGGCGGCCCAACGGGCCGCGGCGGAGTGCCGGGCGGGAAAAGGGCCGGTGCTCCTGGAGTTGCTGACTTATCGGCGGACCGGGCATTCGCGGCGCGACGCCTGCCACTATCAGGCCAAGAGCGAGAAGGAGGCGTGGTTCGCGCGGGATCCGATCGAGCGCCTGGCGACCAGGCTGCTGGAAAGAAGCGACGTCAAACCTGACGACCTCGCGGCGATCAGGACCCGGATTGAAAAGGAGATCGAAGAGGCGGTCGTGAAAGCCAAAACGGCGCCGCAACCCACCCTGACCGACCTAACCACCGACGTGTATGCCTAAATCCCCACGCTGAAATACGTGGCACGGGCTTCCAGCCCGTGTCTAAGAGACATGGGCTGGAAGCCCATGCCACGTCGATCCAGCGCCCATTCCCCCCATGACCCCACAACAGCAATTCGAACAAGACGGTTTTTACCTGGCTTCCTCGGTCATCCCCGGGGAGCTGCTGGCGCGGGTGCGCCCGCGGATCGACGCGGTCTATGCCGGGGAATACGAAACCGGCATTCCCCCGATCGGCCATCCCGCGGGGCGGAAGGAACCGCCCCGCTCGCTGGTGAAGATCGACGACGCGCACCGGTCCGACCGCACGATCCTCGAGCTGGTGAGCCATCCGGCGATCGGGCGCTGGGCCGCGGCGCTGACCGGCGCCCGGTTCGTGCAGGTCTTCGCCACCCAGCTGCTGATCAAGCCCACGGCCGGGGACACCTCGGGCCATGCCAATGTCGGCTGGCACCAGGACCAGGAATACTGGGACGCCGCCCTGGAGGGGGAGTTGCTCACCGCCTGGGTGGCGATCAGCGATGTGACCGCGGCGGCCGGACCCATGCGGTTCGTCCGGGGCTCGAACCATTGGGGCCTGCTCAAAGCCGGCGACTTCTTCGGCGGCAATCTCGACGCGCTCAAGCAGCGCATCCAGGAAAAGCAGGGCGGGAGCGCGTGGGAGGAGGTGGCCGGAGTGCTGCCCCCGGGCGGGGTCAGCTTTCATCATCGCCTGACGGTGCACGGCAGCGGGCCGAACCAGGGGCCGGGGCCGCGCGTGAGCTTCGCCGTCCACCTGCGCACCGAAAAGTCCGGCCTCCGGCCGGGCACCACCTGGCAGGAGGCGGGCTATCTCCACGATTTCGCCGATCCCATCGGCTCACCGGTCTGTTATTCTGCCAAGTAGCAATCACCCTTATGAAACGACAAGGCATAGCGGAGGCACTGCGCGACGGCATCGCGGAGGAAATGACGCGCGACCCGCGCGTGTTCTGCCTCGGCGAGGACATTGGCGTCCCCGGCGGCTGGGGCGGGGCGTTCACCGTCACGCTCGGGCTGGCGGAGAAATTCCCCGGCCGGATCATCGATACCCCGATCGCCGAGCTCGGCTTCACCGGCATCGCGATCGGCGCCGCGATGATGGGGATGCGGCCGATCGCCGACATGCAGTACGGGGATTTCCTGTTTCTCGCCAGCGACCAGCTGATCAACAACGCGGCCAAAATGCGCTACATGTCCGGGGGCACCGTCAAGGTGCCGATGGTCATGCGCGCCCCGATCGGGGCGACGGGGCGTGGCTCGCAGCACGCGCAGAGCATGGAACGGTACTTCACGGGCGTGCCGGGCCTGAAGGTGGTCGCGGTCTCGACCGCGTACGACGCCAAGGGCATCCTCAAGGCGGCGGTGCGGGACGACAACCCGGTGATGATCTTCGAGCACAAGCTGCTCTACGGCTCCAAGGGGGCGCGGGCCGAGCCGGGGGCGGTGGACGCGACCAGCGAGATCCCGGAGGGCGACTACACGGTGCCGCTGGACCAGGCGGCCGTTCGCCGGGAAGGAAAGGACGTCACCATCCTGGGCTGGCTGCTGATGGCGCATCATGCCTTGGCCGCGGCCACCACCCTCGCCGGCGAAGGGATTGACGCCGAGGTGATCGACGTGCGGAGCCTGTCGCCCTTCGATTACGAAACCATCGGCGCCTCGGTGCGCAAGACGGGGAAGGTGGTGATCGTCGAGGAAGGCCCGAAGACCGGCGGCGTCAGCGCCGAGCTCGCCGCCGGGATCGCCGAGCGGTTCGGTACGAGCCTCAAGGCGCCGGTGGCGCGGGTGGCGTCGGCGGACGTTCCCGTGCCCTTCAGTCCGATCCTGGAGAATGAATACCGCCCGGACGCCAAGAAGATTGTCGCGGCAGTACGGAGGCTGCACCATTTGGAGCATGGGCTTCCAGCCCATGTCATCCACGAACACGGGCCGGATGCCCGTGCCACGATCGAACCCCCAAAACCCCTATGATAACCAAAGCTGAACTGAAAAGACGCCAGGATCAGGCCTATGGCCTGCTTCAGAAGGCCGGGCTCGTCATCACCGCCGCGGAACACGAGAGAATCGAGATCGCCGACTTCGGGCTCAGCGATTTCGAGGTGACCGGCCTCGGCGTGCTGGTCTACGTCAACACCGAGCGCTGCTGCGCCAAGGAGCTCGCGATGTGGCCCCGGCAGACCTGCCCGCAGCACATCCATCCCACCGTCGGCGGCGTGCTGGGCAAGGAGGAGACCTTCCGCTGCCGCTGGGGCAGGGTGTTCCTCTATGTCGAGGGCGACCCGGCGGCCCATCCGGCGTGCCGGCCGCCGCCCGGCCGCGAGAGCACCTACACCGTCTGGCATGAGATCGAGCTCAACCCCGGCGACCAGTACACGATCATGCCGCACACCTGGCACTGGTTCCAGGCGGGCGACCAGGGCACGGTCGTCTCCGAGTTTTCCACCCGCAGCACCGACGACAAGGACCTCTTCACCGACCGCTCCATCGGGCGCGCGACGAAGATCGTCGAGGACGGCGCATGAAGAGCCTCTGGAGCGACGCCGAGGCCGGCCAGTATCCCGGCGAACTCGGGCAGCGGGTTTACACCTCGCGCCTGCTCGGCCGGGACCCCTCGCTCGTGCTCCATGGCGGAGGCAACACCTCCGTCAAGGTGCGGGAAAGGAACATCGTGGGCGACGAGGAGGACATCCTCTACGTCAAGGGCAGCG
>Ga0302196_10002410_pt1 | contig 17428 bp, 14 predicted proteins | sample II_Bog_N1_3_FD_198794 | JGI IMG/M metagenome (GOLD analysis project Ga0302196, IMG submission 198794) | Peat permafrost microbial communities from Stordalen Mire near Abisko, Sweden - II_Bog_N1_3 | ecosystem: Environmental > Terrestrial > Soil > Wetlands > Peat | place: Sweden: Abisko...
ATCGATGGTGCCGGTCCGGAGGGCGAGGGGCGTCGCGGCGCGCGAGGTGGCGACGGCGGGTAGGCTGGAGCGACCTTCGGGCGGCTGGGAGAGGGGAGCGAGCCAGTGGTGGGTGAGCGACGTCCCCGTCGCGTCGGTGGAGATCCCGCGCTCCACGGCCCACGAGGCCAGCGCCGAGCCGAGAGCGCGCATGTCGAGCCACCTCTCCGCCGGCGACTTGGCGAGGCCCCGCGCGATGATCTCCCACAGCTCCTGGTCGCCGGCGGCGTGGATGGTGGTGGCGAGGGGCTGCGTGGTGAGAATGGAGAAGAGGATCGCCGTCAGGGTCGTCCCCGCGAACGGGCGGGTGCCGGTGATCAGCTCGTAGAGCACCACGCAGAGCGCCCACACGTCGGTTTGCTCGCCGACGTCGAGCTTCCCCTCGGCCTGCTCCGGGGACATGTACTCGAGGCTGCCGATGATCGCGCCGGCCTGGGTGAGCACCCGGCCGCTGCCGGTCGTCAGCAGCTTGGCGATGCCGAAGTCGAGGATCTTGGGGAGGTAGGTGCCCACGCCGTCGGGCACGAGGAGGATGTTGTCGGGCTTGACGTCGCGATGGACGACGCCGTGAGAATGGGCGAGGACGAGGGCGTCGGCGATGGGCAGCAGGGTCCGGACCGCCTCCGCGGCGGCCATCCGACCCTTGCCGTCGATCCAGCTCGCCAGCGAGATCCCGTGCAGGAGCTCCATCACCAGGAACGGCTCGCCGGTCTCCGTCTCGCCGAAGTCGAGGATGCGCACGATCGCGGGGTGCCCCAGGCTGGCCGTGGCGCGCGCCTCCCGGAGGAGGCGGGCCGAGGCCTCGTCGTCGCCGTGCTGCCGGTGGAGCACCTTGATGGCCACCTCCATGTCGAGCTGGAGGCTGCGGGCCTTCCACACGGTGCCCATCCCGCCTTCACCCAGGAGGCCCACGATCCGGTACTTGCCGGCGAGGACCTCGCCGACGACGTGCCCGCCGTGCGCCGAGGGGGTGGACGAGGGGGCGACGTCGGCCTCCTCGCCGCTGGGGGGGTCTTCGCTCGGAGTCACGGGATCGAGGGGCAGGTCTTTCATGGTCGAGCACCGAACCCCTCAGCACGATACGAGCCACCTGGGTGGGTGAGATCCCGCGCCGCCTCGCAGCGGCGGTGTGGTCAGTGACTGGACTTCTTGAGGTGCTCGCCGGCGTCCTTGACCTTCTGCCCGGCCTCCTTGAGCTTCTCGCCGACGGCGTGCGCGGCGTGCGTGGCCTTGTCGCCGGCGTGCTCGGTCGCCTCCTTGGCCTTCTCGGCAGCCTCCGCGGCCACGTCGTGGACCTTGCGGGCGGCGCTCGCGGCCATGTCCTTGGCCTTGTCCGCGGCGTAGCCCACCTCGGTCTTGGCGTGATCGATCCCGGACTGCACCTTGTTCTTGAGGTCACTCATGACAGCGTTCTCCTGTTCGATGGGGGCGAGGGGTCGCGCTCAGGGCTTCTGGTGGACGACGATCTCGACGCGCCGGTTGTTGGCGCGGCCCTCTGCGGAGTTGTTGTCGGCGATGGGGCGCCCCGGGCCGAAGCCCGCCGAGGTGATGCGATCAGCGGCGATGCCGCGCGAGACGAGGTACTCGCGCACCGACTGGGCCCGCCGCTGCGACAGGTCCTGGTTGGAGGACGCCGTTCCCTGCGAGTCGGTGTATCCCTCGACCACCATCTTCGACTCCGGGTCCTGCTTGGTGAGCGCGTCGGCGACGTCGTTCAGCTTGAGCTGCGCCCCCGGCAAGAGCGTGGAGCTCCCCGAGGTGAAGAGGACGCTGCCCGAGAGCGTGATGACCATCCCTCGCGCCTCCTGCTTCACCGAGGCGATCCGGGCGAGATCCGCGGCGGCCTGGGCGGCGCGCTTCTCGGCGGCCTGGCGGCGCTGGACCTCGTTCTGGAGCTGGGCGCCCTGGGCCTGCAGCTCCGCGCCCTGGGACGCCAGCGCCTGGTTGGCGCGGCCGAGGTCCGCCGAGGAGCGCTGCGCCTGCGACGTCGTCGAGGCGTTCATCTGGGCGACGATCCGCTGCGTCTCCGCCTCGGCCATCAGGGCCCTGGCGCGCGCCTCGGCGGTCTCGGTGCGGCGGCCGGCGGTGTAGCCGAGGTCGCGCGTGTCCTGGGTGTCCCCATCCCTGGAGAACGACTCCTCGGCCCGGTCGAGCGACTCCTTGGCGGTGTGCAGGTCGGTGGGATCGACCTGCGCGGTCGGCCCGTGGGCGGCTCGATCGTAGACGCTGCGGGCGGTGAGCAGCTCCGGCGGCGCCACCGCGGTGGTGCAGCCGGCGGCGCCGGCGAGCGAGAGGACGACGAGGCTCAGAGCGTGGATGTTCTTCAAGGACGTGCTCCCGGGGTGATGGCGATGGCGGTGGCCTTGGCCTGCTCGGTCGCCTTCACGGTCTCGACCTTGGCGTTCTGTTCACGGGTGAGGCCGAGCGCGAGCTCGGCGTCGGCCTTGGCGCGGATCAGCAGGTAATCGGCGCGCTGGTTGTCCCCGGAGGCGATGAGGGCCTTGGCCCGGGCGATCTGCTCCTCGGCGAGCTTGACCTCGAGCTTGGCCTCCGGGTGGGAGTCGGCGCCCACCTCTCGGGCGCTGCGCTCGGCCGACTCCGCGTCGGCCATCCGCTGCGTCGGAGCGGGGAAGCTCGCCGTGCAAGCGCACAGGAGAGGCGCCGTCGCCAGGAGGGGAAGGATCCAGTTTCGCATAGGAAGGCTCTCCGCGATCCGTCTGCTGCGCGCTGAGCGCCGCCGGGATCGCCATGGTCCGGAGCGGATCCGGCTCCGTGGTCGGAGCGCTCGCCGCTGCCTGCCCTCTCAGCACGGCTCGTGCCACGCGGCGCCAGAGCCCCGCCGACCCGAGTGTCGCGGCCTTCCCGTTCGTCTCTGGAGCCGGGAGGATCCGGCGCGATGTGGCGGGCTCGCCGAGTGTGGCGTCCTGGCAGCTCGGAGCCACGCCCTGCCCTCATCTTCAGCCCTCGCTGGTGGCTCGGTCGTTGCTGAGGGTCGCCTCGGTGCAGTCCCGGCGCAGCGCGCCGGCCCGGCACGGAGGCTTCCATGCACTCGATGATCTCACTTGTTCTCGTCGCCGGCGGCATCACCCTCGGAACGCTGCTGACGGGCTGCGCGACCCCGCTCCCCCCGACGCAGGCCGCCGCCGGTCCTCGGCTGCCGGACCCCGGCCCGACGCACGAGTACCACGTCAGGTTCCCTGACGAGGAGGGCGGCGCGACGCGCTACATCCATCTCACCCTCGGCGAGGATCTGGCGGCCGATTGCGGGCTGGTGCGGACTCACTTCGAGTTCGATTCGGCGGAGCCGCTGGCGCAGGACGACCTCGCGCTCAAGGGGCTGGCGCAGTGCCTGGACCGCCCCAAGTACGTGGGCGTGCAGCTCTCGCTGGTGGGGCGAGCGGACCGCCGCGGAACCACCGACTACAACCAGGCGCTCGCCCTCCGGCGCGCCGTCCGCGTCAAGAAGCTCCTGATCGACGCCGGCATGACCGCCGACCGGATCACCACCGCCTCACGCGGCGACGCCGGCGCGGTCGGCGGAGGCGTGGAGTACTCGTACGGGTACGACCGCCGCGTCGACGCGCTGGTGCAGGAAATCCACGCGCCCCGCTGACTCACCTCGGGTCGGCACCCTCGGGACCGAAGGCCGGCAGAGCGTCGAGCTCCTCGCCGGTGAAGAGAAACGAGACCCGGGCCACCCGGAAGCAGAGCGGCTCGGCCTCCCCGGCGATCTCCCTTGCCGCACGCGAGCGCACCGTGCCCTGGAGGGGCTCGCACGCCTCGAGCGGGATCCCGAGGTCGATCTCCTGCCGTGAGACCGTGCCCTGCCACGGCTGCGTCGCCATCGCGCGGTCCTGGGGCACGACGTACGCGAGCAGCGCGCGGTAGCTGGCGAAGCACTCGCTCCACGGCGGGGTGAGCTCCTCCACCGGGGCCCGGGGGCACAGGTCGATCTCGGCGTCGGGGGCGGTGCCCAGGCCCGGATCGAGCACCACGCGGACCGCTCCGTCGGCGCCGCGCGTGACCTCGCCGCGAGCGAGCAGGTGCATCGGCATGCCCTCCGACATCAGCCGCGCCCCCAGCGCTTGCACCACGTTGCCGATCGCGTTGGTGACGAAGTGCACCCCTCGGTAGCCCGTCCGTGGGTCCCGCACGTGGATGCGCCAGTTGGTGTGGACCGGCGAGGGGAACAGGCGCCGCAAGGGGCCGAGCCGCCGTGGGCCGAAGTGGCCGTGCTGGTAGGTGAGGAACGTGAACACGGCGAAGCGTCCGCCGGGGCCGAGGCGCTCGAGCTCGAGCCCCTCGGGGACCCGCGCGAGCAGTCGCTCCGCGGGGACGAGGTAGTTGACGTAGACGACGTCGGTGATGTCACTGGCGAAGCTCACCACCGGCAGCGGCCGGCACAGGGCGCGCGCCAGGCGGCTCTCGGCGACCGCCGAGACGAGCCACCCCGCGAGACCCGGTGCGGGATGGCGCCACGGTGCGTGAAGCCCGCTCGCGGTGACCGAGCGCGCGCGGCGGAGGACGATCTCGGTCGCCACCGCCAGCCAGACCAGGAGCAGGAGGAACGCGAGCGCGTTGCCCGCGGCGACCACGGCGACGGGCAGGCGGAGCCGAGCCGACAGGATCGCCACGGTGCTCACCGCCGCCAGCGAGGCCCAGGTGAGCGCGCTCAACCCCACGTAGGCCGGGCGCCCTCGCGTGGCGGGCCACAGGCAGGCGGTCCAGCCGAGGCCGGCGAGCGTGTAGAGCGCGCCGGCCCATCCGGCCGTCGCCGTGAACGCCCCTGCCTCGAACGCGAGGTAGGGCCCGGAGACCCCCGTGCGAGCCGCCTCCTGGGCGAGCGCGACGCCCCGGGTGACCCAGAGGAGCTGCGAGCCCTGATCGGGCACCACGGCCGCGAGGGTGAGCGCGAGCGTCGCCACCGCTGGCCGACGCGGGACCCAGTCTACCCGCAGGAGCGCCACCGCAAGGTAGAGATCAGCGAGCGCGCTGAGGTGCCAGGGCAGCCATCCCAGCCGGAACCGCCAGGGGTGCGCCGCGACGTAGGCGAGGCGCGGCATCTCCGGCGCACCGCTGCCGGGCATGCCCGGCAGGAGGACCGCGACCAGCGCGAGCATCGCCGCGGCATGGACGACGAGCGCGACCAGGAGGGCACGCTCGAGGTGAAGGGCAGGCGATCGGCGGGCAGGCAAACCGGCGCGATGCTAGAGCGCAGCGCTCTCGATCGTCCAGCGTCGCCAGCCCCTCAGCGCCCCGCCTTCGCGTACGTGCCCACCAGCGTCGCGGTCCCCACGACGTGTCCCTTCATCGCGGCCTCGAGGTCATGCCGCGAGGGCGTGGTCAGCTCCGGGAGCGCCCGGTCCAGCGCGTGCAGCTCGAAGAAGTAGCGATGGCGCCCGATCGGCGGGCTCGGCCCCCGCCAGCCGGTCTCGCCCCAGTCGTTGCGCCCCTCGCGCGTGCCGGGCGGCAGGTCCGCGAGGGCGGCGCCCTCGGGGAGCGACCGGGCGTCAGCGGGCACTTCGTAGAGCACCCAGTGGACCCAATCGCGCTTGGGGGCGCGCGGATCGGGCGCATCGGGGTCGTGGACGACGAGGGCGAAGGTCCTGGTCCCGAGAGGCGGATCACTCCAGTGGAGGGCGGGCGACACGTCTTCGCCGTCGCTGGTGTAGCGCGCCGGGATCGGCTGCCCGTCTGCGAAGCTCGGGGAGGTGAGGTGGAACGTCATGTCCGCTCCCGAAGCAGCGGCCGTGCCGGCGGCGGGCCCCTGCGAACAGGCGGCGCCGACGGCGAAGGAGAGGGCCCGGAAAAATCGCATGGAGATCTCATGCGGGCGCGCCCCTCGCCCCGCAAGGCAGCCGCGGCGAGCGGCCGATCACCTCCCCCCGGAGCCGGCGGGCAGCCCTGGCCGCGGTGCGTGCTGGCGCTCTAGATCAGCAGCGTCACCCGCTCCCGCAGCCCGGCGGGGAGCACCCGCAGGGCCGCGCGGATCTCGTCGGCCCCGTACTTCATGCTGAAGTGCTTGAGCACGACGTGGCGGCTCGCCAGCACCTCGGGGCGGCGCTCGGCCAGGGCCGCCAGCTCCTCGAGGTGGGTGTGGCCGTACCTGGCGCTCACCTCGGGCGACGTGCCTGGCAGGTGGGTCGCCTCCAGGAAGAGCACCTCGCTCTCGCCGACCTCGGGGTGCCTCTCCAGCGTCTCCAGGGTGCTGTCGCCCACGTAGGTGAGCACGTTCACCTCGCGCACGTCGTAGAGGTCCTCCCCGCGCTCGTGCGCGGCGCGGATCGCCTCGCCGGGGAGGCCGAGGAAGGCCGGCTTGAGCTTGCGCCGCGTCTCGAGGACGGTGTAGCCGCGGGAGGCGACGCGGTGGACCACGTCGAAGGCGCGCACCCGGCGTTGGGCGCCGAGGGGGAAGGTATCGCCGGCGGCGACGCCGTGGATCACGGGCTCGAGGTTGGCCGGCGCCTTCTGCTCCAGGCGCTCGAAGGCCCGCAGCACGTCGAGGAGCGCCTCGCGGCTCTCGATCGGGAGGTAGATCTGCGACGGGCGCGCGCCGGTCATCGCGCGCAGCGAGAGGTGGCGGATCACCCCGAGCGAGTGGTCCTGGTGCACGTGCGAGAGGAGCACGTTGCGCGTGTGGCTGGCCTCGACCGAGCAGTGGCCCAGGTCGAAGCAGGCATCGAAGGCCGGGATGCGGACGCAGGTCGACAGCCCGGAGATGCTGAAGGCCTCGATCTCCAGCGATCCGAGCGTCAGCGAAACGGGCCGACCGGGGTTGTGGAGCCGGGAGCGGGACGACATGGGGGCGGAGCGTAGCCGGATTGACCGGCGCCGCCCCCATGCTCGAGAGGCCTCCGCAGGAGGCCTGCGGCTTGGGGCCGCTCGCGGCCCCATCGTCAGAGCGTCAGATCTTCAGTTGCGCCGCTCGGAGGGGAGCTTCCCCTCCGCGCTGTCGGACGTCGCGCTCGACTGCGGGCCCCCGTTGGAGCCGCTGGAGTTGAGCAGCTCGCTCACCAGGTCCCGGCACTCCGGCTTGCCGCGCAGGTGGGTGAGCAGGAGGGTGGAGCCGTCGCTGAAGGCCTTTTCGAAGCCGACGCCTTCGCGGGTGCGGAGCGCCACCTTCTCGCGGCCCTGGGCCAGGTCCTCTTCGAGGGCCTCGGCGTAGCGCTGGAGCTGGCCGCGCAGCTCCTCGATCTGGCGGCGCAGATCGCGGGCGTTGGCCTCGCGGGCGGCCTTCTTGTTCTCGTAGCGGCCGAGCTGCTCGCGCTTGGCCTGGGCGGTGGCGGCGGCGGCGCCGGCGCGCTCGAAGATGGAGGGCTCCAGGGTGCCCCCGCGGACGGCGGCGTCGGCGAGCTGGCGGGACTGACCGGCGAGCTTCTCGGCGACGCCGAGCTCGGTGCGGACCTTCTCCACGTCCTCGCCGTCGGCGGCGGCCTCGCGCATCACGCGGGACTCCTCGTGGGCGAGCTCCTCGACCTTGCGGCCGATCTCGGCGCGGAGGGCGCGACCGCGGCGCTCGAGGGCCTCGAGCTTGCGGGTGAAGCTGGCCACCTCGCCCTCGAGGCGGTTGGCGCGGGCGGCGAGGTCCCAGAGCTGGGCGAGGGTGTTCATCACCTCGGGCGGGGTGTTGCCCGAGGGGTAGGCGCGGGACGCCATGCGGGCGAAGAGCGCGGCGCGGCTGGCCCACTCGATGACGCCGGCGCTCTGCGGGGGCGGCGGGGGCGGGGGCGCCGGAGCCCCCTCGCCGCCGCCGTCGATGTCGAAGGGCTGGCTGGGCAGGCTGCGCTGGAGGGCCTTGAGCTCTTCCTGGAGATGATGGGCGTCCCGGTAGCGCTTGCGGATGTCCTTCTCCAGCAGGCGCAGGGAAATGGCCTCGCCCTGGGGGTGCGCGTCGGGCCGGATCGAGCGCGGGCGCGGCGGCGGCTGGCTGCGCTGCATCTCGAGGAGCGTGTCGCGGTCGTTGGAGCGGAAGGGGAGCTGCCCGGTGAGCATCTCGAAGAAGAGGACGCCGAGGGCGTAGAGGTCGGCCTGGGGGGTCGCCTCGTCGCCGCGGGCCTGCTCGGGGGACATGTACTCGGGGGTGCCGAACACCGCGCCCTTGGGCGCCAGCCGCGGATCGCGGGCGATGGCGGCGAGGCCGAAGTCGAGGATCTTGACGAAGTCCTTCCGGCCGCCGCGCTGGGTGAGGAGGATGTTGTCGCTCTTGAGATCGCGGTGGACGACGCCGAGGTCGTGGGCGCGGGCGAGCGCGGCGCACATCTGCTCGAGGATGTCGACGCCGCGGGCGATGGGCAGCGGCCCCCGCGCCAGCTCCCCGGAGAGCGGGACGCCCACCAGGTACTCCATGACCAGGTAGAGCTCGCCCTCCTCGGTCTCGCCGATGTCGTGGATGTCGATGATGTGGGCGTGATCGACGCGGTTGGCGGCGCGGGCCTCGCGCAGCATCCAGGCGCGGAGGTGCGTCTCGCCACGGAGGTCGGGGCGGATCAGCTTGAGCGCGACGACCCGGTCGATGAGGACGTGCCGGGCGCGGTACACGACGCCCATCCCCCCTTCGCCGAGGCGCGCCTCGAGCCGATAGCGGCCCGCGACCACCTTCCCGATCAAGGGATCCGTGACCTTCTGGGTCCCGGATCGAACAGTCCCGCTGCGCTGCTCCATGTTCCTCGTCGTCTCCCTCGGGAACCCCCGGGTATCCACCGAACAGAGCGGCGGACGGAAGCGGAGACTATCAGGGGCGCGGGGGCCAAGGGAAACAAGGATTCTCCCGGCTCAGAACGAACGGGGGTGGGGCGGTGTGTGCGCGACGGGGCTCATGGCCACCTCCGGCGTCGGCCGGGACGGCTGCGGGCGGCGCCCCAGTGGAATGCGGCACACGAACCGGTCACCTCGGGGGGTGCCGGTGCCGCGCTCCAGGGAGAGCGAGCCCCCGTGGCGCCGGGCGATGTCGGTCGAGATCGAGAGCCCCAGCCCCGTCCCCTGCCCGCGCGGCTTGGTGGTGAAGAACGGGTCGAAGATCCGCGTCTCGAGCCCGCTGGGCACCCCGGGGCCATCGTCGGCGATGGCCACCGCCGCCATGTCGCCCTCGACCCAGGTCTCCACGGTGATGCTCGGGCCCCCCTCGGCGTGGTCCGGGGCGGCCTCGAGCGCCTGGAGGGCGTTGACGAACAGGTTCATGAACACCTGGTTGATCTCGCCGGCGCGGCACACCACCGGCGGCAGGTCGCCGAAGCGGCGGACGAGCTGGATGCCCGAGGCGCGCAGGCGGGGACCGAGGAGCATCAGCGTCTCCTCGATGCAGGCGTGCAGGTCGGCGGGCACGTCCTCGCCCGAGGCGCGGGAGAAGCTCTTGAGGTTCTGGACGATCTTGACGCTCCGGTCGACGGCGCGGCGGATCACCGTGGAGATGCCGCTGAGGTCGTCGAGCGACGCATCGAGGTCGAGCCGCACCCGCAGCTTGACGAGGGCCTCCCGGGTGGCCGGGGGGAGCTCGGCCTCGGCGAGGCGGTAGGCGTCGAGCACCTCGCGCAGCTCGGGCGCCAGGTCCGCCAGCGGCACCGAGGCGCCGGCGATGGCGTTGAGGGGGTTGTTGATCTCGTGGGCCACGCCGGCCACCAGCTCGCCGATCGACGCCAGCCGCTCGCCCTGGATGAGCGCCGCCTGGGTGCGCTTGAGCTCGGCGAGCGCGTGGGTGAGCTCGGCGGTGCGCGCCTCGACGTTGGCCTCCAGCCCGGCGCGCTCCGCTTCCAGCTCGGCGATGGTGCGCGCCAGCCGCTCGCGCATGCGCTCCACGCTCTCGCCCAGGGCCACCACCTCGACCGGGCCGTCCAGGTGCGGCACCGCCGCCTCGAGCTCACCGTGCGCGACCCGGTCGGCCGCCTGCGCGAGCCGGGTCATCGGGCGGGAGAGATCCCGCGCCGCCCGCACCACCACCCCGCCCACCGCCAGCACCAGCACCGCGAAGGCGGCGACCAGCGCGGAGACGGCGTTGAAGTCCTCCCGCGGGGTCATCGCCACGCCGAGGACGCGGTACAGGCCGATCGACGAGAGCAGCGAGAGCGAGCAGGTGAAGAGGAGCGGCAGCCCGAAGTCGCGGAGCATGCGCGACCCCAGCGAGATCGGCTCGGCCGTCGGATCGGCCGCGGTCCACTCCCGCAGGCGCTGCACGGCGGGGGCGATGTTGTCGCGGTGGAAGGCGCGCTGGTAGAAGGCGATGCCCCACGAGAAGAGCGCGCCGAAGGCGAGCTGGAGGACCGCGTCCACCGCCGTCCACGCCGCCGGCCCCGGCCGGGCGCGGAAGACCCCCGCCGTGGTGCAGCCGAGCCAGGTGACGAAGTTGAGGTAGGCGAGCACGGTCGGCAACGCCAGCGCCTGCGCCAGGGCGCGGCCCTGCAGCGCGCGATCCCCCAGAGGCCCGGCCGCCAGCGCGCGCAGCACGTCGCCGGTGGCGAGCCGCACCACCAGCGAGAAGCCGAGCGTCGCCGGGAGCCCCAGGACGGGCACCATGAAGAACCAGGTGTCCAGGTTGGCCTGGCTCCTCGTGTGCAGGAACGCCACCACGAAGAGCAGCATCGCGTGCCCGCCGACGATGCCCGCCATCATCGCCGACTCGGCCAGCCGGGCGGGCAGGCTCGCGGCCAGGGTGCGGTCGTCCATCTGATCGAGCCGCGGCTCCAGGAAGAGCCGGTAGAGGGCCCGGCGCATCACCGCGGCCATGAGCCCGAAGACCATCGCGGCGACGAGGAAGCGCCACCCCGAGGGGGCCAGGGTAGGCGCGACCGCGAGCGGCCAGGAGACCGCGCGCAGGCTCGCCGCGAGGTCGTAGCCGACCGCGCCGCGCGCCCGGAGCGTGGGCCCGAGCGCGGCGGAGCCGGCGAGGGCGCCGAGGAAGATCAGCGGCGTCCAGGAGGCGAACGCCACCGCGGGCAGCACCGCCGACATGAAGAGGAGCCAGGAGAACAGCTCCCAGGCCACACATGCGAGCTCGGCGAGGCCAGGGGCCTCGAGGCGGAGGAGGGGGCTTCGGATCGGGGACACGGCGGGGGGCGCGAGGACCGTTTACTGAAATTTGCCCGGGGGGTTGGGGGTGTCCCCCAACTTGATGGCCTGTTTGACCATGACCGGCTCGTGGCAGAACAGGTTCGACGCCGTCTGGGGGTTCTTCTCGTGGTACGCGGCGAGGAGCTTGCGCCCGACCTCGAGGCTGGGGACCGGGACGCCCACGTAGAGGTGGGCGCCGTCGTCCTCGACGATGGGGGCGAGGCCGGCCAGCTCCCCCTCGAAGACGGGCTTGAGCGCCGCGAACGCCTTGGGCACCTCGGTGGGCTTGCCCGTCCCCGGATCCTTGCTGGGGCCGAGCGTGTAGAGGTGCGCGTAGACCTTGTCGCACGCGGGCGTGGCGACGAAGCGACGGTTGGCGGCGATCATCCCGCTCATCGCGTTGCGCGGCGGCAGCTCGAGCGCGTCCTTCGCGTCGATGCGAGCGGTGCGCAGCAGCACCCCGTGCCCGCCCCGGGACGCCGTCAGCCACACGTCGGCCGCCGTGCGCGGCCACACCGCCTGCGCCGTCACGCCCTCGGGGAGCGGCACCTGCTCCCACGCCCCCCCGCCCGCCCTCTTCCACACCGCGCCCGCGGCGACGGCCCACAGGGTCCCGTCGTCGGCCGCGGTCAGCGCGTCGACGCCGCCGCCGAACGGGGCCTTGTCGAGGCTCCACGCCTTGCCGTCGAAGCGCGCCAGGTAGGGGGTCCGCGGCAGGCCCTCGGCGCCGAAGACGGTGACGTCGCTCGGCGAGCGCGCCAGCACGCCGCGCAGCTCCGGGTCGTGATCGCTCTCGGGCTTGGGCAGCGGCTCGACGGTGCCGCGCACCTTCTTCGGCTCCCAGCGCTCGACGATGGCGCCGCCGTGGCCGGTGGTCTCGCAGGCGTAGCCGGCTGCGTAGAGCTCGCCGGTGGGCAGACCGCCGAGCACCAGCTCCGCGGGCTTCATCTTCACCTTGCAGGCAGTATCCTCCCCCTCGCTCGGCGCTTCGTCGCTACCGCCGTCGGGCTTGGCCCGGTCGGCGGGGTAGGGCGCGGGGAGGATCACTCCGGGTTTGCCGCCGACCAGGAAGAACCGCATGTCGTTGCCGGGCATGGCGATGGCCGCGACGGCGCGGTTGTCGCCCCAGGGGGCGATGGCGAGCACCGTCTCGTGCTCGCGGAGCAGCTTGTTCTCAGCCCAGCGATCGCGGGTCCACTTGTAGGTGCCGTCCGCCGCCACCAGCCAGGCGCCGTCGGGATAGCTGCCGAGGATCCGGCCGGTCTCGCCCTTCTCCAGGCCCTTCATCACGGCCGGCGACTGGCGGAGCGGCCCGTCGCCGAGGAGCGCGAGGAAGCCGGCGGCGTCGACCAGCGCGGCGCCCTTGAGCGGGTAGAGCTCGAAGGCGTCGGGCGAGCGCGCGACGACCGAGAACGGGCTGTTCGAGGGGGCGCCCGTGGGCGCGGCGGCGGAAGAAGCGGGGGCGAGAGGAGCCGCGGAGGCTACGGGCACCACCGGAGCGAGGTCCAGCGGCGGCGGCGGGGCTTCGGGCTTGCAGCCGGCGAGCGCTGCCACGGAAATGCAGAAGGCGGCGCGACAGGAGGGGCGAAACATCGCGCGCAGCATACGCCGATCGGGGCGGGGCGTCGCAGCTCCGCCGCCGCGGCTTCCCACGCCCCGGTCACCCTGCGGGCCGCCCGAGAGCGGCCCGCAGGGTGACCGCGTTCAGGAGCTGACGTACCGGCGCTCGGTGCGCCCCGCGAAGCGGCGGCCACCGGTGCTGCCAGCCGCTCCACCGGCAGGCCGCGAGGCCAGGCCAGCGCCCGGTGCGGCAGGCGCCGGTGCGCCGCCGGGGGTCGGCGCGCGGCCGGGGCTCTGCGGGCGAGCGCCCCCATCGCGACCGCCGCGACCGCCGCCGTCGTTGCGGGGCTGCTGCGAGCGCCCGCCGCCGTCGTTGCGGCGACCGCCACCACCGCCACCGCCGCCACCCTGGCGGTAGTTGATCTCGCGCGGGGGGGCCACAGCGTGGCCGGCGGAGCGGTGCGGGTGCTCCGCGACGACGTTGATGCGCATGCGGATCAGCCGCTCGATGGCGACGAGCATGGAGCGCTCCTCGCTGTCGCAGAACGAGTAGGCGATGCCCGAGGCGCCGGCGCGCGCGGTGCGGCCGATGCGGTGGACGTAGCTCTCGGCCACGTCGGGCAGGTCGAAGTTGATGATGTGCGTCACCGCGTCGATGTCGAGCCCGCGCGCGGCGATGTCGGTGGCGACCAGCACGCGGGTGGTGCCGCCCTTGAAGCCCGCCAGCGCCCGCTCCCGCGCGCCCTGCGACTTGTTGCCGTGGATGGCCTCGGCGCCGATGCGGGCGCGGACCAGCCCCTCGGCGACGCGGTTGGCGCCGTGCTTGGTGCGGGTGAAGACCAGCACCCGCTCGATGGCGGGGTCGGCCAGCACGTGCTCGAGGAGGGCGCGCTTGTCGGTCTTCTCCACGAAGTACACGTGCTGCTCGATCTTCTCCGCGGTGGAGGCGATGGGGGTGACCGCCACCCGCGCCGGATCGGTGAGGATCCGCGCGCTCAGCTCGATGATGTCGGGCGGCATGGTGGCCGAGAAGAAGAGCGTCTGCCGGCGCGCGGGGATGAGCGCGATGACCCGGCGGACGTCGTGGATGAAGCCCATGTCGAGCATGCGATCGGCCTCGTCGAGGACGAAGACCTCGAGGTCGCGCAGCGAGACCTTGCCCTGCTGGCAGAGGTCGAGCAGGCGCCCCGGGGTGGCCACCAGGATCTCGGGCCCGGCGGCGAGCGCGCGCTCCTGGTTGCCCTGGCCGACGCCGCCGAAGATCACCGTGTTGCGGAGGCGGAGGTGCTTGCCGTAGACGGTGAAGCTCTCCCCGATCTGCGCCGCCAGCTCGCGCGTGGGCGTGAGCACCAGCACCCGGATGGGCCGGTGCCGGCCTCCGTCGCGACCAGGGCCGCGTCCGCCCTGCGGGCGCCCATTCGCACCGGGGGCGACCGGGTCGATCTGCCCGGGGGTTTGGGGGCGGGAGCCCCCATCCTGGGAAAGGCGCTGCAGAATGGGGAGGGCGAAGGCGGCGGTCTTGCCGGTGCCGGTCTGGGCGCAGGCGAGCAGATCGCGCCCCGCGAGGACGTGCGGGATGGCCTGCTGCTGGATGGGGGTCGGGTCGGTGTAGCCCTCTTCGGTGACGGCACGGAGGAGGGGCTCGATGAGATTGAGATCGGCGAAATGCATTCGATGATTTTCAGGGGTTCAGCGCGCTCTTGCGAAGAAGCGCCGGCGGGCGCGCTGAGGCGGGGCGAGCTCGCGGGCTGGCATCGGGAAAAGGCCGAAGGCAGCAGCCGGCGCTGGAGCTCTGTGTCTGCTGGGAGCGGTGGGAGGGGTCGGCTTTCAGTCGAGGAAGCGCGCACACCGAGCCCACCTCTAACGCAGACGTGGGGGCAAGCTACTACGCAAAATCACCGAAGTCGAGCCATCCAGCTCACTTTTCGGTTGCGAATGCCACCAGAAAGGCCAGGGCGTCCTCGCCCAGGGGCCCCGCCGAGCCGCGGATCTCGAGGTCGCCGCCCGCGACGATCAGCGTGTCGCCCGGGTCGATCTCCACGTCCCCTCCGTCCCCGTGGACCGTGATCGCGCCGCGGAACGCGTGGACCACCTGCACCTCGACAGCCGCGCAGACGCGCGTGCTCCGGCCGCGCCAGAGCGCGTGGACGCCGGCGCTCGCCCGCACGCGATCGCGGAGGGCGATGACGTTGAAGTCCCGCGCGGAGGCGCCGGCCAGCTCGCCGCGGGTCGACCAGGCGCCGTCGAAGCGGTAGGGCGCCAGCGCGGTGAGGCGACGGCGGCCGCGCCCCTCGTGGATGAGCGTCATCGGCTCGCCCTCGGTCTGGACGATGATCCGGTCGTACCCGGGGAAGGTCGAGAAGGGCCCCGAGGCGGCCAGGTCCGCCACGCTCAGCCGCCAGGTGAAGGCGTCGAGCGCGGCGCCCGCCGGTTCGACCGCGATCTCCGTGGTGGTGCCGAGGCCGTTCTTCCAGGGCATGACCCGGTAGTCCGCCGGGCGGAGGTGGATCCACGCGGGAGGCACCGGGCTCACTCGCCGCGCGCCCGGCCCTGCTCCGCGCGCTTGGCCTCGTCCCAGTAGCCGTCGAGCTCCTCGAGCGTGAGCGCCTCGTCGGTGGCCTTGGTGGGCCAGCCCCCGTGGGTCTCGTGCACGCGCGCCTCCACGTGATCGAAGCGCCGGGTGAACTTGTCGATGGTGCGCCGCAGCGCGCCCTCCGCGTCGACCTCGACGTGGCGCGCCAGGTTGACGAGGGCGAAGAGCGCGTCGCCGAGCTCGGCCTCGACCCGATCGGCGTCCCCGGAGGCGATGGCCTCGTCGAGCTCGCCCAGCTCCTCGGTCACCTTGGCGCGCGAGCCGCGGGCGTCGGGCCAGTCGAAGCCGACGCGCGCCACCTTCTCGCCGACGCGCTGGGCGCGGTTCAGCGCCGGCAGGCTGCGCGGCACCCCGCCGAGCACGCCGCCGCGGTCCTTCTTCTTCTTGCCGACCCGCTCCGCGGCCTTGATGCGCTCCCAGTTGCGCAGCACGTCCGCGGAGTCGGAGGCGGCGCCGTCGGCGAAGACGTGCGGGTGCCGGCGCACCAGCTTTTCGCAGATCGCGGCGACCACGTCGTCGGGCCCGAACGAGCCCTCGGCCCGGAGCAGCTCGGCCTGGAAGACCACCTGGAGGAGCAGGTCGCCCAGCTCGTCGCGGAGCTCGCCGCGGTCGCCGCCGTCGATGGCGTCGACCACCTCGCAGGCCTCCTCGATCGCGTAGCGGCGCAGGCTGGGCAGGGTCTGCTCGCGGTCCCAGGGGCAGCCGTCGGGGGCGAGCAGGCGCTGCATCAGCTCGACCAGGCGGGGAAAGGTGCGGCCGTCCTGCGCGGCGAGCGGGGGCGGGACGACAGGCTCGAAGGGGCGCGACATGCGACCTGCCGTGTAGCGCGGTCCGGGGGCGGTGGAGAGGGCAAAAGGAGGTTGCTTTTGCCTTTCCCCGCGGCCGGCACTACGACTCCCGGGTGCCCCCCCCCGCCCCGCTCCACCCGGTCGCCCGCCTCCCCGACGAGTGGCGCGCGGCCATCGCCGTGCTGGGCGAGCGCGCCTACGCCTCGAAGCAGGTCTTCGACTGGATCCAGCGGCGCGGGGTGATCGACGCCGCGGCGATGACCAACCTCTCCGCCCGGTTGCGCACCTCCCTCGCCGAGAGCGGCCTCGCCCCCGGCCTGTGCGTGCCCGAGCAGGTCCACCGCTCCGCCGACGGCACCCGCAAGATCGCGGCGCGCCTCCGCGACGGCGCCCTGATCGAGACCGTGCTCCTCCCCGGCGTCTCGGCCGCGGGGCGCGACGGGCAGCCCGATCTCGACGATGCGCTGGACGCCGACGCTGCCGTCGCCGACGACGAGGACGAGGACAGTGAGCCCGCCGCCGCTCTCCCGCGGGACGGCGCGCGCGACGGCGGCTACACCGTCAACGCCCCGCGGATCCGGGTCACCCAGTGCATCTCCACCCAGGTGGGCTGCGCCATGGGCTGCGTGTTCTGCGCCAGCGGCGTCGCCGGGCTGAAGCGCCACCTCGGTCCGGAGGAGATCGTCGCCCAGGTGCTGCTCGGCCGCTCGCTCCTCGACGAGGGCGAGGCCCTCCGCAACGTCGTCTACATGGGCATGGGCGAGCCGCTCCACAACTACGACGCCACCGCGCGCTCCCTGCGCCTGCTGCTGCACCCCGAGGGCATCGGGCTCTCCTCGCGCCGGGTCACCGTGTCCACGTCGGGCCTGATCCCGGAGATCGAGCGCCTCGGCCGCGACTTCGGCGGCCAGGTGGCGCTCGCCATCTCCCTGCACGCCGCCGACGACGCCACCCGCTCGTCGCTGATGCCCATCAACCGCCGCTACCCGCTGGCGGAGCTGATGGCGGCGCTGCGGGCCTATCCGCTCCCCAAGCGGCGGCGCATCACCATCGAGTACACCCTCGTCTCCGGCAAGAACGACGACGTCCCCGAGGCGCAGAAGCTTTCGCGCCTGCTCCGCCGCTTGCCGGTGAAGATCAACCTGATCCCGATGAACCCCATCGAGGCCTCCACTCTCGGCCCCCCCGCCGCCGAGCGCGTGGGCGCCTTCCAGCGGGTGCTCCTCGACGCCGGCTACTCGTGCTTCGTGCGCCGGCGGCGCGGCGACGACGTCTCGGCGGCGTGCGGCCAGCTGGTGCTCATCGGCGCCAAGCCCAAGGTCAAGGGGTTCCGCGCTCCGACGGAGCCGGCACCGCTCAATACACCCATCGATTGACCATCTCGTGATCGGCAAGCGCTCTCTCCCCG
>Ga0302196_10002416_pt1 | contig 17403 bp, 14 predicted proteins | sample II_Bog_N1_3_FD_198794 | JGI IMG/M metagenome (GOLD analysis project Ga0302196, IMG submission 198794) | Peat permafrost microbial communities from Stordalen Mire near Abisko, Sweden - II_Bog_N1_3 | ecosystem: Environmental > Terrestrial > Soil > Wetlands > Peat | place: Sweden: Abisko...
CGGTCCTCGTCACCCACCAATGGGGCAGCGTCCTGGACCACACCTTCATTCCTCATGTGCAGCTCAACAAGACCTATCTGGCACTGCTGGTCGCCACCCTGGGCACGACCATCTCGCCGTACCTCTTTTTCTGGCAGAACGCCCACCGACTCGAGGAGATGCGTGAGGGACCGGAGGGGGGCGCGAAGGCCCTCCCGCTCCGGCGATGGGCGGCCGCGCGGGCGCGCCGCAAGCAATCGACCAGCAGGCTCGACGTCGTGGCCGGCATGACCTTCTCCAACCTGGTCATGTTCGCCATCATCGTGGCCACCGCGGAAACGCTCAACGTCCACCACCAGACAGACATTCGGAGCGCTGCGCAGGCGGCCGCGGCACTCAAGCCTCTGGCTGGGCAGTTCGCCAGCGTCCTCTTCGCATTGGGCTTCATTGGCAGTGGCCTGTTGGCCATCCCGGTGCTCGCGGGCGCCGGCTCGGTGGGCATGGCCGGGCTGCTCAGTCGGGAGTGGGGCTTCTCTCGGTCTGTCCGCGAGGCCCCCATCTTCTACGGGCTGGTGGCCATCGGAACTCTCGGGGGCACGGCGCTCAGCCTCCTCGCCATCAATCCGATCAAATTGCTCATCGTGGTTGCCGTCATCAACGGCATGGCGGCCGCACCCTTCCTGGTGGTGGTCATGCTGATCGCTGGGAGCCGCCGCCTCATGGGCGACTACGTGAACGGCAAGCTCGCCAAGACGGTGGGGTGGGCCACCGCGGCACTCATGGCTGTTGCAGCGATCGCTTTGATCGCCAGTGGGGGCATCAGTTTCGGATGAGGCACTGAGGAGCGCGATCACACCTATCGTGCACTGGTACGACATTGAACGATAGCTGCCTCGGCGGGATCCGGCCCGACGAGTGCACGTCACGCCCCACAAGGCTTCCCCCTCGATCATCGCCTTGAGGCACGAGGTGCGGACGTGTACGATCCGAATAGAGGCCCAGCGCTACCGCTTGGCTACCGACACCTAAAAGACCACATGCCCACTGTGATCGGCCACCACGATGTCAAGGACCAGAAACATTGGCTGGCCTCGTCGAAGCGCGAAGAGGTCTTCGGACCCCTCGGCGTCACCAACATCCGGACGTTCGTCGACCCGCAGAATCCGACCCGAGCGGCCGTACTGATGGATGTTGCCGACATGGATGTCCTCATGGCCGCGATGCAGAGCGAGGCGATGGTCGGGGCGATGGCACATGACGGCGTGGTCGGAGACAGCCTGGTGATCCTCGTAGAGGCGTAGTTTGCCGGGACGCGTCAGCGCCACGGGAAGCCCGCCTGTTCCGGTGTATATGCCCGCCGGGTGATATACGTTCGCCCGGCGGGCGCCGGTTCGACGGTGGTCGCGAACGCCGAGGGCAGGCTTGACGCAGCGGACTGGACGAGGCCCATCGTCACCTGAGAGCCCGAGTATGTGACGCGGTGCGCCGAAACCCCAGGGGCGATGGGCTTTCTCGTGCGACCCCTCGACAGACCCGTGCGTCCGCCAGCGGACAGACGCGCGACAGTCGATGACGGACGATGTCATCGGTGGCACTGTGACCCTGCCAGCTGTGTGCCTCCCGACGAATAGGGCAGTTTGGCTCCAGCCTTTAGGGAAGTTGCGATGGGCGCCTGTGACATCGTGATGCTTGCGGTCGGAGCCCCGCGACGCCGCCGTGGCGCGGTCCTGGGGTTGGGCGCCCGGCTCCAGGATGCCCTGGTCGAATGCCTCAGCACGGACCGCGCCGCGCTCACGGTGCGCGCTGGCCGTGGCGTGGTCACCGTCCGCGGTGAGGTCGGATCACTCGAACAGATCAGCCGAGCCAGCCGCGTGATCGACGCGTTCCATGGCGACACTGAGATTGTCAACCTCGTCCGGCTTCGACGCGCGGCCGACTGAACTCAGGGCAGATGGCTCGAGTGGCCCTGTAGGACAGGAATCCATCCCCCGAAGGGTGCTCTTGCCGCGGTGACGTTGGTGGGCTGTCAGCCCGACAATCGTCTCGCACCCTGAACTCTAAAGCAGCCCTTCACGTGACATTCCCCAACCCTCGCGTAGCGGGGATCACTTACGATTGTTCGACGGGATCGTCGCCTAGCGGGAGGGAGCGTTCCATGGACAAGGATCTGGTCGACCAAGTCATCGATGTGGCCCAACGGGTCGTCGCCAGCGGAGCAATCTCCGCGAACGGGCACGGAAACGTGAGTCTTCGGGTTCCCGGATCGGACGAGATGTACTTCACGGGTGGCCCGTCGCTTCGAGGCCACCTGCCATCCGCGGTGGCGCGGTTACGTCTGGATGGGACCCTGCTCGAGGGTGACTTGCCACCCATCCAGGGCGCCGTGGTCGCGATGCACACGGCCATGTACCAGGACCACCCTGATGTCGGTTGTGTGCTGCACACCCATTCGCCCTATGCCACCGCCTACGCGGTGGCGCGTCGTCCGATAGGCTGCTGGGTCGAGGCCCTGGCGATGTTCGGGCTCGCTGCCGGAGTGCCTGTCGCCGGCTATGGGCCACGCGGTTCAGCCCAATCTGTGGCCAACATCAGGGCCGCGGTCGTCCCCGGCGTTCCCGCCCTGCTGCTGGCCAACCACGGGGTTCTCGTGTTCCATCGGACCCCCGAGCTGGCGATCCTGGTGGGAGGCGTTGTCGAGGAGGCCGCCCAAGCCGGTGTCAATGCGGCCGGCATCGGCGGTCCGGTCGAGATTGCCGAGGAGCTTCGGGCGGCTGCCCTGCAGCGTGCCATGACCTTCGAGAATCGAGGCACGGTGCACGCTTAGAGGAGGCTGACCTCGTCGATGGGTTTGCCGACCCAGCTTCGAGCTGACCGCGCCGACCCCAGACCCTGGACGGCCCCCCAGGCGAGTAACGTACACATGTTCGTCTCCGGACGCCAAGGCCGCTCGCGGACGGGTTGGTGGCCGGACGACCGGTTCTGGGTACGCTAGGTAGCAAGTGCCACACGACACCATCGACATCCGAGGGGCCAGAGAGCACAACCTCAAGAACATCGATCTCAGCCTGCCTCGTGACAGCCTGATCGTTCTGACGGGTCTCTCCGGGAGCGGCAAGTCGTCGCTTGCCTTCGACACCATCTACGCCGAGGGACAGCGGCGCTATGTGGAGTCGCTCTCCGCCTACGCGCGCCAGTTCCTCGGCCAGATGGAGAAGCCGGATGTCGACCATATCGACGGCCTCTCCCCGGCCATCTCCATCGATCAGAAGGGGACCAGCAAGAACCCCCGCTCCACGGTCGGCACGGTCACCGAGATCTACGACTACCTCAGGCTGGTGTATGCCCGGATCGGGCACCCCCACTGCCCCCGCTGCGGCCGGGAGATCAGCAAGCAGACCATCGAGCAGATCGCCGACCAGGTCCTGGCCCTCCCCGAGGGCACCCGGCTGATGGTGGCGGCGCCGATGGTGCAGGGGCGCAAGGGTGAGCACCGCGAGATCTTTGCCGAGGCCCGCCGCAAGGGCTATGCCCGCGCCCGGGTGGACGGCGAGGTCCGCGACCTCGGCGACCCGATCGTCCTCGACAAGAAGTTCAAGCACGACATCGAGATCGTGGTCGACCGCGTGGTGATCGGCCCCGAGCTGCGCAGCCGGCTGAGCGACTCGCTGGAGCAGACCGCCAAGCTGAGTGATGGCCTGATCCTCCTGATCCCGGCCGACGAGCCCGGGAGTGAGGGAGAGGAGAGGGCGGAAGCCAAGGCCACCGAAGCGACCGCTTCCGGGTCTGAGAGTGCCGCCTCGGCCTGGATGGCGAACGCCTCTGCCGTGGGCCAGACCTCGGCAGAGACCGGGGTCGAGGCGCCCAGCGGGGCCGAGACCGAGGGTGACGACGGCCCGGAAGCCCCAAAGGGCAGCGCGCCCCGCACCTTGGGCGTGGGCGAGATGCTGTTTTCCCAGGACTATGCCTGCGTCTACTGCGGCATCTCCATGGAGGAGCCCGCCCCGCGCAACTTCTCCTTCAACAACCCCCACGGCGCCTGCCCGACCTGCACCGGGCTCGGGCTGCGCATGGAGGTCGATCGCGACGCGGTGGTGCGCGACCCCGCGCTCTCCATCGATGACGGCGCCCTCTCCGGCTGGACCAAGGGCCCCTCCCAGATGTGGCTGCTCGACGTCCTCCAGAGCGTCTGCCGTCACTACAAGATTCCCACCGACGTTGCCTTCCGCGACCTCTCGGCGAGCGAGCAGCGGGTCATCCTCTACGGGCTCCCCAAGGACGAGACCGTCCGGATGCGCTACGTCTCCCACGCCGGGCGCACGCATGCCTACGACGCGGCCTACGAGGGCGTGATCCCCAACCTCGAGCGTCGCTACCGCGAGACCGAGTCGGAGTGGGTCAAGCAGGAGATCGAGCGGCTGATGATGCAGAAGCCCTGCCCCGCGTGCGGTGGCAAGCGGCTCAAGCCGGAGTTTCTCGCCGTCACCGTCGACGGCATGAGCATCATGGACTTCACCGCCCTCACGGTCGTGAAGGCGCTCGGTCGCACCGAGAATCTGCGTCTCACCGAGCGCGAGATGCAGATCGCGGGCAGGGCCTTCAAGGAGATCCGCGAGCGCCTCGGCTTCCTCAGTGACGTCGGGCTCGACTACCTCAGCCTCGACCGGGCCTCGGCGTCGCTCTCCGGCGGCGAGAGTCAGCGCATCCGGCTCGCGACCCAGATCGGGAGCAAGCTGATGGGCGTCCTCTACATCCTCGACGAGCCGTCCATCGGTCTCCATCAGCGGGACAATCACAAACTTCTCGCCACCCTCACGACCCTCCGCGACCTGGGCAACACCCTGATCGTCGTCGAGCACGACGAGGAGACCATCCGCAGCGCGGACTTCATCGTCGACATCGGCCCGGGAGCCGGGGAGCGCGGCGGAGAGGTGATGGTGGCCGGCACGCTCGCTGATGTGCTCGCCTCCGAGCGGAGCATCACCGGCCAGTACCTGCGCGGCGAGCTGCAGATCCCCGTCCCTCCGCTGCGCCGCTCCACCGACGGCCGGGCCCTCACCATCATCGGCGCCACCGAGAACAACCTCAAGTCGGTGACCGTGGAGTTCCCCCTCGGCCTCTTCATCTGCGTCACCGGGGTGAGCGGCAGCGGCAAGTCGACCCTCGTCAACGACATCCTCTACCGCCGCCTTGCTCAGGCCCTCTACCGGGCCAAGGAGCGCCCCGGCAAGCACGAGAAGGTCGAGGGCATCCAGCACATCGACAAGGTCATCGACGTCGACCAGTCGCCGATCGGCCGGACCCCGCGCAGCAACCCGGCCACCTACGTGGGCGTCTTCACGGACATCCGCGACCTCTTCGCCAAGCTGCCCGAGGCCAAGATCCGCGGCTACAAGCCGGGTCGTTTCTCCTTCAACGTTGCCGGCGGGCGGTGCGAGGCCTGCTCGGGCGACGGGATGATCAAGATCGAGATGCACTTCCTGCCCGACATCTACGTCGCCTGCGACGTCTGCAAGGGACGTCGCTATACCCGCGAGGCGCTGGAGGTGAAGTTCCGCGGCCAGTCGATCGCCGACGTCCTCGAGATGACCGTCGACGATGCTGCCGAGCTCTTTGCCAACCAGCCCCGTATCGTTCGCCGCCTCCGCACATTACAGGATGTCGGGCTCGGCTACATCCGGCTGGGCCAGCCCGCCACCCAGCTCTCCGGCGGCGAGGCGCAGCGGGTCAAGCTCTCCACCGAGCTCTCGCGGCGCGACACCGGGCGCACTCTCTACATCCTCGACGAGCCCACCACCGGGTTGCACTTTGCGGATGTGGAGAAGCTCCTCACCGTTCTGCACCGGCTGGTCGACGCGGGCAACACCGTCATCGTCATCGAGCACAACCTGGACGTGGTCAAGACCGCCGACTGGATCATCGATCTGGGCCCGGATGGCGGGGACGCCGGGGGCGAGGTGGTGGCGGCTGGGACCCCGGAGATGATCGCCGGCGAGCCGCGGAGCGCCACCGGGGAGTACCTCCGCCCGATCATCGCCGCCGCCGCCGGCAAGGGCGGCCGGCCCCACCGGCCGGAGCGGCCGGCCGCGGTGGTCGAGACCCCGCTTGCCGCCACCCTTCCCGGGCCTCGGGCGCGTCCCCGGCGGGTGGGGACGGCTTTCCGCTGATCCCATCCGGCCTCAGTGCCGGTGGGAATGGGGAAGGCAAGGCGGAAACACCGGGAGGGGTCCGGGAGCGGGGCGCCGCCTCTCGACCTGGCGGGACTCCCGATGGTGGTCGAATTGCGCTATTTTTCACGGATGATCGAGTTGCAGGGTGGTGAGGACCGTCGGCAACGGCTCCGTCGCCTTGACGACTGCCTGACCCTTTTGGAGCAGGCCCACGAGATGGAGATCACGGTCGTGACGGAGAGGATGGCGGACGCCCTCGCTGACCGGGTGCCGACCGTCCACGGCGGGATGCTGGTCGCCGAAGCCATCGAGGAGGTTCTGCGCGAGCAGGAGCCCTACATGGTTCAGGTTCGCCCCGAGGTCTCGCGGCGGATCCGGCGGCGTCGCGACCCGTTCGACGTCCGTCTCCTGCTCCAGCGGCGCTAGCCACCGGCCGCTTCCGGCTCGGGACCCGCTCAACCGGGGAGGGCACGTCCCGGCGCGACCGCCGGGGTCAAGTCGAGTACCATCGGCCGGTCGGTGAGTACCTTCAATTTCGACCCGCAGCTGCTGTTCCAGCGGCGCCGGCCTCGGGTGGTCCGGACTCCTCGCTACACCCGGTTCCGGAAGATCGCGCTGATCGTCATCGCCGTGATCGTCGTCCTGGTGCTCGTGGCCCTCGCGCTGGCCCAGCTCCGGGTCAACTTCCTCTATCTCTCTAGCCTCGGGCACACCAACGTCTTCTGGACCCCGCTGATCGCCCACGTCGTCCTCTTCCTGATCGGCGCCGTCATCACGGGCGGTCTGGTCGGGGCCAGCGTGCCCTTCTGGGCACGCGCCGTCCGCGGCATCGACGCCCTGGCCGGACGGATCACCTTCTGGACCGGGATAGCCATCGCCGTGCTGGCCGGCATCGCCGGGGGTGCCCATCTGGCCGGCTCGTGGCAGGACGTCCTCCTCTTCATCCACGGCCACGCCTTCGGCGCCACCGACCCGGTCTTCCACATGGACTACGGCTTCTTCGTCTTCACCCTCCCGGTGATCGACGCCTTCTCGGCGCTGCTCTGGGGGGGCGCGGTCGTCGGCCTCCTTGGCGCGATCGCGGTGGTCTGCACCGCCCTGATGGTGATCCACGCCCCCGATGAGCTGGACGTCCAGCTCCATCCGGCCAAGGGGATGAGCCCGGACGACGCGCTCAGGATCGGCACCCGGCACGCGGGCGTGGCGCTGATCGGCATCTTCATCATGGCCGCGCTGGGTGCGCACTTCGGCGTCTACCACCTGGCCACCGAGCCGAATTCGCAGTACGCGTTCGTCGGTCCCAATGCCACCGACTTGAACGTGCTCATCCCGGTGCTGGGCGCCCTCCAGTGGATCGCACTCGTCTTCGCGGTTGCGACCGGCGCGCTTCTGGTCCGGAGGAGCCGGCGCCGTCCGACCTGGGGGACGGTCGCCTGGATGGGCGGCGTGCTCGGGGGCTGGCTGGTCGTGGCGGGAGCGCTCACCATCATTCCCGAGGCGGTCTACACCGCCACCGCTGTCAACCCCAACGCCGAGCAGGCTCAGGCCAAGTCGATCGACAACTACCTGACCTCGAGTCGCTACGCCTGGGGCCTGGAGACCACCGGCAGTCAGGCGTCCGTCGTCGACGAGCCCTTCAAGACGGTGGTCAGCCCGAGCCTGACGGGGGATCTCGCCGCCGACCCCGGGACGCTCGCCAACATCCGGGTCCAGGACCCGAGCCAGCTTCCGGCTGTCCTCAACCAGGTCGATCGCACCCGCAGCTACCAGACCTTCGACAACAACGTCACCATCGACCGCTACCCCAATGCCAGTGGGCAGCAGACCGAGGTGATGATCGGGGCTCGCGAGATCTCCGACTCCGATATCCCCAACTCCAACTTCGTCAACAACACCTTTGTCTACACCCACGGCTACGGCATCACCGCGGTCTCCGTCAACCAGATCGGGGCCGAGGGCGAGCCCGACATCCTGGATGGCAAGGAGCCGCTCCAGCAGGTCGCCTCCGGTGCCCCCCCCGCCCTGGACTTCGACGGCACCGGCGGCAACCCGGAGATCTACTGCGGTGAGCAGACCAATCAGCCGGTGGTGGTCAACACCAACCAGTTGGAGTTCAACTACCCGTCCACCCCGGACGCCTACATCCACGCCGGCACCGGCATGGCCGGCTTCACGATCAACAACCCGATCGACAAGCTGGCCACCTCGATCAGCGAGTTCGGGGGCCTCAACCTCTTCTTGAGCAACATCCCCAACAGCCAGAGCGAGGTCCTGATCAACCGGACCGTCGACCAGAGGATCGAGAGCATCGCGCCGTTCCTGACCGTCGACTCCGATCCGTACATCGTGGCCGACCCGCAGACCGATGACCTGATGTGGATCGCGGATGCCTACGTCGAGACGGGCAACTTCCCTGAGTCGGACAGCGTCAACGGGATCTCTTACCAGCGCAACGCGGTCAAGGCGGTGGTCAACGCTCGCACCTGTGCCGTCACCCTCTACGCCGTCGACATGCAGGAGCCCCTCACCGCCGCCTGGAACGGCATCTACCCCGGGCTGCTCCACCCGATCAGCCAGATGCCGTCCTTCCTGGTCCAGCACCTCCGCTACCCGGAAAACCTGTTCAGCAACCAGGTCCAGGTCTACGCTCAGGTGCATGTGGACGACACGCTGCCGGTGAGCAACCCCCAGGTCGCGGCCGACTTCTTCTCCAAGAACGACTTCTACAGCGCGTCCCAGGGGCTCCAGCCCGACGGCACCGTGGTCACGACCACACCTCAGTACGTCGAGCTGACCCTGCCCGGCAACCCCACCCCGCAATTCGTCCTGATGCAGACCTTCAGTCCCTATCAGAGTGGGAGCGGCGGGCAGGCGAGCAACATGACCGCGTGGCTGGCGGCGGAGTCCGACTACACGACGACGGACCATCCGCCCCTGGTGACCGTCCCCCTGGGTAACAACACCAACGTGCGCGGTCCCTACCAGTTCGACAACAACTCCAACACCGACCCCACCATCAGTGAGGAGCGCACGCTGGTGGGGCAGTCGGGCTCCCAGGTCTACCTGGGCAATGTCATCGTGCTGCCCTTCAACGACGAATCCTTCCTCTTTGTGCGCCCCTTCTACGTGCTGCCCAACCAGGCGAGCGGGGTGAGCTTCCCGCAGCTCCGCTTCGTCATCGTCGGCACACAGAACAGCGTCGCCATGGGGACGAGTCTGTCCGCCGCGATCGCGACCCTGTACAACGTCACCACCCTGCCGACCGGCCTGGCTCCGCCTGGCTCCACCGCGGCCGCCTCACCCGAGGCGACCCCCGTGGCGTCGCCAGGAGCCTCGCCCACCCCGACGGCGAGCCCATCCGCCTCTGCGCCCGCCGGGGGCTACACCTCCCAGGAGCTGGCGATCATCAGCGACCTGGTCGCCCAGGAGGCCAACCTCAAGGCCGACTACGCGAGTGGCAACCTGAGCGCGGCGGGCCAGGCGCAGGCCGCGATCAACTCGGACGTCAGCCAGCTCGAGCTGCTGCTCGCGGCCGGCGGGGTGAGCCTCCCGACGCCGTCGGGCACCCCGGCTGCCGCGTCGCCGACGGCGTCGACCTAGCAATAGGTTCGCGGCAGGGCCCCGGCGTCAAGGGCGCCTTCGAGGAGGGGTCCGGGCGTGCGCAGGCTGAGAAGGGTGGCGAATGGCCGCCCTCCGGTGTCGTACCCTGCGGGGTCGATGGAAGAGAACGCGCCGGAATCCCCACCCGTCCAGCCGCTGATCCGTCCCGGCCCCCGCGTGCGGGTGCTGGCGGCCGTGGTTCTCGGTGCCCTGGTCGGGGCACTGTGTGGGGGGGCGGCCGCCTGGTCGATCTACCAGCACTATGGCCCGGTCCAGCGCAACGTGTACCAGCAGATCAGCGGGTCGACGAGCACCCAGCCCCAGAGCGTCGGCCAGCTGGCCCAGGCGAACGCGGCGTCGGTGGTCACGATTGCCACGCAGCCGGTGACCGCCGCTGAGCTGGCGGACGGGAGTGCCAGTCTCGTCGATGGCGTCGTGGTCAGCTCGGATGGATTGATCCTCACCAGCGCTCACGCCGTCCAGGGCGCCAGCCAGCTCCGGGTGGGGCTCGCCGACGGCCAGGGCTACGATGCCGTGATCGCGGGCGTGGACGCCACTCACGGCCTGGTGGTGCTGCGCGTCTCCGGTGTCACCAATCTCGACCAGCTCCCGCTCGCCGCCTCCGTTCCGGCGGTCGGTGACCAGGCCATCGCACTCAGCCGCCCGGCCTCCGGAGGGCTGAATGTGGAAGTGGGGGACATCAGCGCGGTGGGGGTGACGGTGGCCAGTGACACGGCCACCGGTCAGTCCCTGCAGGGGGCGATCAACATCGACGCCACTGCCTTGCCCGGCGCCGACGGGGCGCCGGTGCTCAACGCCGCCGGTGACCTGATCGGCATCGTCGACACCATCACCCAGGCCCCGTCCCCGCCCGGTGTCACGGCCCTCTCCCTGAACGCTGCCGCGACCCTGATCGCGAGCGTCTCCGGAGGAGCGGTGCAGACCCCGGGCACCTTCGGGGTCGTCTCCAGCTACCTCGACCCGGCCCGCGCCGCCGCCGTCGGCACCTCTCCCGGCGCCCTGATCAACTCCGTCGCCCCCGGCGGTCCGGCCGCGGCGGCCGGGCTGCAGGTGGGCGACATCGTCACCTCGGTCAACGGGATCGCCATCGACGCCAGCCATCTGTTCGATCCCGCCTCCCTCGGCCTGAGCCCCGGCGACACCGCTGAGGCCACCGTGGTCCGAGGCACGACCACCGACACCGTCGCGATCCAGGTGGGGACGGCGAGCTGACGCGCTCGGATCGTCCCCAGCTCGGCCGCGTCCGGCCGGCGACCCCCGGTCCCGCCTCGCTCAGCCGGGTCGGGCCGTGCTGACCCCCATCCCGGCTAAGATCGGTCGGACCGTGGAGATCACTTATCTCGGACTTTCCTGCCTCCGCCTGCGCGGCCGTGATGTCGTGGTGCTCGTCGATCCGCCCGCGACAACCCTGCCCGGCCTCGGCCGTTCGAACCCCGACATCATCGTGCGCACCGAGGGCGAGACCGTTCCCGAGCGGCTGCGCCTGCGTGAGGGCCAGCCCCAGGAGGTGGCCGGACCCGGGGAGTTCGAGGTTCGTGGCGTGACCATCCACGGGCTGGCCTCCGGCGAGACGACGATCATGCGCATCGAGGTCGACGACGTCTGTGTCGCCGCCATGGGCAAGCTCGATCGCCAGCTCACCGAGGACGAGGTGGACGCGCTGGGCCGGGTGGATGTGCTCGCCATCCCTGTCGGTGGTCTGGATGCGCTCGGCGCCGTGGCCGCCACCAAGGTCGTGAATGCCATCGCCCCGTCGATCGTCGTGCCCGTCCGCTACCGCAGCAGTGGAGTGGAGGGCAGTGGCGACTACGATCCTGTTGACCGGTTTGCCAAGGAGATGGGGCTGACCGAGGAGGCCCTGCCGACCCAGCCCAAGCTCAGTCTCACCGGGGCGATGGGGACGGCAGAGGAGACCCGGGTGGTCATCCTCGAACCGCGGGGCGCCGGCTGAGCAGGCGGCGGTCGGCGCGGCCCGGGTCCGGATGCGGAACGGCGGCCTCCAATCGTCAACAGCGTGTCCCGCCCAATCAGTAACTGGTAACATCGGAAAAACCACGGCACCGGGAGGTCCTCCACGATGGCCAAGTTCGTGTTCGTGACCGGCGGTGTCGTCTCCTCCCTGGGCAAGGGCATCACCGCCGCCTCCATCGGCACGATCCTCAAGGCTCGGGGGCTTCATGTCGGGATGCAGAAGCTCGACCCGTACTTGAACGTCGATCCCGGCACCATGTCGCCGTATCAGCACGGCGAGGTCTTCGTCACCGACGATGGGGCTGAGACCGACCTCGACCTCGGCCATTACGAGCGCTTCGTCGACGTCGCGCTTTCCCAGGCGAGCAACGTCACCACCGGTCGCATCTACGCGAGTGTGATCGCCAAAGAACGGCGTGGCGATTACCTTGGGGGCACCGTCCAGGTCATCCCCCACATCACCAATGAGATCAAGCAGCGCGTTCTCCGGGTTGCCGAAAACGAGCTTCCTGAACCGGATGTCGTGATCGTCGAGGTTGGCGGGACCGTGGGCGACATCGAGTCGCTGCCCTTCCTGGAGGCGATCCGCCAGTTCAAGAACGACATCGGCCGCAGCAACGTCTGCTACGTGCACCTGACTCTCGTCCCCTACATCGCGGCCAGCGAGGAGTTCAAGAGCAAGCCGACGCAGCATTCCGTGAACGAGCTCCGCTCCATCGGCATCCAGCCGGACGTCATCGTCGCGCGCAGCGAACGTCTGATCGGTGAGAGCCAGAAGGAGAAGATCGCGCTCTTCGGTGACGTTCCCCTGCAGGCCGTCATCAATGTTCCCGACGCGCGCTCCATCTACGAGGTGCCGCTGATGCTCGAGGCGGCGGGGCTGGGCGACTACATCGTCGAGCTGCTGCGCATCTCGGCCGGGCCGCCCGATCTCGACGACTGGCGCCGGATGGTGGCTCGGATCGAGGCACCGAAGCCGGCAGTGAGTGTCGCCCTGGTCGGCAAGTACGTGGCCATGCCCGACGCCTACATCAGCGTCGCCGAGGCGCTTCGCCACGCTGCCGTGCACTGTGGCGTTGACATGCATTTGGAGTGGGTCAACGCCGAGGAGATGACCCCGGAGAGGCTGGAGGGCGTCGACGGCGTGGTGGTACCCGGCGGATTCGGCCACCGCGGGATCGAGGGCAAGGTGCTCGCATCTCGATTCGCGCGCCATCACGAGGTGCCCTATCTCGGCCTTTGCCTGGGCATGCAGTGCGCGACCATCGACATCGCGCGCGAGGCGCTGGGCACCGAGGACGCCAACTCCACCGAGTTCAACGCCTTCACCGCCAACCCCGTCATTGACCTGCTCCCCGAGCAGCGTGACATTGAGAACAAGGGCGGGACCATGCGCCTGGGCGTCTACCCCTGCAAGCTGCAGCCGGGCACTCACGCCGCGGCGGCCTACGGCGAGTCGGTCGTGTACGAGCGCCATCGCCATCGCTTCGAGTTCAACAATCAATACCGGGAGCGTCTGGCCGAATTCGGCGTCGTCTACAGCGGGACCTCACCGAATGGGCGCCTGGTCGAGATCATCGAGCTGCGCGACCATCCGTTCTTCGTCGGATCGCAGTTCCACCCCGAGTTCCGCTCGCGGCCGGGCCGCCCCCACCCGCTCTTCCGGGACTTCATGGCCGCGGTCTGCCGCCGGGCCGGCGTCGACACCGAGGCGACCCGCGCGGAGGCTGCCGAGGTCGCCGCCGCTCCAGCGCCGGCCGCCGACGAGGTCGTGGGATCGGTCCGGGGCGTCCTTTCGTCGTGCGTCGACCCGGCCATGGAGGCCGCTGAGCCCTGACCGCAGCAGAGCATCGGGCGGCCACGGTTTCGCCGGCACGGTTGAGCCGCGAACGGCACCGCGGCCTCGAACTCCTGCGCGCCACCGAGGCCGCCGCTCTGGCCGTCGGCCGCTGGCTCGGCCGCGGTGACAAGACGAGCACCCGCGATGTCGGCGAACGCGCCATGGAGGAGGCCCTCCTCGGCATGCCCTTCGACGGGCACATCGTCATCGATGCCGGCGGCGTGGCCGATCCCCTCAGCCCGGGGCGGCGCATCGGGGTCGGTCGCGATCCGGTGGATCTGGCCATCGACTCGGTCGACGGCGTGAGCCTCGTCGCCAAGGGGCTCTCGCAGGCACTCTCGATCGCCGCGGCCGCCGAGCCCGGCGGGATCGCCAAGCCGCCCCCCTGCGCCTACATGCACAAGCTGGCGGTGGGCCCCCGGGCGCGGGGTGCCATCGACATCGCCGACACTCCCGAGAACAACCTGCGCCGCATCGCCTTCGCCATGGACGTGCAGGTCCCCGACCTGACCGTCATGCTGCTCGATCGCCCCCGCCACCAGAGCCTCATTGAGCGGGTCCGGCTGCTGGGCAGCCGGCTGGTGCTCATCAGCGACGGCGACATCGCCGCGGCGCTGATGACGGCCTGGCCGGGCAGCGGCATCGACGTCTTCATCGGGTCCGGGGGCACCGCCGAGGCGGTGCTCGCCGCCTGTGCCCTGCGTTGCCTCGGTGGCGAGATGCAGTGCCGGCCCTGGGTGCGCAACCAGGAGGAGTCGGCGGCGCTTCGCGCCGCCGGGTTCGATCCCGAGGCGAAGCTCGGCATCGCCGACCTGGTCCCGGGCAAGGATGTCGCGGTCGCGGTCACCGGGGTGACCGGTGGTGGCCTGGTGCGCGGGGTCCAGTACCACAACTGGTGGGCGGAGACCCACAGCCTGGTGATGCGGGCGCAGAGCGGCACGGTGCGCGACATCCGGACCAAGCACCACTTTGCCCTCGACCCAAGGGACGCCCACCGCCTGGTCTGAGGGGCGGCCCGGGCGGCCCAGTAGGGGATCCTGACCTCCGTCGAGGCGGCTCAGGCGCGGCGCCCTGCCGTCCGCCAGACGCTCCACGGGAGCAGGGCGAGGATCGCTGCGGGCAGCAGCCACCAGCTCGCGAAGGCGGTCCGGCTGACCGCGGCGGTCACGGCCACCGCCATGGCCAGCCCCAGCGCCACCCTCCAGTCGTCGCCGATGACGAGGTCGTACACGAACGCGGCCAGAGCGCGCACCCTCCGGCCCATCAGCTCGCCTGCTGGGTGGGCGACGCGGCCGCGGTCAGGCGATCCCGGGCGCGTCCCTGCCGCCGCAGCCCGGCGGTGAGCAGCAGGCCGAGGACCGCGATACCAGGCAGCAGGACGAGCAGCGCCGCATCCGAGCCCGGCCAGCGCGCTCCCGCCCCCTCCGCCGCCCAGAAGGCACCGAACCCGGTCAGCATGACCCCGACCAGGAACTTCAGGGCGTTCTCGGGCACCCGCGCGAGCGGCGCCCGCACCGCGAAGCCGGCCGCGCCCACCAGGAGGATCGCGGCCCCGGCGGCGGCGGAGGCCAGGGGGATGGCGTGCTGGTTGCTCCCGAAAGTGAGCACGATGAATGCCACCTCCGTCCCCTCGAGGAGCACACCCTGGAAGGCGAGCGTGAACCCGTACCAGTCCGGGACGGTGCCCCTTCGCTGAGGGGCGGCGCGCTCCGCTGTCGCCAGCTTCCGCTGGAAGATCGCCTCCTCGTCGTGCAGAGCGGTCACGCCGCCCGCGCGCAGTACCGCTTTGCGCAGCCACTGCACGCCGAACACGAGCAGGAACGTGCCGATGACGAGGCGCAGGGCATCCGTCGGGATCGCGGTGAGTGCGGGCCCGAGCGCGGCCACCACGACGGTGAGGACGGCGACCGCCGCCACCGCGCCGTATGCCGCCGACCTCCAGCCGCGGGCGAGGCCGGCCGCCAGGACGATGGTCGTCGCCTCGACCGCCTCCACGGTGCAGGCGAGGAACACCGCGATGAACAGCGCTCCCGCGCTCATTGGCTCTCCTTGCGTGACGTCATCGGCAATGATGGCCTGATCTCGCCGGGGGGCGCGGGAGCCCGTTCCCGCCCGGAGCATGTGGGGCCGCCCGGCCGTTCCCTCCGGCGCCCCCATGTATCGTCGGCACATGGCCGCCGCCGCCCGTCCGCCCGCCGACCTGCTGGATCGCCTTCCGGAGCCGGATGCGGCCCTGCTCACCCGTGCCCACGCCATCGCCGAGCGCGCCCACGCGGGGCAGCCCCGGCGCCAGGGGACCCCGTACATCGACCACCTGGTGGAGGTGGCGCTCATCCTGCGCGAGCAGCTGGGGGTCACCGATCCGGCGATCCTCGCCGCTGGGCTCCTGCACGATGCGGTCGAGGACTCCGAGCTCACCGTGGACGGACTGGTGGACTTTCCGGAGCGCACCCGTCAGCTGGTCGCCCTGCTCACCGACCCAGCCCCCGCGATGACCGGCGCGATGCGGCGGGCCCATTACCGCGAGATCTGGAAGGACCCCGACGCCACCCTGCTCAAGGCCGCGGATCGCCTCTCCAACATCCGGGATGTCGTGGCTCGTGGCGATCCGGAGTTCACGCGCCGTTACATCCGCAAGACGCAGCGCGACATCCTGGGGAAGGGGATGCCGCTGGCGGCGCACCCGGTCGCCGGGCCGCTGCTCCGGGTAGCCCTGGAGGACGCCGCCCGCGGCACCTCCGGCTGAGCCGTGGGGTTTGACTCGGTGGATCCCCGCCTGCGAGCATGCCTCTCATGAAATTCGGTCGCCGTCAGTCCCCCGAGCCGGAGCCCGTTCCCGTTCCACCGCCCAGCTACTCGCCGCCCTCGGGCGGTGCGTCCCTCTTCGGCTACTCCCCGAATGCTCCGGTCGACCAGCCCGCGAGCGTTCCCCCGGCGGTGGCGGATGCCATGCCTCCGGGCTTCCCCGTGGCGGCAGCGGACGCCCTGCCCCCGGGGTTCGCCCCGGCCGCCATGCCTCCGGGCTTCCCCCCGGCGGCGGCGGACGCGATGCCTCCGGGCTTCCCCCCGGCGGCGGCGGGCGCGATGCCCCCGGGGTTCGCCCCGGCCGCCATGCCTCCAGGCTTCCCGCCGGCTGCGGCGGACGCCCTGCCCCCGGGCTTTCCCCCGGCCGATCCCGGCGCGATGCCTCCAGGCTTCCCTCCGGCGGCGGCGGACGCCATGCCCGGGGGCTTCCCTCCCGGCTTTGGTGGCGGCATGCCCGGGGGCTTCCCCGGCGGCTTTGGCGGCGGCGTGCCCGGGGGCCTCCCCGGCGCGGACGGCCTCGCCCAGCTCACCGCCGCCACCCAGAATCCGCGGGTTCTCGACGGGCTGGTCAGGTCCGGGAAGTTCAGGACCCGTGAGGACGCACAGGCGTGGCTCAGCCAGATGGTCGCGAAGGCCACCCAGAGTGCAGCCCAGCGGGGCGCGATGGGCGGGATGCAGTCCGGCTGGGGCACGGGACAGCAGCTTCCCGGAGCCGGCCAGCAGACCTTCCAGGACCTCATGGACCAGTCCAAGAAGAACCGCGACAAGGGTCGCGGCAACTGATCCGCGGCAGAAGGGGCTGCCTCACGGTCGGGGGGCGCGGCCCGCCGGGTATTGACTCGCTTGAATTGCTCTGTAATCATGTAAGCCATGAGATTCGAACATCAGCACCTTCACCACCAGACCGAACCGACCCCCGCCCCCGCGCTCACCGATGAGGAACTGCACGGCTGGTTCGCCGGCCGGCTTCCCGAGGGGCTTTTCACCGGCGCCCCGATCATCACCGGGGACCGTGACGAG